>WNGC01008340.1_pt1 | contig 11013 bp, 8 predicted proteins | sample 5400051 | NCBI WGS metagenome assembly WNGC01 (sample SAMN13153368, study PRJNA577476) | soil metagenome | isolation source: 20 cm soil or saprolite under grassland replicate 2 | place: USA:California | collected 2016-06-15 | reverse complement strand
CGGAGCTCGCGCTCGACGCACAAGGCAATTTTCTCGCGCTGCGCTCCTCCAACCTGAGCAACGCCGGGGCGCACTCGGCCTCCCACGTCCCGCTCTCCAAAGGCGCCTCCATCATGACCAGCGTCTACCGCATTCCCGCCGCGTACGTGCGCGCCCGCGCGGTCCTCTCCAACACGCCTCCCACGACGCCGTACCGCAGCGCGGGCAGGCCCGAGGCGATCTTCGTCATCGAGCGGCTGATCGACCTCGCCGCGCGCGCGCACGGATTCGACCGCCTGGACCTGCGGCGGCGCAACCTCATCCCGGAATCGGCGATGCCGTACCGAAATCCGTTCGGGCTCAGCTACGACAGCGGCGCGTACGGCAAGGTGATGGCGGCCGCGCTCGCCCTGGGCGACTGGGAGGGGTTTCCCGCGCGCCGCGACGAGGCGCGCCGGCGCGGCCGGCGGCGCGGCATCGCGCTCGCCAATTACGTCGAGGTGACCTCGGGATTTCCGACCGAACGCGCGGAAATCACGGTGAGCCCCGACGGCTGCGTCGAGGCCACGATCGGAACGCTCTCGAGCGGGCAGGGCCACGAAACCAGCTTCGCGCAGCTGATGGTCGAATGGCTGGGCGTGCCCTTCGAGAGCGTGCGCCTGATCACGGGCGACACCGACCTCGTGTCGGAAGGGGGCGGCTCGCACTCGGGCCGCTCGATGCGGTTCGGGAGCATCGTCCTCGGCAAGGCTTGCGACGCGATTCTGGAAAAAGGGAAGACCGCCGCGGCGCACCTCCTCGAGGTCGCCCCGGGGGACATCGAGTTCGCTGCGGGGCGCTTCTCGGTGAAAGGCACCGACCGTTCAGTCGGGATTTTCGAAGTCGCCGCGGCCCAGCCGCTCGCCGCGGCGCATACCGAGACCATCCGCGTCGCCGCGTTTCCCTACGGGTGCCAGGTGTGCGAGGTGGAAGTCGATCCCGACACCGGTGTGGTGGAAATCGCGCGCCTGGCGGCCGTGGACGACGTCGGCCGCGCCGTCAATCCGCTCATTCTCCACGGCCAGACTCACGGCGGCATCGCCCAGGGCGCGGGCCAGGCGTTGCTCGAGGATTGCCGCTACGACCCGGAATCCGGACAGATGCTGTCGGCTTCGTTCCTGGACTACGCCATGCCTCGCGCGGACCACTTTCCGCCGTTTTCGACCGAGCTGAGCGAGGTACCTTCGCCGACGAACCCGCTCGGAATCCGCGCAGGAGGCGAAGGCGGCACGACGCCCGCGCTCGCTTCGGTCGCGAACGCGATCTTGGACGCGCTCGCGGGATTCGGCGTGACGCACATCGAATTGCCGGCGACGCCGGAGCGCGTCTGGCGCGCGATTCGCGCGGCGCGCGGCCCCGCGAGCTGAGGGCGGCGGGTTATCATTGCCCGCGGGGGGCTATCTAAGCGGTACGGAGGAACGGCAATGAAATGCGAACGAGCTGGAGCCGGCGTCGCCGCCGCCGTCGCGGTCGTGCTGCTGCTGTGCGCGATCGCGTCGCCGGCTCCCGCCGCAGAGGCGGCCGACACCATCCTGGTGAACGGCAAGATCGTCACCGTCGACGACCGCTTCACGATCGCTCAAGGGGTGGCGATCCGGGGGCAGCGCATCGTCGCCGTCGGCAACAATGCGGACGTGCTCGAGCTCCAGGGCAAGGGCACGAAGGTGATCGACCTCAAGAAACAGACCGTGATCCCGGGACTGATCGACAACCACGCCCATTTCATCCGCGCACCCGAGCACGAGGAGCTGCGCCTGGACGGCGTCGCCTCGCGCAAGCGGGCGCTCGAGATGCTCACCGGGCGCGTCCGCTCCGCGCGCCCCGGCGAATGGATCGTGACGCTAGGCGGCTGGTCCGAGGAGCAGTTCACCGACGACCCGCGCGGGTTTCCGCTGGAGGAGCTCGACCGCATCGCTCCGGACAACCCGGTGGTGCTGCAGGCGGTGTACAACCAGAGCTATCTCAACAGCGCGGCGCTCAAAGCGGCCGGGATCGACGCGGCCACGCCCGACCCGCACGGCGGCAGGATCGAGAAGGACGCAGGCGGCACGCCGACCGGCGTCGTGCGCAACGCGGGCGGCGTCGCCTACGTCGCGGCGAAGATTCCGCTGCCTGACGGGGAGCAATGGGTCGCGAACGTCCGCAAGTTCGTCGCGGGGCTGAACGCCATGGGGATCACCGCCTGGTACGACGCGGGCGGGCGCGGCATGAGCGACAAGCACTACGCGGCGTACCAGGCCCTCGCCGAACGCGGCGAGCTGAACGCGCGCGCATTCTGGACCACGACCCGACAGCCGGCGACGCCGGAGCAGGTCGACAAGGTGCTCGCCGAGATCCAGCAGCACAGGCCTTTTCAGGGCGACGACTATTTCGAGAACATCGGCTGGGGCGAATCCCTCTATCAGCCCGCGACGACCAACCTGCTGCGCAACGATTTCGTCGTCAAGCCCGAAGACATGCGCGAGGTGCGCCGCATCATGCAAGCGATCGCGGAAAGCGGGATGTTCCTGAACGCGCACGTCGAGATGGAAAACGCGATCGACGCCTACTTGGCCGAACTCGAGGAGCTCAACAAGGTCGAGCCGATCAAGGGCCTGCGCTGGGCTCTCTCGCATCTGGACCAGGTGAGCGATGTGCAGCTCGCGCGCATGAAGAAACTCGGAATGTACGCGGGGCTGCACAGCCGGCCGCTCATCCAGGGCGCGCTGATGCACAAGGTGCACGGCGAGCGCGCGTGGGACATGCCGCCGTTCAAGCGCGTGCAGGACAGCGGGATCGTCTGGGGGCTCGGCTCGGACGCGACCGCGGTGACGACGTCCAACCCCTTCTATACGCTCTGGTTCGCCGTGACCGGGCGCATGGTCGGAAGCCGCAAGGTCAACCGCCAGACCATCTCGCGCGAACAGGCGCTCATCGCGCACACGCGCAGCAACGCGTCCTTCGTTTTCCAGGAAAGCAACCTCGGCTCGATCCAGTCCGGCAAGTACGCGGACCTGCTGGTGCTCGATCGCGATTACTTCTCGGCGCCCGCCCAGCAGATCAAGGACATCAAGCCGCTCCTGACGATGGTGGGCGGAAAGATCGTGTACCGGGCTAGATAGACGTAGCCTAGATCACCGCCCGGATCGCAGCGCGCAGCTTTTCGGCCATGGTCTCGATTTCGGCTTTGGTCGAGATGAACGGCGGCGCCATCGCGATGATGTCGCCGGTGAAGCGAAACAGCATGCCGTCCTCCATGGCGCGCTCGAAGACCTTGAGCGCGCGCGCGCCGGGCCTGGCCTGCCCGTTTTCGCGCAAGGGCTCGAGCTCGACCGCCGCGACGAGGCCGATGTTGCGGATGTCCGAGACGCCCGGCTCGCCCTTCAGCGAATGCGCGGCGCGCTCGAGCACGGGCTCGAGCTCGCGCACCTGCTTGAAGGACGCTTCTTCCTCGATCGCATCGAGCGTGGCATGCGCCGCGGCCGCGGCCACGGGATGGCCTGAGTAGGTGTAGCCGTGAAACAGCTCGACTGCCGTTTCGGGCCCGGTCATAAAAGCGTCGTGGATCGCGGGTTTCACGATCACCCCGCCCATGGGGACGACGCCGTTGGTGACGATCTTGGCGAAGGTGATCATGTCCGGCACGACGCCGAAGCGCTGCGCGCCGAAGGCTTCGCCCAGGCGCCCGAACCCGGTGATCACCTCGTCGAAGATGAGCAGGATGCCGTGCTTGTCGCAGATCGCGCGCAGCCGCTCGAGATAGCCTGCCGGCGGCACGATCACCCCGGCCGAGCCCTGCATCGGCTCGACGATGACCGCGGCGATCGTCGATGCGTCGTGCAGCGCGACCAGGCGCTCGAGCTCGTCGGCCAAGTGCGCGCCCCACTTCGGCTGGCCGCGCGAGAACGCCATCTCGGCGGCGTTGTAGGTGTGCGGCAGGTGATCGACCCCCTGCAGGAGGAGCGGCGCGAACATCTTGCGGTTGGGCGCGATGCCTCCGACGGAAATCCCGCCGATGCCCACGCCGTGGTAGCCGCGCTCCCTGCCGATCAGGCGAGTGCGCGCGGCCTCGCCCTTCATGCGGTGGTACGCGACCGCGATCTTGAGCGCGGTGTCCACCGCCTCGGAGCCCGAGTTGGCGAAGAAGACCTGGCCCATTCCCGCGGGCGCGAGTCGGACGATTCGCTCGGCGAGGGAGAAGATCTTCGGATGCCCCATCTGGAACGCCGGGCTGTAGTCGAGCTCCTTCACCTGTCGCGCAACGGCCTCCGCGATCTTCGGATGGCCGTGGCCGAGCGGGCAGCACCACATGCCCGAGACGCAGTCGAACAAACGCCGGCCCTCGGCGGTCGTGTAGTACGCGCCTTCGGCGCGCGCGAGGATCCTCGACCGGGGGTTTTTCTTGAGATAGCGGTTGTGGGTGAAGGGCATCCAGTAGGCCTCGGTCCGGAGGCGCGTGGCCTGCTCCATGACTGCGGTTTCGTGTTTCATGAGGCACCTCACACTTTATCGTGCAGAGAGCTTACACTGGTGCCCAGAAATTGGAATGAGCGATACGGAAGGGCCGGGCCGGGCGGCCGTCCGGGGTAGGGGCGCTTTAGAAAAGGAGCAAATCCTATGTATTCCAATATCGTCGTCGTCTTCAACTTCGTCATCAGCCAGTGGAGCCTCACGCCCCAGGCTTTCAAGGAGGCGGTGCTCGCCGCGGCTCTCGCCAAATGCGTGCTCGCTGTGATCTGGTGGACGACGCGCATGCTCGTTTCCAAATTTCCCGCCAACCCCGCGCTCTCGGCTTGGCAGAAAGCGCTCGACACCCGGCCGGCGAAGCTCGTCGTGCTGATTCTCGACATCACGCTGATCGACGTGTTCCTCTTTTTCGCCGGCGTGGCGCTGCTTGACCTGCGCGAAAGCTTCTCGGTCTTCTCGCTGTGGAGCGCGATGTTGTTCTCGTTCCTGCTCGTCTACATGGTGATGGTGGCGCACAAGGACATCAAGAAATACTAGCGGGCCCGGCATGCCCCTCTCCCACATCGAGCACTACCTCGTCCTTTCCGACGAGATCGACGCGACGCGCGACTGGTACCGCGACGTGCTCGGCATGCAGGAGGGCTGGCATCCGGATTTCGGTTTTCCCGTCTACTGGATGTACCTCGGCGGCGTGGACGTGGTCCACATAGGCCGAAGCGCGAAGCACGCGAGCGACGAGCAGAAGGTCTACCTCGGGCGCCTCGCGCAGGATACGGGCACGGGCACGGGCGCGATCGACCACATCGCGTTCCGCGCGAAGGGTCTGAGAGAGACCCTGGCGCACCTGCGTCGCCACAGGATCGAGTTCAGCGAGCGTCGCGCGAACGGGCAGGCGCTCTACCAGCTGTTCATGGTCGACCCGAACGGCATCAAGGTCGAGTTGAATTTCGACGCCGCCGAAGCGCAAGGCATCGAGCCGGAGATCACCGCGGAGAAACTGGCGGCGCGGAAAAACCGGTAGCGTTCATCCGACCCGAGCATGCGCCTGATCACTTTTTCCGTGCGCGGTACGGCCTCCCCGCGGATCGGCGCGCGAGTCGCACGCCAGGTGCTCGATCTGGCCGCCGCCGCGGGAGTCGCCGGCGAACCGGCGCCGCCCGCTCGCATGAGGGACCTGCTCGCGGCAGGCGATCCGGCGATGAAGCGGGTGCGCAAGCTGGCGGCGGAGGCGCACGCGGACCGCGCGGGGTTCGCCGCCGCGCTGCTCGATGAGCGCGAGATTCGCTACCTGCCGCCCATCCCCGACGCCGACAAGTTCCTGTGCGCCGGGAAGAACTACCGCACGCATCTCGATGAATTGAAGAAGAACGAACTGCTGACCGAAACGCCGCAGGAGCCGACCGGTTTCATCAAGCTCAACTCTGCCTTGAGCGGCCACAACGCGCGAGTCGCGCGGCCCGAGGGCATCGTCACTCTCGACTACGAGCCTGAGCTACGATCCTGAACGATCTCACTTGCCGCGATCTGCAGAAGCGCGAGGTCGCCTCGGGCTCGCGCTTCTGGACCGGCAAGAACATCCCGGGCTTCGGACCCCTGGGGCCCGAGATCGTGACGATGGACGAGATCCGCGACCCCTACGATCTATGGCTCACCTGCTCGGTGAACGGCGAGGAGCGCATGCGGGTCAACACGCGCGACCAGATCTGGAAGCTTCCCGACCTGCTCGAGCATTTCTCGCGCTACATCCCGATCGAGCCGGGCGACATGCTCTCGACCGGCGCCCCCGGCGGAGTCGCAGTGGGCAAGCCGAACGCGGCGGAATTGTTCCTGAAGCCCGGCGACGTGGTCGAATGCTCGATCGAGGGTGTGGCGACGCTGCGCACCCACATCGTTTCGCCCGGATTGGTCGAGCGCCGCGGACATGCGACATAATTCACGTCGGAGGAAACCATGAAGGCAATCGTGATATCGGTACGCGGGTTCGGACTGGCTGCACTCATCGCATCGGCCCCGGCGGCGGCGCAGGTGATCCTCAACGCGAGCTCCTGGGTTTCGCCCGGGCACCCGCTCACGGCCAACATGCTCGCGCCGTTCTGCGCGGACATCGAGAAGGCGACCGCGGCCCGCGTGAAATGCAACATCCTGCCGAAGGCGCCCGTCGGGGCGGTGCAGACTTTCGATGGCGTGAAGGACGGCCTGATGGACCTCTCCTTCGTCACGCACGGCTACACGCCAGGCCGTTTCGCTCTCACCGACGCACCCGAATTCCCGTTTATGGGCGACACCGCCGAGGTCACCGCGGTCGCCTACCAGCGCATCTACGAGCGCATGCTCGCCGGGGCGAACGAGCACAGGGACGTCGTCCTGCTCTCGGTGTTCACGCATGGCCCGGGACAGATGTACAACACCAAGCGCGCGATCAGCGCGCTCAAGGACCTCGACGGGCTGAAGATCCGCGTCGGCGGCGGCCTGGTGAACGAGATCACCAAGAACCTGGGCGCCGTGCCGATGCTTAAGCCCGCCCCCGAGAGCTACGAGCTGCTCTCCACCGGCGTTGCCGACGGCCTGTTCTTCCCGAAGGAATCGCCGCTCTCGTTCAAGCTCGTTCCGCTCATCAGGCACGTCACCTACGTTCCGGGCGGCCTTTACAACGTGAGCTTCGCGTGGATCGCGAATCAGGCGAAGTGGAATCAGATCCCGGAAGCCGACCGCAAGGCGATCCAGCCGCTCCTGGGCGAGGCGCTCGCGCGACGCTCCGGCCGGGCGTGGGACGCGGCCGACGCGAGAGGCGAGGCGGCGGTGCGCGAGGCCAAGATTCCGATCGTCATAGCGAGCGCCCAGTTCCGCGCCGAGATCAAGGCCAAGACCGAGCCGCTCGAGCGCGAATGGATCGAGAAGAAGGCGAGGCCCAAGGGCGTCGACGGGGAGGCGGTGCTGAAAGCGCTGCGCGCCGAGATCGCGAAGCTGCAGAAGGAATAGCCGCCGTGCAATCGCGGCGCCGCGAGCTCGCGTGAAATCCCGCCAGCCGCTCGACTGGCTCGACCGCGCGCTCGTGCCTGCGCTCGGCCATGTCGCCGCGGCGCTGATCTTCTGCCTGATGCTGCTCACCTGCGCCGACGTCGTCGGGCGCTATTTCCTCAACAAGCCGGTCACGGGCGGCTTCGAGCTCACCGAGGTGCTGCTCGCGGCGCTGATCTTCGCGGGCCTGCCGCTCGTCACCTTGCGCGGCGACCACATCACCGTCGACCTGTTCGATCCGGTGACGCCGGACTGGCTGTTCCGCATCCAGCACGCGCTCGCATCGCTGATCGGCGCGGCCTGCACCGGCTGCCTTTCCTGGCGCCTGTGGCTGCGCGCCGGGGACCTCCAGCGCGCGGGCGAGACCACTTCGCAGCTGCAGTTCAGGCTCGCCTGGCTCACCTACGCAATGGCCATCCTTATGGCGCTTACGGCTGCGGCTCTCCTCGTCACCCTGTTCCGCCGGCCGCATCGCCACATTCCGGGCGAGTCCGAGGGGCCGCTCGCATGACCGAGGGGCTGCTCGGGCTCACCGCCTTTTTGCTGCTCGCTTTTCTGCGCGTCCCGATGGCCTTCGCCATGGGGATCGTGGGTTTCTTCGGTTTCGCCTGGAAAGTCAATTTCGGCGCGGCGGCGTCGATGATCGCGCAGACCACCTACGAGACCGGCCTCGCATATACGCTGTCGGTGATCCCGCTCTTCATCCTCATGGGCAATTTCGTGGTGCGCGCGCGCATGTCCGAGGAGCTCTACCACGCCGCCTACACCTTCCTCGGCCACAAGCGCGGCGGCCTCGCCATGTCCACCATCGTCGCGTGCGCGGGCTTCGGGGCGATCTGCGGGTCCTCGATCGCCACCGCCGCGACCTTCGCCAAGGTGGCCTACCCGTCGATGCGCAAGTTCGGCTACAAGGACACGCTCGCCTCCGGTTCGATCGCCGCGGGCGGCACGCTCGGAATCCTGATCCCGCCTTCGGTGATCATGGTGATCTACGGCATCATGACGGAGACCAATATCGGCAAGCTCTTCGCGGCGGGGATTTTCCCCGGCATCGTGGCGACGGTGCTCCTCTGCCTTGCCGTCGCCTGGATGACCCGGCGCGATCCGCAGGCCGGCCCGCCGGGCGAGCGCAGCTCCTGGGCGCTGCGGCTCGAGGCGATCAGGCGCGTATGGCCGGTGGTTTTGCTGTTCCTCGTCGTGATCGGTGGGATCTACGCCGGCGCGTTCACTGCGACCGAGGGCGCGGGAATCGGCGCCGGGGGCGCGCTCGTGTTCGCGCTGGCGCGTCGCGCCCTCACCTGGAGGGTGTTCGTCGAAGTCCTGATCGAGAGCGTGCGCACCACCTCGATGCTGTTCATGATCCTGATCGGCGCGCTCATCTTCGCGAACTTCATCAACTACACGACGATGCCTTCGGACCTGAAGGGCTTCGTCACCCAGTTCGCGCTGCACCCGATCCTCGTGATCGTGGCGATTTGCGCGGTCTACGTGGTGCTCGGCACGGCGATGGAGGAGTTGTCGATGATCCTCCTCACGGTGCCGTTGTTCTTCCCTGTCGTCACCGCCCTGGGATTCGACCCCGTCTGGTTCGGAATCATCATCGTGATCGTCGTTCAGATCGGCTTGTGATCAGCCCGCCGGTGGGGATGAACATCTTCGTCGTGAAGAGCCTGCTGCGCCACCTGACGATAGGCACGGTGTTCCGCGGCGTGCTCCCTTTCAACGCGGCGCTCGTCGCGCTGCTCGCGATCGTGGTCGCCTTCCCGTCGACAGCTACCTGGCTGCCGGGATTCATGAAATGATGCGCGCGATGGATCGACGCGAACCGATCGAGAAGGCGGACGTTGACGAACTGCGCGCACTGCAGCGCGAGCGGTTGCGCTGGTCGCTCAAGCACGCGTACGAGAACGTGCCGCACTACCGCAAGGCCTTCGACGCCGCGGGCGTTCACCCCGGCGATCTGAAAGAGCCCGCGGACCTCGCCAAGTTTCCGTTCACCACCAAGGCCGACCTGCGCACCAACTATCCCTTCGGGATGTTCGCGGTGCCCATGGACAGAATCGTGCGCGTGCATGCTTCCAGCGGCACCACGGGCAAGCCCACCGTCGTCGGCTACACCAAGGAGGACATCGATACCTGGTCGGCGGTGATGGCGCGCTCGATCCGCGCCGCCGGCGGGAAGTCGACCGATATCGTGCACGTCGCCTACGGCTACGGCCTATTCACGGGGGGCCTGGGCGCGCACTACGGCGCCGAGGCGCTGGGCGCGACCGTCGTCCCGGTGAGCGGCGGCATGACCGAGCGGCAGGTGCAGCTGATGTGCGATTTCAAGCCCGGCATACTCATGTGCACGCCGTCGTATGCGCTGGTGATCGCCGACGAGTTCGCGCGCCAGGGTCTCGACCCGGCGCAGTGCTCGGCGCGCGTCGGAATCTTCGGCGCGGAGCCGTGGACCGAGAGCATGCGCGATGAGATCGAGCGGCGCCTCGGCCTCGCCGCGCTGAACCACTACGGGCTGTCGGAGGTGATCGGGCCGGGGGTCGCAAGCGAGCACGTCGACACCCGCGACGGGCTCACGATCTGGGAGGACCACTTCTATCCCGAGATCATCGATCCGCAAAGCGGCAAGGGGCTGCCCGACGGCGAGGACGGCGAGCTGGTCCTCACCTCGCTCACCAAGATCGGGATGCCCGTGATCCGTTTCCGCACGCGCGATCTCACGCGCCTTTTGCCCGGCACCGCGCGCAGCATGCGCCGGATGGCGCGCGTCACCGGGCGCTCTGACGACATGCTGATCATCCGCGGCGTCAACGTGTTCCCTTCGCAGATCGAGGAGATTCTGCTCAAGCAGCGGCTCGCGCCCCACTACGTGCTCGAAGTGCGCCGTGACGGACACCTCGACGAGCTCGATGTCGTGGTGGAGCGTCGGCCCGAGGCGCCGGGCCCGATCGCGCAGGACGTCGAGCGGCTGATCAAGGGGACCATCGGCATCAGCACGACAGTGCGCGTGGTCGAACCCGGGACCGTTCAGCGTTCGCAGGGCAAGGCGGTCCGCGTCATCGACAAGCGGCCCAAGGTCTGAAGGAGCAGCGCTTTGGCGGCAACGGCACCCGTTCAAGAGGCAGCGCCCCAGGACACTGGCGATTTTGCCGGCGACTGCACGCGCTACTCGCGATTCTGGGAGAGCAACGCGGTACTGCTCGCGCGTCTGCCCGCGAAGCCGGCGCGCAGCGTAGAGCAGGCGCAAACGGCCGAGCAGATCAAGCAGGCCGCGCGCGACGCGCGCGCGCGTTTCCTCTCCGCCCACGCCGAAGCCGTTTACGATCGGCTCACGCAGAATTGCTCGCGCTTCATACGGGTCGAGCAGCTCGTCTACGACGCCGCATCGCTCCTGCCGGGGCTCGTTCCGACGCGAGCGCAGGTCGCTGCGGAGTCCGCGCACCTGCAGCGCGACAAGGAAGGGCACGAAATCGACCAGGGGATCTTCGCCTCCGCGGTTCTCGCGAATCCACGCGCAGGACGACACCTCTG
>WNGC01002586.1_pt1 | contig 11021 bp, 11 predicted proteins | sample 5400051 | NCBI WGS metagenome assembly WNGC01 (sample SAMN13153368, study PRJNA577476) | soil metagenome | isolation source: 20 cm soil or saprolite under grassland replicate 2 | place: USA:California | collected 2016-06-15 | reverse complement strand
CCGCTGGCGCAGCAGGTGGCGATTCTCGATTTGACGACGCGGCAATTGCGCCCGCCGCTTCATCTGTTCGGCAATCCGGCGGGGTTGGATCTCACGCGGAGTGGCGACTCGCTCGTGGTCGCGCTGCGGCGCACGCACTACTTGGCGATCGTGAATCTGGGGAGCGGCGCGGTCGACACAATTCGTCTCGCCATCGCCAATCAGTGGGAAGCGGGGCCGGAGAACGTCCGCCTGATGAGCAACCGCAAGGCGATTATCACGACCGCGTTCGATGGCGGGGGCTACGGTTCGTTCGGCGTACTCGAGTATGATTTGGCAACCGCGACCCAGCGGACTCGTATTTTTTACGCCTCGGAGATCAATGCCCTGGCCCGCAGTGGCGACCGGTCAAAGCTCGCGCTGGTTTTTCTTGATGGGTGCTGTCCGGCGCAGGGCTTTTACTACTCGGCGGTCGCCGACACGTTCATCGATTGGCTCACGGTGGACCGGTTCTTCCCGGCGGTGTCGGTGGACGCGAACGGCAGTCATTTCCTGGTCGACGACGTCGTGTTCGACTCGAGCCGGGCGATCGTGCAGCGACTGGGGCCGATCACGGTCGATAGCCTGCGGAATTGGCCGACGATCATTAGTCCGAGCGGCGCATTCGCCTACATTGCCCGCGATCGTGCCTACAAGAAGATGCGAATCGCCGATGGCACCGAAATTGGGCGTGCCCTCATTCCGCTGACTCCATACCGGCTCATGATTCACCCAGACGGAGGGCCGCTCATCGCCACCACGTATGATCCCGCGACGGGTCAGAATCGCCTGTGGTTGGTGGCGTCACCGTGAGGCGGCACCGGTTGTCTGGATGACCGCCTAGCACGTTCGGTGGCTGAGAGCTTGCCAGGCCCCCGCATTCGCGGGGGCTTTTGGTTTAGCGTGGGTGGATGGTCACCCGCCGCGCCTTGTTGCTTCGGGAAGCGAGCCTCGCTAACTCGCCTTGTGCTGCTTGTGCAGCGCCTGCTCGGCTGGAATCTCACTGCCGTTCTGATCCACGTAATGGATATCGAATGGTCCATCCGAATGCAGGAAGAACGAACACGGTCCACCGACGCAGGTGAACTGGTGCACATGTTTGACGGGCGCATACGCAAACCCACCAGAATGCAGGTTCACTGCGGGTTCGCCCTTCATTTCCACCCGGCCCGTGCCGCTCACCATCATCAGTTGTTCGTTGGGCGAATGAAAGTGCCAGGGGGCGCTACAGCCTGTCGTGCCCTTGACCAGCAGGATCGATGGGCCGCTCGACGGGTCACCCCGTTGCACCGCTAACGTGAGGCAGTCGGGCAGACCCGGATTCTTCTGGAACTGACTGGGCGACGTGTTTTGCGCTAAAGGTTTGTCGGTCTGCTGAGCGACCGCGGTAGCGGTCATCAAGGAGAGCAACACGACCCCGCATGGAATCCGCACGGCATCCTCCTGGTTGGCGTATCGGCGCTGGACGGTAGACGACGGCAGATAATAGAGCGGAGGCTTCCCGACGGCTATCGGTGATCGTACGGTTAAACTGTGACTCGGGAAGCCAGTCTCGCTGATGTCGGCCGGCTTGCACGGATTCGTGCGGCGGTGTGGGGCACCGAGCAGTATTGGCGGGACCGCATCGGCGGATACATGCGGGGCGAGCTGCACCCGCAGCAGGCCCTGGCGCCGCGGGTGGTCCTCGTCGCCGAAGACGAGGCGGACATTGCCGGTCTCATCGCCGGACATCTCACGCGTCGCTACGGCTGCGACGGTGAGTTGGAGTGGCTGGATGTGGTCGCGAAACGTCGCCGGACCGGGGTCGCCGGTGAGCTGCTGCGGGCGCTCGCGACGTGGTTCGCGGGCCGTCAGGCACGGCGCATTTGCGTCGACGTTGATCCCGACAACGCCCCGGCGCGAGCGTTCTATCGCAAGCACGGAGCCCAGGATCTGAACCCGCATTGGCTCGTGTGGCCGGATATCACGAGGGTAGTGGCAACACCTCGCGAGGTGTGAGGATCATGCGGCCTTGCTGTTTACGGGCCGACCGGCGGTGTTACGGCGTAAATGGGATGAAGCTCCCATAACGCGCTGAGAGACGAATTGCAGCGTCCGTGCTGGCTCGCATGCTTGCCCGTTGCAGTCTGCTTCTGGTGATAGCCATCGAAGAAGGCAGCTCCAGTAAACGTCACCAGCACCGGGGCATCCAGGTCACCGTTTGCCGCCAGATGGGTGGTATCGACAAGGGCCGCAAGCTGATCACGCGCTTGACGGTAGACGGCGCCGTACGCCGGCGCTGGGATCTCGACGATGATGCAGGACGCCGGGACGGGCGTGTACTCCTCTTCGGTGATCTCGATGTGCCAGTCGCCGTCTGATTCATGCAGCTTGATGCGTCGCACGTAGGCAGTGACCGAGTAGACATTCTGTTCTCGCCCGATGCGATGCGCACACTGGTCCTGTGCGGTGATTGCCCGAGGCGTCCAGGTCAGCAGGCTCGAGACATCGACGGCGGCCGGTGTGTGCGTCGCGAACGAGGTGTCCACCTTCTCACTCCAGCGGTAGTGAGGTTCGGTGCAGGTTTGTCCGTGGGCTGTGCCGATCGCCAATGCGGCGAGTGCCGCGACGAGCGCCGGCGTGCGAGGCGTCATGGGGGTGCGCTCCTGGGGGTGTGACGGTGATGACTCGGAAACTAGCCGTAGGGGGCGATTTTGATGAGGTTGGGACCTTACTGAAGCTCTATTTGCGGGGTCGCTGTGGCTAGAGAGGAGAAGGACGCATGACGGATAATGTCACTCTCGCCCTTGGTAGCGTACTGCTCCTGGGGATAATCGGTTTCTTGATTGCGCTGCGCGAAATTCGGCGCGATGAGGCGCGGCGCCGCTCGAATTCGTCCAAAGAATAATTCTCAAAAGCAGGTCCCTTCGCTACGCTCAGGGTTGGCTCTTCGCGCCAGGCGGCCCTCAGGATGACAAGCGCGCGTTCGCTTCTAAGAAAAAAAAGAAGAGAGAAGGACGACCGCGTTGAAGCGGCGGCGATAAAGACGGCGGCGAGGGGCGGCGAAGGGCGGCGTCGCTACAGGGTCAGATAGACGATCCGGACGAAGTCGTCGCCCTTGTATCGCCCCGAGCCCCAGTCGCCATCGAGATCCGTGAGCGGTTTGGCGGCGATGGATTCCTCCAGCGATTTCCCGGACGCCTTGAGTTTCCCTACCCGGTCCGCAGCCGTGGACAGCATGTCGCGGTACTTCACGAGGTCGGCCCTGGTGGCGAGCGGGCCGTGGCCCGGCACGATCCTCGTGTCCGCCTCGGCCTCGTGCAGCAGGCGGTTCGACGCCTCGATCATCCCGTCGACTCGGCCGCCGGTGTTGCCATCGATGTAGGGGTACCGGCCGTTGAAAAACACATCGCCCGCGTGCAAAACGTTGGCGTGCACGAACCGCACGGTCACGTCGGTGTCGGTGTGCGCCGGCGGAACGTGCGACACCTCCAGCCGGTCGCCGTTTGCCTCGAGCGTGTAGCCGGCCGAGAACACGCGTTGGGGCAGGGCGGCGGCGGGTGAGGGCGCGAAGTCGAGCTCGAGCACGGCGAGGTGATGCGACTCGGACATCCGTCGCCTGGTGTTGGCGTGCGCCACCACGGTGGCCCCGGCGGCATGGAGTGGCGCGTTGTTGTCGGTGTGGTCGAAGTGCCAGTGGGTATTGATGACGTATTTCACGGGCGCGCCCAGTGCCGCGAGCGACTGCTCGAGCTTGGGCCATGCGGGCGCGACGAACGTGTCCACCACGATCAACCCATCAGAGCCGTGCAGCACCACGACGTTGCCGCCCGGTCCCGAGAGCAGGGTGAGCTGGTCGCCGAGTCGCTGCGTTTGGATTGGGACGGCGCCGATCTGTGCCCGAAAGGCCGCGGTGCGATCCTGCGTCGGCTGCTGCCATGCCCGGCCGGTCAGCACGCGGGGAATCAGCGCATCCACGAGCGACCCTGCGCCCAGCGCCGCCATCGTTCTGAGCCACTCGCGTCGCGTGCCGCTCGTCATGGTCCACCCCTAGGTGAAGCGGCGGCAGGTGAGGCGGCGGCAGGTGCGGCGGCGGCAGGTGAAGCGGCGGCACTGCGGTTGAAGCGCAGGTTGGCGCTCCTAGTGCACAAGTTGAGCTCGTTCAGGTCTCGGAGATCTCCCCGATACGTCGCATCGACCATGTTGAAAAGTAGGTCCGAACGCGTTCAAGTACGAGATCGTGGCGAGGGAACTCACTTCATGAAGCGGCGGCGAGGCGCGGTGGGTGGATGATCACCTATCGCGCCTTGTTGTAACAGGTAGATTCGACTGCGCCCCGATGTCCTTGCGCCTGTCGACGAAAAAAGTCACGCCGCTTCAAGCTGCCCTGACGGTCCTCGTGGGCCTTTGCCTCGGCGCAGCCACGCTGCGCGCCCAAGCAACACATCGGTTCCCTCTCCGGGCGCTTATTCTGGGAGTCCCCTTCATTGTTGGGCGATGTGCTCTTTCTCGTCATCTACCCGGACGATTTCATAAGACGGCAACGTTTCTACGTCGTCATGTGGATGGACTACCATCCCGCGCGGGAGCGTGGAGCAGGGCCGCAAGCGCTCGATGGATTTATCTCGGGACTGACGATCCCGATCCGATGACCAACGCTCAGATCCAGATCGGAGGCTCCATGGTCACGCTACTGCTGTTTCTCTCCGCTACGCTTCCGGCGCAGGACTCCACGGTCTACACAGCTGTCGCCGCCGGAGGCTTCTTCACTTGTGCCCTTTCGCGCGAGGGTGCGGCATACTGTTGGGGTTTTGGCCGCTACGGCCAGCTGGGGAATGGCGATACCGCGTCCTCGCAGGTGCCGCGGCCCGTGCGGCAGCCGGACTCCACGCACTTCACGTCGCTGGCGTTGGGACGCGACCACGCCTGCGCACTCGGCGCGGACAGTCTCGCCTACTGCTGGGGTGTGAATTGGGAAGGGCAAATCGGCACGGACTCGAGCGCCGAGACCTGCAATTTTCCGAAGAAGCCGGAGCGGACATTCGCCTGCAGCGTACGTCCACGGCCCGTTGCCGGGAACCGGCATTTCGCCGCGATTAGCGCAGGCGCGGGGCATACGTGCGCGATCACGGGGACCGGCGACGCCTACTGCTGGGGCTCTGGTCCGGGTGTGTTAGGGAACGAAGCGGCTCCGGCAACCGCGATGATTCCCGTCGCGGTCAGCGGCGGGCTGCACTTCCGCTCCATAAGCGACGGACTCAATCACACGTGTGGCGTGACCGTCGAAGGCACGCTGTACTGTTGGGGCTATAACAACGACAATCAGCTCGGTCACGATGACGATTCACTCAAGATGAGCAAGAAACCGATCGCGATCCTCGACAGTGTGAAGTTCATCTCCGTGACTGCGGGTGGTCAGCACACTTGCGCGCTCGCGACCGACAGCACGGCGTACTGCTGGGGCAACTTCGAGCACGGCCGGCTCGGCATCGGCGAATCGCTCGCCGAGAAGTTCAAGGGCAAGAAGCATCAGATCGTGCCGGCGCCGGTGGAGGGCGGCCACACCTTCCGGTGGCTGAGCGCGGGTGGCGTGCACACGTGCGCCGTGGGCACCGACGGGCAGGCGTATTGCTGGGGCGACGATCTGGACGGACGCGTCGGGTTGAACAGCAGCATGCTGGGGCGCAAGCCGTGGGTGACGAAGCCGTCCGCGATCGCGAACGACCTCCGGTTTACGATGATCAGCGCGGGGGATTATCACAGCTGTGGCGTGACCGTCGCGGGCGCCGTGTACTGCTGGGGCGGAAACAGAGACGGCCAGCTCGGCACCGGCACTACCAAGGGTGGCGATAAGATCGCCCACATCATGAATGCTTCACCCGCACATCCTTAAGACGGAGCGGCGTCGTGGTTAGCCGCCGCGCCTTCTGATGTCCTCGAGCACCTCGACCCGACCGTGGCACAAAGCTTACGAGGCGGGGGTGCCGACGGCGCTCGACCTCGAGGCGCTGACGGTGTCGCAGTTCCTGGAGCGCGCCGCAACCGATCACGGTGATGCGACGGCCATCATCTACTTCAATCGCCGCCTCACCTATCGGCAGCTCAAGAGTCATGTCGACCGATTCGCGACCGCCCTAGCGGAGCTTGGCGTCACGCGCGACAGCCGCGTCGCGATCCAGCTCCCGAACATTCCGCAGACGGTCATCGCCTATTACGCGACGTTATCGCTGGGCGCGCAGGCGGTAATGACCAATCCCTTGTACACGCCGCGCGAGCTCGAGCATCAGTGGAAAGATGCCGGCTGCCGCGTCGCGGTTGTCACGGACTTCCTGTTCGAGAGCCGCATCCGGCCGGCGCGTGCGCGTCTGCCAATCGAGCATTACATCGTCGCTTCGATCCCCGATTACATGCGGCTGCCGCTGCGTTTCGTCGCGCGCTGGAAACTGGGCCGCGCCGACCCGCCGCGTGTGGCCAGGGTCGCCCCCGAAGCCGGGGTGCATGCGTTCATGAAACTGATCCGGCGGGCGAAGCCGGAGTCACGCACACGTTCCCGGCCCGAGACCCTAGCCGTGCTGCAGTACACCGGCGGCACGACGGCCGTCTCCAAGGGCGCAATGCTAACGCACGCGAACTTGTCGGCGAACCTGCAACAGTGTCGAGCCTGGTTCACCGGATTGACCGTGGGGAAGGAAGTCTTTCTGACGGCCCTGCCGCTGTTTCATTCGTTCGGTATGACCGCCGCGATGAACTTTCCGATGAGCGTCGCGGGGGCCATGGTGCTGATTCCCGATCCGCGGGATATCAAGGCGATCGTTCGGGCGATTGTCCAGCACCGGGTCACGTTATTGCCGGCGGTACCGCCCATCTTCAACGCGATTCTCAACTATCCGAAGCTCGGCGCGAACGACCTGCGCAGCGTGCGGCGGTGTTTTAGCGGATCGGCACCAATGCCCGAAGACGTCCTGCGGCGCTTCGAAGCGCTCACGGGCGCGCGCATCGTCGAAGGATTCGGGTTGTCGGAGGCGTCGCCGGTGACGCACATGAATCCGGTCAATGGGCTCCGGAAGTTCGGGGCCATCGGCATCCCGATTCCAAATACCGAAGCGAAAATCGTGAACATGGATGATGGCATCACCGAGATTGCCCGTGGTGAAGTCGGCGAGCTCGTGATTGGTGGTCCGCAGATCATGCAGGGCTACTGGAATATGCCAGAGGAAAGTGCGCACGCGTTGCGTGACGGCTGGCTCTTTACGGGCGACCTCGCGGTCATGGACGAGGACGGTTTCTACCGGATCGTGGGACGGAAGAAGGAAATGATCGTGGTCTCCGGCTACAAGGTGTTCCCCGATGAAGTGGACGGCGTGCTGATGGCGCATCCGGCCGTGCTCGAGGCTGCCACGATCGGGTTGCCCGACGCGAAGCGCGGCGAGCGGGTGAAGTCTTTTCTTGTGTTGAAGCCAGGCGCGCAGGCGAGCGTCGAGGAAGTGCTGGCCTATTGCCGGGAGAATCTCGCGGCGTACAAGGTGCCGCGGAACGTCGAGTTCCGCGCCGAGCTGCCGAAGAGCGGTGCATTGAAGACGTTGCGGCGGGTGTTGGTCGAAGAGGAGCTGGCGAGATGACCGCTAATGAGGGGGATCAATAATGCAGGAGCTTAACGACTCCCAATACCAATGCTGCAGTCGTCGCCGCCTGCGCGATCCAGAAGCCGAACATGCGCTTGGTGAGCCGGGTCTCGAGCTGCGCGAGCTTCGAATCGACGGCAGACGAGAGAGTGGCGAATCCGACCTGCATCTCCGCACGTAGCTCAGCTGTTGAACCACTCCACGAGCTCATTGGCGATATCGTCGCCAAACTTTTCATAGAACTTGCGCGACAGTTTGGCCGTGACCGGCACATGGGCTCCTGGAGGATGCCGGGCTACCATAACGGTACGCTCGGCAAACCCTGATATCAAGAAAACGCGCACCTCTCACCAACGTCGCATTCAAACCCTAGACTCCTGAATGGTCGTGATCATGCCGCACCGGTCCGAGCTGCTCAAGTTCTTCGGCCTCACCTACGCAATGAGCTGGGTGCTGTGGACGCTGGTCGCGCTGATCCCGCCCGGCACGCCGCTGCGGGCCGCGATGTTCCTCCCCGGCACCTTCGCTCCGGCGCTCGTCGCGCTCTGGCTCGCGCCGCGGCCCCAAGAGCTCATCGATCGCGTGTTGCAATGGCGGGTGCCGGGCCGCTGGTATGTGTTCGCGCTGGGATATCTTGCCGCCGTCAAGCTCGCGGCGGCGATCGTGTACCGGATCGTTGCGGGGTTCTGGCCAACGCTGGAACCGGGGCCGTGGCTCCTGTTTGTCGGAGGGATCCTCGTCTCGACACCGTTTCAAGCGGGTGAGGAAATCGGTTGGCGCGGCTACGCGCTGCCGCGACTTACGCAGCGCTTCGGGCTCGGCGCGGCCTCGGCCATGCTCGGCGTCCTGTGGGCCGCCTGGCACCTGCCGCTCTTCTTCATCGGTGGGACCGACACCACTGGAGCCTCATTCCCCGTCTATCTGATTACGGTGACCGCGATCTCGATCGCGATGGGGTGGCTGTATGCGCGCACGAGCGGCAGCCTGCTGCTCGTCATGCTGATGCACTCGGCGGCGAACAACACGCCGCACTTCGTGCCGCCGGCGACGCCGGGCAGCGTCTTCGCCGTGAACGCCACCATGGTGCAGTGGCTCACGGCTCTGTTTCTCTGGATCGGCGCCGGGTACCTGTTGCTGCGAATGCGGCGGCAGCAATCCGAAACCTCTGGCATTCACGAGAGCAGGATCATTCCCACGCCCGCACCGGCGCCCGCGAAGAAGTAGCGGTTAATACCGCCGAATCGTTTGTCCCGGCACCGCGACAGACTGGAGCTTCAGGTTCAGGGTTGCGCTCAATTCCTCGGCAAAGCCCCGAGCTCTATCGATGTCGAGCTGATGGGCGCGTGGCGCAGCGCCCGCAACGTCCTCGGCCCGTTCAAAACCAAGAACGAGCCAGAGGCCGGTGGTAGCCAGACGCCGAAGGCGGCGTGATGCCTCACCCCCTGGCCCCCTCTCCCTATCGGGAGAGGGGGGTCGACCCGGTGAATCGCCGACTGATCCCGGTCCCCGGACTACTCAAAGCCGTTGCCTGAGGGCCCCTCGTCTCTCAGTTCCACTTCAGATTCCTGATCTGATCAAGATTCACATTCCCGCCGCTGAGCACAGCCACAACCTTTGATCCTGCGGGAGCTTTGATCAATCCATGCAACAGAGCCGCGACGGGTGCAGCAGCTGCACCCTCGACCACGAGTTTGCAATGCGACATGATCCAGATCATTGCATCGAAGATCTCGCGGTCAGGGAGCGTGACGATGTCGTCCACAAAACGCTGCACTACAGAAAATGTGTGATCGCCTACGCGCTTCACCCGTAGGCCGTCTATGATGCAGTCGATCTTATCGAGCGTGATGACGCGGCCGGCTGCGACGCTCTGCTTCATCGCTGGACCATCGGACGATTCCACGCCAATGATCTTGATCTTTGGGTTGGACGCTTTCAGCGCCATCGACACGCCGGAGATCAGTCCGCCGCCGCCGATCGGCACAACGGCGACATCGACTCCGGGAAAATCCCGGAACACTTCCAGGCCCAGCGTTCCCTGGCCCGTGATGAGTTGCATGTCGTCAAACGGATGGATGTAGGTAAGCCCGCGCTCCTCACAAAGCTGTTTGGCCTTCTCGTTGGCTTCGTCCCAGATTGTGCCGTGTTGCACGACCTCGGCACCATAGGCGCGTGTCGCGTCCACCTTGGACTGTGTGGCATTGCTGGCCATCACCACGACCGCCTTCATCTTGTACACGGCGGCCGCAATGGCGACGCCCTGCGCGTGATTCCCTGCTGAAGAGCAGATCACGCCGCGCCGTCGCTGCTCAGCGGTGAGATGACGGAACTTGTTCAGCGGTCCACGGACTTTGTACGATCCGCCCTTCTGGAACATCTCCGCTTTGAGTCGAATGTCGAAGCCAGTGCGCTCACTCAGCAGCCGCGAGGTCAGCAATGGCGTGTGATACGCATGTCTGGAGACATGCTGTGCGGCTTCCTCGAATTCGGCGAGGGAAACGACCGGAGACGATCCAACTTGGGAAGGCATGGTGGTTCCCTAAGGTCGCGGGTAAGGTGAATCACACGGTGTAACGCCGAATCGTCTGTCCCGGCACCGCGACAGACTGGAGCTCCAGGTTCAGGGTTGCGCTCAATTCCTCGGCAAAGCCCCGAGCTCTATCGATGTCGAGCTGATGGGCGCGTGGCGCAGCGCCCAACGTCCTCGGCCCGTTCAAAACCAAGAACGAGCCAGAGGCCGGTGGTACTCAGACGCCGAAGGCGGCGTGATGCCTCACCCCCTGGCCCCCTCTCCCTGTCGGGAGAGGGGGAACGCAAGGGAAGTTCGGAAAACGAGGCGCGGTGGCGTGGTTGGCTGCCGCGCCTTGTTTGTTGATATCCGAAGTTAGATTCCGCGTAAAATGAGTCACGGGGGCAAAATGGATTGGTTCAGGGTTACCCTCCACCTCGCGGGCTCCACTGGAGAGCGTTTCCAATTGATGGAGGCGCTGGTAGACACCGGCGCTTCATACACTTGGATCCCGCGTGACGTGCTGGAGGGACTCGGCGTGCGGCCCGATGAGGAGCGGGTCTTCGTGTTGGCGGACGGCCGGACAGTGCGCTATCCCATAGCCTGGGTCCGCGTCCGGCTCGACGAACGCACCCAGCCGACCCTCGTCGTTTGCGGTGACTCAGGCACTGAGCCGCTGCTCGGCGCGTTCACGCTCGAAGGGTTTGGACTCGGGGTCGACCCGGTGAATCGCCGACTGATCCCGGTCCCCGGACTACTCAAAGCCGTTGCCTGAGGGTCCCTAGTCTCTCAGTTCCACTTCAGATTCCTGATCTGATCAAGATTCACATTCCCGCCGCTGAGCACAGCCACAACCTTTGATCCCGCGGGAGCTTTGATCAATCCATGCAACA
>WNGC01002585.1_pt1 | contig 11021 bp, 11 predicted proteins | sample 5400051 | NCBI WGS metagenome assembly WNGC01 (sample SAMN13153368, study PRJNA577476) | soil metagenome | isolation source: 20 cm soil or saprolite under grassland replicate 2 | place: USA:California | collected 2016-06-15 | reverse complement strand
GCCCACGAACAGCATGCCGATCGCCGCCTCGGACGCGCCGAACTGCGCGTGAAAGAAATACGCGAAAAGCGCGCTGGACAGCTTCGCCGGCGGCTTCCAGGGCAGCGCGCTTTTCGCGTATTTCTTTCACGCGCAGTTCGGCGCGTCCGAGGCGGCGATCGGCATGCTGTTCGTGGGCGCGCGCATCATGAACGCCTTCTCGCACCTGGGCGCCGCGTGGCTCGCCGCGCGAATCGGCCTCGTGAACACCATGGTGTTCACGCACACGCCCTCGAGCCTGCTTACTTTCACCATCCCGTTCACCGGAAGCTTCGAGATTGCGGCGGTGCTGTTTCTCCTGCGCGAGGGGCTCTCGGAAATGGACGTGCCGACGCGCCAGTCCTATCTTATGGCGGTCGTGAAGCCGGAAGAGCGCACGTTCGCGGGAGGCGTGACCAACCTCGCGCGCATGTGCGCGCGCGCCATCGCGCCCGTGTTCGCGGGCAGCGCCATGCAGGTCCTCACCCTGGGCGCCCCGATCATGGCTGCGGCGGGACTGAAGATCCTCTACGACGCGCTGCTCTACGTGTCCTTCCGTAAGCTCAAGGCGCCGGAGGAGCGCTAGGTTCCTGTTTGTGCAGGGACGTCATCTCGGCCTGGTTCAATCGGCCTATGCCCTTATCGTAGCTGAAGCCGAAAAAAAAAGGCCCGGAAACGGGATTGCCGTTACCGGGCCAGGTACTTCGGGTGTTTACCAGAAAGGTAGACATAAACACCCGTTTACATCCCGTCAATCATCCCTTTTCTGATTCTAGGCCTTCTGTGCGTTAGCGCACAGAAGGCGTAAGATTCGGCTATCAGCGTTTTGGCGGGGGCCGGCTAAGGTCCCGATTGGAGGTGATCATGGGCAGGAATCTAGCCGAATCCGCGCCCAATACCCCCACGCAAAATGATCTTCTTGCAGCGCTTCCCGCGGCGGACTATCAGCGCCTGCTGCCGGACCTGGAACTCGTGCCGCTTCCCCTCGGCATGGCCGTTTACGAGTCCGGCGGCAAATTGGACTACGTGTATTTCCCCACCGACTGCATCGTGTCGCTCCTTTACGTCTTGGAAGACGGTGCATCGGCGGAAATCGCGGTCGTGGGCCACGAAGGCCTGGTCGGCGTTGCGCTGTTCATGGGCGGGGAGTCGACCTCCAGCCGGGCAGTGGTGCAGAGCGCTGGGTTCGCGTATCGCCTGGCATCGAAGGTCCTCAAAAAGGAATTCGAGTACGGCCCCTTGCAGCATCTGCTGCTGCGCTACACCCAGGCGCTGATCACTCAGATGGCGCAGACGGCCGTATGCAACCGCCACCATTCCGTTGAGCAGCAACTGTGCCGCTGGCTGCTGTTGAGCCTGGACCGGCTGCCCTCGAACGAGCTCTCCATGACCCAGGAACTGATCGCGAACATGCTGGGAGTGCGCCGCGAGGGCGTCACGGAGGCCGCCGGTAAGCTGCAAACGGCGGGATTGATTCAATACAATCGCGGGCAAATCAAAGTGCTCGACCGGGCAAAGCTGGAAGCGCGTGTGTGCGAGTGCTACGCCGTAGTCAAGCGAGAGTCCGATCGCTTGCTTCCCAGAGTGGAAGCAGCCTGATAGGACCTGCAGGGCCGGTTTCACCGCCCTGCGTGTGTTGGCGTACATACGGTCCTTCCCTGCTCATGTTAGTTTCTTGTCGCCTGCCTGTGCCCCGGTCGGGGCGAACGAAAGGTCCCCCGTGCGCGCTGCGAGTCGAGCACCCGTCGCGAACAGCATGCTTGCCGCCTTGCCGCGCGCGCGGTATCGGCGCCTGCTCGACGGCTTGGAATCGGTCGCGTTGACTTTCGGCCAGGTGCTGTACGAACCGCGGAAGCGGATCCACTACGTCTATTTCCCCAACGACTCGCTCATTTCCCTGCTGACGCTGGTGGATGGCCACCAGGCCCTGGAAGTCGGGATGGTCGGCCGTGAAGGCATGGTCGGGGTTCCTCTCGCCCTGGGAACGGACGTTTCGCCGGTTCGCGCGCTAGTGCAGGGGGCGGGAACGGCTTTGCGAATGAAATCGGCGCGCTTTTCCGAAGAAATCCGGAAAAACCCGCAGTTGCGGCAGGAGGTCGGCCGCTACACAAGCGCATTGATGGCTCAGATCACCCAAACCGCCGCGTGCAACCGCTTTCATGTCATCGAGGCGCGGCTTGCGCGGTGGCTCCTGATGACGCGGGACCGGCTGCGGTCGGACGAGTTCCGTCTTACGCACGTATTCCTGGGACACATGTTGGGCGTGCAGCGGGTCGGCGTCACCAAGGCGGCGCGCGTGCTGCAAGGACGAAAGCTGATCGGTTACCGCCGCGGCACGATCAGGATCCTCGATCGAAAAGGCCTCGAGGCCGCCTCCTGCTCCTGTTACGAACGCGTCAGAGACATGCACGGCAAGTTGCGGGACTAGCAGCCAAAAAAAAAGCCCGGAGCGGCGGTGCCGTTTCCGGGCGAGTTACTTCGGGTGTTTATCAGGGAGGAAATAAAACACCCGCCTCCATCATCTCTCTCTTTCTCCGCAACGTTCTGTGCGCTCGCGCACATAAGAAGAGGAGTTTTTTATCCCCGGATTTATGCCATGCGCATAACCCTCAATTGTTGAACGCCAAACGTCCGGAAGAACCTGACCCTTGTGTCGTGAAACCTCTACACGAAGAGTGCAAACTCTACACGAGGGGCAGCGACTGGGTGCGGCCAGCCGATCTGATATCGTTGGTGCTCATGAAGGCTCTACTTTCGATCCTGATCGGCTTCGCGTTAAGCGGGTGCGGCGCAGGTGGGACCGCGAACGTCGACGCGCCGACGGGCAATGGCGCCCCGCCCCGCGGAACGCTCTCGGAGCAGTATCCGGGCGACGTCGGCATCGGCGGGGATCCGGCGGTCGTCTGGTACGAGGACTTCGAGGCAGCGTCGGTCGCCGCCGTGACCAGGCGCTACGACCAATCGCAGGGCGCGGCGCGGATGACGCTCGTCGCCGACCGCGCGCCCGGAAGCAGCGGCAAGGCGCTCGCTCTGCGGGCGGGCGGTGGCGTCGATGCGGTCGATCTCTTCAAGCAGCTGCCGGATCACGACGAGCTCTATGTTCGCTGGTATGCGAAGTACGAGGCCGGCATTCCGTGGCATCACTCCGGCGTCTGGGTCGGCGGCTACAATCCGAGCGCCGGATTTCCGAGCCCGCATGCCGGCGAGCGCCCGAACGGCGACGATCGCTTCTCGATCTCGATCGAGCCCGTGTGGGGCACCGGAGGAGCGAATCCACGGTTCGATTTCTACAATTATTGGATGACGATGCACTCGTGGATGGCCACACCCACGAACGACGGCACGTCGTACTTCGGCAACGCGCTGGTGCACAAGGACGGGTTCACGATCGACGAGGGCCAATGGGCGTGCGTCGAGGTGCACGCGAAGCTCAACCCCAACCCGGCAACGGGTGCCGGTGCCGTCCTCGAAGTGTTCAAGAACGACGCCAACGTGATGCGCTTCGACGATACGGGCCCGATCGGCTACTGGATCCGCGACAAGTTCTGCCCGACGGGCGCAGACGGCGCCGAGTGCACCGACTTCCCGGCACCCGCCAACGAGAAGCTCGACCTGCGCTTGCGCAGCACGACCGCGCTTGCTTTCAACGCGTTCTGGCCGCAGAACTACATCACCGATCCGGCGCAGGGGACGCTGACGCTCGATCAGATGGTCGTCGCGACGCAACGCATCGGCTGCATCCGCTGAGCGTTCATTCAAAGTCACGCTCTGCGGGCGCATGCCGCTTTAGCTTACTCAGAGGAGCGAACCATGAGCACAGAATCGAGGAAAGGATTGACGCTGGCAGTGGCGCTGGCATTGATTCTGCCGGTGATGCCCGGACCGTCCACGGCCGCAACGCCGAGTTACGACCCGGCCACCACGGTCGTCGTGTTCGTACACGGTTTCGATCCCGACGGCTTTCACGCGATGGGCGTATTCGGCGACGACCTGTGGCACGAGGACCTCGGACGCGTCGCCGCGGTGCTGAAGCAGCCGACTTGGCAGGACGATCCGACGGCGCCGAACCAGGTCGGGGCGACCACCTATTACGGCGATACGCCGCCCTCCTGGTATACCGACGCCGACCGTGCGGCGGACGTGAATGCCGCTTCCGGCATGCCGCGCTATGCCCTGCGCGTCGCCCGCTACATCCGCCATGTGCTGGAGCGCGCGTCCGCGGCGACTGCAGTCAATATCCTGTCGGCAAGCATGGGCACCGAGGTCGCGCGCTATCTCATCGAGCACGATCTGCTTTCGCTCGCCAGCGAACAGAAAATCACCCGCTGGGGGCAGTTGGTGGGCGTCACCGCCGGCAACTGGGCTGCGTCCCACGCGCCCGATTTGCTGACCAGGACTGCGAGCCCGGACGTCGAGCAGATGACCTATGAGTGGGTGAGTGCCAATATCTCCGCGAACCGCACCATGAATTCGCCGTTCTACGGCCCGATGATCATCACGCACTGGATCGCGACCGACGACGCAGACGGTCTGCTGACCTTGCTCTCGGACAGACCCAATGACGGGACCAACTTGTCCGTGGACGAATCTTTCTCCGACTTCACCACCACCGCCGCCTTGCATCCGGCCACCGACGGCACGCTGCAGATGCCCGGCCGGTCGTTTGGGCACACCACCCATACCGGCACTTCCCACAACGACGGTGCCTGGGCGGGAGTCGCGGCGATGTCGCAGAATAACGTGCGGGTCACCGCGACTCTGTCGCGGGTCCAGGCGCTGTCCACCGGCGACAGCCTATTTCAGGGCAGGGGCGAGTGGGTGTTCTCGGCCAGCGTGAGCTCGCCCCGAGCGGCCGTGCTCTACGGGGCGACCCGGCCTCTCAATCATTTCATTCGACAGGGCGGGAATCCGCCCCTGATCCGCTTCGGCAGGAACGAGATCCAGTCTCCCAATCTGGTGCTGTTCGATCAGATCGTTCCTCCGGGGGAAACCGAGCTGCGGCTGACGCTGTGGGCCGAGGAGCTCGACTGGCTTCCGAAGTTCTATCACGTGCTTGAGAATCCGTTCGGGAGCAATAGGAACATGGGCGCGTTCGACGCGATCCTACCCACGACCGGCCCCTCGGTCATGCGTCTGATGAACGGCAACATGGACCTCGATGTTACCGTCGAGGTGCGGACCGTCTACTGAGCGCCTCGGGCGCTGAGCCAGCCCTCTAGGAACCTCCGACTTCAACTACTCTCCACGGTGCGAAAATGCAGCGGATCCCTGAGATTCTGCAATTCCCGATAGTAATAAAGCGGCGTGGGCCGCTTTCCCTTGAACCTCAGGCGTTTCAGAAATTCGATTTCCTCCGGAGTCGCGCTGGGATTGAGTGAAGCATCCCTGAGGAATGCGTTGAGCCCCGGCTCGTCCCCGAAAGGCCGGTCGGCTTCCGCCTCGACGAACTCAAATCGCTTAGAAGGCCCCGGGGCGAATCTCCGGTTGAGCACGATATTCATGCTGAAGGTCGAGGGGTCGATATCCCACGAGTCGATCAGGGGATCGAGGAAGGATACGCAGTTCTCCAACGACACGTGGAAGACGTCCGTGTCCAGAAACTCGAGGACCATGACCCGCATCTGGTTGTAGCTTCGGCCGCTCGCCCGACCCACCGAGCGGAGCCACCTTTCGCTTTTCAGTTCTTCTCTGGCGATCCCCTTGATAACGTCCAGGAGCTTTTGAGTGACGAGGTGTTCGAGCTCGCCGAAGGGCTGTTTCTCGAAAATCGCGCGTATCTCCTGCTGCATTCCCGGCGTGCACTTGCGGAGAATCAGCTTTCGAACGTCTTGAAACAACGGCGCCGGCGGGTCCTCGAAATCCTTCTTCAGCTCTTCCAGGCGCTGGAGCGCGGCCAGCTTCGCGAGCTTGCCGCTCGACAGCTTGAGGAACTCGCCCATCTTCTCATAGAGGTCGGTTCGGTCGGGCGCGGGGGGCAATTTCTTCCGGGTCAGCAGCTGAGAGATGTAGGACTCGGTGACTTCGGCAGCGGCCGCCAAGTCCTTCTGCTCGAACCCTAAGTGTTCCAGTCGTTTCCTGATGACCAAGCCCACATCCACCGGAGTCCCCTTGGTTAACTACTCTTAATTAAGAATTGCAGATCTTGCGATATAACGCTTGACAAGTCAAGTTAAGTAACCTATCCTCGTGAACGGACTGAGGGAGCCTTCCTGGTCATCTGAACTGGAATCGGTCATCTGAAATGCCTCCTCGGCCATCACAGCTAGGGAGAGCTACGTGTATGCACGCCGCGTATGGGCGGGTAAATCCGCTCTCCCCATCTATAAGGAAGTAATGTCATGATGAAAATCCGTCCCCTGCACGACCGCGTTGTGGTGGAGCGTCTCGATGAGGAGCGCAAATCCGCAGGCGGGATCGTCATTCCCGACAACGTCGCGGAGAAACCCGACCAGGGCGAAGTCATCGCCGTCGGCAAAGGCAAGATCCTCGAAGACGGGAAGGTGCGCCCGCTCGACGTCAAGGTCGGCGACCGGATCCTGTTCGGCAAATTCTCCGGACAGGCCGTGAAAGTCGAAGGCACCGAGTACCTCGTGATGCGTGAAGACGACATCATGGGCGTCGTCGCAAAGTAAGACCAACCCATTAAGGAGCAAGACATGTCTGCTAAAGATGTCCGTTTTCATGATGCCGCGCGCCACAAGATGCTCGCGGGTGTCAATATCCTCGCCGACGCGGTCAAGGTGACCCTCGGACCCAAGGGCCGCAACGTGATCCTCGATCGCTCGTACGGCGCACCTACGATAACCAAAGACGGCGTGTCGGTGGCCAAGGAAATAGAGCTGAAGGACAAGTTCGAGAACATGGGCGCGCAGATGGTGAAGGAAGTCGCCTCGAAGACTTCAGATGTCGCCGGCGACGGCACCACCACAGCGACCGTGCTTGCCCAATCCATCGTCAAGGAGGGCATGAAATTCGTCGCAGCCGGCATGGATCCCATGGACCTGAAGCGGGGCGTCGACAAGGCGGTCGTCGCCGTGGTCGAGGAGCTGAAGAAACTCTCCAAGGCCTGCACCACCAGCAAGGAAATCGCCCAGGTCGGCGCAATTTCGGCCAATGCGGATAGCGAGATCGGCAAGATCATCTCCGACGCAATGGAGAAAGTCGGCAAGGAAGGCGTGATCACCGTCGAGGACGGCAAGGGCCTGCAGACGGAGCTCGAAGTCGTCGAAGGAATGCAGTTCGACCGCGGTTACCTGTCGCCGTACTTCATCAACAACGCCGAGAAGCAGATGTCGGTCCTGGAGAATCCCTACGTGCTTCTGTACGACAAGAAGGTCGCCAACGTCCGCGACCTGCTTCCGCTCCTCGAGCAGGTGGCGAAGGCGGGACGGCCGCTGCTCGTCATCGCCGAGGAAGTCGAAAACGAAGCCCTCGCGACCCTGGTCGTGAACAATCTGCGCGGCATCCTCAAGACCTGCGCGGTGAAGGCGCCGGGGTTCGGCGACCGCCGCAAGGCCATGCTCGAGGACATCGCTGTTCTCACAGGCGGCCAGGTCATTGCAGAAGAAGTCGGCCTGACTCTCGAGAAGGCGACGCTCAAGGACCTCGGCCAGGCGAAGCGCGTCGAAGTGGACAAGGAAGAGACGACCCTCATCGACGGCGCGGGCGATCCCAAGGCGATCGAGGCGCGGGTGAAGAGCCTCCGCACCCAGATCGAAGAAACCACCAGCGACTACGACAAGGAGAAGTTGCAGGAGCGGGTGGCGAAGCTCGCCGGCGGCGTTGCCTTGGTCAAAGTGGGTGCTGCGACCGAAATCGAAATGAAGGAGAAAAAAGCGCGCGTCGAGGACGCGCTGCACGCGACCCGCGCGGCGGTCGAGGAAGGCATCGTCCCCGGCGGCGGCGTGGCGTACATACGCGCCCGCAACGCTCTGGACAAGATCAAGGGCGACAACCCCGACCAGGAGGCCGGCATCAAGATCGTGCGCCGCGCCCTCGAAGAGCCGCTGCGACAGATCGTCGCCAACGCGGGCGAAGAGCCCTCGGTGGTGATGAACAAGGTCGCCGAAGGCAAGGGAAACTTCGGCTTCAACGCCCAGACTGAGGCCTACGGTGATCTCGTCGAGATGGGCGTGGTCGACCCGACCAAGGTCGCGCGCACGGCGCTGCAGAACGCAGCTTCCGTCGCCGGCCTACTGCTCACCACCGAAGCAATGGTGGCCGAGCTGGTCGAAGAGAAGGAAAGTGCCAGCCCCGGCGGTCACGGCATGGGTGGGATGCAACAAGGGATGGACATGTGAGTCGGCCCAGACTCGGGCGAGCTTCAGAAAAGCATCAGCGAAAAGCAGGTAACGGGAACACCATATGCCCACCAGTCTTTCGTTCGAGACGGCATGGCGTGATCTGAATCGCAGGTCCACGATTCTGTGGCTCCTGGTCTTGGGTTGCGTCCCCGGAATATTTTTTCTTGCCTATGTGTTGAACGACCTGCTCCAGCAGGACGCGCCGATTCTCGCCGTCGCTCTCGCCTGGATGACCGGAATTGCCTGGGCCGGAAGCCGAATGGCGACCTTTGCATGTCCCCGTTGCAGCAGGGCGTTCTTCGAGAACTGGTACTTTTTCAAGCCGTTGAGGCGCAGCTGCGCCCATTGCAACCTGCTGAGATGGGCGAAAGACATACCGCCAGCGGTAATCAGCTAGGGCTCGTGCCGCGCGTAAGGTCGGCGCCGTAGGGCCTGCCTTTCTTTCCCTTTCAGGCGGAATTTGCAGCCTTCCGATGCAACTGCCCCTGATATAACGCCCGCACCGTCTCGATCGTGTCCGCGTCCTTTGCGCTCTTGTCATCGCGGTAGCGCTTGACGCGCGCGAAGCGCAGCGCGAAGCCGCCGGGGTAGTGCGGGCTCGCCTGGATTTCGTTGAACGCGATCTCGGCGACGAGCTGCGGCCGCACGTGCACGACGTGGCCCTCGCGCGAGATCTCCAGCGCGAGCAAACGCTCGGTCTGCCAGGCGAGCATCTTGTCGGTCATGCCCTTGAAGGTCTTGCCGAGCATGACGAAGCCGCCTGTGGCCGGGTCGAGCGCGCCGAGGTGTAGATTGGAAAGCCACCCTTTGCGGCGGCCGCTGCCCCATTCGGCGGCGATGACGACGAGGTCGAGGGTGTGCGCCTTCTTGATCTTGAGCCAGCCGGCGCCGCGGCTGCCCGCTTCGTACGTAGCGGCTAGCGCCTTCGCCATGACGCCTTCGTGGCCGCGCGCGAGCGCCTCGACGTAGAAGTCTTGCGCGGCTTCCTGGTCGCCGGTCACCACGCGCGGGATAAGGATTTTCGCCGGAAGAAATTTCGCGAGCGCGTCGAAGCGTTCCCGCGCCGGTCTTGCGGTGAGGTCCTCGCCGTCGGCCAACAGGCAGTCGAAGAAAAAGACGCTCAAGGGGAAGGTCGCTCGCAGCGCCTCCACGTCGAGCTTGCGCCCGAAGCGGCGCATGGTTTCCTGGAAGGGGTAGGGCGTACCCTCGGGCTTGAGCGCGATCGTCTCGCCGTCGACGATAATCTCGCGCGCCACGACCTCGCGCAGCGCCGCGACGACCTCGGGCACCGCGGCGGTGACCTCGTTCAAGCTACGCGTATAGACGCGGACCTCTTCCCCCGACTTGTGCACCTGCACGCGCGCGCCGTCGAGCTTCCACTCGAAAGCCGCGGCGCCGAGGCGCCCGAGCGCGTCGGCGACGTCCTCCGCGGGCTGCGCAAGCATGGGCTGCACCGGCTGGAAAACTTTGAGCGCGAAACGCGCGAGGCCTGCCTCGCCTTCGGTGAGGGCTGCTTCCGCGACTACGGGAGGGCCGCCCGCTCGCATCGCCGCCGTTCGCACCCGCTCGGCCGGCAGGTTCGCCGCCTTTGCGATGGCGTCGAGCATGATCCCTTCGAGCGCGCCCTGGCGCAGCTCGCCCAGAAGCAGCCGCGCGAGGAAATCCTGCTCGGACGCGATCGCACGCGCGAAGAGTTCCCTGAGCAGGCGCTGACGCTCGGCGGCGGACCCTTCCCCTCTGATTTGGGAGAACCGTTCAATCGCTTCGTCGACTCGCGCGAGCGTGAGCTGGGGGACGCGTGCGGGCGCGGCGGCGAGGGCTTCTTTCAGCCCCGCGTAGCCAATTCCGATGCGGCCCTGGCGCGTATCGCCGCTCAGGTACGCCACGCCGAGCGCGATTTCGGACGCGGCTAGCCGGCGCAGGCACTCGGCAATCGCGTCGATCTTCGCAAGGCGGCTGCGCGTCCCGGCGACGCGCTCGGAGACGGCGAGCAGTTCGGCGAGCAGCATGGTTGATTATCCCCTCCTCATCGAGGAGAGTGCCCGGGGCGGGCGGTAAGACGTCCCGATCACGCGAGCTTGTCGTCATGGCAGTTCTTCGGCAAGCTTACCAAATCGGATGAATCTCAATATGGCCAAGGTCGTCATCGCAGACGTCGCCCAGCTCAAGCCGCTCATCGGGACCGAAGTTGCCGTGAGCGACTGGGTCGCAGTGAGCCAGGAGCGCATCGACGGTTTTGCCCGCGTGACCGAGGATCACCAGTGGATCCACGTCGACCGCAAGCGCGCCGCCGAGGAATCGCCTTACGGCACGACCGTCGCGCACGGCTTTCTCACGCTTTCCCTGCTGCCGCACCTGATGCGGCAGGCGCTCGAGATCCAGGGCCTGCCCCTGGGGATCAACTACGGCCTGAATCGCGTGCGCTTCACCGGTCCCGTGCCGGCCGGCTCGCGCGTGCGCGCGCGCTTCCGGCTTGCCGCCGTGGAAGACATCGCCAAGGGCATTCAGATCACGTGGAACGTCACCGTCGAGCGCGAAGGCGAGGCGAAGCCCGTGCTCGTCGCGGAGTGGCTCACGCGCCGGCACGAGTAGAAGGCCGCGAGTAGGTATCGCCGAGGAACTTTGTCGTCTCCGACACGACTTCTTCCTGGCGTCCCACCCACAGGTGCCCTCCGGTGGGAAAGCCGACGAAACGCGCCC
>WNGC01003346.1_pt1 | contig 11027 bp, 13 predicted proteins | sample 5400051 | NCBI WGS metagenome assembly WNGC01 (sample SAMN13153368, study PRJNA577476) | soil metagenome | isolation source: 20 cm soil or saprolite under grassland replicate 2 | place: USA:California | collected 2016-06-15 | reverse complement strand
GCTTCGACCTGGAGATGCTCGTCGAGCTGGGTTTCTGCAAGGGCATCGAGAACTATTCGCGCCACCTGTCCGGAAGGAAGGAGGGCGAGCCGCCGCCGACGCTGATCGATTACCTCCCGCCGAACGCGCTGATGTTCATCGACGAATCGCACGTCACCATCGGCCAGCTGGGAGGCATGTACAAAGGCGACCGCTCGCGCAAGGAAAATCTCGTCGACTACGGTTTTCGACTGCCCTCGGCCCTGGACAATCGCCCGCTCAAGTTCGAGGAATTCGAGCAAGTCATGCGCCAGACCGTGTTCGTTTCGGCGACTCCCGCGGAATACGAGCGCCAGAACTCGGGACAGATCGTCGAGCAGGTCGTGCGGCCGACGGGCCTGGTCGACCCGCGGCTCGAGGTGCGCCCCGCCTCGACGCAGGTGGACGACCTGCTCACCGAGATCAATCTGCGCGTGACGAGCGGGGAACGGGTGCTGGTGACCACGCTCACCAAGCGCATGGCCGAGGAGCTCACCGACTACCTCGCCGAACACGGCGTCAAGGTGCGCTACCTGCATTCGGAAGTGGAAACGGTCGAGCGGGTCGAAATCATCCGCGACCTGCGCCTGGGCGAATTCGACGTGCTGGTCGGCATCAACCTGCTGCGCGAAGGCCTGGACCTGCCGGAAGTTTCGCTGGTGGCGATCCTCGACGCGGACAAGGAGGGGTTCCTGCGCTCGGAGCGCTCGCTTATCCAGACGATCGGTAGGGCGGCGCGCCATTTGAACGGCATGGCCATTCTCTACGCCGACACGGTCACCGATTCGATGAAACGGGCGATCGGGGAGACCGACCGCCGCCGCGCGAAGCAGGTCGAATTCAACGCGAAGCGCGGCATCACGCCGATCGGGATTTCCAAGTCGGTGCGCGACATGATCGAGGGCGCCCGCGACTTCGAGGACGTGCAGCTGGAGCTGAAGGCCGCTCAGGAGCAGGCGCGCTACGAGGCGATGTCCGAAAAGCAGCTCGCCCGCGAGATCAAGCGGCTGGAAAAGCAGATGCTCGACCATGCGCGCAACCTCGAGTTCGAAAAGGCTGCCGAAGCGCGCGATCGTCTGGCCGAGCTCAAGCGGAGCGTTTTTGGCGCGTCGCCGGAGGAACCTGCCCGCGCCGTCGGTTAAATGGCCCGGCCGCAACGCGATGGCGAATCTTATTTCGGCGCGACCTCGGGCCGCTTAAACACATCCACGACGATGAGCACCGCGGGCACCGTTCCGCGGTTCTCGATCCAATGCGTGACGTTTTTGCCTGAAGTGTGAAAAGTATCCGCGGGACGATGCACGATAAATCCCCCAGTTCTCAATTCGGTAAGCTCGCCCTGAACGAGATACGAGGCATCGGGACGGTCGTCATGGCTGTGAACCCCGATGACACCTCCGGGTTGGAACTCGACTTTTCTGATCCGAAGCTCTCGGCCCTTCATATCGCCGGCCCAAGGGTGTAGGTCCAGCGACTCCGGAGCACTGATTTGGACGCCCTTGCTTTGAGTTGGGGGGACCTGTTGACCAACCACGGTGCCGACCGCGAAACCCAGTGCGATTCCGCCGAGAAAAACACCCCATTTGACGCCTCGCTTGACTAGGACCATTCGCTTTCCCCAAAAAGGATTGATGTGCGACTACATAGAGCCGTGCAAGACGGCTGTCAGAGCCTTTTGCGCGGGCGCGGGAGCCGCTTTAGGAAACACCGGAACATCGGGCGGAACAATCACCCACTTCTGCGCTGAGCGCATCCAGATGTGCCGTTCGATCTTGAACCACTCTCGGTCATCGAACGTACCGCCCGCGATAGCTCGAGCACCGGGAAGCCATTCAGCCGTATGTGTGACCGCGCAGCCGCACGTGGAGCAAAACTGCAAACGAAGCCACCGGTTGGATTCGTCGGAGCGGTGCTCATAGGATCTCAGCGTTTCTCCCGAGATCTGGACGTCCTCCTCGTTGAACCAGACAGACAGGAAAAACGCGCTTCCAGTTCTGCGCTGGCAAAACGTGCAATGACAGACAACGGTACGAAAAGCTTGTCCAATTACCTTGTGCCTAATCGCCCCGCAAATACAGGCACCTTCGTGGATCTCAGCCATTTGCATCCTTCTCAAGGTGCCATCATCGGGTGCCAACGCCCACATCAGCGGCGCAGCTTTGCTCCGTCCGACTGCAGGTGCTTGCTATGCAGCTATCTACGTTACTCTTCGCTAGGGTTTCATCGTGGAGACTCATACAACTGGTATATCGCCTGCACGGGCCAATGATCCGACGGTGCCAAGTCTCCAGCGTAGCATTGCGGAACGCTTGCAGCGATCGCGCGCGCGTGCTTGTTCGCGACGATGAGATCGATCGCCTCGGTGATCGTCCGCTCCCCGGGTCGAACGTTCGCCGTCGGATAGCACTGAAAGGTAGGCGGGCTCCGCATCCCGAGGGCGGCGAAGCAGCTCACAAATCCCGCCTGCATGAGGATGCGCTGGGGATGCCAGGCGTCGTTCATGTCCCCCATGAAAAATGCCGGCTCACCTTCACGCACGCGTCGCGTGAGCTCTTCGGCAATTCGCTTGAGCTGCCGCACCCTCGGCGACACACCTGTTTCGCTTTCATCGCCGTGCCGGGGACTCGTGAGATGAGCGGTTGCGACGAAAATCGCCTTCTGCGAAGACTTGATCTGAAGGCGGGCCCAAAACATGCGCCGCTCCGGTTCGATGTGACCGACTTCCTCGGCGCCGTGCTCGATCTCCTCGAGGACCGCTTCGTTCCAATAGATGTTGCTCTCGTTCGTCCATCCCGGAAACGGATCATGGACGCGCGCATACCCGCTTAGGACTCGGTCCAGGAACTCCTGCGTCGGATGCTGCAGTTCCTGCACGCAAAGTACGTCCGGGGTGAACAACGTGAGCAAGCTCTCAAGGGCCGGTGCGCGCGCCGGCCAACGTTCGGTCAGCCAAATGTTGCAAGTAATGATCGAGAGGCGGGTTGGGATCATTTTTCTCTGCGATGCTTCCTGCTACGGGCACAAAGCGCGCCCGTGCTTGAACGAAGCAATCGCGCGGGCTCTATCGAGAGCGTCACGTCAGCCAGTGCCTTGGCAGTTTATGCCGCCCGTCCGCTGCAACCGGTTGTTAGACGACTGCAGATGCATCTCAATTGCCGCCAGTCACTTCGATGAAGCTAGCAGTCGTGAACGAGGCGTCGCGCGATAGCAACCACAATATAGCTTGGGCCACTTCGTTTACCGTTCCCCCGCGCTTCATCGGCACAAATTGCTTCACGCGATCGACACGTCCCGGCTCTCCTCCGCTTGCGTGCATATCCGTGTAGATGTACCCCGCACGCACCGCGTTGACCCGAATGCCCTCATCCGCGACTTCCTTCGCCAATCCGATCGTCAACGTGTCCACGGCCCCTTTCGAGGCTGCGTAGTCGACATACTCCCCCGGAGCGCCAAGCCGCGATGCGCCTGACGAGACATTGACAATCGCACCCCCAGAGCCGCCGCGTCTGGTTGACATGCGACGCACCGCTTCCCGAGCGCAGAGAAACGAACCGATAACGTTCGTCGCAAAGATGCGCTGGATACGTGCACCGTCCATAGACTCGACCCGCATCTGCTTTTCGAGTATTCCAGCATTGTTCACCAACGCCGTGGGCGGACCTAGATCTCTATCGCATGTCTCGAACAGTCGCTCGACATCTGGCTCACTCGAGACATCGGCAGCGACACCGACCGCACGCCCACCTGCTGCTTCGATGGCACGCACTACGCCGTCGGCCGCCGCCCGATTGTCTCGAAAATTGATGCAGACAGAGTACCCGCGCTGCGCGGCAAGGAGCGCGGTCGCTGCTCCGATTCCTCGACCAGCCCCGGTGACGATGATGACGTCGGCCATGCGGTGAACCCGGTTCTCGTCTAACGTGTTGTTCTGCGGCGCGCCACGATGGCGGCCACTTTAGCACGACGCTGATGGCGCGTCGGCAGCAACAAAGGGTTGGGCGTCATTTGTGAACGCAGCTTAGACCCTTGACTATGGCCAATGGCTTGCGTTTTCTGCATCTCATCCCCCATTTAAAGTGCACTGCATGATCACAGTGTCCAGCCAACGGCCAAGCTTGAACCCGACATTGGTTAGCGTGCCGACCATCCTAAATCCGAGTGCGCCGTGAAGCTGAATCGAACGCGTATTTGCGCTGTCGCCGATAATTGCGACCATCTCGTGATAGCCCGCCCGCCCGCTGCGCCTGAGCACCTCACCTAGCAGCATCCGTCCGACGCCACTTCCCGAAGACTCTGAAGCGACGTATACCGTGTCCTCAGCGGTATGACGATAAGCCGAACGTGTACGGTACAGCGTCGCATACGCATAGCCGACGACGGCTCCGCCGCTCTCTGCCACAAGATAGGGAAGTCGCGCTTGCAGCACTGCATCGCGACGACGAGACGTCTCATTGAGATCTGGCGGTACCTCTTCGAATGATGCGGTGCTGCGCAATACGTAATGAGAATAGATAGCGTGCACGATCGGCATATCCTCGGGCTGCGAATCGCGGACCAATATGCTCATGTGTGTAATTTCGGAATGCGCTCCCGAAGCCGCAGCGTGAGCAGGGGTCCGAGAAATGCACCAATGCCAAGGCTGGTCCACGCCAAGCCCCACGCGCCTTGCTCGGTCGCTGTGGCGCCAGCGGCGTCCAGCACAAGGCCGAAAACCCATGGACTGATTGCGCCCATGCCAAAGCCAAGGACCGACCGCACCGAAAATGCAAGGCCGATGTGATCCTGCGGGACAGTTTCCGTGAGCACCGTGGAGAAGACCGCGGAGTCGCCGATTGCGGTCAGGTTGTAGAGCACCGCAATCAGGCCCACCAGCCAGAGCGCGCTTCCGACGAGCCACCCTATCGAGAAGGAGCAGGCGAGGCTCGCGCAACTCATCATAAGAATCACGCGAATCCTTCCTATGCGATCGGATAGAACGCCACCCGCGATGCTCCCCGCCATAGCCAGCAAATGTGTCAGTCCTGCAAGGCCCGCTCCGGTTGCGAGCGCACCACTCGGCGGTTCTCCCGCATTCGTGCTGGCAGCGACCAGGAACGCCGGGAGCCAGGCCCACATCCCCAGGAGTTCCCAGCAGTGAAACGAGTATGCCCAGATGGCCAGTTGCGCAGGCGCGTTTCGCCAGAGCCTGCGGGCGGCGATCTGCCAAGGCTGATTCGACAAAGCGCCCGTCCGATCGTCATGACTGGAACGAAGCGCGATCCAGCCAAGCAGCGCGCCAGCGACTGTCGCACCCGCCGCGAGGCCCAGTCCGGCACGCCAGCCTGCCCAGAGCGCAACGGCGCTGCACGCAAACATCGACGCCGCGTAACCTAGAGATGCGGCCGCGAGATACCAGCCCATTGCCGTGCCGCGCTGCGCGGGTCCAAAGCGCCGGGCGATTATCGTAAGCACGGGGGTGTAAGACCCGCCGGACGCCGCCCCTGCGAGAAAGTGCAAAATGAGACCCGACCAGAATCCGGAAGCCCACAGAGTAAAGGCCGCCGCGAAAGCGCAGGCGCCGCCGCTCATCCAAAAAAAAGTCGCACGCGGCCCGATCCGGTCCGCCAGCAGGCCTGCGCCGAAAAGCGACAGGAGATAGCCTACATGCCAGGCGCTTTGCACCAGACCCGCTTGTGCCGAAGTCATCTCCCAAGCGTCGAGCAATAGCGGCAGCAGGGCGGAATACGCGGTGAAGATCAGAGCGAATGCCGCCCGGCTTGTACAGAGCAGGGCCAGCCATCGAGCATCGTTCATTCCGCGCATCCTCGCGTCGTCTGCCATTTTGGCGCAAGCGATTAATTCGCTATACTTGATTGAGATTTTGTCAATCGAAAAATATGGCTCGGCCGATCCCGCTTGGTGCTCTACGCGTTTTCGAATCCGCCGCCCGGCTGGGAAGCTTCAAGCTCGCGGCCGCCGAACTTTCAGTAACCCCGGGTGCGATAAGTCGTCAGATCGCAGCGCTCGAGCTACGACTGAAAAAACCTTTATTCGAACGACACAATCGGGAGGTGAAGCTCACCCAGGCTGGCCGTGGATACTTCAACGAAATACGACCGGCGCTCGCATGCATAGACGTAGCCTCGCGGAAGCTCTCGCAACGGCCGGCCCGGCGCACTGTTTGCGTGGACGCAACGCCAACATTCGCGCTTCACTGGCTGATTCCGCGGCTGTCCGATTTCAACGCGTCCCATCCCGGCGTAGACGTCGAGCTGAGTACTTCAATCGGCCCGCTCGACCGGACGCTCCAGTTCGATTGGTTTATCCGGCGCGATCCTAGTCATTTTCGTGGGTTGAAGGGCGAAGCCTTCCTTACTGAACATGCACGGCTCGTCGCGAGCCCCGCGCTGAAGGGCATCCGGCGGCTCAAGCGTCCGGCGCATCTCGCGCAGCATCGCTTGATCACGATCAAGGCCCGAACCGATCTCTGGCCCACGTGGTTCGCGGCTCAATCTCTGGACGGTGAGCATTTCGTCAATCGCATCGAGCTGGACCAGACCATCTTCGCGATTCAAGCTGCGCTAGAGGGACTAGGGGTCGCGGTTCTCCCCGAGCTGTTTGTCGCGAACTTATTGAAGGCAGGCAGTTTAGTGTGCCCGCTCGGGGAGGCCCCAGTAGTCACCGGCTCGTACTATCTCCTCACGCTAAAGCGGCAGGCAAGCGAGCCCGCCGCGGCGTTTCGGGAGTGGATACAGCGCGCTCACTGAGCGACGCTACACAGACTGATCTACAGGGAATGCGTAGAAGCCAACGTTACAGCAATGATTGCGAATGGACTCCGGCCGCTCTTTATACGGCATCATCGTGCCCCTATCGTTTGTGAGGCGGTATGGTTTTGATTGCGGCGGAGAAGCGCGCATGAACTGCCGGATCAACCGGCCTGTGCTTGACCTTGGTACCCGCAGGGTCCTTACCAAGGAAGTTCTCACCTTTCCAGTTCTTCGACGGCCTGATTGCTCTGGGAACAAATCCGCCGCCGCAGTTCGGGCAGACGTTCTCCAGGATGTTATCGACACACGTGGCGCAGAACGTGCACTCGTAGGTGCAGATGCGCGCTTCAAGCGAGTCGGGAGGCAACGCCTTGTTGCAGTTCTCGCAGGTCGGTCTGAGTTCAAGCATGCGGCCTCCCTTTCGGTGACGGCTTAGCGAAGCGGTATCGCCCATACTGGAACAATGCGCAACCAATTATTGCGCGACCGCCAGAAAACGGCGAGTTCGGCGCTTCGGTGCCGCAGCAGGGTCTTGTTGGATGGCGACCTTCGTGGACCGCGGGCGCACTTCATCCTGTGCTATCGCGCAGCCTCGAATAGTTCGACAACATTGCCATCCGGGTCCTCGAGCAAGATCTGCTTGCCGCCGGGCCCTACGACAACATCGTTACGGAAACGTAGGCCGGCCCGCTTCATTTCCGCCACGCGTGACACAAGATCCTCCATCTCGACGACGAAGCGATTCCATCCGCCAGGCTCGGGACGTCGCGCGTCAGGCATGGGCCGAGCCGCGGAACTCTGTGGTCCGGCGAGCCAAAGAGTCAGGTCGTTGTTGGAGACGCGAGCGAAAGCCGGAGCCATGCTCTGATCTAGCTTGAACCCGAGCGCCTTCGTGTAGAAAGCTATAGAACGCTCAACGTCGGTGACCAGATATCTGACGGTTGCCACGATGTTCGCCCCGATTAAGAGATAAGAGAGGTGCACTGGAGCCGCAGGTCAGGGCCCGGCCATGCTCGCCCGTGATTAGACCAGGCTGCAGGCCGGGAAGCCCTCTTAACGGATCGCTTTATTGTTTCGAAAAGTACCCTGCTACGGCCTGCCCTCGACGGCGACGATGCGGAACTTGGCGTACTTGTTGCCGACCTTGCGGTTCTCTTTGTACTCCTTGGAGGAATGCCAGGCCTTGGCCTTCTCCATGCTCTCCCACTGCTGGATGGCGACGCGTTTCGCCGATGCGCCTTCGAACGCGGTGCCGTTGCTCGCGGCAAGCAGCTTGCCGCCTTTCTCCTGGATCAGCGCCTGCGCCTTCGGCGCGTACTCCTTCATGTACGCGTCGTTGTTGCTGACATTGATCTCGGCGATGGTGTAGACCGGCGGCTTCGCCTGCGCGTGCAGCGTGTGAATGCTAAGGGCTCCGAGCCCGAAGCCTGCGACGACGGCCAACGCGATGCTAGAACGAGTCTTCATAGTTTCCCCTTTGCGGTGTGGTATTGCGGGTTGAGCAGACGCGTCCTCCCCCCGGAGAACGCGGGGCCATCATAGTCCCGACAGATAGCCAAATCAATCCGCGGGAGCCGAGGCGAATGACCGCTTCGGATTCGAAAGCAGGCGTTGCGTAGCAAGATTGCGCTTCACGTCCGCGAGCCCGACGATGCGCACGCTATTCCGCCTTGATCCCGGCCGCCTTGATCAGCGGCCACCACTTGTCGATCTCCGCCCTCTGGTACGCGCCAAGCGCTTCTGGCGATTGCTGTTCGCGCGGCGGGATATCCTGGCCGAGATCTCCGAGGCGCTTACGCACGGCCGGGTCGGCAAGCGCCTCGATGACTGCCGAGTTCAATCGACCGACAAGGTTCTTCGGCGTCGCCTTCGGTGCCCATATGCCATGCCACACCGCCATGTAAAGGCCCGGCAGACCCGCCTCGTCGACCGTCGGGATGTCGGGCGCGGCGGCCACCCGCGTCTTCGCAGTCACTGCGTAGCCTCTTACTTTGCCGGCCCGCATATTCGGCACTGCGGTAATAGCTTGGTCGAAATACAGGTCAATGTGGCCGGCGATCAGGTCTTGCATCGCGGGCGCAGCGCCCCGATAGTGAATGATCTGGGCTTGAGTATTCGTGCGCTGCTTGAAGTAAACGCCGCTCACATGCGCAGGCGTCCCTGGTCCGCTTGTGCCAATCGAAACTTTGTCCTTGTTAACCTTCATCCAGGCAATGAGTTCCTTGAGATCCCTGGCGGGAACGGCGGTCTTGGAAACAAGAAATGTCGCGTTCGTGGTGATCATTGCCACCGGCTCGAGGTCTTTCAGCAGATCGTACTGCAGCGGATAGATTGCGCCGTTGATGACGTGCGAACCGATGTGCCCGATACCCAGCGTGTAGCCATCCGGCGCGGCACGCGCCACTTTGCCGACTCCGATGCTTCCGCCGGCGCCGGTCGTGTTCTCCACCACGATGGTCTGGCCGAGCGACCTACCCATGCGCTCGGCCATGATGCGGCCTATCGTATCCGTAGGTCCGCCCGCCGAGAATGGCACAACCAAGGCGATGGAGTGCGTCGGATAGCTCTGCGCCGCTGCTGTGAGAGCATTTCCCGGAAGAACGGCGAGAGCGAAAAAAAAATGTAACGTCTTCATCCTTGGTCCTCCTCCGAACGATCGTTAGCGGTCAGGCGGAGGCGTGCATGCGGAGCCGGGGACGTGCGCCGCATCCGCTGGGCGGACGAAATAGCCGTCTACGCCTGAAGTTGACGCGGATACGGAGGTGTTCTCCACGCGCGCGCTGATGTCCGCGACGCTCTTTCCGCCGAAATCGAACCTCACTTGAAGGGTCGCGAAGCCGAACGGGCGTCCCGGCGGGGAGCCGCCGGTGTAGTAGCGCACCTCAGCGGTGTGCGACCCGGGCGGGTCCGTGCCGGCGACCACAACGCGGAACGGATTTGAAACGTAGATGCAGCGGTAGGGCGCGAAGAAGAAGGCTTCCGTGGGTTTGACGACGGAGTCGAAGCGGGTTGCGTCGTAGTAGACGCGGAGCTCCAGATCCGGGGCGGTCCGGTCGTTGAAGTTCGGCGCGATCGGCTGCTGCGGGTTGTAGACGAGCGGGGGGTTGCAGCCGGTCAGCACCAACGCTAGCGCGAGGAGGGCTCGTGCGCGGATCGCGCTCTCGCGTGTCATGGCGCTAGCATGGTGCGAATTTGATGCTCGATCAGCCGAGCGCAAGAGCTTCTCCATATTCTTCGTCGATCATGCGCGCGAAGTCATATCGAGGGTAGACGTCTCGTGCTCGGCCAAAGAAGAATTCCTCGAACGCTTTGAGAGCCCGGGGACGCAGCGAACCGTCCGCTGCAACCGGTTGTTAGGCGTCCGTGCGATTTTGGCGCTGCAGAACAACATGCGTGGCCTTCTCCGTAGCTACAAATTCAACGCACTCGTATCGCAGAGACCGCAAGTCTACCCCTTCGAACAGTCGCTCTCCGCTGCCTAGCAGGACCGGTGCGATGGCAATGTGCATTTCGTCAATGAGGCCCTCACGAAGATACTGCTGGATTGTCTTGGGCCCACCACCAATGCGCACGTCTCTTCCGGCGGCCGCCTCTCGTGCCCGGTCAAGCGCCTCGCGAATACCTCCCGTGATGAAGTGGAACGTCGTGTTGCCCTCCATCTCGACGGGTGGACGCGCATGATGGGTCAAGACGAAGACTGGAACGTGATACGGCGGATTGTCTCCCCACCAGCCTTTCCAGTTCATGTCCGGCCAGGGCCCGCGAATTGGTCCGAACATGTTCCTTCCGAGAATCCATGCCCCAACATTCTGGAAGCCACGCGAGGCGAAGTCATCGTCAATCCCCGTCGTGCCGCCATCCTTTCCAAACAGAGCCCGCTGTAACGTGCGTGTCGGCAATAGCCACTGGTGTAGATCAGTTCCGCCAACGCCAAGCGGATTCTTGATGTCTTGATTCGGGCCCGCTCCGTATCCATCAAGTGAGATGGTGAAGCTTTCAACGCGAACCCGTGTCATCTTCATGTCTCCTTGATGCGTCGGCTTGGACGCCTAACGTCTGAAATCAGCGGCGGGCCGCTGCGGTGCCACAAGGAGCACCATGCTTCCGGCCCGTCCGCTCTGGATTGATGGGATGGACTCCTCCCGCTCTTTGTACGGCATCATCGTGCCAAGCTGAGTCATTGGGTGGCGTCAGCGAAACCAGAGACAGGAGGAGTCCGAAATGAATGCTACTACCGTTGCTGTTGACCTTGCAAAGAAC
>WNGC01004043.1_pt1 | contig 11031 bp, 9 predicted proteins | sample 5400051 | NCBI WGS metagenome assembly WNGC01 (sample SAMN13153368, study PRJNA577476) | soil metagenome | isolation source: 20 cm soil or saprolite under grassland replicate 2 | place: USA:California | collected 2016-06-15 | reverse complement strand
CGAGTCAAAAAATTGAAAAGGACGTGCCGGTGATAAACCGGCTCGGTCTGCATGCCCGTCCCGCCGCGATGTTTGTTCGCATTGCCAGCCGTTACCGGGCCGAAATTTGGGTGTCCAAGGAAGGCGAAGAAGTGAACGGAAAAAGCATCATGGGATTGATGATGCTTGCGGCCGGCCAGGGATCGAAGCTCCGCATCCGCTGCGAAGGACCAGACGCCGCCAAGGCGATGTCCGAATTGGAGGAATTAATCAATGCGCGCTTTCACGAGGATTGATTTCTCTCTACAATCGCACGCGGATGAGCGGCGATAACAAGGAAATTCGATTTCGCGGAGCAGGCGTCTCGCCCGGGCTCGCGCGCGCCGTCATTCACGTCGTTCGCGACGATCTCGATGACGTTGTCCGTTATCACATTGAGCCGTCGCAAATTGGAAACGAGATCGCGCGGTTCGAGGCCGCGCTCGTCCAGACGCGCGTCCAAATCCTCGAGATGCAGCAAAAAATCGCGGAAGCGATTGGCGCAAAAGACGCCGCCATCTTCGACGCGCACCTGCTCGTGGTCGAGGATCGCACTTTGATCGACGAAGTTTTGCGCCGCTTGGAAGCAGAACGCTGCAACGTCGAATGGGTTTTTCAGGAAGTGGCCAACAATTACGCCGAGACGTTGAGCAAAATCGACGACCCCTATTTGCGCGAACGCGCGGTCGACATGCAGGACGTGACGCGCCGCATCGTTCGAAACCTGCAGGGCAAAGCGCCGAAAGCAGTATTCTCCGCTGCTGAGCCGCACATCTTGGTCGCGCACAATCTGACACCTTCGGACGCGGCGAGTATGGATCGCCAGCTTGTCCTCGGCATCGCCACCGATCTGGGTAGCCGCACTTCTCACACCGCAATCATCGCGCGCTCACTCAACATTCCGGCGGTGGTCGGCTTGCATGATGCGACCGAGAAACTTGAGAGCGGCCAGCACGTGTTGATCGACGGTTACACCGGCCTGCTGATTGTCGATCCAACGGCGGAAACACTTTCCTACTACGGCGAGATCGAGATCAGAAAAGGTCAGGTCACGAAAGAACTAAAGCAGCTTCGCGAGACCACATCGACCACCAGCGACGGCCGTCACATTGTTCTTTCCGCCAATATCGAGCTCCCGGGCGACGTCGACGCCGTTGGGGAAAACGGCGCCGAAGGCATTGGGCTTTATCGGACCGAGTTTCTCTTTGTGAATCGCAATACGCTCCCGAGCGAAGAGGAACAATACGAGACCTATCGAAAAGTGGCCGAGCAAGTGAAGCCAAACCCGCTCATCATTCGTACCTTCGATCTCGGTGGCGACAAGCTCGCCGTCGGCGCGGTCGACGTCGGCGACGAATTGAATCCCTTTCTTGGCTGGCGCGCCATTCGTTTTTGTCTCGAGAACATCGACATCTTCAAGACCCAACTACGCGCGATCTTGCGCGCGAGCGCGGTTGGCAACGTGAAAATCATGTTCCCGATGATTTCCGGTCTCGAAGAATTGCGCCACGCCAAAGCTGTCCTGGACGAATGCAGGAACGAAGTTGGCGAGAAGAAAAGTGGCAAAATGGAAGTCGGCGCCATGATTGAGATTCCGAGCGCGGCGATCTCGGCCGATGCTCTCGCGCGTGAGGTCGATTTCTTCAGCATCGGAACGAACGACCTGATTCAGTACACGATCGCGGTCGATCGGGTGAACGAACGAATCGCGCATCTTTACGAGCCGACGCATCCGGCGGTTTTGCGCTTGTTGAAAATGATCGCGGACGCCGCCCACGCGAATGATATCTGGGTGGGCGTTTGCGGCGAGATGGCGCGCGATGTTGCGACGATTCCGATTTTGGTCGGCCTTGGCATGGACGAATTGAGCGTCGGCGCGACCTCCGTGCCGCGAGTGAAAATGGCCGTGCGGAGCTTGGCCATGCCGGAATGTCAGCAATTAGTCAATGAGGTGCTGCAGCTCCAGACTTCTTCGGAAATTCTTGCGCGTTGTTTGGACCTGGCAACCAAACGCTACGGCGACCTGCTCGGCTGATCTGCTTTTGGTAGGGGCGGTTCACCGAACCGCCCGCGAGTGATTGGAATCAATCGCCACTACCTGAATTCGTGGCCTCGACTCCGCTCGACATGACAAATTGTCGATTTTGGCAGATGTCGATCTTTGATTAAGTTTGCTCTCCTGCTCCATGAAATTCTTTGCCCGGTTCCGGTCGCGCGGAAAACAGCGCAGTAAACTTTTTCGTTACGGGTGGAAGATCACGCTGGTTGGTCTGATCGCCGGCGCTGGTCTCGCGCTGCTTATCTTTTACGGTGCCTGGGCGGCAAGTTTCGACACGAAAAAAGTCGGCGCCATGCCGGAGCGCAATACCGTCTTCGATGTTGACGGGAAAATTTACAGCAGGCTTGCCGGCTCCAATCGGTTGCGCGTTTCACTCGATGAAGTTTCGCCGCTGTTCATCGATGCGCTGCTGGCGCGCGAAGACACGCGGTTTTATCAACATCCCGGAGTTGATTGGCGCGGCATTCTCCGTGCCCTCGTCCGCGACATTTTGAGCGGCTCGGCCAAGGAAGGCGCGAGCAGCATTACTCAACAACTCGCGCGCAACAGTCTTCCGCTGGGCGGGCGCAACGTGAGCCGCAAACTGCTGGAAGCAATGGTCGCATTCCGGATCGAACACGAATTTACGAAAAAGCAGATCCTCGAGCTTTACGTGAACCGGATTTATTTCGGCGCCGGTTGTTACGGTGTCGAAACGGCCTCCCAGGCTTATTTTGGGAAGAACGCGTCGAAACTGAATCTTCCTGAGGCGGCGCTGATCGCCGGACTGATTCGAAGCCCGAACCGGTTTTCGCCATTGAAAAATCCAGAAGCCGCCGCCAACGAACGCAACGCGGTGTTGGACCGGATGGTTGAAGTTAAAAAAATTCCCGCGGCGGAAGCGGCCCAAGCCAAGCTCGCCAAAGTTAATGCCCACCCCCGGCGCTTGCTTCAGATCCAGGAAAATTACGCGATGGATGCCGTCCAGCGCGATTTAAACCTGATTCTCACGCAGGACCAGATCGACAATGGCGGCTTGTTTATCTACACGACGCTCGACCCGAACGTGCAAAGCACGGCGCAACAGGCGCTCGAAACCCAGCTCACGAAGATCGAGCATCAGGGAAATTTTAATCACCCGCTCAAGGCAAATTATCATCCGCCGGAAAACGGCGAGGATTCTTCGATGCCGTATTTAGAAGGCGCGGTGGTTGCAATCGATAACAACAGCGGCGGGATTCGCGCACTGGTCGGTGGTCGCGATTATTCGCAAAGCAAATTCAATCGCGCGCTGCCGCCCGCAAATCGACAGGTCGGTTCCGCATTCAAACCGTTTGTTTACACGGTGGCGTTTTCGGAAGGATTGCTGCCCGGCGCGTCAGTTAGCGACAGCCCGATTCAGCCGGGCGAGATCGACGGCGCCGGAAACTGGTCGCCCGCAAATTCGGATGGGACCTACGGCGGGATTCAGCCGTGCTCCTACGGCCTGATTCACTCGCGCAACACGATGAGCGTGCGGGTTGGGCAATTCGCCGGGCTCGATGCCGTCCAAAAAATCGCGACCACACTGAATCTGAGCGATAACGTTCCACGCGGTCCGGCCATTTACATCGGTGCGTTTGAAACCGATCTGAAAGATCTGACCGCCGCTTACACGGTTTTTCCGAATGCCGGTGTGCGGAAGCAGGCTTACGTTATCGAGCGAATCGACGATGCCGAGCACCAGCCGATTTATCGTGCGTCGCACATTGCCGCGCATGCGGTCGATCCGAGCGCCGCATGGATGACTTCGCAATTGATGGAGGAAGTGCTCACTCGCGGAACGGCCGCGGCGGCCCGTTCGTTAGGCTTCAAATTGCCGGCCGCCGGAAAAACTGGAACCACCAACGATTACAAAGACGCGTGGTTCGTCGGTTACACTTCGACCATGACCTGCGGAGTTTGGGTCGGATTCGATCAACCGGTCACAATTATTCCGCATGGTTACGGCGCCGCGCTCGCGCTGCCGGTCTGGGTGCAAGTGATGAACAAAGCCGCCACCATTTATCCTCCGCAAGATTTGCAACCGACCATGCCGATGCAGCACGCGCTGGTCTGCTCGCTTTCAAATCATCTCGCGACCACCGGCTGCGAGGCAGCCGGCACCGCCTACGAACTCGATCTTCCCGCGGACAAAGTTCCCTCGGCGGGTTGCGAAATCCACGGCGGCGAACAAATGCAGTTCGCGCAGAAACTGAACGACTTCGGGAAAAAAGCTGGTGACATCCCGAACAAACTCTTCCAGTCCTTCAAGAAATTCTTCGGCGGCAAGCCGTGATTTGGATCTCTCATAGGGTGATTGATCACACAATTTCATCTGCGCGTTCCGCGCTTCGGTTGGAAGATCCTTCACTTCGTTCAGGATGACCCGTCCGCCTCCGTCCCGCAGTCGCGGAACTGCGGCGTGACGCTTTTATTTCCCTGCATGCGAAATAAAAGCGGGTGAAGGGAATCGAACCCTCGTGTGCAGCTTGGGAAGCTGCCATTCTACCATTGAATTACACCCGCAGCGGAAGAAGTGAACAGTGATCAGTGGTGAGCGAAAAGTCAAAAGCCTATCCGCTACTGCCACGAAATCACGTCGCCGGAATTCGTAAAAACTCCCGCCCTGCCGGGCTCATCGCCAAATTTGGTTCTGTCAGTTGCCAATCCGCCACCAAGTACGCCGTTTTTCCCCAAAGACCAAGCGATCACGCCCTGCCGGATCGGGTCTGCGCCGGCTCCGTTCGTTCCGTACGGATTCGCGATTTGATTGTCGTAATTGCCGTCGATCTCAATCGCATAAGGTGTTCCCCAAGGATCATAAAACTGTCCATCGGTCCCTATGCCTGAGCGCGGGCTCGCCAGATTTTTAACGTCAGGCGGCGAAATAAAGACGATCGTTCGAGGGTTGACAGCTGGCACCCCATTTACAAGTGCATTGGCACCAAGCGCGACGGCGCGCAGACTGTAGAACAGATCGGCACTCGAAGTGCCGCCGGGGCCATAGATCGTATCGGCAGTGACTAGGGGATACTTGCCGTATTCGGTATAGTAGGCGTTCACCGCGGTCACGATCTGGGTGAGATCGTTCTTCGCCTGCACTTTTTTGGCGCGCTCCAGAACGCCTTGAAAAGCCGGAAAAGCTAGCCCAACCAAAATGACGACGATAACGATCACGAGCAGTAGCTCCATGAGCGTGAACGCCGCTTTTCGGTCTTCCTTCGTCATTAGGCATTCGAGCTTCGTCATTTCTTTCATCTCCATTTCGCCATTTGCTCTGGAAACGGGCAATTAGCGCAATCGGAATTATCCTGTAAACAGAAGTCTTCGTAAATCTGTAAAAGAGCCTGTTGATGCGCGATCGTCTTGGTGAACTCGCGCCGTCGCGGACCGTCGCCAAACAGACGCGTGGCCGCGGTTTCGAGCCGGCGGTTGGTCAAACGGGCCGGTAGTTTCGAGTATTCCGGCCAAGCGCTTGCCCCGAGCGGAGTCGAGGGATCGACCCGCCTCCGCTCAGCTTCGGCGTGGCACGCATCTTCGGCGCGCCAAAATGGAAAAATCACGTTGGCCAAAATGTCGGCGACGCGGGATTCGCCGACGAGCGCCATCGGTTCGAGCGACGCATCGGCCGTCATCGTGTAGTGAAATTTCCAAAATGGATGATCGAAGGCGTCGAAAAACTTTTCGATCGCGGCGGCGGTTCGCTTTTCCAGCGAGCGACGAAATGCCGGCCACTCCTGGACCAGGATTGCCAGTGCCGCCAGACGACGCTGCGGATGATTGACTGGGCGAGTTGAGCTCAGTTTCCAAATCTTTGCCGGCAAGATCAGTCGTTGCAATCGGTCGCGGTGCGGCCACCAACGGTCCCACAATTCGCGCACATAATTCTTTGCCGACTTTTTGTAGACCGCGAGGTCCGGCGTTTCCAAAAGACCGGCGATACCGAAAAGGATCGCTTCAGTATCTTTCAAGTCCTTGCGCAGAGCCTTCAACGAGAGCCGCTGCGCAATGAGCGTAAGCGGCAGCTTGTTCTCTTTATAACCAAGCGCGGCCGCGATTTCTTGAAAGAGCGCTTCGTCTCGGCCGTGATTGTCGATCTTGGCGCGGATGCGGGCGGCTTTTTTTTGCAAACGAAATTGGGCGGCGGCATCGAGAACGCTCCGGACACGATCTTCCGGCAAGTTTCCGAGAGGCGCCTGGCAACGCCCCGGCCGAGCGAGCGGAATGTTGGCGCTGAACGCCTCCGGCAAAATCGCCGGATCGATCCGGACCTGAGGGACGTTGCGATTCGATTTGGTGCGCGTGAAAAATTGGCGGTCACTTTTACCGACAAAAACGTGAAGGACGGTTTCTTCGAACGCGGGATTGATGGCGTGACCATGCAAATCCCAGTTCCGATCGACCAGATCGATTTCGATGCAGCCGCGTAACGGTTCGCTGCCATTCACCCGAACCGCGGCATCGCAAAAATCGGGTCCGGCTTCGCGGTTCCAGGTGCCAAACTGGACAATGTCGATCTTGTCGCCGGTCGCGCTGACGAAATTCTTCCCGAATTCGCCGGCGAACCAGCGTGCTTGGAGCTCTAATTCGTTTGGCGTCCGAAGCGGAAGAAAAAGCGCGCGGTCGCGGACGCGGGCAGAAGCAATCAGATCCTGGTAGCGGGGGGAACCGTTCTCCACGCCGGAATTATGAGACACGCCGTTAAATTGGTCACGCCGATTCGAAGGTAGGGGCGGTTCACCGAACCGCCTGCGGGCGATTGAGGTCAATCGCCCCTACCCACAGTTGCCGTCAGATAGTCTGCCCTCTACAATCGCGCCATGCTCGACATTCGTCTGATTCGCGAAAAACCGGATTTTTTTCGCGAACGGATCGCGTCCCGCGGCGGCGACAACGCCGCGAAGATCGACGAGCTGTTGAAAGTCGATGCCGAGCGACGAAAAGCCGAGACCGAGCTCCAACAGTTACAGTCCGAGCGTAATCGATTGAGCAAGGAGATCGGCGGAAAAAAATCCCGCGGCGAAGCGACAAAAGATCTCGAGGCCGAAGTGCGAAAGATTGGCGACAAGATTGTCGATCTTAATCAGCGCTCGGCGAGTTTCGACGAACAGCAGAGGAATCTGCTTCTCGAGATTCCAAATTTGCCGCACCAGAGCGTTCCGCTCGGCAAAGATCCAAGCGCGAATAAACTGGTTCGAGAGTGGGGGACGAAGCCGAAGCTCGCGGGCAATGCGCTCGACCACGCCGCGCTCGGCGAGAAATTAAAAATTCTCGATCTCGAGCGTGCGACGAAATTAAGCGGGAGCGGATTCATCTGTTTCACCGGCGCCGGAGCGAAACTGGAACGGGCATTGATCAATTTCATGATCGACCTGCACGCGCGCGAGCACGGTTACAGCGAAATTAGCCCGCCGTTTCTTGTTCGACGCGATTGCATGATTGGCACGACTCAGCTGCCGAAATTTGAGTCCGATATGTACGGCTTGGAAAACGGTGAACTTTTCCTCGTGCCGACCGCCGAAGTGCCAGTGACGAACCTACACCGCGAGGAAATTTTGGCGATTGTCGATCTTCCAAAAAAATTTGTGGCTTACACACCGTGTTTTCGGCGCGAGGCCGGCTCGGCTGGCCGTGAGACCAGAGGAATTCTCCGCGTCCATCAATTCGACAAGGTGGAGCTGGTGAAAATTACAACGGCTGAAAAATCCTACGAAGAACTCGAATTGCTGGTTGCGGATGCCGAGCGCGTCTTACAACTGCTCGAATTGCATTACCGCGTGATCGAGCTTTGCACCGGCGATCTGACTTTTGGTTCGGCCAAGACTTACGACCTCGAAGTTTGGTCGCCGGGATCCCGCGATGGCGGGACATATCTCGAAGTTTCGAGCTGTTCGAACTACGAAGATTTTCAGGCGCGCCGGATGAATCTTCGTTACAAAGGGGGGGACGGAAAAAACAAATTTTGTCACACGCTCAACGGGTCGGGGTTGGCCTTGCCGAGGTTGTTCGCGGCGCTGATCGAAACTTTTCAGCAGGCGGACGGTTCGGTGCGCATTCCGGAAAAGGTGCAAGCGTACTTCGGCGCGGCCGAAATTCGGTAGTCTAACACCACTGCTCAGGCACGGCGCGCTGAGTCCGTCCAACATGGAACAGAAGCGTAATCGCGCCGTGGCCTGCAGCAGCCTGCTTGGGCCGCCTTGTGTGTGCACTCATTCTAGCACCGCTGTTGCCTCTATTTCGATCAGGAACTCCGGCACCGCTAATGTGGATACTCCAATCCACGTGCTTGCGGGACGCTTCTCTTTAGGAAAGAAATCTCGAAGCGCGCCTCCAATCGCATCGGCTTGGTCTGGTCTGTAATTAACTATGTAGATGCGCAGCGCAACTACGTCTGCCAGTGTGCCACCAATAGCTTCAACAGCGGCCTGAACATTACGCAGGGCTTGCCTAGCCTGTTGAGCCAAGTCTGTTCCGCCGATGATTTGCCTTTGCGTGTTCCAGGCAGTTTGACCCGAAATGTGGACCGTCTTACCGCCAGTGGCTGCGACGATCTGAGAAAAACCGTACTCCAGACTTCGGAAGAGCGAGTCCGGATTTGTGTATTCTTTTGGCATAGCATTCAGAAAATACCTGCACTCTACTCTGGCGGTCTAACGAGAAAAAGATCAGCCACCGCTAGCGAGGGGGCTGCATCGCTTGGTTAGGCCGCTCTTCAATTCATCTCACGTTGACAGCAATTGCAATCGTGGGACCAGACATCGCATGCGCGTGATGCGGGTCTAGCTGCCCCTTTGGGAGGAAATACCACAAGCCAGGGGTCATTCGGCCTAGTTCGGGTAGCTGTTTCATGCGCGCTGGGTCCAGGCCTGCCGCGATCAGGCCAGAGGCGTCGAACTCGTAGAGAACGCCCTCCGACGTGCGCTCCGGCTGGGTAGCAAAGTGAACCATGATACCGAGGTCGCTCTTGAAGCAATATTCGCCACTCGCCGCCGTACGGTCGATCGCCATCTCCGGATTCGCTCGCAGAATCCGGGCGATGGCTAGAATTTCGCCCTTCGAGGTGCCCTGAAGCGCGAGAACGTCGGCGTACTCGCGTTTGAGTGTCGTGAGTTCGTCTCCGGTTGCCGGCTTGTCTTCTGGAGCGCGCGAGCGAGAGCATCCGGTCAGGAGAAGGATTGAAGTAATGGTGAGGACCATGGTGATGTCGGAGAGCTTCGTTTTCATATTTCGTTGTTGGTGTGATTTGAGGCCTAACGAGGATTAGGTGGAATTTTGCGGCCTGATCCGGTTATAGATCGGCAACTGGCGGGGAACGATGCATATGCGCACTCTATTTGTCGGGCGATTGAGGTCAATTCACTTGCCTCAAAAGCGTAAGCGTTGAGGCAAACGTCCGTTAATGGGCAACTCTATTGGATGCACTAGTTGGGAGCGTAATCGCCACTATCTTCAGCAAAGAGATTTAGCTGCGACCGCTCTTGCTCTGACGAAATTTTCTCTGTCTCCGATGGCAACGGAAGTTCGTAACCGAGACGCTGGGCGAGACGCTGGGCGGTTTCCGGCGCAAAGCCTTCGAAATGGTTACTGACGAACGCCCAAACGTTGCGAACTTCGCCGAGGTGCCGCTCGATTTTGAGCGCCCAGCTTTCCAGCGCGGCTTCGCGTTTCCAAAGAAGTTTATCGTAACGATGGACGAAAAGGCCGTCGCGATCGTACTTGGTCGCGTAATCGCCGAGCATACGCAGATAAAGAAAGTCGGTCGTCCGCGGCAAAAATTCGAACGGCGCAAGATTGCGTTCATTGAGCGGACTGCTGTCGGCCCAAACCCAACAGATGCGGTGTTGTTCCAACAACCGGATGATTTGGGGCCGATGCCAGCCGGCGTGACGGAATTCAATGGCAAACCGGAAACCTTTCGGAAGTTGGACAAGAAACTTTCGCAAAATTTGTCTGCCATCCTTGGGCGTAAAAGATCGCGGCAGTTGAATCAAGACAACCTGGAGCTTCGATTCGAGCAGCTCGATCGCGCGGAGAAACGCGTTCAATTCGGCGGAGCAATCGCGTAACCGACAGACATGCGTGATTTCGCGCGGAAGTTTGCAGCTGAAACGAAAAGAAGCGGGAGTCAGTTCGACCCAGCGCCGGACCGCGTTCTCGCCCGGTACGCTGTAAAAGGTCGAATCGATTTCGACTGCGGGAAAATAGCGGGCATAAAATTCGAGCCATTGGGAATCGGGCAGTTCTCCAGGATAAAAGCTTCCGCGCCATTCCGGGAAACTCCAGGCGCAGGCGCCGATTCGAATTTTTTGTTGACCGGTAAGGTTCAAATTCAGAGGAATCTAAGCTAAATCGGAACGCGCGGGAAGATGTCGATCTTGCCCGCGGCCAGCAATTTGAACGACGCGAAAAACAGTGAGGTTTCACTTGTGGCCCAACTTGACGGAGGTGATAAGTCAATTACCCTGCCAGTCCCGATGAAATTCCGAGTTCTCCCATGGTTTTTGCTGCTCGCGCTGGGCCTGTTTTTGATTCAAACGACCGATGGTGCGGTCGTTTTTCGGCCAGGTGAAAAAGCAAAGTATGTCCCGCCCGGGGAAGAGGAACTGAACGGGAACGCGGCCGAACTTTTTGAAATCGGGCAGAAGGCCGAAAAACAAGAAAACCCGAAGCGAGCCATTCGCGCCTATCGTCAGCTTGTCCGCCAGCATCCGCGCGATGCCCTGGCGGCCGGAGCCGCGTTTCGCACAGCTGTGTTGATGGAGCAGGTGCATGATTACTTGGTGGCCGCCGGCGCGTACCGGGTGGTGGTGACAACTTATCCTACCAGTCCGCATTTTCTCGAAGCGATCGAAGCACAATTCCGGATCGGAGAAATGTATCTGGCCGGGAAAAAACTGAAAGTGCTCGGTATTCCTATGGCCACTTCGATGGATCGCGCGGTAGAAATTTTTGCG
>WNGC01003673.1_pt1 | contig 11035 bp, 12 predicted proteins | sample 5400051 | NCBI WGS metagenome assembly WNGC01 (sample SAMN13153368, study PRJNA577476) | soil metagenome | isolation source: 20 cm soil or saprolite under grassland replicate 2 | place: USA:California | collected 2016-06-15 | reverse complement strand
TCGACGAAGGCCAGATGTGGCCGACCGCCTTCGCGCTGAAGGAGTTGACCGCCGCCGACGAGGCAAGGATCGCCGCGCTTGTGAAGAGAGCAGTGGGCTGACGACTCCTTCTAGAGTTCGGTCAGCAATCAGATCTCGCCTTTCGATCAAAGGAGCGTTGCCAGATGCGCCGCCGTCTCTCGCTGGTCCTCGTTGCCGTTCTCGTGGTCCTCGCCGTTTTAGCGGCCACCCACTTTCTGTCGCTCAGAACCCGAGGTGCGGACAAGATCGCGTCGACTGGTGCTGCACGTGACAGCCTTGCCAGGCTCGACAGCGCCGCGCGAGCGGACGCTCGCGCGGAGGCCGACACGATGTGCCTTGCCTCGCGCATTGGCTTGCCATGTAACCCATTTTGAGCGGGTCGCGGCGCTGATTGCAGCCGCACGGTAGCCGTCTTCGGCACGAGGATCTCGATGAACCGCCGCTCATTTCTTCAGGTCACTGCCGGTGCGTTCGCGGCGTGCTCGCTGCCGCCACGAGTACAAGCGCGTTCGACCGCGCCTCGCCCGCATCCGTCAGCGTCGCAGCTTGCCTGGCAACGTGACGAGTTAGCGCTCTTCCTCCACTTCGGCGTGAACACCTTCACCGACCGCGAATGGGGTGACGGCCAAGAGAACCCTTCCATCTTCTCGCCTTCCGCGCTGGACGCTCGTCAGTGGGCGCGCGCCGCGCGCAATGCCGGCGCTCGAGCGCTCATCCTCACCGCGAAGCATCACGATGGCTTCTGTCTGTGGCCTACGCGGACAACGGGTCACTCGGTCGCAGCGAGTCCCTGGCGCTCGGGCCAGGGTGATGTCGTCCGGGAATTTGTGGACGCTTGTCGTGCCGAAGGATTAAAAGCGGGACTCTATCTGTCGCCCTGGGATCGCAACAATCCAGCTTATGGCGACTCACCGAAGTACAACAACCTTTATTGCGATCAGCTTTCGGAGCTGCTGACTCGGTACGGCCCGATCGCCGAAGTGTGGTTCGATGGCGCTAACGGAGAGGGCCCAAACGGGAAGCGCCAGACCTACGATTGGCCCCGTTTTTTCCGTCTCGTGCGACAGCTTCAGCCAAATGCTGTCATCTTCTCCGACGCCGGACCGGACGTACGCTGGTGCGGAAACGAGAATGGAACTGCCGGTGATCCGAATTGGTCGACGGTGAATCCGGACGCCGTGCCAGTTCCGGGTGCGGACGGCCCCGGTGTCATCGATGCACTGCAGCATGGCGATCGTGGCGGGACGGTGTGGCGACCCGCGGAAGTCGACGTCTCGATCCGGCCCGGCTGGTTCTATCACTCCGCGGAGGATGACCGGGTTCGCGCGGTGGACAACCTCGAGAGTCTCTACTTCTCATCGGTCGGTCGGAACGGCAAGCTGTTGCTCAACGTTCCGCCGACGCGCGAAGGTCTCCTTCACGCGACGGATGTCGCGCGACTCGCCCGGTTCCGCGCGCGACTCGCTTCGCTGTTCGAGCACGACCTCGCTCGCGATGCGCGGCGCGCGTCTTCGGTGATTGGTCCCGGCAGCGCCGAGGTGGAGCTGGACCTGGGCCGCACGATGACGATCGGAGTCGCACGCCTCGAAGAGGACATCACGCGCGGACAGAGTGTAGCGGGGTACGCGCTCTACGGCGCTGTCGACCCTGGATCGTTTTGCGCCCGTGACTCTGCGACGCGTGCGCCTCGCGCTCGAGGGTGGGGGTGGTGCCGTAACGCCGCAAAGTATCGCCGTCAGGTTGTACAACCCGCTTGCACGCTGACTCACGGCCGTTGCGCGATCTTCTGTAGATCTCTCCATCCGACAACGATGACGTGGTTATCCTGCAGCGCCTTCCGAAACTCGGGGCTCGTCACGACGTCGTAGTCGCGTTGGCGCCATGCCGATCCGTACGGCTCGTGGTCGACGGTCACCGCTTGCAACTCGGCGTCGTCGTGCCCGAGGTGAACGATCACCTCGGTGAGTCCGGGTTTGAGGTTGGCAATCGCGTTCAGGTAAAACGCCTTCCACTGATCGCGCGGAATCTGCGGGCCGGCAATGACCACCGCATCGAGCAGGATATCATTCGGCGCGTAGCTCGCTTGTGGCCCGCCGGGCGGATTACCTCTCACCGCGAGAAACGGCAGATGATACTCGTGCGCCACTTTCACATATATGGCGGCGAGCTCCGGCGTCGTGAATAGCGAGCCCATGTGGCTGTCGACGTGGGTCGGATGAATCCCGAGCGACAGAGCGCGCTCGATTTGCGCGCGGATCTCGCGCTCGACCTCGACCGGCTTGGCCGCGGTCGCGACAGGTCCGTCTTCGCTGGGAAAATTACCCGCCGAATCGAGCAGGCTCGCAACTTTGTCCTTCGCTTCTACGCTTCCCCACCGGTACGTCGCCCATTCACTCGTGAGCGTGAGATGAAGGCCGAGATCGGCATTGGGATGCGCTTTCGCGTAGGCGGCAACCTCGGTGACCCAGGGCGTCGGCATCATGATACTGGCTGACGAGACAGCGCCTTTGTCGAGGGCGTCGAAGCTCGCCGCATCGGCGGAATGCGCGAAGCCGAGATCGTCCGCGTGCAGAATGAGCAGCTTGGAGCCGGCCGGATACCCGAGTCGCTCGGCGACGGTTCTTGCCTGGGCAGGGAGTGTCGATGCAAGAAAGACCAACATTGCTGACCACCGCGCGAGTCGCATGGAAGCTCCTAATCGTGAAAGGATCTACGACGAATCACGCAACGCTAGCAGCAGCGCGGTCGTATGGCAAACGCGGAATTGGCCTGTGCCGTCAGAGTCCGCGAAGCGGTCCGGTTTGTCAGTGGCTGGCGAGGTCGCTTCGCGTAGTGCATCGTTGCCAACTGAGCTGAACACCGCCGCTGTGCTCAGACGCGCTGGGACACAACATGGACGCATCAGATAATCGCAGCTGGCTCACTGGAGCGATGCTCGTCGGCGTCATCTATCTCGTCGCCGGCGTAGTATTCGGCGCGCTCGCCGGTGCCGCGACATCGCATCAAATGGTAGTCACGTGGCGCGCGGCCGCCTACGTTGTCAGCGCCGTCGCGTTCGCGGCTCACATATGGTACGAGCACTTCAGCCTGCACAACTCCCCCCTGGCGGCAGCGCTGCACGCAACGGCCGCCGTGGCTCTCGGGGCTTTCGGCCTTGCTGCCGCGGCCAACATCCACGAGTTGCAGTCGGGTTCACCCTACCGGCGCCGGCTCGGCGTCGCGCTGGTGGCTTGGCCGCTGCTCACCGCGGTACCCGCATTCGTTGTTGCCATCGCGGCGACCGCCGTCCTCGCGCGAGCGCGCGGGAGGGTATAGTAGTAATCCGCGCATATCGCGATGACGACTGGCCGGAATGGCTCCGTATGAGCTTGGCACTGTTCCCCCAACACTCGGCCGACGCGCTAGCTCCAGGAATGCGAGAGTTCCGCACCCGATCCGACGCGCAAGTTTTCGTCGCCGAGCGGCAGGACGGCTCGCTTGCCGGGTTTGTCGAGGTTGGCGCGCGACCATACGCTGACGGATGTGACACCAGTCCCGTCGGATACATCGAGGCATGGTACGTCGATGCAGACGTCAGACGTGTTGGATACGGACGTGGCCTGCTAGCCGCGGCCGAAGAGTGGGCGCGCCGCCGCGGTTATAGCGAGATGGCTTCGGACTCGACACTCGACAATGAAACCAGTCATGCCGCGCATCGTCGAGCGGGCTACGCCGAAGTAGATCGCGTCGTACAGTTTCGAAAGGTCCTGTAGAAGTCCCGCTGCTTGCTAACCTGGCGAGGAGTCAGAGTCCCCCGGCAATCGCTATCTCCTCCGCATTCATCTCGGCCAGGACATCCGCGAAAAGCGGCGTGGTCAGATAGCGCTCGCCGGTGTCGGGAAGCATGGCGAGAATCGTCGTGCCCTTGCTCGCTCCAGCGGCCACCTCTAACGCGGCCGCAAACGTCGCACCGGCGGAAACTCCCACGAAAATTCCTTCCTTCTGGGCGAGCTGCCTGCTGCATTGCATCGCCTGTGGCGCCGGGATCGTGATGACGCGATCGACCAGGTCCATGTCCAGCGCGTCACCCGTCAATTTCGGGATGAAGTCGGGACTCCAACCCTGGATCGGGTGCGGCTTCCACGACGGATGGCGCGACTTTGCGGATCCGTCGGGATTTCGCTCCTGCGGTGTCTTGCTGGTGAGCATCGGTGCGTCGGCCGGCTCGGACACGATGATCTTTACCTCGGGGCGTTCCTTCGCGAGAACGCGGCCCACTCCCTTTAGCGTGCCGCCGGTTCCGAAGCCCGTCACCCAGTAATCGAGCCGCTCGCCCGCGAAATCGGCGACGATCTCTCGCGCCGTTGTCTTCGAGTGATAGTCGGCATTGGCCTCGTTCTCGAATTGTCGCGTATAAAACCAGCCATTCTTCTTCGCGAGCTCGACCGTCTTGCGCACCATTCCCGTCGCACCCTCTGGCGCCGGAGTGAGAATGACTTTCGCGCCGAGGAAGCGCATCAACTTGCGCCGCTCGATGCTGAAAGACTCGGCCATCGTCACTACGAGCGGATAACCTTTCGCCGCGCACACCATCGCGAGTCCGATGCCGGTGTTGCCACTCGTCGCCTCGACCACGGTCTGTCCCGGCTTGAGTGCGCCCGATCGCTCTGCGTCTTCGATGATTCCGAGTGCGAGGCGATCCTTCACCGACCCCAGCGGATTGAAGGCTTCAATCTTGACGTAGAGGTTGACGTTCGACGGCGCGAGCTTGCCGATCTTCACGACAGGAGTGTTGCCTACGGTTTCGAGAATGCTGGCGTATTTGGTCATGTTGGTCGCGCGGTTCCAACGCGGTTGGAGTGTTAACATTGAGATCGTTCGCCATTAAAAGTATCTCTTAAGTGAAATGACTGGAGAACCGCGGCAACGAAAGCAAACGGTCGCGGAGCGTCGATTCGCCGAGCACGCGCGGGAGCTCGCCGAGCTCGGGCTTGAGGAGCGCTTCGCGCGCATCTACTCGACGAATCTCTGGTCTGATCCAGAGACGCGCTCCGGTCCTGGGTCCAGTCTCGATTCAACGCGAGTACTGCGCGCCGAGCTGCCGAAGGCGCTTCGCCATCTCGATGTGAGGGTGTTGCTCGACGTCCCATCCGGCGACTTCCAGTGGATGAAGCACGTTGACCTCGGCGGCATCGATTACACCGGTGGCGACATCGTTCGCTCGGTCGTCGAAGAGAACCGCCGACTGTACGAGAGCGAGTCGCGGCGCTTCGTGCAGCTCGACCTTACCCGAGACACTCTTCCGGCCGCCGACGCGTTGCTGTGCCGCGACTGTCTGGTTCACTTGTCGTACGCGAACATCGGGGCCGTCATCTCGAATGTCGCGCGATCGAACATCCGCTTTGTGCTCATGACGTCCTTTCCCGGACGGGGCGACAATCGCGACGTCGTTGATGGAGACTGGCGTCCGCTCGATTTTCAGGCGTCGCCGTTCTCCTTTCCGGATCCACTGCTGACTATTGTCGAGGATTGCGAGGAAGAGGGCGGATCCTACCGGGACAAATCGCTGTGCGCCTGGCGCGTGCAGGACCTGCCTATGCTATCGCGTGCTGATCGGTGAAGCCGCTCCGCTCCGCCTCTTCGTATAGCGAGTCGATCAGCGCCTTGTAGTGCTTGTCGATCGCGCGGCGCTTCACCTTCTGCGTTGGAGTGAGCTCCCCACGCTCGATCGAGAAATCGTGCTCCAGCAGCCCGATCTTTTTCGGAATCTCGAAGTGCGCGGCTCCCGCCAGCTCTTTGTTCACTTCCTTCTCGATCTTGGCGTGGATCGTCGGCATGCGCAGGAGCTGCGCGCGATCGGTCCAGATGATGTTCCGCTTCATTGCCCACTTCTCGAGCTGGTCAAAGTTGGGGACGATCAGCATCGACGGAAACTTCCGCTTGTCGCCAAGCATGACGGCCTGGGCGACGTACTTGTTGGTCTTGACTTTGTTCTCTAGCGGCTGTGGCGCGATGTTCTTCCCACCGGCGGTGACTATGATGTCTTTCTTGCGGTCGGTGATGGCGAGAAATCCATCGCGCAGCTCACCGATGTCTCCGGTGTGGAACCAGCCGTCCGGATCGATCGCTTCCCGCGTGGCGTCGGGCTTGTTGTAGTAGCCTTTCATCACGTGCGGTCCGCGCGTAAGAATTTCGCCGTCGGCGGCGATCTTTACTTCCACTCCCTCGATCGGCTTTCCGACGGTACCGATCTGGAAGTCCAGCGGGGTGTTTACGGCGATCACCGGCGAAGTTTCCGTGAGCCCATAACCCTCGAGTATCACGAGCCCCGCCGCATAGAAGAACTTGTTGATCTCCGGCGAGAGCGGCGCACCACCCGAAACGAAGTAGCGCAGCCGGCCGCCTGTCCTCGCCTTGAGCTTGGAGAAGACGAGCTTCTGTGCGATCGCGTACTGCGTGGCCAACAGCCCGCCCGGCTCCTTGCCGGCGAGCTTCTCATTGGCCCAGCGTTCGGCGACACCGCGCGCCCAGAAAAAAATCTTTTTCTTCAGGAATCCGCCGGTGAGGGCGGTCTCCAGTATTCGCGCGTACATCTTTTCATACAGACGCGGGACCGAAAGCACGATCGTTGGCCGCGCTTCCTGCAGATTCACCGGAACCGTATCGATCGATTCGGCGTAGGCGATCGACGTTCCCGTCGCGAACATGAGGTAGTGTCCGCCCATCCGCTCGAAGATGTGCGACAGCGGAAGAAAGCTGAGCGCGGTGTCTTCACCCTCGAACGGGATCTTGGTTCGGGAAGCCTGGACGTTGGAGTAGATGTTGTCGTGGCTGAGCATCACGCCCTTCGGCTCGCCGGTCGTACCCGATGTGTAGATGATGGTCGCGAGATCATCGGGCTTGACCAGCAGCGCATCTTCCCGATACGTCGCGATCGATTCCTTTGTCTCGCTGCCGCCGCCCCCGGACGCGCCGCGCTTCTCGAGCTCGGTAATCGACATGTTGGTGAGAGCGGGAATCTCGTCGAAGCCAATCACGGTCTTGAGGGCAGGGAGTTGTGAGCGAATCTCCCTGATTTTCTCGGCCTGTGCCTTGTTCGAAACGAATATCGCGACCGCGCCGGAATCCTTGAGGATGTAAGCGATCTGGTCGGCCGGCAGCGTCGGATAAATCGGAACGTCGGTGAGGCCCGCCGTCAGACACGCGAAGTCCGCGATCGCCCACTCCGGACGATTCTCGGCGAGAATTGCGACGCGGTCACCGCGCCTGACGCCGAGCGAAGACAATCCGCGCGCGAGATGCCGGACGCGGTCGGCGACGACCGCGTGGGAGATAGGCTTGTACACGCCGCCCGTCTTCACCTGCAGTGCATCGGACCGGTCGTACCTCGAGACCGCGTCGAAAAAAAGCTGATTCAACGTTCCCGGAGCGGGACGAGACCCACCTCTAGCTTCCGTCAGCGCCATCGATCACCCTCCAGAATTTTGCTAACTGTGCGGTTCGAGCACGAGGACGAGACGCACCGGACTGCCCGCGACCTGCGATCCCCGGTACTTCGCCGTCGCATTTACGACTATGGAATCGACGACGGTTGCCGAGCTGAGGTAAACAGGATGCAGCCGAATCTTTCTTCCCGCTATACCGCTCGCATCAGTGGTGTCAACGAGCGACGGCTTTCCGGTATCGTTGATCAGCTCTCCCAGGCGCGGGTCACTCTGGGAGACGATTGCAAAACTCACGATGTAGGAAGTCACAACGCTGTCGTTGGGCGAGACACCGTGGGTGAGTTTCACCGTCAGCGCCGACGAGATGTCCTGCGTAGTGTCGACCAGCACGTACTGTAACGTGTCGCGCCCGCTCACAGCGACCACCAGATCCGGACGCAGCGTCAGGTTTACGTGTTGTACCGCCTGAAGCCTGCCGACGGTAGCGACGATCCGCGCCGCCGTTGAACGAAGGCTATCGCCAATGACAATGCCGGTCGCGCTGTCCACGGTGATGCCGGAGTCCGGGGATAGAAAATAGACCGGTGCCGGAATGATCTCAGCGCCCTTGAAGTTGAAAGCGTGAACGACGGGATGGACGACTGCGCCAGTCGTGTCGCGCAGAGTATCGCCAACGACGACCGACGGCGATGGTAGAGTATCGAACTGGATCGATAGAATAGAGCTCGAGCTGCCGCTGACATCGGTGCAGGCAACCGCACCTGCTATGGATAACGCGGCAAAGATTGCTGCCACCACGAACGCCCGTGAGAGGGAGAAGCGACTCGACACGGCAGACAGCGTCAAACCAGGCGGTCCGCGAGTATTGTCGCGAGGTTGACGTAAGCCTGAGCCGCGGCGTCGGCGGGACTCCGTACCACTACCGGTTGACCCGCGGCAAAAGCGTCAGCGGTTGCGACAGTGCGTGGAACCAGAACGTCGAAGACAATGTTGGCGGGGAGATGCTTTCTCACGTAGTCAACTACACGGTCACTGGCCGGATTGTTCGGCTCGTACATCGTGAGGAGAATCCCGTCGAGCGTCAGTCGCTCATTCGTCGCGACGATGTCCTGGATCATTCGCAGAATCTGCGGCGTCGTCTGAAGAGCGAGCGGCTCGCATTGAAGCGGGACGATCACGTGCTCACTGGCGCCGAGGACCTTGCGCGTGATCGATCCCAGACCGGGCGGAGTATCGACGACGACGACCTGGCAGCGCTGCTCGGCCATTTGCAGCAGCTCCTGCAGCACGTTCGTTTCACGCACCATGCCCGCGTAGACGGCGTGGTCTGCTTCATCGGCGACCGAGCCGGCAAGAATCACCCGCAGCCACGGGAGAGCCGTCGGCAGAATGATCTCGCGCAGGCTGCGCTCACCGTTGAGATAATCCGCGAAGCCAGCCGTCTCGTGACCGCGGGGCAGGCCCGACCCGTAACGCACCGATCCCTGCGGGTCGACGTCGATGAGCAGCGTCTTCATTCCGCGGCGCGCAAACGCGGCGGCGAGATTTACTGCGGTGGTGGTTTTGCCAACTCCTCCCTTCTGGCTTACGACAGCGAGGACCGCTCCCATCTATTCCAGAATCCCCGGGTACTCGCTCGTCTTCAGCTTTTGCGTGGTTGGAGGTGGCTCGGCGCTCTTCATCTCGTCAAGAGTCTTCTGGGCGTGCTTCACCCAGCGCTCGGCCTCAGGGCTGCGCGGCGGATCCATCAGGAATGCCTCGAGATGATAGGCGGCGTCGCTCAAGTCACCGCGCCGGAGAAGTAGAAAGGCGAGGCCGTAGTGCGCGCCCGAAAGCCTGGGCTCGATCGCGAGCGCGCGACGATAGCAGCGAACGGCTTCGTCGAGCTGACCAAGCTTAGAGTACGCGATGGCCATGTTCTGCAGAACTTTGTGGTTGTTGGGCTTCTGACGGAGGGCAAGGCGATAAGATGTCAGCGCGGCATCGTAGTCACCCTGGCGTTCGAGGGCGAGCGCCTCGCTGAGGTAGTCGAGGTTGTCGGTCGCGGGTTTTGGCTTTCCGCCCGTGAGGCGATCCCAGAATGACATTTGGTCGAATCTACCGACTATGATGTGAGAGGGCTAGCTTAACCTAACTGCTTTTCCCCAAACAGTTTGAGAGCGAAATGTCACCGCGCAAACACACGATCGACGCCGCCAAAGGCGTGCTCGAAATCGAATGGCCGTTCTTTGGCGAGATGTCGCGCGGACTGGCGCTCAAGGTCGCGCGTGCCTACGACCCGGAGCTCGTCATCGGCATCGCCACCGCGGGGGTGATCCCCGGCGCCGTGATCGCCGCTATTCTCGGACGCGAATTCCACTCGCTGATCGTGAGCCGAAAGTACCAGGCAGCGCGTGCTCGTGAAGCGCCGCAGGTATTCGGCAGCGCGCCGAGTGAAGCTCGCGGCAAGCGCGTTCTCATCGTAGACGAAACCTGCGATTCGGGCGACACCATTCGCCTTGCTATTTCCGCGGTGACCGAGGCCGGAGCTGCCGAAGTCCGAACGGCGGTTGCGTTTCGGACTGGCGCATACGCTCCGGATTTTCACGCGCTCGCCACGGAGAGCACGATCATCCTGCCGTGGGATCGGGAGATTCTTGTTGATGGAGAGCTGAGGCCGAATCCGTTGTACGCTGGTGCGCTTGGGATTACCTAAACTCCGGACTGCGGACTAACTGCATTGCGGACTGCGGACCAAGGGCATTGCGGGCTGCTGACTAATTGCGGATTGGGAGACTAACTGCGAACTGCGTAACTAACTACCGGTCGTAGTCCGTAATAGTCCGTATTAGTCCAAGCCGTCGTTACGCAAATCGATTGTGGGCGGCGGGTTTTGAATAGCCGAGTGCCGGGGTTGGCTAGCAAACTGATTCTATGGCGGACCCACCAGCCGAACTGATTGAAGGTTACGGACGCGACCCGCTGCAGCGCATGCGCGCTTACCGTCTCGCATGTGAACTGGTCGGAGAGTCGTGGAAGGATGCGGAACGACTCACGCATCATAGGACTATGGAGAAGGTGTCAGGCCAGCTCTACGCAGCGGTCGGCTCCATCGTCGCCAACCTCGCGGAGGGTTATGCCCATAGCTCGGGAAAAGATAGGGCGCGCATTTTTGAGTACGCACTGGGCTCAGCGCGCGAAAGCATCGCGTGGTTTCGGTCAGCCGAGCCAGTGTTGGGATCGGAAGTCGTAATCAAGAGAATCGAAAAGCTTGACGAGATTCGCCGAATGCTGATGGCGATAATCCCCCGCGAGCGCAACCGGTTGATTCGGCCATCAAAGCGTTGATCGACCCGCACTAACGGCTAGTGCCGACGCTGCTGAATATGCCGAATAATGCGGATGTAGTTGATCCCCAATCCGCAGTTAGTCTTCCAGTCCGCAGTTAGTCTCCCAATTCGTAGTTAGTCAGCAGTCCGCAATGCACTTAGTCCGCAGTCCGCAATGCACTTAGTCCGCAGCCCGGAGTTTAGGTAATCCCAAGCGCACCAGCGTACAACGGGTTCGGCCTCAGCTCTCCATCAACAAGAATCTCCCGATCCCACGGCAGG
>WNGC01016924.1_pt1 | contig 11036 bp, 7 predicted proteins | sample 5400051 | NCBI WGS metagenome assembly WNGC01 (sample SAMN13153368, study PRJNA577476) | soil metagenome | isolation source: 20 cm soil or saprolite under grassland replicate 2 | place: USA:California | collected 2016-06-15 | reverse complement strand
AGTTGATGGGACAGCTTTTCCACTATTTCGAGAGTCCCAATCGCTTCGCGTTGAAGGCGTTCTACACACTGCACGTATGGGCGTGGAAGGATAACCCTAATGGCGCCTTCGTAAACTGGCACCCCGCTGTTTCGTGCAAGTTATTCAACGGCCCAACCTCGTAAGTCGAGGCGATACCCCGGCCACACATGCCAGCCCCTTCGGTCCGCTTGCCGAACCGAAGGGCTGAGCTGCACAGGGTCAGCAGAGGATAAGCACAAAATACCTAAGGAGAGAAAATCCTAGTGAGTACGATACAGATTTCCGCTATTAAAATGAACAAATTGAATACTTTTGTCGGACAGTTCGTGACCGATGCCGGTGCTGCAGTTCATGCGGGGATGGTTGTCATTGGGGAAAAGTTGGGGTTCTACAAGGCCCTTGCCGAAGGCCCCTCTGAACTCAGCCGAGTTGGGACGACCGGCATGGACGTCGCGGGGACACACGGCGACACCAAGACCTCGGGAAATTGTGTAAAAGGCTGGCGGAAAAGACGCCAGTTTTTTGTGCTGCGCCAACGATTGATTGCTGCTGCCGTACTCTCGTGCGTATTGTTTGCGCCGAGTCGATCTTATTCGGAGCGTACGCCAAACCATGACGAGGGTGTTGTGCTGGAAGTGTCGGCCCTGGGTAAACGGGGTGACACGATCACTCGGGCGCGCAAGCAGGTTCTTAAGATCTTGCAAGATGGAAATGCGTGCTCCGCATGGTTCCAGGAAGCTGATGCTGACCCCACCGAAGTGTTCCGGTCGGTGCACTTTGAGTTGGAGCGGAATGGGCCTTCGGCCATCTACGGCATGAGAAACGGTCAAGGTAAGCAGTTCTTTAGACATCCATGGGGCGCAAGATCAATGGAGTTTGCCGGCCGCGGCTCCACCATCCGGTTGAACGCCAACGGGCCATTCTTCAACCGTACTGCACGCATCATGCAACAGGACTCAGGGGCAATGCTCGAGTGGCCCAGCGGCAACCGCATGTTGACGATTTCTAATTACAACGGGGACACTCCGGAGGCACAAATTACGATATTGCTTCACGAACTGGGGCACATCATTGGGCGGCTTCCCGAGGACGACGATTCCTGGGACGGCCAATCTTCCCGAAACACCTCCGAGGTGCTACGGCATTGCAAAACCGAGGTTCGCGCGGCCGCACACAACGGTCCGTGAGGCAGCATCTGAGCCACAATTCTGGCGTTTAACCCGGCAAATGAAAGCCGTCAAGCGCACGACAAACCCACTAGCGCATCACTGAACGTAAATTCAAAGAAATTGCAATCGCAAAGGAGAACAAAAATGGCAGTTGACATGGACAAGCTGAACGTATTCGTAGCGCAATTCGTTGGGGATCTGGGAGCCGCGGTCCACGCTGGCATGGTGGTGATTGGAGAAAAGCTGGGATTGTACAAGGCTCTCGCCGAAGGTCCCTTGGACTCCGCCGAGCTTGCTGGCAGGACCAAAACAGAGGAACGTTATGTGCGTGAATGGCTGGGCTCCCAAGCAGCTGGCGGCTACGTCACGTATAACGAAAAGACGCGCAAGTTCAGTCTGAGCGAGGTACAGGCGTTTACGCTGGCGAACGAAGACAGTCCCGCTTACATCCCAGGGGCCTTCCAATTGGCTCTCGGCTCTCTTGCCGCTGTTCCCAGGATTGCCGAGTCCTTCCGCTCCGGCGCAGGCATGGGCTGGCATGAGCACGACGAGGCCGTATTTCATGGCTGCGAGAAGTTCTTTCGTCCCGGTTATGCAGCCAACCTTGTAAGCTCATGGATTCCTTCGTTGCAGGGTGTCAAAGAAAAACTCGAAGCAGGAGCGCGGGTGGCCGATGTCGGCTGCGGCAAAGGCGCCTCCACTTTATTGATGGCAAAAGCATTTCCCAAGTCTCGATTCTTCGGATTCGACTACCATGACAAGTCGATTGAAGCAGCCCGCGAGTCTGCCAAACGCAATGGCATCGCCGACCGCGTCACGTTTGAAGTGGCGAAAGCAAAGGAGTTTCCTGGCCAAGGCTACGACTTCGTGGCGGTCTTCGACTGCTTGCACGACATGGGCGATCCCATCGGAGCTGCGGCGCATGTGCGGCAGTCATTGGCCAAGGATGGCACATGGATGATCGTGGAGCCTTTTGCAAATGATCAGTTGAAGGACAACCTGAATCCTGTGGGTCGCGTTTACTATTCTTTTTCAACCCTGCTGTGTACGCCTTGCTCGCGATCCCAAGAAGTTGCGTTGTGCTTGGGTGCACAGGCGGGCGAGTCGCGAATCCGGGATGTCGTGACCTCGGCCGGATTCAAGCGCTTCCGACGTGCTACGGAAACTTCCTTCAACATAGTTTACGAAGCTCGGCGGTAATTTAAGTCTGCAAGGCCGCGCGAGCCTGGCAGGTCTAGACATGGAAATCGTGCCATCGCACTCGCACGATCTCACTTCTCTTGGGCGTTAGCCCAGGAAGGTGACGCGATAACTGCATTACGGAAATCGGAAGGCCTGCCTGGGCCTTCCAGTTTCCGCCGGATAACAGGTTCTCTAAACTCTGCTATGGGTCTTGGCAGAGAATGGAAACATTATTATAGCGGGTCAACCACAGCGAGACATCGATCGCAGTAGAATGCTCGGAAAATTGGAGTTCAAGATGAAAAGCCAAATGGAAAAAGAATCGAATCGTACCGCTTCCAAAAGCGGCTCAAGCGACAATTGCGGATCACGAGATGCCATAAACATGAGTGCATCCTTACCGCGGCCTGTTGAGTCCGTACTTACCGAAGAGATGCTCGCGCGTTTCGCTTCGCGCGCCGCCTCTTACGACCAGGAAAACCGGTTCTTCGAAGAAGACTTCGAAGAACTAAAGAAAGCGAAATATTTGCTGCTGCCACTGCCGTCCGAATTCGGCGGCGCGGGCATGACGCTTGCTGAAGTATGCCGGGAGCAACGCCGGCTTGCGTATCACGCCCCCGCCACTGCGCTTGCCGTAAATATGCATCTCTATTGGATTGGCGTAGCAGCCGATCTTTGGCGCCGCGGAGATGTCTCGTTGGAGTGGCTCCTGCGTGAGGCAGCCGCAGGGGAGATCTTTGCCGCTGGCCACGCGGAAAGCGGCAACGATGTGCCGGTCCTGCTTTCGACCACAAGAGCAGAACGCGTCGACGGCGGCTACAGGTTCACAGGCCAGAAGCACTTCGGCAGCCTGTCGCCCGTGTGGACCCGGTTTGGCTTGCATGGGATGGACACCAGCAACCCTGGCCAGCCAAAGGTCGTTCACGCATTCATGCCGCGCGATACGGCTGGACACACAATCAAGGAAACCTGGAATGTACTAGGTATGCGCGCGACACGCAGCGATGACACTGTGCTGGAGAATGCGTTTGTTCCAGATTGCTACGTCGCTCGAATCGTGCCTGCTGGCGCGGCAGGAATAGATCCTTTTGTACTCTCGGTCTTTGCCTGGGCGCTGATGGGCTTTGGAAACATTTACTACGGACTAGCCAAACGCGCGCTGGACCAGAGCATCCGCGCTGTGAAGAGCAAAGGCTCACTAGCGCTCTCCCGCTCGATGGCGTATCACCCCGAGATCCAACACGCGATTGCCGAAATGACTATCGAACTTGAATCTATAGGACCGCATCTGGAGAGGATCGCCGAGGATTGGGCGAATGGCGTGGATCACGGCGCTCAATGGCCCTCAAAAATCTTTGCGGCTAAATACCGCGCTGTCGAGGGTTCCTGGCGTGTTGTGGATTTGGGACTGGATGTGAGCGGGGGCCAGGGGATCTTTCGCTCGGCGGGTTATGAGCGACTGGTCCGCGATGCGCGTCTCGGCCGAATCCATCCCGCGAATTCCTTCCTCACGCATGAAGTGGTGGCGAAAACCGCACTGGAGATCAGCTTGGATGAACAGCCCCGCTGGGGTTAGCGAATTGTTCCTCAAGCTGATTGGGGAGAAGACCTTTAAATCCAAGAAGCCTACCGGCGAATCATTTGATTTCACCTGCCTACTTTTCACTGGGCGATTTAGAACGCAAATTGAGAGACACTGTGAAGCGTATGCTGCGCCCAGTGCGTGATCACCGTTTTGCATTTCCGAAGATTGATGAGACCAGAAATGCACAGGGTCCCCTGAATCTTCCCCATACTTGCCAGATGGCGTGCGCTTAACTTGCTGCCGTTCAACGGTTTCTGAATAGCACGCCTGCCTCCCCTTGTTTTTTGCAAACTCATCATGCGGCGAACTCTCGGAAACCAAACGACTTGCGAATCCAGACCTCCTGCCTGCCGGAATTCCACAGGGCGGTTTTGAGTGAGGAGAGCTTTCGATAAGTTAAAGAAACTACGCAAGATGTTTTGGTCGGGGCGCCGAGATTGAACTCGGGACCTCCTGCGCCCAAGCCAGCCGGGCTATCTCTTGGAAGTCCTTCCTTTTCAATCCTAGGTTTGAAAACAAACGAGTTAGAGAAATATTTGGTAGTGGCACGATGTAGGAAAATGTGGCTCCGTATGCGAAGAGTCCCGCGAATTCTCCCCATAGCGAAATAATAGCGAAAGTGTTCCGATCGGTTTCTGTCTCTGATAAAAACCAAGCCTTCGGTTCGGAATTGAAAGCTTCGATGTTCCTACAACGGTCTAGGGAGCCGCTGTACTGTCCGCCGCAACGGTTGTTTGAACCGTTGTTGCGCTCTGTAAAGTCAGGTAGAGCTCCCCAGTCCCAGCTATCAATGTCCCCGTCATAACCGACAGACAGAAACCTAGAGTGCCCATTAACGAGTTGAGAACTTTGCAGAATGTTGTGAGAACTTCTACAAGACTTGCCGCAGCCGATTGCTGTAGCTTGGACGAACAAGTTTAAATTTGTATTTTGCAAGACCACTACCCAGCGGGGGGCAGCGGAATGGATTGCCATGCAGCGTGCTCGGATAGCCATACCCAAACCAGCCAGTCCGAGAGCAGATCAGGCCCCAGCCGGCCCCTTCGGACAAAGACGTGGCGGCACTGGTCACTACGCGCTGCCCTCGCAGCCGTCGCCTTGGCTTCATTCTGGCTAAGCGCCTTGCCCGCTCGGGCCGCGGGCCCGCAGTGTAACGTCCCGGGCACCTACAGCACCATTCAGGCCGCCATTAATGATTCCGGCTGCAGCTTCATCGTCGTCGGTTTTGGCCAATTCAACGAGAACCTCACCATCTCGCGCGAGGTCACCATCGTTGGGCTGGGTCCAAACCTGTCCACGATCGCTGCCGCCGCGCCCGGCTCCAGCGTCATCCAAACGCGAAATTCTGCTCCAGGACAGACGACTATCATCTCGCTTCAAGGATTGAAGATCACGGGAGGCCACGCCGACCTCGGAGGAGGCCTGAACAATGTCGGCGCAGCAGTGCTTCTCAGCAACGTTGCAATCACTGGCAACCGCGCCGACACAGGCGGCGGAGGCATCTACAATGCCGGCGGAGGCAAGCTATCGCTCTCGGCCAGCTCCGTTACCGGCAACAGCTCCGGCGGCGGAGGCGGAGGCATTTACAACACCGCTGCGCTCTCAAGCTCCCTTTTCGACCACGTTCCAAGCGAAGGGGAAGTGGCCAATGAGTTTCTGCAATTCGCGCAGACCTTTCCCGATCTCTTCGCCGGCAGTACAAATTTTGTCGATCAATTCCAGGTCGTGCCCTTCGATCTCTTCAGAGCCTTCAAGCAGGAGGTCGAGTCGAAGATCGATTCAACCGCAGTGCATGACTCGGCAAGCTCATCCGTATCACTGTTCAACAGCTACGCCTTGTTTACCGTCGTTTTTGTCGGCAACAGCCAGATTTCGGGAAACGTGGTCGATGGCGCGGTCAATTCCGCGCATATCGGCTTTGGTGGTGGAATCCTGAATGAGTTGGCCGTCGTGGTTGTCGCGGACCGCTCCACTGTCGACTCAAACCAGGTCACCGCGAGCGGAGTCTCCGCCGGCGCGGGTATTCTGAGCTTCGGCCTCACCGGGATCTATAACAGCGACATCACGAACAATTCCGCGGTCCCCAGCGCCCAGGTGAAGGGCCCCGCATTTGGCGGCGGCGTCCTGAACATGCTCGGCCGGCTCAATATCGGCGCGCCCAACGGCCCGAACGAGGTCGTGAACGTATCGAACAACTCGCTGCAGAGCACGTTCATGGCGCTCGGAGGCGGCATCGAGAACATCTTCGGCTCCACGTACATCTACTATGCCCACATCGACGGCAACTCCATTCCGACGGCATCCAACGGAGGATTCGTTCGCGGCGCCGGCATTTCTAACGACGCCGTCGCCGAGCCCGTGTTGAACACGGTTCTCTTCACACCCGCGGTTCATCTCTTCGACAGCACGGTCAACAACAACAGTATCGGCACGACGCTCGGAACGGCGCGCGGCGGCGGCGTTCAGAACCGCTCGGAGCTCGAGATCACGCGCACCACCGTCAGCGGCAACACCTCGACGTCCACGGTCGGCGACGCGGAAGGCGGCGGAATCTGGTCCGGCCACGGCAGCGTGGACATCTCGAAGAGTACGATCAGCAGCAACACGGCGACGAGCGGAATTCTTCCACCCAACGCAAACTTTGCCCAGGGCGGCGGCATCTACAGCGAAGGCGCGAACCTCAGCATCGCGCAAAGCACCATCGCGCTGAACAGCGTCGCCAGCCAGAGCGCAGGCTCGCTTGTGAGCCATGCGCGCGGCGCGGCCATTTTCTATCAGCCCGCAAGCCAGGACGATATCAACGCCGGCACCACCAGCCCTCCATTTCCGACGCTCACGATCGACGCCAGCACGATCGTCAACAACTTCGCTTCGGCTACGTGCACCCTCTGCGTCGGCAATCCTGCCGATATTGCCGGCGGCGGCTTTTTCGCCGTTCCGCAAACGATCACGCTGGGCACCGTCAACGGCCCGGTAACGCAGTCTCTTACGATCGTCAACGTTTACGGCTCGATTCTGGCTCGCAACAACGGCGGAAGCTGCAGCGTCGCGCCGACGGACGGCCAGAAGAACCTGAGCGACGATCCCGCGTGCGCCGCAACGGCCATCACGAATCCGCGATTGACTGACCTGGGCGACAACGGTGGGCCCACACTCACCTACGTTCCACTTCCCGGCAGTCCCGCGCGCAACTCAGGCTTTCCAGCGGGCGACGCGCACTGTTTTGCGGACGACCAGCGCGGCAGACCGCACTCGGGAACGGGGTCGTCGTACTCAGCAAATTCCAGGGCAGACTCAATGCGAGCATCAGCTACGATTCCGCCGCGCGTAAGATCCTCGTGCAGCCCAACTCCCCGCTGATCGTGGGCGACACTATCACCACGATTCTGACCTCCGGCCTGCAAGCTCCCGACGGCCAGCATCTGATCACTTTTCAGAAGCAATTCACGGTAGTGGGAACACCGTTTTGCATCAGCAATTCGTTCCAACAGATCACCACGAATCTGCCGAACGTCGAGTTCGGTTCGATCCAGTGGGCGGACTATGATGGGGACGGCAAACTCGACGCGGTCATTACGGGCGTAACCGGCGTGACCTTCGACACGAATTTCCCCTTCGGCCCCATCTACACCTACGTCACCGACGTCTATCACAACGACAGCAACGGCCAATTCACGCCGATCCATGCGGGAATCACGCCGGTCGGCTTCGGGGACGCCGTTTGGGGCGACTACGACGGCGACGGCAAACCCGACCTTTTGGTGATGGGCCGCACCCAGTCGCACTATCTGCTACCTGCCGGGGATGGCGATCCGAATCACAGCGTGATAACGACGCCGGCCACCGCCGTCGCGGCGATCTATCACAATAACGGAGACGGTACCTTCAGCCTGTTCCAGAAGTTCGACGGTTTTGAAAATGGACAAGCTGCCTGGGTGGATTTCAACAATGACGGGAAGCTTGACGCAGTCCTCACTGGCGTGACCTATGCCGGTTCCCTCCGCGGCGTCGCGACCGATTTTCCGAGCGCCTCGAAAATCTACCGCAACGACGGCAGCTCGTTCACGGACATGGGCTCACTGCCGATTTTCAACGGCGCTGCCATCGGCGTTGCGGACTATGACGCCGACGGCCGAATCGATCTCTCCGCCCTGGGCTCCGCAACTCTCTCCACTTCGTTCAACGGAGGCTCCTTCTTTTTCTCTTCCCCTTTGACCAATATTTTCCACAACCTTTCGACGGGTATCTCCGCGATTTTCCCGAACACCAGTGGACCGCTTCCCGAGCTGCGCCTTGGCTCCATGGACTGGGCTGATGTCGATGGTGACGGCAAGCCGGATCTTCTCGTGAGCGGCGAGTACTTCGTTCCCACGGGAGGGCAACCCCCCGTGCAGTTCACGGAGGTCTTCAAGAACAACGGTGACGGCACCTTCACCGCGATGAACGCGGGTCTGCCCGCGGTCAACTATTCGAGCGTGCGCTTCGGCGACTACGACAACGACGGCCACCCCGACATTTTGGTCACGGGTCTGACAACGGCCGGCTTCAATCAGGGCACGACAACGATCTTCCATAACGATGGCACGGGTGTCTTTACGCAGGTTGCTTCCATGCCACCGGGCATCTCGTACGGTTACGCGTCGTTTGCGGACGTCAATGGCGACGGCAAGCTTGATTTTTCAGTCGTCGGCGCGCCGAAGAGCGGCGGACTCATGCTCACGCAGGTGTTCACTCCGTCCAGTTGCCGCGGCGCAGATGTGAGCTTCACGACGCCTCGCGACGCGGTGCTTACGGTCCCCGCTCCCGGCCTGCTCGCTAACGCAAGCAGCCAAAACACGGTGACGGGTGTGACCGCGGCCACCCAGCCCACGAACGGCACGTTGACGGCATTTCCGGGTGACGGTTCCTTTGTCTACACGCCGCATGCCGGATTCTCGGGCACGGATACTTTCACGTACAACATTCTCGACGCCTCGAGATCATCCAGCCAGCCGGCGACGGTGACAATCACCGTCTTGTCGCAGGCGGTTTCGTGCTGGGCTACATCGAACGGCGGAACAACCGTCTTCCAGGGGATCGACGGAACCATCATTCAGCAAGCGATTGACGCGGCTCCTGCAGGCGCCACGCTCCGTATCGCTGGATACTGCGCAGGAACGCAATCGCGCTCCGGCCAATCGCAAACCGCGTTCATCAACAAGAACCTCAGCCTCGAGGGTGGTTACACCACCACGAACTGGGGCGTAAGCGATCCCGTCGCGAATCGCACGACCCTCGACGCAGCCGCGGCGGGCCACGTCGTGAACGTCGCCACGGGTGTCACCGCCACGGTGCACAACCTGATCCTTACCGGCGGCCTCACGCCGAACGGCGGCGGCGTACTAAACGCCGGAACAACCACCCTGTCCAATGTCACCATCACCGCGAACAACGCCAACAACGGCGGCGGCGTGGCGAACTCCGGCGCCCTGACGCTCGCGGGCGTGAACCTTTCCGCGAACGTGGCCACGTCGGGCGGCGGGTTGTGGAACTCCGGTTCGAGTGCGTCCGCGACCATTGTGAATTCCACGGTTTCTGGCAACACCGCGCACGGCGCTGGCGGCGCGGTTTTCAACGGCCAGTCTGCTACCGTCGATCTCACCGCGAGCACTTTTGCGGGGAATCGCGCCGGGAGCACGGGCGCGGGCCTCGACAACGAGACCGGCGGTATTGCCGCCATCCTGAACAGCACGTTTGTGGGCAACGTCGCTTCGGGTCCGGGCGGCGCAGGATCCGCCACCGGTGGTGCGATGACCACCGTGAAGAACGCCACGGTCAACGGGAACTCAGCTTCGCGCGGCGGCGGCTTCTACGTGCAGGGCGGTAGCACCACGTTCGTCAACACCATTAATGTCCGGAACTCGAACGGCAATTGCGCCGGGCCCGTCACATCGCTCGGCCACAACGTCGATACCGACACGACCTGCAACTTCCATGTAGCGGGTGACTTGGCCGTTGATCCGCAGGTTCAGCCGCTTGCCTCCAACGCGGGGCCGACGCAAACCGAGCTGCTGTCCTTCAATAGCCCGGTGATCGACAAAGGCGATAACACGCAGTGCCCCGGAACGGATCAGCGCGGCGTTGCTCGTCCAGCCGGCGCGGCCTGCGACATCGGCGCACTCGAACAGAGCGTCCCCGGCGTCGCCGCCGTTGATGATGGTTATGCGGCGTCCGCGGGAGCACCCCTCACGGTCGGCGCCCCATCGGGCGTGCTCGCCAATGATTTCAGCAAGGACGGCTCTACGCTGTCTGCGAACCTCGGCGCGTCCACATCGAATGGCTCCTTGACGCTGAACTCGGATGGTTCGTTTTCGTACCAGGCCAACGCGGGCTTCACCGGCGCCGACTCGTTCACCTACACGGCGACCAACGCTCTCGGCACCTCCACCGCTGCGACCGTATCCATCAATGTCACGGCGGCGCAAAGCTGCTCCGCCACCGTGGATGGCCTCACCGTCTTTACGAGTGCCGATGCAACAGCGGTACAATCTGCGATTAACTCCGCAATAGTGGGCAGCACGGTCAAGGTTGCCGGCACCTGCGCGGGCGCCGCCTCCTTTGACGTCCTTCAGGACTTCAGCGCTGAAGCCAGCACCATCTACATCAACCGCAGCGTCACCATCCAGGGCGGCTACGTCGCCGGTCAGTGGACGGCCACTCCAGACCCCGTGGCGCACCCCACGATTCTCGATGCTCAGAATCACGGCCGCGTCGTCACTATCGAATCCCGCTACACGATGTCGACCACCAGCACCATCTACACTGTCCCGATCGCGACCAACGTCGTTTTGAGCGGCCTGACGATTCAGAACGGAAGTGTGGGCAGAGGGGCGGCGGGCTTTTCGCATGGCGGCGGCATCACGGTTCTCGGCGCCAATATCGCCATTCAAAATTGCATCGTCAAGGACAGCCTGACGAACGGCACCGGCGGCGCGCTCTACTTCGCAACCAGCGTGGACGACCGCAATACTCTGATCCCGCCCAACACGGCGCAGCCGACCTTCGCATTCCGCGTATATGACGTGAATAACTACAACGTT
>WNGC01002581.1_pt1 | contig 11036 bp, 13 predicted proteins | sample 5400051 | NCBI WGS metagenome assembly WNGC01 (sample SAMN13153368, study PRJNA577476) | soil metagenome | isolation source: 20 cm soil or saprolite under grassland replicate 2 | place: USA:California | collected 2016-06-15 | reverse complement strand
CCGTCAATCGGATCACCGATGACGTTCATCATCCGGCCGAGGGTCCCCTTCCCCACCGGGACCGTGATCGGTCCGCCGGTGTCTTTGACCTCGGTGCCGCGCACCAGCCCGTCGGTCGAGTCCATCGCGATCGTCCGGACCACGTCATTACCGCGGTGTTGCTGCACTTCGAGGACAAGGCGGCCTTGCTTGCCGCGGTCGATCTCGAGCGCGTGGTAGATCTCCGGCAGATCCTGCCCCTCGAAGACGACGTCGACGACGGGACCGATGATCTGGTCGACGCGGCCGGTTCGCGCCTTCTTCGGCTTTTCTTGTTTCTTTTCCGCTTTCTCCGCGATTGCCATTGGTGCCTCCTAGCCGGCGGTCAGCGCTTCGGCGCCGCCCACGATTTCGCTCAATTCTTTGGTGATGGTCGCCTGCCGCACCTTGTTGCGCAGCAGCGTCAGGTCCTCGATCAGCTCGCCTGCATTATCGGTCGCGTTGCGCATCGCGACCATCTGGGCCGCGTAGAAGCTTGCCAAATTGTCCAGAACCGCGGCGTAGACCTGCGCCTCGACGTACCGAGGCAGCAACTGCGAGAGAACCTCCTCGGCCTCCGGTTCGTACACGTAGTCGATCCGCAGACCCTCTTGCTTGCGCTCCGGCACTCGGACCGGGATCAGCACCTTGATGTTCGGCTCCAGTCGGCTGACCGAGGCAAAGTGGGTATAGAGCAACGCCACCTCGTCGACGTTACCCTGAAGGTACTCGTCGCGCGCCACCGTGATCGCGGGCAGGATGTCCTTCAGCTGGGGCCGGTCGCCGATCTGCGACACCTCGGCCAGGATCGGTATGCCCAACCGTCGAAAGTAGTCGCGCCCCTTGCGGCCGATCGTGTCGAGCACGACGTCGCCCTGGCGGATATAGCCGAGTCCCACCCGAAAAGCGTTGACGTTCAGCCCCCCGGCCAGGCCGCGATCGGACGAGACCAGGATCAGCAGCCGCTTCTTGACCGGCCGTTCGATGAGGAAGGGATGCTGGTAGCTGGTCACCCGGCTGGCCACCTCGACCAGGACGTCGGCCATCCGGTCCGCATAGGGTCGCGCCGCCTCCGCCCGCGCCTGCACCCGCCGCAGCTTGGAAGCTGCCACGGCCTGCATCGCGCGCGTGATCTGCTGCGTGTTCTTCACGCTGGCGATCCGGCGGCGGATCTCGGCGAGCGTGGCCATCGGGCGCTAGCGCTCCTTCGTGGTCTCGCGCTCGGTGGCGCGGCGTGCCGCCTGCAACGGGCCCTTGCCCTTTGGTGGCTCCTCCGCCTTCGCGGCGGGTTTCTCGTCGGGTCTCTGAACCAGCGGGCTCGACTTCTTGAACTCGTCGATCGCCCCGCGCAGGAGCTTCTCCGTATCCGGTGACAACGCCTTGTCCTTGGCGATCGCCTGCTCGATGCCGGGGTGCGAGCTGGCCAGGAAACGGAGCAACTCCTTTTCGAACTGTCGCACCTTGTTCACTGGAACGTCGTCCATATAGCCGTTCCCGCCGGCGAAGAGGACGATCACCTGCTGCGACACCGGCATCGGTTCGAACTGGTCCTGCTTGAGTAGTTCTTCCATCCGCTTGCCGCGCTCGAGCTGATCGCGTGTCCGCTTGTCCAGGTCGGAGGCAAACTGGGCGAAGGCCGCCATGTCCCGATACTGCGAGAGGTCGAGACGAAGCCGGCCCGCGACCTGGCGCATCGCCTTGATCTGGGCAGCCCCGCCGACTCGCGAGACGGAGAGTCCGGTCGAGATCGCCGGACGGATGCCCGCGTAGAACAGGTCGGTCAGTAAGTAGATCTGCCCGTCAGTGATCGAGATGACGTTGGTGGGAATGTAGGCGGAGATGTCTCCGGCCAGCGTCTCGATGATCGGCAAGGCGGTGAGCGAGCCGCCCCCGTTCTCCTTGTTCATGCGGGCCGAACGCTCGAGCAAGCGGGAGTGCAGATAGAAGACGTCGCCCGGGTACGCCTCGCGCCCCGGGGGCCGCCGCAGCAGGAGTGAGATCTGCCGGTAGGCCCAGGCGTGTTTGGACAGGTCGTCGTACACGACCAGCACGTCCTTCCCCTGGTTCATGAAGTACTCGCCCATGGAGGTAGCCGCATAGGGCGCGATGTACCACAGTGGCGCCGGTTCGCTGGCGGTCGCGGACACGATGATGGTGTACTCGAGCGCCCCATGCTGATCGAGGACGTCGGCAACCTGGGCGACGGTCGCGGCGCGCTGGCCAATCGCCACGTAGATACAGATGACGTCCTGGCCTTTCTGGTTGATGATGGTGTCGAGCGCGATCGCGGTCTTCCCGGTCTGCCGGTCACCGATGATCAGCTCGCGCTGCCCGCGCCCGATCGCCGTCATGGCGTCGACCGCCTTGAGGCCGGTCTGCAGCGGCGTGTCGACCGGCTGACGCGTGACGACACCCGGAGCGACCTTTTCGACGGGCGCGGTCTCCTTCGACTTGATGGGACCCTTGCCGTCGATCGCCTCGCCGAGGGCGTTGACCACTCGCCCGATCAGCGCCTCGCCCACCGGGACCTGGACGACGCTACCGGTGGTGCGGACCTCGTCGCCCTCGCGGATCTCCTCGTAGGGTCCCAGGATGACGGCGCCAACGGCGTCCTCTTCCAGGTTGAGCGCCATGCCACGTACTCCGCCCTTGAACTCGAGCAGCTCCAGGGAGCGGGCGTTGCGCAATCCGTAGATCTGCGCGATCCCGTCCCCAATTTCAGTGACGATGCCGACGTCCGCCGACAGGACGGGCACGTCGAAGTCCTTGATGCGTTGTTTGATCAGGTTGCTGATCTCGTCTGACTTGATGGCCAATGCTTTCCCTTCCCCTTTAGCTCAATAATTCCTGTCGCAAGCGGGCGAGTTGCGTGCGTACGGTGCCGTCGATCAGGTGATCGCCGATCTGGATGGCCGCGCCACCCACGACGGCCTGGTCCGTGAGGAACTTGACGCTGACCTTGCGGCCCAGCTTGCGCGCCAGTCCCTGCTCATAATGCCGCCGGTCGTCCTCCTCCAGCTCGATCGCCGTCGTCACGGTGGCGTGGATGATGCCCGATGCCTCGTCGGCCAACCGTTCGAACTCCTGCCGGATCCGATGGATTTCCGACGTCCGGTAGTGCTCGACCAGCAGGCGCAGGAGGTTCTCCGTTTCGGGGCGAAGCTCCGGCTTGAGCAGTTGGGCCAGTTCCATCCGGCGACCAACGCCCACCGCCGGGTTCTTGAAGGCGGCGACCAGGACGTCGTCCTGCAGCAGCTCGTCGAGCTTGGCGAGCTCGGCGCGCCAGGTGTCACTGGAGTTATCCTCCTCGGCCAGCAGAAAGATGCCAGAGGCGTAGCGACGCGCCACGTTGCTCGTTTCAGGCACGAATCTCCGCCTCCTCGATCGCGCGCTCGATCAACTCTCGATGCTTCTTTTCATCGAGGCTCTCGCCGATGATGCGGCTCGCGGCGAGCACGGCTAGATCCGCCACCTGCTCGCGAAGATCCTGCACGGCCTTCTCCCGCTCCTGCTGGATCTCGGCGCGCGCCTTGGCGATCAAGCCCTCGGCCTGCTCACGGGCCTTGGCCTCGAGCTCTTTGCGCAGGTCCTCACCTTGTTTTGCGATCCGATCGAGCAATGCCTGCCCCTCGCGCCGCGCCGCCTCCATGCGGAGCTGGTACTCCTTCTCCGCCGCCTCACGGTCTCGCTTGGCCTCGTCGGCCGCCCGCAGCCCTTCCTGGATGCGCCGGGTGCGGGCTTCGAGCACCTGCGTGATCGGGCGGTACAGGTAACGAACGAGCAGCACCATCAAGATGATGAAGGCGATGTCCTGGATGAGCAGCGTCAGGTTGGGGACGACGAACATGCCTTACGACCTAGTGCGCCGGGTTCGCGAAGATCAGGATCAGGGCGAACACCAGCGTGATGATTGGTAGGGCCTCGATCAGACCGACGCCCAGCAGCATGATCGGCAGCAGCTGGTTGCGCGCCTCCGGCTGCCGCGCGATGCCTTCGACCGTGCGGGACGAGACCAGCCCATCGCCGACACCCGCTCCGATGGCTCCGCCCGCCATGATCAGTCCCGCGGCGACGAGCCCCGCGGCAATGATGATTGCGTGTTCCATTCCGTCCTCCTTACGTAACTGTCGGCTGACTTGCTTCGTGATGTTCCATAGCTTGTCCGAAGTACGCGATCGTGAGCATCGTGAAAATGAACGCCTGAATCGCGCCGATGAAGATGCTGAATCCGATCCAGACTACGTCGAAGACGAAGACCAGGATGACCCCGACGATCGCCAGCGTCCCAACCAGGAAATGCTGCTGCACGAGCTGACCGATGCCCAAGAGGAAGCCACCGCCGAAGAAGGCGAGGACCAGCAGCATGACCTCGCCCGCGAGGATGTTGCCGAAGAGCCGGAAGGAGAGCGTGATCGGCTTGGAAAGCTCTTCGATGATGTTGATCGGGGCGAGGAACGGGATCGGCTCCAGGTAGTGCTTGAAGTAACCGAGGAAACCCCGGTTCCTGAAGGCATAAAACTGGACCCCGAGGAAGGTGACGAGCGCCAGCGCCAGCGTGCTGTTCAGGTCCGCCGTCGGAGACGTGAAATGAATGCCAGGCAACTGGACGAGGCCGATCCAGTTCGAGATGAGGATGAAGATGAACATCGTGACGACCAACGGTGCGATCTGCCGGCCTTGCTCGCCGATGGTGTCGACCACCAACCCGTCGATGAACTCGATGGCCGTTTCCAAGAGGTTCTGGATACCGGTCGGGGCGTCGTCGGTGAGTCCGCGCCGACGCGCCCAGAAGACGAGGCCACCAATGATGGCCACGACCACCAGGATCATGATCAGCGTGTCCGTGTAGAGCGTGAAGCCGAAGACCTGCACGGAAGAGTGCTGACCGATCTCGATTTGCGGCTGGGTGATCAGGTCCAGGCGGGTCATCGGGCGCCCTCCCCCTTCAGCGACCAGGCGACGGTCACCGGGACACCCATGAGGATCACCATGGCGATGCCTATGGTGAAGCCCAGCGGGCTCGCGCCCAGCAGCCGGTAACCGCCGATGGCCATCACGCCGACGAGGGTGAACCGGCTGGCGGCGCCATAGAGAAATCCTCCAACGGTCGAGCGGGCCGTCAATCGACTTACGCGCTGCGCCAGGAGGGCCGTGTTGAGACTGCCGGCGACCCATCCCAGGATCACGCCCAGCGACCAGTCAGCACGCCCCGACGCAGCGAGGACCGCGGCCGCGGCAACTGCGGGGAGTGCAGCAAACCCGCTCATCATTACGGGAATAGACAGAAGGGGGCGCGTGTTCAATCCTTCAACTCCTGCATCACGAGGCGGTAGACGCCGATGGTCGCGGCCGCAAGGCCCAACAGGATACCGATGATGAGGAAGAGCGGTGCGGTGTGCAGCGTGCGATCGACGAACAAGCCTAAAAGCACTCCCACCAGAAGACTTCCGACCGCCGAGAGTCCCAGCCCGGTCACGAGTCCCATCGAGGAGAAGAGCTTCCGGTTATTGGGCGATGCCATCGGCAGGCTCCCTGATGGGCAGGAGTCTCAAGCAAATACAGCTTAGCAGGGGTTGAATTCGCGACGCCATCGGGCGGGCGCCCGAACCGGGCTCAACCTCGGCTGATTCGTCGGAAGCGGCGCACCAGGATGATCACGATCCCCAGCATCATCAGCAGGATGGCTCCCAGCAGGACCTTCTTGTGCCCGTAGATGGCGAGGCCGACCGCGGCGAAAATCGCAGTGCCGAAGTAGAAAACCAGCGCCGTCTCCCGCGGACTCAGGCCGAAGTCGAGTAGGCGATGGTGCAGATGCTCGGTATCCGGGGTGGCGATGGAGCGGCCACGCAGACGGCGGCGGACGATCGCCCACGCGGTATCGAGGATCGGGATTGCCAGGGCGGCAACCGGCACGATCAAGGCGACCACGACTGTCCCTTTCGCCACGGACAGCACCGAGAGCGCGGCCAGGGTGAAGCCAAGAAAGTTGCTGCCGCTGTCACCCATGAAGACGCGGGCGGGATGCCAGTTGAAGAAGAGGAAGCCGACGCAGGCACCGATCAGCGCTCCGGCCAGGATGACGATGTCGCTCTCGCCGCGATTGATGGCCGCCAGCAGCAGGGTCGCAGCCACGATCGCCACCACGCCGGCGGCCAGCCCGTCGACGCCGTCGATCAAATTAACGGTGTTTTGCAGGCTGACGAACCAGATCAGCGTGAGCGGGATCGCCACGGCGGGGACAAGGACGAACGGATGCCCACCGGGAAGCCCGATGAAGTGGATCGAGATTCCGAACACAACGATGGCGAGCAGGGAGGCGGCGATCTGAAAGGCCAATTTCAGGATGGGTCGCAGGCCGCGGAGGTCATCGAAGACCATCAGGGTAGTGATGACCGCCGCCGAAAGGAGCAAGCCGAGCGTAGCGGGGTTGGTGGAAAAGAGAGCGGCGGCGAGGCCGAATCCGAGATACATCGCGAGCCCTCCGAGGCGGGCCGTCGGCTCGTTGTGGATGCGGCGTTCTCCCGGGTGGGCGACCGCTCCTAGCCTGAAGGCCAGCCAGCGGGCCGGCAGCACCGCGATCGTCGTGCAGACCAGCGCCGCGAGAAAGGGCGCCACCGCCGGGCTAAAGCGAGCCGGCGAGAAAGCAGACCAGAGGGTCGGGTCGCTGAAGAAGCCCGCTAGTAAGGCAGCGGAAATCGTTCGCACAACGCCCGGCTGCGGGCGCGCACCTGCTCGTGCACCGTGCGGTCCTCGAGGTTGAAGAGCAACTCGGAGACCATCTCGGCGATCTGGCTCATCTCCTGCGTGCCCATGCCTCGAGTGGTGACCGACGGTGATCCCAGCCGAATGCCACTCGGGTTGAACTTGCTCGCCGTATCGAAGGGGATCGAGTTGCGGTTGACGGTAATGCCGACGGTGTCGAACGTGTCCTGGACTTTCTTTCCCGTCAGGTTCAACGGCCGCAAGTCGATCAACATCAGGTGGTTGTCGGTGCCGCCGCTGACGAGCCGCAGCTTGCGACGGCTGAGGCCCTCGGCGAGGGTGCGAGCGTTGTTGACGACCGACTGCGCGTAGGCCTTGAACTCGGGCGTCTTCCACTGGGCCAGCATCACGGCCTTCCCGGCGATGGCGTGATTGTGGGGGCCGCCCTGGCTGCCGGGAAACACACTCTTGTCCACCTCGGCCGCGTACTTCGCCTTGCAGAGGATCATCGCCCCCCACGGTCCGCGCATGGTCTTGTGGGTGGTGAAGCTGACGAAGTCGGCATGCGGGACGGGGCTCGGGTGCGCGCCTCCCGCCACCAGGCCGGCGAAATGCGCCATGTCGACGAAGAAATAGGCATCGACCGCTTTCGCGCTCGCCGCCAGCCGCTCGAAGTCGAGAACGCGCGGGTAGGCGCTGTAGCCGGCGAGCAGCATCTTCGGCCGGACCTCTTTGACCTGCTTGTCGAGCACGTCGTAGTCGATCCGCTCGGTGGTGGCATCGACCCCGTAGGGCACGAAGTGGTAGAGCTTGCCGGAGAAGTTCACCGGACTGCCGTGGCTGAGATGCCCGCCCTGGCTGAGGTCCATCCCCATCACCGTGTCGCCGACGCTGAGCACCGCCGCGTAGACGGCATAGTTGGCGGTGGTGCCGCAATGGGATTGCACGTTGGCGTGCTCCGCACCGAAGAGCGCCTTGGCGCGCTCGATCGCCAGCGTCTCGATCCGGTCGACGTTCTCACAGCCACCGTAGTAGCGCTTGCCCGGGTAACCCTCGGCGTACTTGTTGTTGAGGAGTGAGCCGAGCGCCTGCAGCACGGCGGGGCTGGCGATGTTCTCCGAGGGGATCAGCTCCAGCGTGTACTGCTGGCGTTCGTACTCGTCGCGGATCGCGGCACCAACCTCTGGATCGACCAGGTCGATACGGCTGGTCAGGTCGGTGCGGGCCTGCAGCATCGGCTCATTATCCCCGAATCAGTTCGGCGGCCGGAATCGCGCCCTCGCGCAGGATCCGAGGTGTCGCGCCGCTCACGTCGAGAATCGTCGAGGGCTGGCCGATCGCGCACGGCCCGCCGTCGAGCACGAGGTCGAGTTCGTCGCCCAACGCCGCAATGACCTGGTCGGCATCGAGGGGCGGTGACTGGCCCGCTGGGTTGGCGCTGCTGCTGGCAATCGGCTCACCCAGCGAGGTCAGCAATGCCAGCGCGACATCGTGGTTCGGCGCGCGCACGGCAATCGTCGGGCGGTCGGTCTCAACGCGCGCGGTCAGCACCAGGGTAAGCGGACCGGGCCAGAAGCGCGCCATCAAGTCGGCGGCGGCCGCAGACACCACCGCGAATCGTTCCGCCTGGGCCCGATCCCGGACCAGCAACACCATCGGCTGCCCTGACGGACGCCGCTTCACCTCGTAGAGGCGGGCGACGGCCGCAGGATCAGTGGCGCGCGCGCCAACGCCGTAGAGCGTGTCCGTCGGGAACGCGATCACCGCGCCGGCACGAAGCCGTTCCGCCGCGCGGGCCACATGCTCTGGGTCTGCCGGCCAGCGCGCGGTCACGTCTGAATTCGGACCACGCGGTCCTGCCCGGCCAGGTCCTTGTGCACCGTCATCTCGGCTTTAGGCCAGTGCCCCTGCGCGAGGCGGACGAGGCGGCGCGTTTGCGCCGGGTCGCACTCGAAGAGGAGTAGTCCGCCCGCCTTCACCACGGCGGGCGCCTGCGCCAGCGCGACGCGAATCAGCGACAGCCCGTCCTTGCCGCCGTCGAGCGCGAGCCCCGGCTCGTACTCGAGCTCTTTGGGCCGCACCCGCCGTAGCGCCTCGGGGATGTAGGGAAGATTGGCCATGACCAGGTCGGCGGGGATGGCGCCTTTCAGGAGATCGCCCTTCAGCGTCGTGATACGCCGGCGGAGCCGGTACCGGGCGATATTCTCATCGGCGACTCGCAGCGCTCGCGCACTGAGGTCGCGTGCCTCGATGCGGACGTCGGGAACGGCCTTGGCGACCGAAATCGCCACCGCGCCGCTGCCGGTGCCGAGATCGATCGCGCGACGCGCCTGCGGATGCGCTTTCAACCACTCGATCGCCAGCTCGACGAGCAGCTCGCTCGACGGCCGGGGAATGAGCACCGCCGGCGTCACCTTCAACATGTGGCCATAGAACTCTCGCTCGCCAACCAGGTATGGCACGGGGACGCGCGCGGCGCGGCGCGACGTTAGGCGGCGAAGCCGAGCGCGCTGCGCGACGGACAGCGGCTGGTCGGGGTGACTGTGGAGCCGCTCGCGCGAACTCTGGAGGACGTGCGCGACCAGGATCTCGGCATCGAGCCACGGTAGTGGGATCCCGGCGGTCGCCAGGGTCGCCCGTGTCGTCGCGAGCTGCGCCTTGACCCGGTTGCGGTCAGCCGCGCTTGGCGCCATTCGGCGGTTCGCTCAGGCGGTTGCCCTGGTCCCACGCGATCAGCCGATCGATCACCGGGTCGAGATCCCCCGACTCGATGAATTGGGGCAGCTTGTAGTACTTGAAATCGATCCGATGGTCGGTGATCCGTCCCTCAGGAAAGTTATAGGTACGGACTTTTTCGCTGCGGTCGCCCGAGCCCACGGCCGAACGACGAACTTCGGTCAGGGCCTCCTGCTGCTGCGCCATCTGGCGATCGAGCAGGCGGGCCATCAGCACCTTTTCCGCCTTGGCCTTGTTCTTCAGCTGCGAGCGCTCATCCTGGCAGGTGACCACGATCGGCGGACCGCCGTCCTCGGGCGTGTAGGTGAGACGCACCGCCGAGTCCGTCGTATTGACGCTCTGCCCACCGTGCCCGCCGGAACGGTAGACATCGACCTTGAGCCGCTCCGGATCGATGGCAACATCGACCTCTTCGGCCTCCGGCATCACCACCACCGTGGCCGTCGAGGTGTGAATCCGGCCCTGCGCCTCGGTCTCCGGCACGCGCTGCACGCGGTGCACGCCATTCTCGAATTTCAGCCGCGAGTAGGCGCCCCGACCGCGAACCTCGAAGACGACTTCTTTGAAGCCGCCCCGCTCGGTCACGTTCTCCGAGAGCAGGTCGACTTTCCATCGCCGCGACTCGGCATAGCGGCTGTACATGCGGAAGAGATCGGCGGCAAACAATCCCGCCTCGTCCCCGCCGGTTCCCTGGCGAATCTCGATGATGACGTCCTTGTCGTCGGTAGGGTCCTTGGGCACGAGCGCCAGCTTGAGCTCGCCTTCAAGGCGGTGGCGCTCGGCCTGTTGCTTCTCAAACTCCTGCCTCGCATACGCCTGCATCTCCGGATCCCGCTCCTGCTCCGCGAGCTCGCGCGCTTCGGCCATGGCGTGTTCGGCCCGGCGGTATGCCTCATAGAGCTGCACCAGGTCCTTGAGTTGGGCCTGCTCCTTGCTCAGCCGCTGGAGCTCCTTGAGGTCAGCGTGGACGGCGGGATCGGCCAGCCGTTCGGTGATCGCGTAGTACCGAGCCCGAACGGCTTGGAGCTGTTCGAACATCAGGCCGCGGCCTCTTTCTCCTCTAGCCGGGCCGCCTCGAAGGCGGCCAGTGCGACCTCGAGCTGACGGTCATCGGGCTCACGCGTCGTGAGCTTCTGGGTCAGGAGAAATGGAAGGATCAGCACCTTGACGATCGGATTATTCCGATTGCGACCGGCAAAACGAATGAACTCGTAGGCCAGCATGGCAATAACAGGAATCAGCACGATGCGGGAGAGGAGCAGGAGCGGAAGCGCCGGACGTCCAACCAGTCCGAAGACGAAGGCGCTGACGACCATCACGGCCAGCAGAAAGCCGGTGCCGCAGCGCGGATGCAGTGTGCTCTGCGTCCGCACATTGGGGACATCGAGTGGCAGCCCTTTCTCGTAGGCGTTGATCGTCTTGTGCTCTGCGCCGTGGTAGGCGAAGAGGCGCGCGATCTCGGCCTTGAAGGAGATCGCGTAGAGGTAAAGCAAGAGGAGCGCGATGCGTACCGCCCCGTCGACCACTCCGAAGAAGAGGTTGCCATGGCCCCGGCTCAAAAAGCCGGCGGCGAGCAAGGG
>WNGC01002580.1_pt1 | contig 11038 bp, 9 predicted proteins | sample 5400051 | NCBI WGS metagenome assembly WNGC01 (sample SAMN13153368, study PRJNA577476) | soil metagenome | isolation source: 20 cm soil or saprolite under grassland replicate 2 | place: USA:California | collected 2016-06-15 | reverse complement strand
AGGGCTACATGGCCGAATGGCAGGAGGCGGCCGGGACGTTCCGGCTGTCCGAGCACAACTGCGCCATTCGCGCGGTGGCCGAGCGTTTCCCCGAGGTGTGTGCGGCCGAAGAGCGGTTTCTGCGGGACGTGCTCGGCGCGGCCGTCGAGCGGCGCGCCCACATCGCGAGCGGTTGCAACGCATGCGAATACGCCATCACCTTCACCGCGGCGCCGCCACGGGAGTCGTCATGAGCTCCGGGATCGAAGCCCAGGTTCTCCAGCCGTACAAGTACGGGTTCGTCACCGACATCGAGGCCGACGTCGTCCCGCCCGGCCTGAGCGAGGACGTCATCCGCCTGATTTCGGCGAAGAAAGGCGAACCGCAGTGGATGCTCGAGTGGCGGCTCAAGGCGTACCGCAACTGGCTCAAGATGCCGGAGCCCCATTGGTCGAACGTGACGTACGGACCGATCGATTATCAGGCGATCAGCTACTACGCGGCGCCCAAGCAACGCCCCAAGCTCGATAGCCTGGACCAGGTCGATCCCAAGCTGATCGAGACGTTCGAAAAGCTGGGGATCCCGATCGAAGAGCGGAAGCGACTGGCGGGCGTCGCCGTGGACGCGGTATTCGACTCGGTCTCGGTCGCCACCACGTTTCGGGAGACCCTCGCCCGGCAGGGGATCATCTTTTGTGCAATCTCCGAAGCGATCCGCGAGCACCCGGACCTGGTCCGGAAATACCTCGGCTCGGTGGTCCCGCACAACGACAACTTCTTCGCGGCCTTGAACTCCGCGGTGTTCACCGACGGCTCGTTCGCCTACATCCCCAAGGGCGTGCGCTGCCCGCTTGAGCTCTCCACGTACTTCCGGATCAACGCGTCGTCGACCGGGCAGTTCGAGCGCACCCTCATCGTCGCCGAGGCAGGGAGCTCCGTCAGCTACCTCGAAGGGTGCTCCGCGCCGGTCCGCGACGAGAACCAGCTGCACGCGGCCGTCGTGGAGCTCGTGGCGCTGGACGACGCCACGATCAAGTACTCGACTATCCAGAATTGGTACCCGGGCGACGAGGAAGGCCGCGGCGGGATCTTCAACTTCGTCACCAAGCGCGGCGCGTGCCGCGGCAAGAACTCGAAGATCTCGTGGACGCAGGTCGAGACCGGCTCGGCGATCACCTGGAAGTATCCCGGCTGCATCCTCCAGGGCGACAACTCCATCGGCGAGTTCTACTCGGTGGCGGTGACGAACCAGCGCCAGCAGGCCGACACCGGCACGAAGATGATCCACATGGGGAAGAACACCAGGTCGACGATCGTGTCCAAGGGTATCTCCGCTGGTCGCGGGCAGAACACCTATCGTGGCCTCGTGAAGATTCTGAAGGGCGCCGAGCACGCCCGCAATTATTCGCAGTGCGACTCGATGCTGATCGGTGACCGGTGCGGAGCGCACACCTTCCCGTACATCGACGTGCGCAACAGCACGGCGATCATGGAGCACGAGGCCTCGACGTCGAAGATCGGCGAGGACCAGATCTTCTATGCCAAGCAGCGCGGTCTGTCGGCGGAGGACGCCGTCTCGATGATCGTCAACGGGTTCTGCAAGGAAGTCTTCAAGGAGCTGCCGATGGAGTTCGCCGTCGAGGCGCAGCGGCTGCTCGGGATCTCGCTCGAAGGCAGCGTCGGATGACGAGAAACGCATTGCTCGAGATCCGCGACCTGCACGCGACAGTCGAAGGCCAGGAGATCCTGCGGGGCATCGACCTCACGGTGCGTGCCGGAGAGGTGCACGCCATCATGGGGCCGAACGGCTCCGGCAAGAGCACCCTCGCCCAGGTGCTGGCGGGGCATCCCGCCTATGTGGTCACCGCGGGCTCGGCCCGGTATGAAGGGAAGGACCTGCTGGCGATGACGCCCGAAGAGCGGGCGCGCGAAGGCGTGTTCCTGGCCTTTCAGTATCCGGTCGCGATCCGCGGTATCACCAACGCCTACTTCCTCCGCGCCGCCGTGAACGCGATCCGCAAGCATCGCGGTGAGGAGCAGCTCGGGCCCGTGGAGTTCATGGACGCACTCGAGGAAAAGCTCAAGGTCATCGGCTGGGACGACAGCTATCTCAGTCGCCCGGTGAACGAGGGGTTCTCGGGGGGCGAAAAGAAGCGCAACGAGATCCTGCAGCTCGCGGTGCTCGAGCCCAGGCTCGCGATCCTCGATGAGACAGACTCCGGGCTCGACATCGACGCGCTCAAGACCGTGGCGCAGACGGTGGAGAAACTCCGCCGCCCCGACAACGCCGCCGTCATCGTGACGCACTACTACCGGATTCTCACGCACATCCAACCCGACGTCGTGCACGTGCTGTCGGCCGGGCGGATCGTGAAATCGGGCGGTAAAGAGCTGGCGCTCGAGCTCGAAGAAAAGGGCTACGACTGGATCCGCGAGGCGGTGCCGGTGGCATGACGGAACCCTACGTCAAGGACTTCCAGGCATTCGCGAGCAACGGCGCCGCGGGCGCGCCCGCCTGGCTCCGGGAGATCCGCGAGGGGGCGATCGCGCGGTTCAGCGCGCTCGGCTTTCCGACGACGAAGCAGGAGGCGTGGCGCTTCACCAGCGTCGCTCCCATCGCCGCGACACACTTTGCGCCGCCCGCCTCCGGCGTCCCGCCCGTCGCGCTCCGCGACATCGCGGCGCTCTCGATCATCGGCACGGAGGGCGGCCCACGCATCGTGTTCGTGGACGGGCGCTACGCGCCCGGGCTGTCGTCGCTCACCGGCCTGCCCGAGGGCGTGCAGGCGACCAGCCTCGCCGCGGCCACCCGACCGGGCCCGGGCGGCGAGCTCGCCCGGCGCCACCTCGCGCGGTATGCCCCATGGCAGGACAGTGCCTTCGCGGCGCTGAACACCGCGTTCCTCGCCGACGGCGCGTTCGTGCACGTCGCCCGAGACACCGCGCTGGCGCAGCCCCTCGAAGTGCTCTTCCTCGCGACGAGCGGCGCCGGGAGAGCGGATGGGCCGACGGTCTGTCATCCGCGCAGCCTCTTCGTCGTCGAGCGGGGCGCCCGGGCCGCCCTGATCGAGAGCTACGTGTCGCTCGCCGAGGGCGTGCAATGGACCAACGCCGTCACGGAGATGGTGGTGGGTGAGGGGGCGCGCGTCGAGCTGTACCGCGTGCAGCGCGAGGGCCGGAACGCCTACCACATCGCCACGACACAATCCCGACAGGAACGCGACAGTTACCTCGCACTGCATGCCCTCACGCTGGGTGGCTCGCTCGCCCGGCACGACATCACCACCGTGCTCGACGGCCCGGGGGCCGAGCTGATTCTCAACGGCCTGTACCTGCTGGGCGGCAGCCAGCATGCGGATCATCATACGGTGATCGACCACGCCCAGCCGCATTGCGCCAGTCACGAGTTCTTCAACGGCGTGCTGGCGGAGCGGGCGCACGGCGTGTTCAACGGCCGCATCATCGTGCGGCCCGGCGCGCAGCGGACCGATTCGAAGCAGACGAACAACAATCTGCTGCTCTCGACCGAGGCGCGGGCCGACAGCCAGCCCCAACTCGAGATCTACGCCGACGACGTGAAGTGCACCCACGGCTCGACGGTTGGGCCGCTGGACCAGACGGCGCTGTACTACCTCCGCAGCCGGGGCCTCTCGCCCGAGGCGGCGCGGAGCCTCGTGACCTACGGTTTCGCGGCTGAGATCCTCGGCCGGATGCAGCGCCCCGACGTGCGGGAGCGCCTCGACGGCCTGGTCCGGGCCGGGCTCGCCTGATGCTCGACGCCGCCCGGCTCCGCGCCGACTTCCCGTTGCTCGAGCGGCGGGAGAATGGCCGCCGCCTCGTGTACCTGGACAACGCGGCGACGACCCAGAAACCCGAGGCGGTGCTGGGCGCGATCGCCGACTATTACCGCACCACCAACGCCAACGTGCACCGCGGTGCGTACAGCCTCGCCATCCGCGCCACGGAAGCGTACGAAGCGGCGCGCGCCAAGGTCGCCGGGTTCGTGAACGCGTGGGCGCCCGAGGGCGTCGTCTTCACGCGCGGCACGACCGAGTCGATCAACCTGGTGGCGGGCTCCTACGGCCGCGCCCACGTCGGCCCGGGCGACACCGTGGTGGTGACGGCGATGGACCACCACTCGAACCTCGTGCCGTGGCAGATCCTCTGTCAGGAGAAGGGCGCGACGCTCCAGATGGTCGAGATCACGGAGGACGGTCGCATCGACCTCTGCGACTTTGGGACGGCCCTCGAGCGACGCCCGAAGGTCGTCGCCTTCCCGTACGTCTCGAACGCACTCGGCACGGTGAACCCGGCGGCGCAGCTCGCCAAGCTGTCGCACGCGGTCGGGGCGGTCGTGGTCGTGGACGGCGCGCAGTCCACGCCCCACTTGAAGGTCGACGTGCAGGCGCTCGACTGCGACTTCTACGCCCTGTCGGGTCACAAGATGCTCGGGCCGATGGGCTCGGGGGCGCTGGTCGCCAAGCCGGAGCTGCTCGACGCGATGCCCCCCTATCACGGGGGCGGCGAGATGATCTCGCGCGTCTTCGATGACCACTCGACCTACAACAAGATCCCGCACAAGTTCGAAGCCGGGACGCCGAACGTGGAAGCCGCAGTGGGGCTCGCGGCGGCGATCGACTACCTGGAGACGATCGGCCTCGAGCGGATCGCCGAGCACGAACGGGCGCTCGCGCAGGCGGCGATCGAGCAACTGACCCAGATCGACGGCGTAACGATCTACGGGCCGCGCGGTCACCGGGCGGGCGTCGTGTCCTTCACCTATGGCGACATCCACCCCCACGACATCGCCACCATCCTCGATCAGGACGGCGTCTGCATCCGCGCTGGTCACCACTGCACGCAGCCGCTGATGCGGCGGCTCAACGTCCCGGCGACCGCGCGGGCCTCGTTCTATCTCTACAATGAGCTGGACGACGTCGCTGCGCTTGCGGGCTCAGTCGTCAAGGCGGGAGCGTTGTTTGGATACGTCCCCGCCTGAGCCGCGGCTCAGCGCGCTCTATCAGGAGCTGATTCTCGACCACTACCGCCGACCCCGCAACAAGGGCGCGCTCGAGGGGGCGACGCACTCGGTCTCGCTCAACAATCCGCTGTGCGGTGACGAGATCGACCTGCAGTTGCGCGTGGACTCGGACGTGATCCGGGACGTGCGCTTCATCGGCCGGGGGTGCTCGATCAGCCAGGCCTCGGCGTCGATGATGACGCAGCTGCTCAAAGACCGCACGGTCCCCCAGGCGCTCACCCTCGCGGCGCGCATGAGCGCGATGATGCAGGGCGACGAGTCCGCGGCCAAGGACAAGTCCCTCGGCGACCTGCGGGCGCTCGCCGGGGTGGCCAAGTTCCCGGTGCGCATCAAGTGCGCGTTGCTCCCCTGGAACGCACTGACGGATGCCATGAAGCCGTAGCCGGGCCGTCCCCTTCCCTCTTCCCCCTTCCGCGGCAGATTTCCCGCAGCATGAACAAACCCGTCGTCGTGCTCGATCGAGTCACCAAACGCTTCGCCGGTCACACCGCAGTCGATGGCCTGTCGCTCGCGGTCCCGAGCGGCGTGATCTTCGGCCTGCTCGGGCCCAACGGCGCCGGGAAGACCACGTCGATTCGCATGATCATGGACATCCTCGAGCCGGACGAGGGCGAGGTACGGCTGTTCGGCGAGCGCGGCGCGGGGCGCGATCACTCGGCGCGCATCGGCTACCTGCCCGAAGAGCGCGGCCTGTACCCCAAGATGCGGGTGCTCGACGTGCTCGTGTTCTTCGCCGAGGTGAAGGGCGTGCCGCGCCGGGCGGCCCGCACGCGGGCGCTCGAGTGGCTGGACCGCCTCGGTCTGGGCGACTGGCGCCAGCGCCGAGTGAACGAGCTCTCGAAGGGGATGCAGCAGAAGGTGCAGTTCATATCGACGATGCTGCACGACCCCGACCTCGTGATCCTGGACGAGCCCTTCTCCGGGCTCGACCCGGTGAATGCGCAGGTGCTGAAGGATACCGTGCTCGAGCTGCGCCGCCGCGGCAAGACCATTCTGTTCTCGACCCACATCATGGAGCAGGCCGAACGGCTGTGCGACGAGCTGTGCATCATCGCCCGAGGGAAGAAGCTGGTGGATGGCGCTCTCAGCGACATCAAGCGGACCCGCGGCGGCCACCATCTCGTTATCGGGTTCGACGGCAGCGCCGGCGCCGCCCAGCAGGTGTTCGCGGAGAAAAGCCTCGTGCAGAAGGTCGACGACTACGGCCAGTACGCCGAGCTCGAGCTCGCTCCGGCGGCGGACGCCCAGCAGATCCTGCAGCGGCTCGTCGCGTCGGGGGCGCGGCTGTCGCGGTTCGAGCTGATGGAGCCCTCGCTCAACAAGATCTTCATCGACCTGGTAGGGCCGGAGGCTGCCCGGGCCGCCGCACAACCGGATGCGGAGACCACCCGTGCATAAGGTCTGGGCGGTCGTGCGGCGGGAGTTCGTGGAGCGGGTCCGCAAGAAGTCGTTCTGGGTGATGGCGCTGCTCGGGCCCTTGTTCTTCGCGGCGATCTTCTTGCTGCCGCTGCTCATGTCCGCCGGTGGCGGCGTCAAACGCCTGGTGGTGGTCGACCGGACCACCACGGCGCTCGGGGCCGTCGTCGCTGCGCGGCTCGACTCCACCCAGCGGTTCTTCGTCGTGGGGCGGGTGCCGGGCGGTCCGGGCGTGGAGGACTCCTTGGCGCGCGAGGTCGGCCTCAAGCGCATCGATGGGTTTCTCGTGCTGTCGGACTCCCTGACCGCCACGGGCCGGGCGCAGTACCGCGCTTCCAATGTGTCATCGCTCGAAGACATCGGGCTGTTGCGCGAGACCCTGGGCAGACTCGCGGAGCGCGCGCGGCTGGAGCGCGCCGGCGTGGATCCGGCGATGGTCGCGCGAGCCCAGATCCGGGTGTCGCTCGACACTAAAAAGATCACCGGTGGACGCACGACCGAGGAAAGCGCCGGCCAGTCGTTCTCGCTCGCCTATTTCATGATGCTGATCCTCTACATCTCACTGCTGCTGTACGGCGTACAGGTGATGGGCTCGGTCATCGAGGAGAAGACGTCGCGCATCATCGAGGTCCTGGTGAGCTCCCTCAGGCCGTTCCAGCTGCTGCTCGGCAAGCTGCTCGGCGTCGGTGCCGTGTCGCTGGTCCAGTTCGCGATCTGGGGGGCATCGGGTCGGCTGTTGCTCAGCCAGCGGGCGGCGCTGGTCAGCCGCATGGGGGGCGCCGACGCGGAGGTCGGGCAGGTCTTCCAGGTGCCGCACGTGTCCGGGGCGACGGCGCTCGTGTTCATCGCGTTCTTCCTGGGCGGGTTCTTCCTCTATTCGGCCATGTTCGCGGCCGTCGCGGCGACCTGCTCCACCGAGCAGGAGGCGCGGCAGAGCCAGGTCCCGGTGACCGTCCTGATCATGATCGCGTTCTTTGGCTCGTTCGCGACGCTGGCGAACCCGGAATCCCGGCTCGCCGTGACCCTCTCGCTGGTCCCGTTCACGTCGCCGATCGCGACCCCCGCGCGCTGGGCGGCGGGCAATCTCACGGCGCTGGACGTGAGCGCGTCGCTCGCGCTGCTCCTGGCGGGGACGATCGTAGTGACGTGGATTGCGGCGAGGATCTATCGCGTCGGGATCCTCATGACGGGGAAGCGGCCGAACCTCAAAGAGCTGCTGAGGTGGATCAGGACGGCCTAGGCAAGGCTAGACGCACAGACGCGGCAGACGCACCGGGGAGAACAGGCCATGGTGAGCAGCGATCTGGTACGCCTCGCGTAGGATTGATGTGGTGCGGCGCCCGACCCGCGCTACATTCTGCCCATGCCACTGCACCAAAGGCTCAAGGCTTGGCAGCATGCCCAGCGGCTCGCGGTCGAATGCGTCAGGACCGCACGCAACTTCCCTGACTACGAGCAGCACGCCTTGGCCGATCAATTGCGACGCGCATGCTATTCCGTACCGTTGAACATCGCCGAAGGGAGCACGCGCCGGGGTACTCGGGAGTACCGGCGGTACCTGGACACGGCTTGGTCTTCCCTGGCAGAGGTTCAGACGGCGCTGGAGATTGCCCGCGACGTCGGGTATGTGGAGCCGGCTGATTTCGGTCGCTTGGAGGCGCTGGCAGTAGAGACCAGCAAGACTCTCTACGGGTTGTTGAGAAAGATCAGTGATGCGTCCGCGAAAGGCCCTACGCCCCGCTAACTGTTCACCTCTGCGCGTCTGCTGCGTCTGTGCGTCTAGCCTTCGCATTGCCGGTTGACGTAGTTTGTCGTCATGCCCTGCGACTATGACGTGATCATCGTCGGCGCCGGCCACGCCGGCACGGAGGCCGCCGTCATGTCCGCTCGCCTCGGCGCCAAGACACTCCTCCTCACGTCTAACCTCGACACCATCGGCCAGCTGAGCTGCAATCCCGCCATCGGCGGGATCGCGAAGGGCACCGTGGTGCGCGAGATCGACGCGCTCGGCGGCATCATGGGCCGCGCGACCGACCGCGCGACGATCCAGTTTCGCATGCTCAACCGCTCCAAGGGACCAGCGGTGTGGGCGCCGCGCGCACAGTGCGATCGCACGCTGTACCGGCGCGCGGTGCGCGCGCTGCTCGAGCGCCTCCCCACCCTCGAGCTGACGCAGGGCATGGTGAGCCGCCTCATCATCGAAGGAACGCAAGCGGCCGGCGTCGCGACGTCCGATGGCCGTGTGTTCGCGGCGCGCGCCGTCGTAATCACGGCGGGAACGTTCCTGCGCGGCCGCATTCACCTCGGGACGGACACCCAGATTCCGGCGGGGCGGGCGGGTGACCAGCCGGCCGTGGAAGTAGCGCAACACATTGAATCACTTGGACTTACAGTGTCGCGTTTCAAGACCGGCACGCCGCCGCGGGTGGACGGCCGCTCGGTCGATTGGTCCAAGGTGGAGCGTCAGGACGGTGACGCGACCGCGTACCGCTTCTCCTTCTTCGAACGGGTCGAGCGGCCCCGTCAGGTGCCGTGCTGGATCACGTGGGCCGGTGAGGAAGTGAAGGACATCATCCGCCGGCACTTGAAGGAGTCGGCGCTGTACGGCGGCGCCATCGCTGCGCGGGGTCCGCGGTATTGCCCATCGGTCGAGGACAAGATCGTGAAGTTCCCCGACGCGCAGCGGCATCAGGTCTTCCTCGAGCCCGAAGGGCTCGACACGCACGAGTTGTACGTGAACGGGCTCTCCACTTCCCTGCCCGTCGGCGTCCAGCTCGAGTTCCTTCACGCCGTCCCCGGCCTTGAGCGGGCGAAGCTGACGCGGCCCGGGTACGCGATCGAGTACGACTACTATCCGCCGACGCAGCTCACTCCCTGGCTCGAGACGAAGGCGATCGAGCGTCTGTTTTTCGCCGGTCAGATCAATGGGACGACGGGGTACGAGGAGGCAGCCGGCCAGGGCGTCGTTGCCGGGATCAACGCGGTTCGCCGGATGCGCGGGCTGGAGCCGGTGCTGTTCGCGCGGGATGAGGCGTACATCGGGGTGCTGGTGGACGACCTGATCACCCGCGGAGTCGATGAGCCATATCGGCTATTCACCTCTCGGTCCGAGTTTCGGCTGCTGTTGCGGCAAGACAATGCGCTGCGTCGTCTGGCGCCGCTCGCCGAGCGATTGCAGTTGCTGACGGGGGACGAGTTGCGGGACGCAGAGCGACGCTTGCGGGAGGAAGAGCGGCTGCTCGACACGGCGCGGGCGACGACGCTCAATCCGGACCAAGCCGCTCGAGTGTTGGCGCCGACCGGCACGGCGCTCGCCGAGCCGGAGCGCGTGGCGACCGTGGCCCGGCGGCCCGGCGCGTCGTTGCGGGCGTTGCTGGAGGCCGCGGGCGTGGCGGTGCCGTGCGACGACGACGTCGTGGCGAGTGCGGAGATCGAGCTCAAGTACGACGGCTACCTGGCGCGCGAGCGCGAGGCGGCGAGTCGGCTTGCCGAGCTCGCCGCATTCGTGCTGCCCGCCGAGCTTCCCTATCTGGAGATGCAGAGTCTGGCGACCGAAGCGCGACAGAAGCTCGATTGCGTGCGCCCCACGTCGCTCGCCCAGGCGGCGCGAATTCCGGGCGTCAGCCCGAGCGATCTTCACAACCTTGTCGTCGAGACGGCCCGGTGGCGCCGCCGCGTGGCCTGAATCGATGTGTTTCACGTGAAACTTCCTCGAGTTTCACGTGAAACCAGCACTTTACCAGCCGTGGCACGCGACGTATATTTGACCCCTTGTGATCGTCGCGCGATATAACTCATTGCGGCACAATTGGTTATCAGATGTCTCGCGTCATAGCCATCGCTAACCAGAAGGGCGGCGTCGGGAAGACCACCACCGCCGTCAACCTCGCCGCCTCGCTCGCGACCGCCGAGCGCAAGACGCTACTCGTCGATGCCGACCCGCAGGCAAACTCGACCAGCGGCGTCGGCATCGAGCGCGACCGCATCCGGCACTCCCTGTACGACGCGTTGCTCGACGGCCGCCCGCTTCTGGACGCGCGCTTCGCCCACGTGCACTTCCCCTATCTCGACGTGGTCCCGGCTACGCAGGATCTCGTCGGCGCCGAGCTCGAGCTCGTCGGCAAACAGGGACGCGAAGCGATGATGCGGCGCGCCTTGGAGGCGGTTCGCGACCAGTACCAGTACATCATCATCGACTGCCCCCCGTCGCTCGGGCTGCTCACGCTCAACATGCTCACGGCGGCGGACAGCGTGCTGATCCCTATCCAGTGCGAGTATTACGCGCTGGAAGGCCTGTCACAGCTGCTCAACACCGTGAAGCTGGTGCAACGGAATTTCAACCCGGCGCTCGCCATCGACGGCGTGCTGCTGACGATGTTCGATGCCCGCCTGAACTTGAGCAAACAGGTCGCCGACGAGGCGAAGGAGTACTTCGGCTCACAGATGTTCGGCATCACCATCCCCCGCAACGTACGACTCGCCGAAGCGCCCAGCTTCGGCAAGCCGATCCTGCTGTACGATGTGCAGTCCGTGGGAGCGAAGAGCTACTTGGCGGTGGCGCAGGAGCTGATCCGTCGGGTCGAGCGCGTTGGTGCTGCCGCG
>WNGC01009496.1_pt1 | contig 11053 bp, 7 predicted proteins | sample 5400051 | NCBI WGS metagenome assembly WNGC01 (sample SAMN13153368, study PRJNA577476) | soil metagenome | isolation source: 20 cm soil or saprolite under grassland replicate 2 | place: USA:California | collected 2016-06-15 | reverse complement strand
GCATCTCGCCCATGTTGCCGCCTTTCTCGCCCACCGCCAGCATGCGCAGCGCCACCGGAGTGGTCAGGCCGTTGGCGTCCATCGACTGCGATACGTTGCGGCCTTCGGAGATCGCACGATTGGCCGCTGCCAGTCGCGCGCGAAGCAGTGGATGCAGGAGCTCCGCGCCCATGTCGAGCGCGGCAACGAGCGGCATGCCGCCGCGCAGCAGCATGCCGATGGTGCGGTAGAAGCGCGCCAGCTGGTAGATCTTCAGGCGCTCGCCGATCGCCGGCACACGCCACAGGGCGTCGCCGATCGCGGTGCGCACCTGCGGCAGCCGCAGCGCATAGACAATTCCGACGACCAGCAGCGCCAGCACTGCGAGAACCACCGGGCCATGCTTGTCGACCGCGTTTCCCCAGGAAAGGAGCACCCTCGAGAATAGCGGCAGGTCCGTGCCACGCTCCGCGTAGATGTGCCCGAAGCGCGGTACGACGTAGAGCAGCAGGAACAGGCCGACCATGCCGCCGACGGCGATGAGGAGCAAGGGATAGATCGACGCGTTGATCACGCGCTTGCGGATCGACTCGAGCTGACCCGCGTACGCGACGTAGCGCGCGAGCGCCGGGGCGAGGTCGCTGGTTTTCTCGCTCGCCTTCACCGTGGCGATGTACAGCGGCGAGAAGGCCTGCGGGAACTGCTCGAGCGCCGCCGAGAGCGGCTGGCCTTCCCTCAGCACCGCAACGAGCCGCTCGATCACCCCGCGCCATTCGGCGCTGCGTTCCTTCTGCCCGAGCGTGTCGATCGCCTCGACGAGCGGCAACCCCGCGTTGATCAGCACGCGCAGCTCCTGGCTGAAGAGCGCCAAGGGGAAGCGCTGGCTGCGACCGCCCCACGGCGTGCCGAGCGTGTGCTTCGCGCGCACGCTGAGCACCGTGTAGCCGCGGCCTTCGAGCTGGCGCACCGCCGTGGTCTCGTCCGGCGCCTGCGAGTCGATCGACTCGACGCCGCCGCTTGGTCCGATTGCTTTTAGCTGGTAGCGCATGGCTGCTGCTAGTGATTCGTAAGGTCGGCGTTCTCGCCCGTGCCGCCGGGCTGGCCGTCCTTGCCGTAGGAAAGCAGGTCGAAGTCGCCCTTCTCGCCCGGCGCCTTATATACGTACGGCTTGCCCCATGGATCGAGCGGCACGTCCCTGCGCAGATAGGGGCCGGCCCATTTCGGCTCGGCTGCGGGGCGCTGCACGAGCGCGAGCAAGCCGAGCTCGGTGCTCGGGTAATGCCCGGTGTCGAGCCGGTACTGGTCGAGCGCCTTCTCGAGCGCGTCCATCTGCGCCTTTGCGGTAGTCACTTCGGACTTTCCCACCTGCCCGAAATAGCGCGGCGCCACCAGCCCGGCAAGCAGGCCGATGATCACCACTACCACGAGCAGCTCGATCAGCGTGAAGCCGAGCCGTCGCGGGCGCCTTCGAATCCTAGCCTCTTTGAGACCCACGGATCTTTCTCCTTGGCCGCTATCTTACTTCGGCCGGAGGGGAAAAGACCGCGCTAGGCGCTCCTACGAGTCGCAGGAACGTTTTTTCATGCGGCCGATCGTCAGGCCGAAGCTGCTGATCCAGTTGTCCCTGGTCATCTCCGCGCAGCGGCCGACGACCACGCTCACGCAGCAGGTGCTGCAGTGCTTCCCCCAGACCGCGTTGGCGATCCTGAACCGCACGGCCGCCGCCGAGCCGGCACAAAAAAAACGCCCGGCCCCGTAAGGGTCGGGCGTTCGACCAGTTCAACCGTTGTTAGTCTCTGTCTCTGCGCGATGCGCGGATCTGGCCCCGGATCTCGCCACCGGGATTGAGCGGAGTCGCGTGCACGTTCGCGTACGCGAAACCAGCGCGGATGGCGGCGATGACCTTAGCAAGCTCGCCGGCCGTAATCTGCTGGCTTGCCGTGCTCGCGTTGAGCACGTTTGCCGCGGTGATTTGACCCGTGACAGTGCCGGATTGCGGACAAAACGGCGTAAGGCCCGCGACGGCGGCAGGAGCCGGTGTCGTCGTGGTCTGGCACAGCCACACAACGACGCTGCCGTTCACGCCGCGCTGGGCAAAATGAATGTGGGACTGCTGCACCGTCCCGACGAGTCCGCTGTAGGACAATTCGTACTCGATCAACCCATCGTCGGGGCTGATCGTAGCCTCGAACGTGCCCCTGGCGGGCGTCGACACCGAAGGCACCTCGTTATAGCCGATCAGCCTCGCTTCGATGTTCTCAGCGCTGGCCGTCGAGGATGCACCCCAAGCGAGCAGCAGCGCCGAGAGGACTGAAAGCTTTTTCATGATCGTGCTCCTCTCGTTGTGTTTACAGGATTGTTGCCGTTTGGGAAGGAATGCCGTTCTTGTTGCCCCCCCAATAGTTGGGGTAACACGCTGCGCGCCCGACTATTCCGTCCATTAACGAAGCACGTTGCTGGCTTCGGCTGCATCGATATAGCGCTGGACGTCCTGCTCGAGCAGCAGGCGCCGCTTTTCGAGCTTCCTGGCCACGCTCGCGACCGCTTGCACGTATCCCGCGTGACTTGCATACCGCTCTTCGAGCGAAAGACGCGGGTCGCCGACAGCCAGGCGGCCAGCCTTGGTGGCCTGGAACGCGATCCATTGACCGGACGATTCGCAGCCATCCATGTTGCCGCCGGCCGGTCCGCCGCCGAACGCCGCGCTGCGCAGTCCCCAGCCCGTGGTCGTGGCAATGGGCGCCTCCACCGGCGGCAGTCGAATCCCCGCGACGTCGTTGCCGTCCTTGTCGACCTTCGACACGAATGATGGATACACCGGGCCGGAGAAAGCCGGCGGATTGATGTCCAGGATGCCGTCGTTGAAGCGCGGCCCGAAGTTGAACAGGTGCCGCACGGTAATCACGCCGCTGTAGGCTACCCCCGGGATGCTCGGGAAGCCGAGGGCCGCCTGCGGGACCACGCCGAGGCCATTGGGCTGCGGAACGGAATACACGCCGGTTTCGCGATCGGGTACCTGACTCTCGGGCGGCTCGCGACCCTGGCTGACCCATTCGTCGAGCGCGATAAACAAGGCGCGCAGCGCCGGGTTGGGGTCCGTGGTGTTGCGGATCTGCTGGCAGCTCCCCGGGGTCGGCGCGGATCCGGACACGGTGTGCTCGACGCTGGAGAGCAGGTAGAAGCGGACGTTCTCGCGATCGCGGCGAATATCCCTGCCGCGCGGATCGGTATGCAGCAGCGAGCCCGCCTTGACCCAATATTCATTGGCGGAATTCACCTGCAGGGACTTGGCGCAGGTATCGCGACGCTCGCCGCGCCGGTCGTCGTCTTCCTCGTCATCGCGCCCGTCTCTTGCGTGCTCCTGCTCAAGGCCGGAGCAGCGCTCGGCGCGCCCGGCCACCTTGCCGGTGAACGGATCCCGGAATGCCTCATAGGTGAAGGGGAAATTCGCTTCCGGGTAGAGATGGTTCTGGCGGTTGCGCTCGGTGCGTCCCGATTGCGCAAAGCGGAAGTTCATGCCGATGCCGCTGCCGCCGCCGATCCAGTTCAGGATGCCGTCGATGACGCGCCGCCCGCGCTCGTCGGCGTTGAAGCCGAGGGTCTCGAAGTCGTTCAGGTAACGCGAGGGCTGCGAAACCGAAAAGGTATACGTGTGCCGCACGTGCTGCGCCAAAGGATTGGGATTGCCGTAGTCGTCGTGGCGCGCATGGCGCAGGAACGAGATGAAATCGCGGCTGGCGGCGAAGCCGAGTCCGGCGACGACCGGGTTCTTGGCGATGAAGCTGAACTCGTAGATCGCGCTTTGCTTGAACCGCGTCCCCACGGGCAGCAGCCGGATTGCCGTGCCGGCGGCCAAGGTGTATTCCCAGCCCGTCGCCGGAACCACGGTCGGTGCGTCGGTAATGTGATCGCGTACCGTCAGCGTGGCTTTGGATTTATCGGTAGTGGCCGCAGCGTACGTGAGAACGCTTTGTGTGGTGGTGGCGTTGTCGAAAACAATGTACTCGTACGAGGGGCCGGTGATCTCGGTACCGTCGGGGTGCTTCGCCACCGGCACTGAAATCGTCAGGCCCGTTCCGTCGGCGCCCGCGCTCGCGGACGGGTCCCAGCCGTTCCACGCCATGCTGTAGCCCTGATTCATCAGGAACGCGTCGCCGGCGTCCGCGGCGGTGGTCGGATTGTTGCCGCCGCCGGAGCCGTTGAACGGCCCGAACAGCTTGCCGCCGCGGTTGTTCACCTCCACGAACAGCTTGCGGTTGCCGTCGCGCAGATTGACCGGCTTGAGGATGAAGAAGTCCACCGAGTATTCGACCAAGCCGCGGGCATTGCGCGGCGCCAGCTCGATGTCGACGATCACCGCATTCTGCGGGTCCCGCGGATCGACTTCGCCGTAGGCCTTGCCGCGCAGCTTCTCGTAGGCGCCGACGCTGCCGAACGTCCTGCCTTCGAAAGTGGGCGACTGGGACAGCGCAGGGTCAACGACGAACCTGGTAATGCGCGCCTCGACCGACGGCGCGGCAAGCACTACGCTCGCGGCGAGCGCGAGCAGCGTATTTGCTTTCATGAACCCCCCTTTTGGTGAGTGAATTATCCGCCTGTCTCGGTGCGGGCATTCATGACGGACAAGAATGGAATTCAGAAACATAGGGAATGGATCGCTTGCCGGGTGCGAGTAGCGTAGCGAACAACAAGCCGCAATCGCACCGCACCGGGGGGCCCGACGTGTCATCGAGCGCGATTTGTCGCGCTTCAGCTTTGGTGTTCATATTGTTCTTCGCCCCGCTGGCGTCTGCACAAGTCATCTTCAAGTGCGTCGCGAAGGATGGAACGGAGCTCTACCAGAATTCTGCCTGCCCTGCCGGATCCGAATCGCAGGTTGTCTTGCGTAGGGATAAACCAACGACGCGATCGGTTGCGAGCGCGCACAAAAATTCCACGTCCCACACAGTCTTTCCGGTCTTGATCATCTGCTCGAGCTCGGTCGTTTGGCCGTCGTACGAAGCCGATCTGACGGCGATGCTCCTGCGGAAAGGCTGATAGTAGGCCTGGGTCAACGCCGCTTGATCTGCACGGCCAAACGAGATGACAGTGATGTCGTTCGCCGCGACAGCATCGAGATCAGCCGACAGGATTCCAGCCAGGACAAGCAATACGTTCTTCATTAATGAGAATTGAGCATCATTTGAGAAGCATGATCAATGGATCTTCGACGGCATGCGAAGTAGCTTAGCGGGCGGAATAAAAAGGGGGAGATCGATGTCACTGAACGCCCACGCGCTGCGTCGCGCGTCCGTAGTCATTAGCGGGTTGTCGGCGCGCGTAACGAGGATCGTCATCGACAAGGTGGAGGCGATCGCCGGTCAGCCGGGATATGAGCAGCTCACCGGGCGCGCGTGGGGCGCGCTCGATCCGCGCGACCCGCATAACGCTGAGATCACCGACCTCGAGCTCGCGCATCACCGCCGTCGTGACGGCGACGATGACGATGATCACCATGATCGTGATCATCACGATCGCGGCGACGGCCACCACGGCAGGCACAAGGCCGAATACATCGCGAGCTTCGTGATACGCAAGCCGACGTCGCAAAATCTGAGCGTAGTGAGCGGATTGATGTGGCACGACGTGCCCAACCGCGGCGGCAACGTCCCCTTTAGCGCCGATCTGTTTGCCGCGGGCGACCTGCATTTGCTGAGCGGCTGGCAAGGCGACAACGCGCTCGCCACGGCCGTGCCGGCAAATGTGGATTGCTTGCCGAGCGCCGTTCCCGCCTGCACGGCTCCAGTCTTCAATAACCATTACGTGAAGACCCCCGTGCTCACGGGCGTAACTGGAAAAACCCTGGCTCGGATCATCAACCGCAGCGGCCCGAATTCGCAGCCGCTCAACGTGATGGGCAACCCGATTCCGTATCTCCCCGCTACGCTCGATACAACCCAGGCAAGGCTCACCGTGCATACCCACGAGACCATCAACGGCGTGGTGACCGAGGGTGAAACCATACCGAGCAGCGACTGGGCGTTCGCGAAATGCGGCGCCTTCGGCACGCCCACGGTCAATTACGGCGCGTTCCCGGGTACGCCGCAGGATCTCGACCCCGCACACTTGCCGGGCAGCTTGCCGGTGCATGTCTGCCTGAAGAACGGCTTTGATCCCGCCAAGCTCTATCAGCTGGTTTACATGGTCAAGGATCCCTATGTGCTCGGCTCGGGCACCGCGGCATTCCGCGATGTCGCATCGTTCTTCAGATACGAAGCGCACGATGATCAGGGCACGCTGAATCCGCTCGCCGGGCTGGTCAGGTGGGCGATCATCCGCGGCTCTTCGCAGTCGGGGAACTTCACCCGTCACTTCATTCACCTGGGCATGAACGAGGACGAGGCGGGCCGCATCGTGCACGACGGCGCTTGGCCGCTCATCGCCGGGCGGCGCGTCGCCAACAATTCGCGCTGGGGCCAGCCCGACGGCGTGCTCGAGCTCTATCAGATGGGAAGCGAAGGCCCGCAGTGGTGGAGGCGATGGCCAGACCGCGTCAGGGATCTGCCCACCCGGGGAATTCTCGATCGCTGCGAGCACAGCAAAACCTGCCCGAAGATCGTCGAGACGTTCGGCGGCGCCGAAGTCTTCGCGCTGAAGATGACGACCTCCTGGGTCGGCACCTCTGCTGACCGTGATATTCCGCTGCCGACGAACGTGCGCAGGTATTACCTGCCGAGCTCGACGCACGGTGGCGGCAACCGCACGGACGGCGGCATGACCGAGAACATACCGAACGTCGGGGCAAGCTGTCCCGGCAACAACTGGGGCACAGGTACGTTGAGAGCTAATCCGGTGCCGGCAACCGCGCTCGTCAACCGGGTGCGCGCTGCGTTGCGCGACTGGGTGATGCACGGCACGCCACCGCCGCCGAGCCAATGGCCGACTTTGGCGGACAAGACCCTGGTGGAGCCGACGAAGGCCGCGATGGGATTCCCGAGCAACGTCCCGGGGATACCTGATTCCATCTTCCTGCCCGAGAACTTCATCTTCCCGGTGTTCGATTATGACTGGGGCCCGGATTACGATCACAGCGAGGCGTCGGGCGTGCCCACGAACCTGCCGCCCCCGATCCTGCACGTGATCAAGATGAAGGTGCCGCGCGTCGACGCGGATGGCAACGAGGTCGGCGGTGTGCCGACCGTGCTGCGCGACGCGCCGCTCGGCACGTACCTGGGCTGGAACATCACCGCCGGCGGTTTCCACGCCGGCCAGCTATGCAACTACGTCGGCGGCATGGTGCCGTTCTTCAAGACGAAGCAGCAGCGCATGAACGCGGGTGACCCGCGCCTGTCGCTCGAGGAGCGCTACAAGAACTCGCACGACGGCTATGTCGCCGCGGTCACCGCCGCCGCGAACAACGCGTACGACAAGGGCTATCTGCTGGCGGCGGACCGGGACGCGCTCATTGCGCAAGCGGTTGCAAGCGACGTCTGCAACAAGGCTGGCGATGGCGGGAAGTGCAATCCGGCGGCGCCGTAAGCACCGCATGCTCACAAGCTCGGAACGGAGAATGCCGATGTGACCGACACGCGCAAGGGACGCCACGAAGGCCAGCATGATGACGAAGACGACCACGACGATTAGAAGGAGAAAGCGATGACCGACTCGACGAAGAAACCCGAATTCCGCGAAGACGATTCCTGGTTCAGCAAGGAGCAGCTCGGCAGGCTCGCGCCCGCCGACCACGCCGACCCCGTGCATTCGCCGATCCCGACCCAGATGGTGTCGAACGGCGAGTACATGCCGATCGGCCAGACCGACAAGCAGAAGGAGGTCGAGGCGCGGCTCGCGGCGCTCTCGCAGCAGGCGGCCAAGCAGCTCGGCATGTCGCGCCGCAAGTTTCTCACCACCTCGGGCGGCTTCGCGGCTTCGTTCCTCGCGATGAACCAGGTCTTCGGCGAGTTCTTCGACGTGCGGCCGATCGAGATGCTGGTGCCCGAAGCCTACGCGCAGGGCGGCCCGCCGCGCGACCTGTTCGTGTTCGACGATCAGACTCACATCATCCGCTCCAGCCGGACCGGCCCCGGGAACGCGCTGCGCGACATCGCAGAGGGCAACCACAACATCTTCAACCCGGACGACCTGCACGACGAGCTCGGGCGGGTGAACTTCCCGTGGAACCCGGCCCTGGTCGGCCTGCCGAACCTCAACTCGAACTTCCACCTCGCGCAGTACATGAAGGATGTGTATCTCGACAGCCAGGTGACCGTGGCGATCATGACCAACAACAACTCAGCCGCCATCCCGGATGCCGGCGCCCTCCGGCCGCCGAAGAACGTGCAGGAGTCGGAGGCGAACGAGATTCTGACCGCCGAGCAGACGATGGCGACGCGCGACTGGGTGAACCAGCTCGCGGGCTCCACGCGCATGCTCGGCCACGGCCAGCTCTACACCGGCAAGGGCAACCTGTGGTTCATCGAGGAGCAGATCGAGCGCCTGAAGCCCGATTCCTGGAAGGGCTACAACATCGCCACCGCCGCCAAGGTCGATTTCGACCCGAACAGCGACATGATGCGCTGGGCGCTTGACGATCCCGATGTCGCCTATCCGACGTACGCGAAGATCGACGAGTACGCGCGCAAGCACCACGGGCGCATCCTGAGGGAGCACCCGGGGTTCATGAACCTGTCGATCCACAAGGGCCTGTCGACCACCGCGGTGGGCAGCGACCCGAGGCTCGGTCACCCGATCGACATCCCCAGGGCCGCAGCCGACTGGCCGCAATTCAATTTCATCATCTACCACTCGTGCATCAAGCCGGCGTTCTGGGTCCTGAACGCGCTGAACGAGGTGAACTCCGGAGTGCTGCGGGAGGGCGTGCCCGACATTTCCTGGACCACCCAGATGGCGCTGCTCGCCGCGCCGTACAGGAACGTCTACGCGGAGATCGGCACCACGTTCGCCTCGACCGTGATCACCTTCCCGACGGTGTGCGCGCATATCCTCGGCCAGCTGCTGAAGTTCATGGGCGAGGACCGCATCGTGTTCGGCTCGGACGCGGTGTGGTACGGCTCGCCGCAATGGCAGATCGAGGCGTTGTGGCGCTTCCAGATCCCCGAGGCCATGCGCCGGCGCTACGGTTATCCCGAGCTCACCCCGAGGGTGAAGCGCAAGATCCTCGGCCTCAACTCGGCGCGCCTCTACGAGCTTCCGGTCGGGACGGTCGGGTCAGGCTGCGAGCACGACGACGATGATCGCGGCCGCCGCCGCGGCCATGATGACGGCGACCGCGACCATGGAGATGGAGACAAGTGCGCCCTCTACACCCCGGTGCCCCGGGACTACGAGAGCCGCATCACGCCGGAGCTCAAGCGGATCCTCGAGTTCCCGACGACCACCACCGCCGCGCCGCAGAGCCCACTGCCGCACTATGCGAACGACAATTTGGCGAAGATCAAGCGCTCGTACGCGGATGCGGGCGGCGCACGCAGCAATACGCGCTACGGCTGGCTGAGAACGAGGACCTGACATGCGCAAATCACTGCTGGTACTGGGCTTCACGGCATTAAGCTTCGCGCCCGCTTGGGCGTCGCACGAGGCCTCCGGGCTGGCGGTGCCGCCGGGGCCGGGCTTCCGCGGCGGAGTGGTGGCGGTATCGAACCCGCTCGCCGCGGAGGCGGGTGCGAGGATGCTGCGCAGCGGCGGCAACGCCATCGACGCCGCCGCGGCCATCCAGTTCGCGCTCAACGTGGTCGAGCCCGAGTTCTCGGGCATCGGCGGCGGCGGCTTCATGATGGTGCACCTCGCGAAGGGGCAGGGCAGCACCTTCGCGGTCGAGGGCCGCGAAAGGGCGCCGGCAAGTGCCGATACCACGCTGTTCACCAATGCGGACGGCAGCAACCAGGATTTCACGCCCGCTTCCACCAGCGGCCAGGCGGTGGGCGTCCCCGGCACCTTGAAGGTGGTCGCCACCGCATTGCAGCGCTATGGGCGCAAGCGGCTTGCGGACGTGATTCAGCCCGCGATCGAGCTCGCCGAGAATGGCTTCCCGGTGAACTTCGTGCTCGCAGGCGACGCCACTTCGCCGCGCACCAGTTATTACGCGGAGACGGCCGAGGTCTTCCGCCCCGGCGGTGTGCCGCTGCAGCGGGGCCAGATCCTCAAGCAGCCGGATCTCGCGAAGACGCTGCGCCTGATCGCGGCAAAGGGGCCGGACGCGCTCTACCGCGGCGAGATCGGCGCAGCGATCGTGGCCGCACAGCGCGCGACGGCCAATGGCGGCAAGCCCGGCCTCATGACGATGCAGGACCTGGCCGACTACCATATCGTGATCCGCGAGCCGATCGTGGCCGAATACCGCGGCTATCGCATCGCCGCGATGTCGCCGCCCTCGTCGGGCGGCCTGACCGTGATCCAGGCGCTCAAGATGATCGAGCGCTACCCGCTGGGCGACGCGTCGGCCGGCTTTGGCTGGGGCAAGGCGAAGACGCTGCACGTCATGACGGAGGCGATGCGGCTCGCCTTCGCCGACCGAAGCGTCTGGATGGGCGACGAGGACTTCGTGCCGGTACCCAAGCGCGGCCTGCTCGACCGCGACTACGTCCGGATGCGCGGCGATCTGATCAGCCTGAGCTCGATCATCCCGGGGGCCGCGCCGTACGGCGATCCGTGGGTCTTCGACTCGGCGCAGCGCGCGGGCCACACCCTGCTCGCCGCCGCGGAGCCCGTGAGCCACGCCGGCGGCCATACGACCCACTTCTCGGTGGTGGACCAGTGGGGCAACATCGTCTCGTATACGACGACCATCGAGCAGGGCTGGGGGACGGGGATCATGGTTCCCGGCTACGGCTTCATGCTCAACAACGAGCTGACCGACTTCAACTTCGGCTTTAACCTGCACCCGCGCTTCGGCGGCCCGGGCGCGAACGACGTCGAAGGCGGCAAGCGCCCGCGCAGCAGCATGACGCCCACCATCCTGTTCAAGGGCCGCGAGCCGGTTGCCGCCTTCGGCTCGCCCGGCGGCGCCACCATCATCAGCTCGGTCTACAACGTGCTCATCAACCTGGTGGATCACGGCATGACGATCAAGCAGGCG
>WNGC01002735.1_pt1 | contig 11054 bp, 9 predicted proteins | sample 5400051 | NCBI WGS metagenome assembly WNGC01 (sample SAMN13153368, study PRJNA577476) | soil metagenome | isolation source: 20 cm soil or saprolite under grassland replicate 2 | place: USA:California | collected 2016-06-15 | reverse complement strand
AATCGTCGCCCGCAACGGCGAGGGCCGTCGCGAACGGTGGATGTGCATGAACGACAGCTCCGGCGTCCTGCCGAAGCTGGTAAATGCGCAGATGCATCCCTAACTCGGACGACGGCCTTCCCGACCCCGCAACTCGTTGTCCGGTCGGCGAAACGACCACCAGATCGGCCTCCTGGAGCTCGACTTTGGACGCCCCGGCGGGGGTGATCAGAACGCGTCCGTCCTGCATGCGGGCGGACACATTGCCCTCCCCTCCGGCAATGAGGCCGCGCTCGTATAGCCGGCGGCACACCCGAATGATTTCGCCGCGCAGTGCCTGGTTGTCTGGCCAGCGTACGGCGTGTTCCGCCCCTTGGACCGGAAACGTGCTGGATCCACCGTCCATCGCGCGTCCGGGTCGAAGACCGTCACGTCCGCGACGGCGCCGCGCTCGAGGGTGCCGCCAGCCAGACGAAAGATTCGCGCCGGCGCGCACGACATTTTGTCGACCAGCATCGGAAGGTCGATTATGCCCGGCGCGACGAGCCAGGTGATGTTCACGGCGAGCGCCGTCTCGAGCCCGACGATGCCGTTAGGCGCGTCCGCAAACTCGCGCTCCTTCTCGTCGTAGTGATGGGGCGCGTGATCGGTGGCGATGACGTCGATGGTTCCGTCGCGCACCCCCTGCTGCACGGCCGCGACGTCCGCTTCGGTGCGCAGGGGCGGATTCATCTTCGCGTTGGTGTCGTACCCCTCGACGGCATTCTCGGTCAGAGATAGATGATGGGGGCAGACCTCGGCGGTGACCTTTATTCTCCGCTCCTTACCCCAACGAATCAACTCGACGGAGCCGCGCGTGCTCATGTGGCAGAGGTGTACGTGACCACCCGTCCGCCGAGCGAGCAGGATGTCACGAATCACCATTATCTCCTCTGCCTCGTTAGGTATCCCTTTGAGGCCAAGTCGAGCGCTGACGACGCCCTCATTCATGGCGCCGCCGACTGCGAGTGTCGGCTCCTCGCAGTGGTCGGCGACGGGAATTCCAAAGCTGCGCGCGTACTCGAGCGCCGTACGCATGAGGTGCGCGCTCGCGACCGGTTTGCCGTCGTCGCTCACGGCGACGGCTCCCGCGCCGACCATCTCACCGAACTCCGCGAGAACCTCACCGCGCTGGCCAAGCGAGATGGCCCCGATCGGATAGACCCGCGCCGCGCCGGCGCGTGCCGCCTGACGAACGATGAATCCGACCGCCGCCTGATTGTCGGTGACGGGATCGGTGTTCGGCATCGCGCACACCGCGGTGAATCCGCCAGCAGCGGCGGCACGCGCTCCCGTCGCGATCGTTTCCACGTCCTCGCGCCCCGGCTCGCGCAGGTGGCAATGCACGTCGATCAACCCGGGCGCAACGATCAATCCCGCGCAGTCGAGCGTCTCGACGTCGTCGCGAGATCCGATATCGACGCGCGACCCTAACGATTCGATCTTCCCGTCGGCCACGTAAACGTCGCCGACGGCAAGATCCAACTGTCGTGAAGGATCGAGAATGCGCCCACCGCGGAGCAGGAGCGGGCGGGTCACCGTGCACTTCCCCGCTTGGCGGCTTCGGCCAACTCGGGCCGACCCCCCGAGAGCAAGTAGAGGACCGCCATTCGCACAGCAACGCCGTTGGTCACTTGATCGAGAATCACGCTGAACGGACCGTCGGCGACGTCGGAATCGATCTCCACGCCGCGATTCATCGGCCCCGGATGCAAGATGAGGACGTTCCGCGGCGCGCGCTCCAATCGTTCGCGCGACACTCCAAAGACGCGGTTGTACTCCCGAAGCGATGGGATATAACCGCCCTGCATGCGCTCGAGCTGCAGGCGAAGGATGTTCAACGCGTCCGCCCATTGGATGGCGTCGTCGATGCGATCGAACACCTCGACCTCGAGCTCGTCGATGGCGTTAGGCAACAGCGAGCGCGGACCACAGACGGCGACATGAGCGCCAAGCTTCTTGAGTCCCCAGATGTTCGAGCGCGCGACGCGCGAGTGCAGGACGTCGCCCACCAGGCAGACCTTGATGCCCTCGATCTTCCCGTGTGTATCGCGGATCGTGAGGAGATCGAGCAGGCCTTGCGTGGGATGCTCGTGCTTGCCGTCGCCGGCGTTGATGACGTTGGAGCGAATCCGGTTGCCGAGGAACTCGGCGGCACCGGAGGAGGGATGGCGGATGACCACCATGTCGATCCGCATCGCTTCGAGGTTCCTCGCGGTGTCCACCAGCGTCTCGCCCTTCTGCACCGAGCTGCCGCTCGCCGCGACGTTGACGGTGTCGGCGGAGAGGCGTTTTTCCGCGAATTCGAACGAGATGCGGGTGCGCGTGGACGCTTCGAAGAACAGATTGACGATCGTCTTACCGCGGAGCGCCGGGACCTTCTTGATCGGCCGTTCGGAGACTTCCTTGAAGGGCTCGGCGGTATCGAGGATGAGCCGGATCTGGTCCGCCGAGAGGTTCTCGAGACCGACCAGGTCCTTGCCGAGGGGGGGGGCCGTCACGCCGGGGCTCCGCGGCGCACCAGATCCACCTCGTCCCGTCCGTCCAGCTCCTCGACCAACACGTCCACCCGCTCGCCCCCGTTCACCGTGACCTGTTTGCCGACGATGTCCGGCTGGATCGGCAGCTCACGCCCGCCGCGATCCACCAGGACGCAGAGCGAGATGCGCTTGGGCCGACCGAAGTCGGCCAGCTCGTCGAGCGCGGCGCGGACGGTGCGACCGGTGTAGAGCACGTCGTCCACGATCACGACGTGCTTGCCGGTGAGCTCCCCGGGGATGCGGGTCTCGCCGATGACGGGCTTGGGGCCCACCGTTTCAAGGTCGTCGCGGTAGAGCGTGATGTCGAGGGCGCCGCGCGGCACGACCGCGCCCTCCTCCTGCTCGATCAACTTGGCGATCCGCTCGGCCAGCTCGACGCCGCGCCGCTGGATGCCGATGAGCACGAGATCGTCGGTCCCGTGGGCGAGCTCGAGCACTTCCACGGCCATTCGCTGAAGCGCCCGCGCGAGTGCGCGGGCGTCCAGGATGATCGTGCGGTCGGGCCGAGCCATCTCGGGGGTGAAAGGTAGCGGGCCACCCGAGCCCCGACAAGCAAAGGCTATCTCGGCCCGAGCACAGAACGGCCCGATCTGTCGGCCGCGATGGTGAAGTGGGCGACGCTCCGCCCGAGCCGTTGCCCGGCTTCGATATCGAACCGGTAATGGATGCCGCCGTACATGCGCGACAGCCCCGCCTCGATCACCATCGCGTCCAAGTGCGCGCGCTGGTCGGGAAAGAAACGACTCAGCACCGCCGCTGCCGACGCGGAGACGCAGCTGTGCCCCGAGGGATAGGACGGGTGGTTCGGTTTGCCGACTGCGGCGACGACCGTGATCCCGGCGTCCGCCTGCCACGGCCGGATGAACCAATACGTCTCCTTCGCATCCCAGCAACCGACCTGGGCATCGAACATCGTGGCGCTGAGCAGCGCATACAGATGCGTCGCCCGGCGCTCGGAGAAGCCGTGCTGGGTGATGTGGTCCGTCGCGACCTGAATCCAGAACCCCGATGTAGTGGGCGTGCCCGCGCCCTGCGCCCAGAACGTGGCGATGTCCACCTGCGCCGTCGTCCGCGTATCAGAGATCGCACGGATCTCCGCGAGCCCCGCCTGGAATGCCGGGGACCCGAAGGTTGGCGGGGGTGCCGACCGGAATTGGCTTGCGGAGGTGAGGAACCAGGGGCGCACCCGCGGCAACGGGCCGCCCGCGACCGTCGCGGGGGTCGTGTTGCTAGTCCAGCGACCGGCGCCCACCGGGATGGTACCGGTGAACGGTGTGTCCCAGCCGTCAGTCCGGGCTCGGGTGACGATCTCGGCACCCACCGCGCGGCCGATCGCTTCGCCGCGGGCAAACGCGCCCTGCGCCCGCTCGGAACCCGCGCCCCGCTGCGCCGTCACCATGTCCTCGAGCGCCTGCGCCGAAGCGGAGAACAGATAGCTCAGGACAACGGCGGACGCGCCCGCGACGGCGCCGCGATCGGCGTCACGACGGCTCCGACCACCCCGCTCCGCCTCGCCGTCCCCGCCGCGACCGTCTTCGGCCTGCTGCACCGCCAAGTATTGTGCGACGCCGAGGAAAGCGTACAAGCGAGCCCCCGCGTAGGGGGGGGTCGGGGCACGCGCGACGAGGGTCGCCGCGGTCGCCTGCCACCCTGGACTCGCCAATTCTTCCTGAAAGGCAACGCTGCCCCGCGACGCGGCGATCGGTCCCACGAGCCCCGCAGGGTCCGCGTCCGGTTGGCAGGCGAAAATGCTCGCGGCGAGTGCTGCTGCCGCCACGAGATTGTTGTGTGAGCGAGTCGAATGAGGTCGCATCTGTCGCCTCCGAACGGGCGTGAACGGCCGATGGTCCGGCGGTCTCGGATCGGTGTGGCGTCAGGTGGAGACGTCAGCGCGAGGACGAGAGGGCCAACGCGAATGCGAGGCCATCGAGGAGGGGCCAAACTATCCCACGGTACCGCCGAGCGCTAGAAGGATGGAGCGGGGGTTGACGCCCCTCGGTGGGCCGCGTCTCTTCGAAGCCATGCGCCGCTACCTGTGGACTCTCGTGGGCCTCACCCTGGCCGCCCCACCGCTCCGCGCGCAGGGCCTCCGGGACAAGATCTCCCAGCTGTTCATCTTCGCCGACGGCAAGGACCCGCTGTTCCTCGGCGGCACCGCCGGCTCCGACTCGGCGACCGCGCTGCACGCGGATCACTTCGTCCCCTCCGCCGTGAGCGACAACGGCACACTGATTTCGTTCATCGGGACGGCAATCAGCCAGAACGTCGCGAATCTCCCGGTGAGCGCGACCAGCGGCGGCTCGACGTTCCGCTTCGAAGGCGGTCTGCCGGTCCCGACGTCGGGGTCCCCCGGGTCGATCTTCGGCGAGCGCGCCCAGACGCTCGGCCGCGGACGCGTCTTCGTCGGCGCCAACGTGAACCGTTCGCACTTCGAGACCTTGCGGGGTGTGAGCCTCAACGACATCCAAATGACGTTCACGCACCAGAACGTCACGGGCCCCGAATGCGATGCCATCGTGGGCTCCTCGTGCACGCCGTACGGCGTGCCCACTCATGAGAACGACGTGATCGCGCTGCGTCTCGCCCTCGACCTGGACATGACGGTCACGTCCTTCTTTATGAGCTTCGGGCTGCTGGACCGCGTGGACATCGGCGTGGTGCTCCCGATCGTGTCCACGTCACTGCGCGGCACCAGCGACGCGCAGATCATTCCATTCGGCGGCCCGCTCGCCCAGCACTTCTTCGGCGGCACGCCAGCCAACCCGCAACTCTCCACGAGTCGTTTGGTCGAGGGATCCGCGAGCGGCATCGGGGACATCGCCGCGCGCGTCAAGGTCAATGTCACCCAGTCGGAACGCACCACATTCGCCATCCTCGGGGACGCCCGCTTCCCTACGGGAAGCGAAGACGATCTGCTGGGGTCGGGCCACTTCGCGGCACGTGGCCTCGGCATCTTGTCGGCGCGATTCGGGGCGTTCTCACCCCACGCCAACATCGGCTTCTTGTTTCGGAGTGGCGACTTGCAAACCGACGCCGTGCTCGCCACCGTCGGGTTCGATCATCGGATGGCGCCCTGGGCGACCATGGCGGTCGACTTGGTCTCGGAGCTCCAGGTCGGCGAGACCAAGCTGCGGCTACCGGGCACGGTGACGTACGACCTGCCGTTCCGACGTACCGTCGAGCCCACGAACATCCCGAACGAGCGCGACGACCTGATCAACGGGTCGTTCGGCTTCAAGTTCACGACCCGGGCAGGGATCACGCTGGTGGCAAACTCGCTGTGGCCGCTGAACCGCGGAGGGCTGCGGCCCAACGTGCTCTGGACCGCCGGACTCGAGTACAACTTCTAAGAACGGCTATCGGATCGTAGTGAGCCGCCAGCCACCGGCGTCCACGGCGAGGATCGCCCGGAACGTGACCGGTCGCCGCTCGGCGCGGCCCGTGGTGGCGTTGTCGTACTCGTAGATCCCGCTCACGATCGCTTCGGCCGTTGGTCCCGAGAGATGCACGGCGGTGACCGTCAGGGCGGCCTTGAGATTGCGCACCGATTGGAAGAAGTCCTGCCAACTCTGTTGCTGTGACGACGTGAGGCCAGGATACGCACGGCGCACCTGGCCTACGTCGCGCGATTCCAGCGCGCGCGCGTAGTCATCGATCACCTTCTGGATGTCCGGCCGCGGGTCGACGGGGGCGGGCGTCACGGCGGGCGCAGCGGCCGGTTCCGCGGTGCGGCGCTGCTGGCTGTCTCTTGCCGCCCGCGCCCGCGACTGGCGCTCGGCGTCCGCCCAGAGAGAAGCGGCGGTAGCGAGCTGGACCATCGCCTCGGGCAAGCGGCTCTGGGACGCCAACGATTCCGCTCCCTTGAGCGCGCTGTCCCCCCTCGCCAGATCGGCGGGCGTCGCCCCCGCCTCGGTGGCTCGGCTCATCGCGCCGAGCGCCCGCGCGCGGAGCGAACGCAGCACGCTGTCGTCGCGCTGCACCAGCGACGTCCGCGCCGCCGACTCACCGGCAGCGGCGGGCGGCCGGGACGGCACACGCTCCCGCGACGGCCGCTTCGAGGCCCGCGTAGTGGGTACCGGAACGCCGCGCGCGAGCGCGGTATCCAGGGGCGCGGAGGGGAGGGCTTCGCTCACGCCGACCGCTTCGCGGGGTGCCGGCGGGGTCCGTGCCTGCTGCCACGCCCGCCACGGAGCTAGCCACCACAGCGCCGCGGCGATCGCCACGGCTCCGAGGCCGCCGATCCCCCACCAGAGCCGCGCCCCGACAGGGGCGCGCGGCACCGGGGTGGCCGCCGGGTGCGTCTGCGACTTCGACAGCACAATCGGGCTCGTGGGCGTCTTGAGCTGAGCCATTAACGCCGAGCCGGCGCCCGCCTTTGCCAGGGTGATCATTTCGCCGCGCACGGGATCGTCGTGCCGCAGCGACGGCCGCCCGCACACCGCCACGATGTCGTCCATGTTGGGCCAGCGCCGGACGGGATCTTTTTCCAGCATCCGCATGACGCCGGCCGCCAGGTTGGGTGGACAGTCCGGGCGCAGCTCGCCCACCGGCCGCGGGCGCTCATTGAAATGCGCGTACATCACCGCCATGGTGGACTCGCCCTGGAACGGCAGCCGCCCGGTCAACATCTCGTACGCCACGACGCCGAGCGAGTACTGGTCGGATGCACCGGTGACTTCGCGGGTATCGCATTGTTCGGGGCTCATATAGGTCGGCGTGCCCACCGTCACGCCGGTCATCGTGAGCCCTTCCGCCTGAACCACCTTGGCAATCCCGAAGTCCGTGACCACCGCCCATCCGTCCTCGTCCAGCATGATGTTCGCGGACTTGATGTCACGGTGGATGACACCGTGACGATGGGCGTAGCCGAGGGCGTCGCCTACCTGGGCGAGGATCGTCTGGACCATGGGGATGGGCAGCGTTCCGACGTCGCGAATCACCGAATCGAGCGCCCGTCCCTGCACGTACTTCATGACGAAGTAGAGGACGTGCTCGCTTTCCTTCACGGCGTAGATCGGAATGATGTGGGGGTGGCTGAGCGCTGCCGCGGTGCGCGCCTCCCGCTTGAACCGCTCGACCATCCCCTCCCCCATGTGCATCAGGGCTGGCGCCAGCACCTTGATCGCCACCTTGCGGTCGAGGGCGAGGTCGTGGGCGAGGTGCACCGTGGCCATCCCGCCGCGCCCCAATTCCGCGAGGATTTCGTACTCGCCCAGCGTGGCCTGGCGCAGGGCTTCGACTTGGGCGTTTTGCTGCGCGGGTGGCGCGCGGCGCAGCGGTGGCGCGACGGTTGCGCCGCCGCCGGTCGCGGCCACGGGGACACTGGTGCCGCAGCGGAGGCAGAAATACGCCCCCGGCGCCAGGGAGGTGCCGCAGCGAGCGCAGTAGGACTGGGTCTCCGGAGCCATCAGCCAGGTCTTGTCGAGCGGCCACCTAGATAACACATGGGCACTCGGCGGGCAACTCGTTGTCGCGAAGGCGGTTTCCGGAGCTAGCCAAACACCGGGGTTAACGGTGGATCGCCCTTCAGCACCGCCTGTACGTTCGCGACCGCGATGCTCGCCATCTGGCGGCGGGTCTCGAGCGTGGCGCTGCCGATGTGCGGCAGAAGCACCGTGCGCGGCGCTGCCCGCAGGCGGGGGTGGACCACCGGCTCCTCCGGATAAACGTCGAGCCCCGCTCCGCCCAGCCGGCCGTCCTCGAGGACCTGGGCGAGTGCTTCCTCGCGAATCAGGTCACCGCGCGCCGTGTTGATCAGAATGGCGCCCGGCTTCATCTGTCGCAACGTCTCGGCGTTGATGATCCCCTTGGTCTCCGGCACCGACGGCGCATGGAGCGAGAGCACATCGCTCTCCTTGAGGAGCCTCGAGAACTCGACACGAACCGCACCGCACTGCCGCTCGAAGTCGGGCCGCGGGTTGCGTGTGGCGTAGAGAATCCGCATTCCGAAGGGGACCGCGCGGCGCCCCACGGCCTGCCCGATCCGTCCCGCGCCGAACAGGCCGAGCGTACGGCCGCGCAGCTCGATCCCGAGCAGTAGCTCCGGATGCCATCCGGCCCAGGACCCGCTCTTCACCAGCTCGGTCCCCGCCACGACATGGCGGGCGCAGGCGAGGATCAACGCCCAGGCGAGGTCGGCGGTGGCGTCGGTGAGGACGTCGGGGGTGTTCGTGACCGTGACCCGGCGCAGTTCGGCCGCCACGACGTCCACGTTGTCGTGCCCGACGGCACAGGTCGCCACGATTTTGAGCCGGGGAAGACGCTTCAGCTCGCCGCCGCCCACCCAGCGCGACAACAGCGGCACGAGCGCGACGTAGTCGCCCGTAGGAGTCGGCTGATCCGTCGGGAGCCAGGTGACGTCCAGGCCGACGAGCTGCTCGGGCTCGAGCAGCCGCTGCAACTCGGCGGCGATGAGGACGGAGTGACCCACTACCTCCTCATCTGCGCGCGCCGCATCGAGTCGTCCACCGCGAGCGCGCGCGCGGGGCTCCACTTGTAATAGAGCTGCAGACACGACCCCGCCTGCATCTTTCGCTGCCTGGTGCAGGTCGCGATCTCCTGCCGGTGCTTCGACGCGTCGTGGCCCCACAGTGAATCCGACGTGGCCGCGGCCCGGGCTTCCGCCCAGCCGTACCCGACGAGGCAGCGCGCCATGTCACTCGAGGGGTCCTTGGCGCAGTCCGCGATCTCGTTCTTGTGCCGCGCCGCCTCGGCGCGCCACGTCGAGTCGGCGTGCAGCTGCGCGCTCGCGTCCTGCTCCTGCTGGTACTGGGTGGCCGCGGTGAGCGCCGCCGCCTGCTTCCACTTGTATTGCAGCACCAGGCACTGTGCCGCGCCCTTGGCATCCATGGTGATCCTGCTGCACTCCCGTACTTCGGCGGCCTTCCTGGCGGCCGACTTGAAGCAGCCGAGGAGGGATACGGTCACCACGACGGCGCACCAGGCCTTCGTCGAGCGCATAGCTGTTCTCTCCTGTGCGTCTGTGCGTCTGCCTCCGTTCGCTGCTCACCAGCCTCACACGGACAGGGTGGGATTCGAACCCACGGTACCCTTGCGGGCACACCGGTTTTCGAGACCGGCCGTTTCAACCGCTCACGCACCTGTCCACTAACGGCTGGAGAACAGGATACAGTAACAGACGCACAGACGCACAGAGGTGAACAGTCGGTAGTCGACAGGTAGGCCTACCTGATGGCTCTCCCCTGTTATCCCCTGTGCGTCTGTGCGTCTACTCCTGTTCTCTGTCACCTAGCCTTCCACGGATAGGGTGGGATTCGAACCCACGAAACGGTTACCCGTTTACGCGCTCTCCAGGCGCGTGCCTTCAGCCGCTCGGCCACCTATCCCGAACTACTAGACGCACAGACGCACAGATGCGCAGACGCGCAGACGCACAAACGCGTAGTAAATACAAGAACCGTGCCGGTTTCGCTACGGGCGGCGCACCCTGCGAAACCCCGGCTAAGCGAGCGCGTATACTTCGAGTCGGCTAGGCCACCCATGAAGGCGAGGAGCGACGCATGAACACCCTGCCCACGAAACAGCCCGATGACCCCGACGTGAACACCATCCCCACCTGGCGGCAACTCGCCGAGCGATTCCGCGACCTCATGAAGGACTTCCTCAAGGAAGGCAAGGAGCTGGAGCGCGAGCTCGAGCCGAAACTGCTTCCGGCACTGAAACGACTCAAGCTGGAAATCGAAAAGCTCATCGCGAAGCTCGAGCGGCGGGCGAAATAGGCTCGAACCGCGCCGTGAAATGCCGCAGCCACGGCGCCTGCTCGACGATGCGATACCCCCCCAGCCGGTCCTTGCGGCGGGCCACCTCGGCGATGACCTCGGTCACGTAGTCGATGTGACTCTGGGTGTAAGTGCGCCGCGGCACCGCGAGGCGCACCAGCTCCAGCGGGGCCGCGATTTCGCTGCCGTCGGGCTGCCGTTTTCCGAACATCACCGACCCAATCTCGACGCCCCGCACGCTCCCGGCGCGATACAGCTCTATCGCTACCGCCTGCGCCGGATATTGCGCCGGCGGCACGTGGGGCAGCAGCGCCTTCGCGTCCAGGTACACGGCGTGCCCACCCGGCGGTTGCACGACCGGGATGCCCGCCTGCTCGGCTTTCTCCGCCAGATAGGCGGTCGAGCGCAGCCGGTACTTGAGGTAGTCCTCGTCCAGCGCCTCATCCAACCCGGTCGCCACCGCTTCCAGGTCGTAGCCCGCCAGCCCACCATACGTCGGAAACCCCTCGGTGAGAATGAGCAGGTTCCGACACTCCCGCGCCACGTCGGGATCGTGCATGGCGAGGAACCCGCCGATGTTGGCGAGCCCGTCCTTCTTGGCAGACATCGTGCAGCCATCGGCGAGGGCGAACAGCTCACGGGCAATTTCGCGCGGCGTCTTGTCGGCGTACCCCGCTTCGCGCAGCTTGATGAAATACGCGTTTTCCGCGAAGCGACAGGCGTCCAGGTACAGGGGGATCCGGTAGCGGGTGCATAG
>WNGC01002573.1_pt1 | contig 11056 bp, 7 predicted proteins | sample 5400051 | NCBI WGS metagenome assembly WNGC01 (sample SAMN13153368, study PRJNA577476) | soil metagenome | isolation source: 20 cm soil or saprolite under grassland replicate 2 | place: USA:California | collected 2016-06-15 | reverse complement strand
ACCGTCTCCACATGCGCCGTCTGCGGGAACAGATCGAACGCCCGCACGGCGATCAGGCGGTAATTCGCGCTCAACCGGTGCAGGTCGCGCGCCAGGGTCGCGGGATCACACGAGACGTAGGCAAGCCTCGACACCGGCTGCGCCGTCAGCCGCAGGGTCACGTCCCAGTGCAGTCCGGCGCGCGGCGGATTCACCACGACGGCGCCCGGCTCGGGCAACGTCGGCAGTACGTCCTCGGCTTTCGCCGCGATGAACCGGACCGGACGCGACGATGCCCGCCGTTGCGCCCAGCCGATCGCCTTCTCGTCGGCGTCCACGCTCACCACCTGCGCGCCCCGCTCCGCCAGCTGCACAGCCGTGTCGCCGATGCCGCCGTACAGGTCCCACACCACCGCCCCGCGCACGTCGCCCAGCTGCTCCACGGCCCAGTCGCGCGCGATCGCGCCCATTTCGGGATTCACCTGCTCGAACGCCGTCGCCGGGAATCCGCTCGCGGGCCCGGCCACCACCCGCGCCGCGCCATCGACCGGTTGCCACCAGCAGATCACGCCGTCCGGGTCGGGCACGGCGGCGCGCAGCGCCGCCGCGTCGCGTGCCGCCCACGGCTCCCCCGCCGACTCGGCGATCACGTGGCGGCGCCCCTCGCGGTCGCGCCGCAGCGTGACGCGCGTGAGCTTGGCGGGCAGCAGCTCCAGCCGCGGCTTGAGCTCGCGCCACAGCGCCATGAGCCGGAAGTCGGCGATGTGGCAGTCGATCAGCGGGAACACCGTTCCGGGCCGGTCATAGGGATGGAATCCCACCGCCTTTGCCCGCCCTCGACCGCCCTTCACCGCCATCGACACCTTCGCCCGGTAGCGCCACTCTTCCACGGCTTCCACGATCTCGGGATCGGGGACGTCGAGCTTGGCGATGCGGCGCAGCGCGTCCCCGACGATCGCCCGCTTGGCGTCGAGCTGGGTGTCGTAGGCGACATGCTGCAGCTGGCAGCCGCCGCAGCGGTCCTGCAAGTAGTGCGGACACGGAGCCGTCACACGCGCGCCGGTATGGGCGACCACCTCGGCCAGCTCTCCGCGTGCGAAGCTCTTGTGCAGCTTGACCCCGTCGCGCAGCCGGACCCGCTCGCCCGGCGCGGTGCGCGGCACGAACACCGCCCGGCCATCGCCCAGCCGGCCCACGCCGTCCCCGCCCGCCGCGATCGACGTGATCGCAATGATATCGCGCTCGCTCATCCGCCTCCCCCCAGCGCCTCTCGTCGAGCCGCGAGCAGCCAGGCGGACGCGCGCTCGGGCGGTCGGGCGGTGGGCTGCTCCGGTGCGGGCGTGGCCGCGCGTCGCTGCTCGGCCAGGAGCGCCGCCACGACCGCGAGCGGGCGCGTCAGATCGGATCGCGGCTCCGCGGACAGGAGGCGCGGCGCCGCCCGGTCGAGATAGCTGATGTCCACATCGCCCCGCTGGAATTCCGCGTCGTCCATCACCCGCAGGTGAAACGGCTGCGACGTGGGAAACCCTACGATCACCAGCTCCCGCAGCGCGCGCCGCATCCGCTCCAGCGCCACCGCGCGGGTCTCGCCCCACGCGATCAGCTTGGCGATCAGGGAGTCGTAGTGCAGCGTCACCTCGTTTCCGGTTTCGAACCCGGCGTCCCAGCGCACTCCCGGGCCGCCCGGCACCCGCAGGTGCCCCACGACGCCCGTGACGGGCAGGAAATCGTTGAACGAATCTTCCGCCGTGATGCGGCACTCGATCGCGTGGCCGCGCGGCTGTAGCGTGCCGGCGTGCACGCGCAGCGGCTGGCCCGTGGCCACGCGCAGCTGCTCCCGCACGATGTCCACGCCGTACACCAGCTCGGTCACCGGGTGCTCCACCTGGAGGCGGGTATTCATCTCCAGGAAGTAGAACTCGCCGGTCGCGGCGAGCAGAAACTCGATCGTGCCGGCGCTGAGGTAGCCGACCGCCCCGGCGGCCGCCGTGGCGGCATCGCTCATGCGGCGCCGCAGCGCGGGCGTCACGGCGAGCGACGGCGCTTCTTCAATGAGCTTCTGATGGCGCCGCTGGATGCTGCACTCGCGCTCGCCCAGGGCCACCACGCGTCCGAACGAGTCGGCGAGCACCTGAATCTCGATGTGACGGGGCCGTTCCAGATATTTCTCGAGGTACACCTCCCCCGCCCCGAACGCCTTCTGCGCCTCGCTCTGCGCCGCTTCGAACGCCGCCTCGAGCTCCGCTTCCGACTGGACCAGCCGCATCCCTCTCCCCCCGCCCCCCGCGACCGCCTTGAGAAGCACCGGGTAGCCGAGGCGCGCGGCTTCGGGACGCGCCTGGGCGTGGTCGGCGAGCGGCCGCGTCGTCCCGGGCACGATCGGCACGCCCGCCGCCTGCATGCGACGCCGGGCCTCCGTCTTGTCTCCCATGGCACGGATCGCCGCGGCCGACGGTCCCACGAAGACCAGTCCCGCCTCCGTCACCGCTTCGGCAAATGGCGCGCGCTCGGACAGGAAGCCGTATCCCGGATGAACTGCCTGGCAGCCGGTGGCGCGCGCCGCGGCGATCAGCTTCGCCGCGTCGAGGTAGGACTCTGCCGCGGGCGGGGGCCCGAGCGCGACGGCGGCGTCGGCCGCGCGCACGTGGGGCGAGAGACGGTCCACGTCCGAATACACCGCGACCGCTTCCATTCCTTCTTCGTGGCACGCCCGGATGATGCGCAGGGCGATCTCGCCACGGTTGGCCACCAGCACGCGCTTGATATCGGTCATGCGGCGTCCCGCGCGCTCATCGCCGACACGTCGGCACGTCGCGCGCCACCTTGAACGTCGCGAGCGGTTCGCACAGTGCGGGCGTCACGCGGGCGGCCCGGGCGTACGTCGCGAGCGCGGGATCGGCCCACGGGTCGTGTGCGTCGAGACCCACCCGCAACGCGGCGAACACGAAGTCGCGCGCCGGCACGGCCGGCCCCTTCCCCAATGGTCCCCTCACCCACACGAGCGAGCGAGTCGCCCACCCCACGCGGGGACGCACGTCGGGCGGCCGCTCGAACGCCATGCTGACGCACACGGGGCGCCGTTTCGCGAGCTCCCCCAGCCAGACGTCGTCCGGCGTGCGGCGACCGAGCTTCAGGTCGCGCGCCAGCCGGGCGCGCAACAGCGCGTCGGAGCGCCACGCGGCCAGCGGCAGCACCAGCAGATCGGGTCGCAAGCCGCGCGCGAACCGCATGTACCAGGCGGCGTAGGAGTCGGCTTCACCGGACGTGAGCAGCGCCCCGCCCGTTGGACACGCGCGCAGCAGGTTCTCCCCCAGCTCCTCGAGCACCGCGGGCACGCGCAGGTCGGTGGGCAGCGGCCCCCAGGCGTCGAGTGCGGCGGCGATGCCGTTCTCTTCCCACGTGAGCCGAGAGCGCGCGGCCCACACGGCCACGCGCAACACGCGCGCGCTGTCTCCCGCGACGCTCGCCCCCACCGGTCCCGCCAGCTCGGCGGCGCGTGCCAGCGCCACCTCCGCGGTGTCGAGCGCGGCGCGCGCCCAGGCGCTGTCCGCCTCCGCGCGGTGGGCCCGCCCGTGCGCCTCCTCGGCGAGCTGTAAATAGCCCCGCCCCACGAGCAACCACCCCGCGCCGTCCGTCGAGTCGCGCGCCACCCGCTCGCGCAGCGCGGCGAGCGAATCGGACGGCGAGGGCGGCGGCGACGACGGCGCCTGCACCAGCACCGCCAGCGCGGCCACGCTACAGAGGAATGTTGCCATGCTTCTTGGGAGGATTGCGATCGCGTTTCGTGGCCAGCGTGGTGATCGCCTCGATCAGCCGGAGGCGCGTGTCGCGCGGGTCGATGATGTCGTCCAGGTAGCCGCGCGCGGCCGCGAGATAGGGGTGCGCGAACTTTTCCCGATACTCGGCCTCGCGCGCCTCGGTCGCTTCGTCCTTGTAGAGGATTTCCACGGCCCCCTTCGGGCCCATCACCGCGATCTCCGCGGTGGGCCAGGCCACGTTGTAGTCGCCGCGCACGTGCTTCGAGTTCATCACGTCGTAGGCGCCCCCGTACGCCTTGCGGGTGATCACCGTGAGCTTGGGCACGGTCGCCTCGCAGTAGGCGAACAGCAGCTTGGCGCCGTGCTTGATGATGCCCCCGTGCTCCTGCGTCACGCCGGGGAGGAACCCGGGCACGTCCTCGAACGTGACCAAGGGGACGTTGAACGCGTCGCAGAACCGGATGAAGCGCGCGCCTTTGAGCGAGGCGTCGATGTCCAGCACGCCGGCGAGCACGGCGGGCTGGTTCGCGATCACGCCCACCGGGCGGCCCCCCAGCCGCGCGAAGCCCACCAGCAGGTTCCCGGCGAAGTCGCGATGCACCTCGAAGAAATCGCGGTCGTCCACTACGTGGCGGATCACGTCGCGCATGTCGTACGGCTTGGTCGGGCTGTCGGGCACGATGTCGAGCAGCTCCTCGTCGCGCCGGTCGGGGGGATCGGTCGCGGGGCGCTGCGGCGGATCGTCCAGATTGTTCGCCGGCAGGTACGAAAGGAGGGTCCGGATCGCCGCCAGGGCCTCGCGCTCCGAGTCGTGCACGAAGTGCGCGACACCCGATTTCATGGCGTGCACGTCCGCGCCCCCCAAGCCCTCGAAATCGACCTCCTCGTGCGTGACCGTTTTCACCACGCTCGGTCCCGTCACGAACATGTAGGAGACGCCGCGCACCATGAAGACGAAGTCGGTGATGGCGGGGCTGTACACCGCGCCGCCGGCACACGGCCCGAGGATGGCGCTGATCTGGGGGATCACGCCCGACGCGAGCGTGTTCCGCAGGAAGATGTCGGCGTAGCCGCCCAGCGAGACGACGCCCTCCTGAATACGCGCCCCACCGGAGTCGTTGAGACCGATCACCGGGGCGCCCGTCTTCAAGGCGAGGTCCATGATCTTGCAGATCTTTTCGGCGTGCGCCTCGGAGAGCGAGCCGCCGAACACGGTGAAGTCCTGCGAGAACACGTACACCAGCCGGCCGTCGATCCGTCCATGGCCGGTCACCACGCCGTCGCCGAGATACTTCTCGTCGGCGAGACCGAAGTCGCTGGCGCGGTGGGTGACGAACCGGTCGAGCTCGACGAACGAGCCCGGGTCGAGCAGCGCGTCGAGCCGCTCGCGCGCCGTCAGCTTGCCCTTCTCGTGCTGCGTCTTGACGCGGTCGGCGCCGCCGCCCAGCTCGGACTCGGCGCGCTTCTGCTGGAGCAGCTCCAACTTCTCACGCATAGTCATGGCGACAATCTAGACGCGCAGACGCACAGACGCAGCAGGGGAAAACAGCGAGAGGGAGCAGGAATTCTCGCCCCCTCCAGCCTGTTCTCCCCTGTGCGTCTGTGCGTCTAGCCTTGGTCTTCCTGCTTCGCTGCTTCTGGCGCCGTGTCCTCTTTCGGCCAGCCCGTCGCCGCCAGCACGATCCGATGGTGTATCGGGTCCACTTCGAGCACCTTCAGCTCGACGGCCTGCCCCTCTTTGACGGCGTCCGCGGGATTCTGGATGTCCGCGATGCCGAGCTGCGACATCGGCACGAAGCCCTCGATGTCCTGGCCCAGGTCCACCACCACGCCCTTGTCCATCAAGCGGAGCACGCGGCCGCGCATCTCGGTCCCGACGGGATAGGTCTCGCCGATGCGCAGCCACGGATCCTCCTGCGCCTGCTTCAGGCCCAGCGAGATGCGCTTGTTCTCGGCGTCCACGTTCAGGATCAGCACCTCGACCTCGTCGCCCTTCTTCACGACCTCGGAGGGATGCTGTACGCGCTTGGTCCACGACATGTCGGAGATGTGGATCAGGCCGTCGATGCCGGGCTCGATCTCCACGAACGCTCCGAACGACGTGAGGTTGCGCACCTTGCCCTTGATGCGCATGCCCACCGGATACTTCTGGGGCAGCGCCATCCAGGGGTCTTCCTCGGTCTGCTTCATGCCGAGGGAGACTTTTTCTTCCGTCTCGTCCACTTTCAGGACGACTGCTTCGATCGTCTCGCCGATTGACACGATTTTCGACGGATGGCGCACGTTGCGGGTCCAGCTCATCTCGGAGATGTGCACCAGCCCCTCGATCCCCGGCTCGAGCTCGACGAACGCGCCGTAGTTGGTGATCGACACCACCTTGCCCTGGACGCGCGTGCCGACCGGATACTTCGCGGCCACGTTCTTCCACGGGTAGGCCTGCAGCTGCTTCAAGCCGAGGCTGATGCGCTCGCGCTCCCAGTCGATGTCGAGGACTTTGACCTCGACCTCCTGGCCGATCTTCACCATCTCGGAGGGATGCGACACGCGCCCGTAGCTCATGTCGGTGATGTGCAGCAGCCCGTCCACGCCGCCCAGATCGATGAAGGCGCCGAAATCGGTGATGTTCTTCACGATGCCCTTCCGCACCTGACCGACCTGCAGCTCCTTCATGAGGACGTCGCGCTTGGTCTTGCGCTCCGCCTCGAGCAGCACGCGCCGGCTCACCACGATGTTGCGGCGGCGCTTGTTGAGCTTGATGATCTTGAACTCGAAGCTCTGCCCCAACAGCTCGTCGATGTTGGGCACGCGCCGCAGCGCGATCTGGCTGCCGGGCAGGAAGGCATCCACGCCCATCAGGTCCACCACCACGCCGCCCTTGATCTTCTTGACCAGGGTGCCCGACACCGCTTCGTCCTTCTCGTGGGCCTCGCGGATCCGCTCCCACACCCGCATGAAGTCGGCCTTCTTCTTCGAGAGGACCACCGCGCCTTCCTGGTCCTCCAGGTGCTCGAGGAAGACCTCGATCTCGTCCCCTTCCTTCAAGGACTTGGGATCCTTGAACTCGTCGATCGGCACCGCGCCTTCCGACTTGAACCCGACGTCGAGGATGACGGCGGCGTCGGTCACGCGCAGCACCTTGGACTTGACGATCTCGCCCTCCTCGATGTTGGAGAGCGTCCCCTCGTACAACTCCGTCATCTTGGCGATTTCGTCCGACGAGTATTCCTCGTGGAGGTCGGATCGGACGCGGAGTTGAGAGTGGGGAGCAGCAGGCTTGTCGGGCTTGGACTCGGGCAGGTTGTCCGTATCTACCAGCATTCAGTGTACACCGGTTTGGTTGTGTGTTTGGACGCATGCCCCGGGCTCGCACCCCGGGGCTAAAGGAACCGCCAAACCTACCCAGGGAGCCGTTCGCGCGCCAGCGCCACGACGCGATCGGCCTGCTGCGCGAGCGACAGATCGGTCGTATCGAGCCGCACCGCGTCCGCCGCCGCCCGCAGGGGGGCCACCGGGCGCGTGGAATCGGCATGGTCGCGGGCCGCCAGGGCCTGCGCCTCCCGGGCCAGCTCGGCGGCGTCGATGCGAGAGCCCCGCTGAGCCAGCCGGCGGCGCGCCCGCTCCTCCGCGCTCGCCGTGAGAAACACCTTCACGGGCGCGTCCGGAAACACCACCGTCCCGATGTCCCGGCCGTCCACCACCACCCCGCCCGGCACCCCGGCCACTGCCTCGCGCTGCTGCACGTTCACCCAGTTCCGGACCTCGCGGATCGCGGCGATCGCGGACACGTGGCGCGTCACACGCTCGGAGCGGATCGCCTCCTCCACGTCCACCCCGGCGACCGCGGGCCGGAACACGTCATCGACCAGGACGAGGCGCACCGGCAAGTCCTCCGCCAGCGCCACGATCTGCTGCGCAGGCCAAGTTCCGCCGCCCTCCCCCGACCTCCCGCGGCCTCCCGCGCCCTCTAAGTTGTCCAAGACCGCCAGCGTCACGGCCCGATACAACGCCCCCGAATCGAGGTGGGCCCACCCGAGCCGGCGAGCCACCGCCGCCGCCGTGGAGCTCTTCCCCGACGCCGCGGGCCCGTCGATCGCGATGACGCGAATCACCCTACCCCGATCGCCTTCAGGTCCCGGAAGAACCGGGGATAGCTGATGGCCACCGAGCCCTTCTCCGAGAGCCGCACGTCCGCCCCCGGCAGCGTGCCCAGCACCGCGAATGCCATGGCCAGGCGGTGATCGCGCGCCGTGTCGACCCGCCCGCGCGGGGGCCGGGTCGTGCCGCAGACATGTAGGTCGTTGCCGCGTGCCTCGGCTTCGACTCCCAGCACTCGCAGGTTGGCCGCGATCAGCTCGAGGCGGTTGCTCTCCTTGACCCGCAGCTCGCCCACCTCGCGGAACACGGTCTCGCCTTCGGCCCGGCTCGCGAGCACCGCGAGCATCGGCACTTCGTCCACCAGCGTCGGCACTTCCGCCGCGCCGACCTCCGTGCCGCGCAGCGCTCCTCCTCCCGGCCGCGCCACCAGATCGGCCACGGGCTCGCCCCCGGCGTCCCGCAGATTCACGCGGTCCACGTGAGCCCCCATGCGCGCCAGCACCACCAGAAACCCCGTGCGGGTGGGGTTCACCCCTACGTTCTCGATCACGAGCTCGCCGCCCTCGGCGAGCGCCGCAGCCCCGACGAGAAACGCCGCGGACGAGGCATCGCCGGGGACCGCCAGCCGGAACGCGGGCACCAGGGAGCGCCCCTCCGGCGCGGGCTCGTACACGATCGCGCCACCACGCTCGTGCAAGCCGAGGCCCAGATGGGCGAGCAGGCGCTCGGTGTGATCGCGCGAGCGATACGGCTCGCGGATCGTCACCGCCACGCCGCCCGTCAGTCCCGCCAAGAGCAGCGCGCTCTTGATCTGCGCGCTCGCGACCGGCGTGGTGTAGGTCAAGGCGCGCAGCCGGCCGCCGCGGATCGTGAGCGGGAGCGCATCGCCCCGCCCCTCCGTGATCTCGGCCCCCATCGCGCGCAGCGGCTCGGTCACACGCCGCATGGGGCGGCGGCGCAGCGACGCGTCTCCGGTGAGCGTGGCGGCGAACTTCTGGCCCGCGAGAATGCCGAGCATGAGCCGGGCGGTCGTGCCTGAATTACCACAGTGGAGTCGGGATGCGGGATGCGAGATGCGGGATGCGTGAACCACGACCTTCGTGTCGTCGCGGATGGACGAGATCTCCGCGCCCAGCTGGCGTAGCACGCGGGCCGTGCTTTTCACGTCGGCCCCGGTGAGCAGGCCCTCGAGCTCGCTCGCGCCTTTCCCTCCCCCCGCCAGCGCCGCGAGCATCAGCGCGCGGTGGGAGATGCTCTTGTCGCCGGGCGGCCGCACCGTGCCGCGCACCTTCACGCGTCGAGTCTCCGACGCCAGTCGGCGGCGCGCGTAAGCCAGCTTCGCAATGCGGCCGCGTCGCCCGCCTCGAGCGCGCGCTCGAGCTGGCCGAGCGGCTCCTCCAGCGCCCGCAGCGCCGGGAGCAGCTGATCGCGGTTCATCAGGAAGATCTCCGTCCACAGCGTGGCGTCGCTCGCGGCGAGACGGGTGGCGTCGCGCGCACCGGACCCGAAAGTCGCTCCGGGCGGCGACGCCTCCGCCAGGTAATGCGCCAAGAGCGACGCGACGGCCTGCGGCAGATGGCTCGTGAGGGCGAGCTGGCAGTCGTGCCGCGCGGCGTCGATCATCACCGGACGAGCCTCGAGCACGCTCTCCCAGAAATGCACGATCTCGCGGCCCGCGCCGTCGCCCTCCCGCGTCGGCGTGACGTAGACGACGGCGTCCTTGAACAGGCCGAGTCGGGCGGCGGCGAAGCCGCGGGCGTGCGTCCCGGCGAGGGGGTGGCCGCCGGCGAAGCGCGCTCCCAGGCCCAGCTCCTCGGCCCGCGCCACGATCGCCCGCTTCACCGAGCCCACGTCGGTGATCACGGCGCCGGCGGCGAGGTGCGGGTGCAGCGTGTCGAGCAGCGCCAGATTGGCCGCGGGCGGCGCGGCGAGCACCAACAGCTCGGCGGCGCGGGCGACATCGGCCGCTCGCGCGGGCGCATCGTCGATCGCCCCGCACTGCGCGGCCGTGGCGCGCTCCGCCGGGTCGGGCGACCAGCCGAGCACGGTGGCGATCCCGGCCCGCTTCGCCTCGAGCGCGAGCGAGCCGCCGATCGCACCGAGGCCGATGACGCCGAGCGTGGAGGGCCGCACGGGATGGAAGCTAGCCGCTCGAGACTGGGGCGTAAACGAGAAGGGCGGCTCTCGGAAGAGCCGCCCTTGACGTCGGCGTTCGACGCCCCGCGGGCGCGTCAGGGACAGGTGATCGGGCTGATCTTGGACAGCGTGATCGGGATGGTAGTCGTCTGCAACAGAGTCCCGTCTTGAATGAGATCGAACTCGGCGGACGCAGCACCGCAAACCAGAGTTCCCGTTCCCCCGAGGGCGTTGTTCGCGACGAAGTTGAAGCCCGGCAGGGTACAGGTGCCCGATTCGCACGTGAACGGACCCTCCGTGGTCTGGAGGCTCGTTCCCGCGAAGCGGCGTGCAGCACCTTGGACGATGTATCCCTGCACCGCCAGGCCAGACGCGGGCGCCCCGGTCGCGTTACTCACGCTCACGGTCGCGGTGCCCTCGAGACCCCCGATGTCCAAGGTCAACGGGGACAGGGACGCGCCGGCGAGGTGCGCGGTCTGCGCCCAGCCGATGTTGCTGAAGCAACACGTCAGTCCGCCCAACCCGTTGTGGCTCATCGCGCTCGCGCCGAACAGCGGGCGCGGCATCACCAGCCGACCGATCTCGTTCACAACGCCATGCCACGGCTTCAAGGCCAGATCGATCACGCGGTGCTTCCCGAGCCCCAGCCCTCCCCCCGGCGGGACCCAGGGTGCGCAGTCGATGATCAGCGTCGCCGGCGCCTCCGCGAGCTGCACCGCCGGTATGCCGGGGTCGGACCTATAGAGCCGCAGGTCGTGATAGTTCGCGTCACCCGGGCCCAGGGTCGGGCATACTTCGACCCGCGCGCACCTGGCGATGTCGTCAGGCGTCCCCAGCCCCTCTCCGGGCAGCGCCGCGCAGTTCAACGGGTTGTCGACTCGTGGAGAGGTCGTGAAGCTGTAGCACCCAAAATCGGCGAAGGGTGGCGGCGGGTTGCTGCCGGCGAAGCACCCCTCCGAGACGGGCGCGATGGTCAGCGTGACCGCTTGCGTCAGGTAGCCCGGGGGGAAGGAAACCCCGGCCAGGAACGTCGGCGGGGTCGGCACATCGAGACGCACATTGGGATTCGGGCCAACGATTTGCTCGAG
>WNGC01002571.1_pt1 | contig 11061 bp, 7 predicted proteins | sample 5400051 | NCBI WGS metagenome assembly WNGC01 (sample SAMN13153368, study PRJNA577476) | soil metagenome | isolation source: 20 cm soil or saprolite under grassland replicate 2 | place: USA:California | collected 2016-06-15 | reverse complement strand
CATCTCGAGCCATTCGCGACTGGGCTCGGTCACGACCAACGGCTCGATCACCACGGCGGCGAGTCGCGGACTCCGGTCCCGGATCATCTGGCGCGCGGCGGCAACGTCGTTGAACGGCAATTCCGCGAAGAGCGCGCGCACCCCGGCGGGAACGCCATCGGTTGCACCCTGGCACCAATCGAGCCAGCCGTGATAGCCGCACCCGAGCAGCAGGTCGCGACCAGTGGCGACCCGTGCGAGTCGCACGGCGGCAGCGACCGCTTCCGCACCCGTCTTGAGAAAGCGCACGCGCTCGACCCACGGCATGCGCGCCGCGAGCGCATCGGCCAACTCTGCTTCCGCCACCGGCGGCAGCGGTCCCACCACGCCGGCGGCGATCGCCTGTTCGGCGGCGCGATTGACGGCTGGGTGGCCGTAGCCCAGGGCCACCGCGCCGAGCGCCATGATGTAGTCCACGTACTCGCGGCCGGCGCTGTCCCAGACGCGGCATCCCGACGCGCGCAGCATTTGCGCCGGCGCGGCAGAGCCGGCGTCGGGACCGAAGAGCGCGTCGGGCCGTTTGCTACCGGTCGACGTGAAGCCGGGAACGCGCCAGTCGCTCGCCGTACTTGGTTACCTCGATCGCCATCGCGCGCAGCAGCTTGATTTCCCGGACGTCCGCGGGCGTGCGGTGCGCGATCTCACGCAGCGTGCGCATGACGCCGTCGGCATTGCGGGTCTTGAAAAACTCGATCGCATTGAGGGCGCGCGACACGTCCTCGAACAGCCGCTCCAGATCCTCCGCGGGCGCAGGCTCCGATTGGCGCCGCGGCGCCTTGAAGGGCGCCGTCTCCGACCCGCGCGCGAGGGAGAGCTCGTAGAGCATCACGACACACGCATGCGCAAGATTGAGGGAGGGGTATGCAGGATCGCTGGGAATCGTCACGACGCGGTGGCAGCGGTCCAGCGCCTCATTGGAGAGCCCGCGGTCCTCGCGCCCGAACAGCAGCGCCACGGTATCGTCCGCAGCGAGCGCGGTGATTTCGGCGGCTGCGTCGCGGGGACGCTGGAGATTGCGCTTGGCGGTGCGTCCGCGCGCCGTAAGCCCGACGATGTGCACGCAGTCGGCGAGCGCCGCTTCGAGCGTATCGAAAGTTCGCACGCGCGCGACGACGTCCTGCGTTTGATGCGCGATCCCTTCGACCCGATAGGACTCGTATTCGCGCGGGCTCACGAGCCGCAGATCGCGGAGCCCGAAGTTTTTCATCGCGCGTATCACGTGCGCGATGTTGACGAGCTCCTGTGGCTCATGAAGTATGACGACGATGCTCATACCACCAATTCCAGAATGCCGAATCGCGATGGGTCTTGCCGATCGCCGCGGAGCCAGATCCAGCCGCCCCCGCCACTCCATACGAGCTGTCCGACCCGTCGCAGCCGCCCCGGCAGCATCTCATTGACGATAAGATCGAATCGGACGCGCGCGCCCGCGTGCGCACGCACATTCGCGGGCCAGGGGATCCCGATGGTGAGGTGGTAGCCGTTCTCGGTGCGGCGCCAGGCTCCGCGCACCTTGGCGGCGGCCGCGGGCTCGGCGCTGTCGCTCGTGGCCGTTACTCGGATGGTACGACTGTCGGGCTCTGGAACGATGAGAAAACCGGCCGCGGGCGATTGCTCATGGTCGCGCAGCTCCGCCGCGAGGTAGACCTGCACGCCGTCGGAGTGGATGTCGTCGGGTTCGTTATCGAGCCGCAGGGGCGGCGCCCCGGCGGCGCGCAGGCAAACGTCGGGCTTGGTGACTGCGATGGCGAGATAGAGTCCCGCCTCGTCCCACGCCGCGTACGCGAGCGCGGACAGGTCATCGGGTCCGGGATACGCGTCTTCGCTGCGTCGATATTGATCCTCGAGCGAGAGCTGCAGCGGCTCGGCGAGATCGAACCCCTCGAATGTGCCGTCGAGCGGCGGAGTGCTGCCGACGCGAAACGCGGGAGCCGACACCGCGACCGGAGGATCGAGCTCGAGCAACGGCGTGAACGGAGGCTCGGGTTGGCGCAGCCCTCGCAACACTCGAGTGGAGCCGTCGCTCTGCTCGATGGTCCACTCGCTCCCGAAGCGGTGCCGATCGGTGCCGGCGGCCGTATCGATTTCTACGGCATCGCCGCGAACTCGTACGCCGCGAACGGTGGCGCTCGCAGCCGTCGGCTCGAGAACGCCGATGAGCCGCAGGTTGCGCCCGCGCGCGCGTTGAAGATAGAAGGGGATGCGCTCATTTCCCCCCGGCCGCGGCGGCCCTTCCGCGCGGAGCAGCTCTCCGTCGAACGCCAGGTGCAGCGTCAGTTGCCGGCCGTGGTCGACATGAGCGATTGCGATCGATCCAGGAGCCTCCGGCACGAAACGCTCGACGCGCGTCACATACTCCGATTCGAGTGCATCGCTCACCCAACGACCTCGCGTCTCGATGTCCCCCCGACCCGCGGGATGCCAGGGAAGCTCGAGCAGATGATCGTCGCGCGCGACCAGCTCCACGATGTCCAGGATGTAGACCGGGCCTGACACGAGCGTGCGCGTCAAGGCTCCGTAGCGACCGCGCACCCAGCCCCAATCGTCGTCCTGGGCGAACGCTTCGCAGACCGCATTCTCCGGCGGCTGCGATTCACCATCGAGACGAGGCGCGTTGTGCGCCAGCGTCGAGCGATACCAGAAGAGATCGCGCGCGACGTAGGAGCCGGTTCCGGGATCGGCGAGCCAATGGACGCCATCGGCGTGCAACGTGAGGTGCAAGCGGTCGGGATGCCCGTGACCGCCTCCGTACTGCCCGCACTCGAGACTGACGTAGCGATGCTCCCGCCGCAGCACGGCGAGGCCCTGGCTCTCCAACAGGATGCTGGGCGGTCGCCACGGCTCGGTTGCCTCCGGCAACTCGGGCAGCATTTCGAGCAGCGCCCACCAGGAGAGCGCGCTGCGCGAGCCGGGCACGGGCGTGAGCCGCTGCGCGCCGGCATCATGCAGGTACCAGTCGAGCAGTTCCGCTGGTGGAGCGGGCTGCGAATACAGCTCCTGGAGCCAGGCTGAGATGTCCTGCAGCCGCGCGTCATCCGCCGTCCCGCGCCCGACTTCCGCGAGACCAATCTCCCACAATTCGAGATAGACCGGTTGTGCCAGCGAGACGTTGAAGCGGGCATCCTTGCGCGCGGGGAATGTGAAGTCGGGGAGCGCCGACAGAGCTGGAGCGCGGAGCGCGGCCTCGAGCCGCGCCATCAAACGGGGGTCCTCGGCGAAATCGACGCCCGCGAGCCGGGCCCAGCCTGCTCCCGTGAGCAACCCCCGCAGCGCGAAGAGATGATAGTTCTCTCCCTCGTACCACAGCCCATCGCGGCCGTAACCGCGCATGAGGTGCGCGATCAGTCCGGTTGGACCCTCGATCACGCGTTGGGCCAGCTCCTCATCCTCAAACCAGACCGCGACCGCCGCCAGCGCCGCGTTATTCCAGGTCTGCCGATTCGAAAACTGTTCGTCGTATTCCCCGATCAGCGCGGCGGCCTCTTCGACAACCTGATTCACACCGCGCGTCGCGGCCTCGTCGAGCTGTCCCGCGTCGCGCAACAGCGTAGCGGCCGCCAAGTAATTGCACATCCATAACGATTCGAGGTAGGTCGAAAAGAACAGGCGGCTGGGGCCGAGCACGTTGTCGCGGTTCGGGTAGCGCCAGTAGCGCTCCGCGTACGCCGCCAGGATGTCGCGCGCGCGGGCCGCGGCCGGACCGGCCTCGGCGCTGCCGAGCGACGCCAATGCTGCAAGATGCCCCGCGCGCTCAGCCAGCCAGAGGTGCTGAAACCGGGCCCAATGACGATCGTGCCGCTCACCGCTCCAATTCTTGCTACAGCGCGGACAGCGATGGGACGTCGGGCTCCACGGATCGAAGATCAGCGTCGCGCCGTCGTCGGGACAGATGCCGCCGTCTGTCGAGAGCAACGCCTTCTGCTCGGGCACAACTGGCATCCGCTCGATAACGGGACGAGCGCGCTCGCGCAAATGCGCGAGCAGCGCCCGCAGATCCGGAGAAGCAGCAATCAACTCCGCGCGCTCGGCCAGCGTCTCGATGGTCACCACGCGCGCATCCCCTCATCCGTCCACGCAAGCTTCAGGACTTTGGCGCCGGCGCGAGCGGCGACGTCCGCGGCCGCCCGCGCGTCCTGCTTCATCACGAAAAACATCGAGCCGCCAGCACCGGCGCCCGCTGCCTTACCACCCAGCACCCCGACGCCCGCGACGGCCTCCTCGAGACGCGCCATCTCCGCCGTGCGCATTCCGGGATCGAGCGCCTGCTGGTGCTTCCAATTCTCGCTGAGCAAAGAACCTACCTGCGCGAGATCGGCGCGACGCAGCGCTTCCACCATCCGCTCCCCGACATCCTTCAGGGCGCGCAGCGCGCCGGTCACTTTGTAATCCCCGGCCTCATATGCGGACATGACCCTCGCAATCGTCTTACCGGACACACGACTCGTGTTGGTGTAGCAGAGCAACGTTTGCCGCTCGAGCGCGGTGGCAAACGCAGGATCCACGGTTACCGGCTCGATCCCGACGTCGGGATCGCGAAAACTGAACCGATGGAAGCCCCCGAGGGCCGCGGCGTATTGGTCCTGCTTTCCACCGGGCAGCTTGGCCTCGACCGCCTCGACGTGCCACGCCTGATCGGCGGCGTCTCGCTCGCCGAGTGCCTCCTGCCGGGCTTTGGTCAGAGCACCTACCAGCGCAACCCCTAACGCACCAGAGCTGCCGAGCCCTGAACCCGGGGGAGCATCGCACCGCGTGGTAAGCGTGAACCCACCGAGGACCGGAAACATGCGCAGCGCCGCCTTGAGCAGCGGCAGCGTGCCCTCGGGCCCGAGACCGCCCGAGTCCAGACACTCAAAGGTCTCGTTCAGCTCCTCCGACACGAGGCGCATCACTGTGCCGCCGAGCTGCAGCTCGATCCGCGCGCGCAGATCGATCGCGCCGTTGACGACGACGCCACCCTCGCGCGCCGAAAACGGCGGCACGTCAGTCCAACCGCCGGCGAAGTCCAACCGCATCGGCGCGGCCGCGTGGAACGCCGTCGGCAGCTCACGTCGTCTCACGGCGTGTCCACTCGCCACGCCGCCACGGTCGGCAACTCCCCACGCATGTCCATCCGCACTCCGTGTACCCGCTGATTCACTCCTTGGACGCCGCGCGCGTGATAGAGCCACACGACCGGGAGCTGTTCGGCCAGGAATCGCTGCGCCGCCGCCGGATCCGCCGATACCGGCAGTCCCGTCAGCTCGCCCACGGTTTGCAGAAACCCGAGCGCCGGATCGCCCGGTATCCCCATCACCGCAGCCGCAAAATCATGGCGCGGGCCGGTCACGCGATCCAGAAAGGCCGAGAGCTCGAGCTGGCGAATCGAGACATCAAAACCAACGGCGGCGAGCTGCGCCTGGAGCATCTGCTCGAGCGCTCCCTCGCCACTGCCGACCGAGAGGATCTCGAATCGCGGCCGAACGGTGCCGCTCGATTGCAGCAGCCGGCGCGCCGAGTCCGGGGCGAACGGGACCGGCGGCGCCGGAACATACTGAGGAAGGCCGGGCGGCACGGGTCCATCCGCGGGTGCGGCGTAGCCGAACAGATAGCCATCGATGATTTCGCGGCGGTTGATGGCGAGCGCGGCGGCGCGACGGATGCGCGGATCGTCGAACGGCGCGCGCCGCGTGTTGAACACCAGGCCGTACGGGAAGATCACCGGGTACTCGCGAATCGCCAGCGCGGGGTCGCGGCGCACGAACGAAGCGTGCTGGGGACTCACGCCGGCAAAATCGAGCTCACCGGCGACCAGCGCGGCGAGTTTGATCATCGGTTCGTCCACGACGACGACGATCAGCCGCGCGAGCTGCGGTGGACCGCCCAGGTCGGGCGGGAAGGTTGGATTGGGAGCGAACACCCAGCGCCGGTTGGGCTCGTGCAGCACGAAGCGGAACGGCCCATTGCCAATGGGGTGCTCGTTCCACGCGGCCTCGCGCAGGCGCGCGCGCGGCACGGAATCGAGGAGGTGCGCGGGCAGGATCGAGAGATCAGTCAGGACGTCGGGAAATGCATTCGCCGCGAACCGCGCTCCAAAGCGCAGCTCGACCGTCGAGTCGTTCAGCGCTCGCGCCGATTCGAGCGCGCGCAGGTCGCTGAGGCGCGGGTATCCGGTGACGGGATCACGGGCCGCGTCCAACGTCCAGACGACATCGCGCGCCGTCGTCGCGGCGCCGTCGTGCCAGCGCACGTCGCGGCGCAGCGCGAACGTCAGTGCGCGTCCATCCGCACTCCAGTGCCAGGCGCGGGCGAGATAGGGATGGGGTACGAGGGCGGAGTCGTAGCGCGCCAGCGTCATGAGCAGCACGTAGCGCTGCACCTGCCGGGCGAGTGGGTGCGTCGTGAGCAACGGATTGATGCTTTGCAGGTCCGCGCCCGACGCGAACAGCACCGTGCGGCCGCGGCGAGGTGCCTCGTTCCCGCAGGCTCCTGACACCACAAGGGCGAGCAGCATCGAGCCAAGCAGTCGCGACACGCCCGCATTCTAGCGAGATTCTCGGCGTGCTCGCCAGGCTGGCCCAGCGCCTGATCGCCGGTCTCGCCGTCGTATTCGGCGTCGTAATCCTCACGTTTTTCCTCCTGCACGTAGCCCCGGGCGACCCCGTCGACCTGATGCTTGGTCCCCTGGCCTCCACCGAACAGCGCGTTGCGCAGCAACACGCCCTCGGCCTCGATCAGCCGCTGGCGGCGCAGTTCGCAACATGGCTCGGGCGCTTCGCGCGTGGGGAGTGGGGCAACAGCATTGCGAAAGGTCAGCCCGTGCGCCGGGTGTTGGGCGCGGCGTGGCCGGCCACCGCCGAGCTCGTCGCCCTCTCTCTCCTTCTGAGCTACCTGCTCGGCATCGCGATCGGCGGCGTGCAGGCGGCACGCAGCGGATCGCGGATCGATACCGTGCTATCGGTCATCACGGTCACATTGTTCGCGTTGCCTGGATACTGGCTCGGCCTGATGCTGGTGCTGGTCTTTACGTACTGGGCGCGCCTCCTCCCAGCGTTCGGGGCCGCGGGATTCGATGCCGAGTATTTGCGCGGCGGCGCCTGGCTGCTCGATCGGCTGCGCCATCTCGCGCTGCCCCTCACGGCGCTCACGCTGATCGGCGCCGGGGGAGCGGCGCGCTTCGTGCGAGGCGCGATGCTCGAGACGCTGGCGCAGCCGTTCATCACGACCGCCCGCGCCAAAGGCGTCCCGCCGGTTGCCCTCGTGCGCCGCCACGTCCTGCGCAATGCGTTGACACCGGTGGTCGTTCTGCTCGGGCTGTCCCTCCCCGCCCTCTTTTCGGGCGCCGTGTTCATCGAAGCGGTCTTCGCCTGGCCCGGCGTCGGCCGAGTTCTGGTAGAAGCCGTGCGGGCGCGTGATTACCCCGTCGTCATGGCCGCGACGGCCGTGAGCGCCGCACTCGTGGTTGCCGGCAACCTGCTCGCGGATGTGCTGGCGAGTTGGGTCGATCCGCGGTTGCGGAGTAGCACGTGACCCGGCTGTTGCGCGACCGCCGCGGCGCGTTCGGGGTGCTCGTCGTCCTGATCGTATTGACCTGCGCGATCGCCGCACCGCTCGTCACGAGCGGTCATCCCAATACGCAAGGCGATATCGTGGCGACGCGGTTCGTCCCGCCGCTCAGCGCCGATCTCCACGGCGTCTTTCACCCACTCGGCACCGACCGATTCGGGCGCGATGTATGGACGCGGCTGGTGTATGGCGCGCGCATCTCGATGGGTGTCGGCCTCCTCGCAGTGCTCGTCTCCATCGCCGTGGGGGTGGTCGTGGGAGCAATCGCGGGATACTGGCATGGGCCGCTCTCTCTCGCGCTGATCGGACTCACTGATTTCGCTTTGGCGCTGCCGCGTGTCGTCTTGTTGCTGCTGCTGGCCGCGTTATGGCGACCGAGCACGACCCTGGTCGTCGTGGTCCTCGGGCTCACCGGCTGGATGAGCATCGCTCGGCTGGTGCACGGCGAGGTGCGCGGGCTGACGGTGCGGCCGTTCGTCGAAGGCGCGGTTGCCGTTGGCGCGCGCCGGCTGCGCGTGCTGGCACGCCATATTCTGCCCAACGCCCTGACGCCGGTAATTGTCGCGGCCGCATTAGGCGTCGGCAACGCGATTCTGCTGGAAGCCGGCCTTTCCTACCTCGGCGTGGGTGTGCAGCCGCCAACGCCATCATGGGGCAACATGATCGCGTCGGGAGGCGACACGCTCGTCAACGCCCCGTGGGTGGCGACGGCGCCCGGCGTTGCGCTCGTACTCGTGGTGATTGCCTGTACGATGATCGGCGATGCGCTGCGCGACGTGCTCGATCCAAACCTCAGGCGCTGATCAGACGACGCAGCGTCGGTTCGTGGATTTCGTGTGGACCATCGAACGAGACCAGCTCGTAGACGATCTCGTGTTCTCGCAGCCGGGCTTCGGTTGCGGCCACGATCTTCGGCGTGAAGAACTGATCGCGCGAGCCGAATACGAGAGTGAGTCGAGACTTCCGGAGTCGCGAGAGATCGAGGTCGGGCGGGACTTCTCCACCCCAGACAATCACACGATCGATACGCGCGGTGCCGAGCGCTGCCCAGCGGCACACCGTCGCACTGCCTTGTGAGAATCCGAGCGCGGTAACTTTCGCCCCCGTGCGCACCACGGCCTTGGAGAGCGCGTCGAGATAGCGCACGTAGTCCGCGATCTCATGCAGTCGATCTTCGCGCGTCATCCAGCTCCCGCCCACCCGACGCTCGGTCGGACTGTCGGTCAGGTAGAATCGGGATAACCCCTCAGGCGCGACGATACAACGATCGGGGGCCTCCAGGGCGCGGAATTTCTCGAGGAATCGCGACGCCAAATGCCCGTAGCCGTGGCAGACCACCCAGATGTCCCCCGCGGTCTCGGGAATTCCCAGCGTGAAGTAGCGTGCGGTGCGTGGAGTTTCGAGAAAGCGTTCTTGCATCACGTCACCATGATCGCGACGATCTCGTGCGGCTCGGCGACGAAGCGCACCAGCCGTCCCCGCTGCTCGAGAACGAGCGCGACTGCTTCGCGCTCATCGGCCCGCACGCGATGCGCGGTCTTTACGCCATCGCCGAAGCGCCACGCACCAGCGACCTTCCGCCCCGTCGCGTTGTAGCAGCGCAGCACGATCGGCGACCCGGACTGCGCCGGCTTGAGCGCGGAGAACACGAGTCCAGACCCTTCGAGCACGATGTCGACGGGCGCGAAGGTCAGCGATCCAGCATCCCGCAGCCACGTTGCCGTGAGTGGCAGGAACGCATCTTCCCACAGCGCCGGCATTGCATCGCCGCGCTCCATCTCGGCCGCCGAGATCGGAGCGAGCGCCAGCTCGACGCGCGTTTGCCCGAGGCACTGCGCGCCGGGAATGGCGGTCGGCCAACCCGCGTGGCCGGGCCGCGTCGGCAGCGTGTCGCGCGACAAGTCCCCGATCGCTCGGAACACCGTGAAGAGCAGGTCGCCACCCTCGGTCCATTCATACTCGAAGAACGCGGGAGCAAGGAGTGCGAGCCCGCGCGTGCCGCGCGCGGCGACGACGAAACGTTGCGCGGGCGCCGTCCGCACCGGCGTTTCCTGCGCGTAGGCGGCGCCGTCAGCGGATACCGCGGGACGCTGCACCGCGCCGAACGCGGTCCCGGCCGTCGCGGATACGCCGGCCAATCCCGTCGGTAGTCGGGCGCGTAATCGATGGGAGCGGTGCTGATTGTCGATCTCGAGAATGACGCGGACGAGCGGACTGTCGGCGTGCAGCTGTACCACCATCCGCACGTCGATCCCATTCGTTACCGACCACCGAGCCTCGAGGGCGGCAACCAGCGGACCGGCGGCCAGCCGCCGCAGCGCGACGGGTCCCTGGCTCTTGATCAGACGATCGTGCACGGGCGGAGCGTAGCTGTACGCGTCTCCCGCGTCGCCCGAGTCCTCCAGGCGCAACACGTCGGCATACCGCTCGCCGCGTTTACGATCGATCAATGCCAATGCGCCACTCGACTCGACGTTCAGTTCGATGAAACGGTTTTCCAGCGAGCGCCCGCGCGCGCGAACGGTATCGCCTTTCACAGCAGGGATGGGAGGGCCGAGCGTGAAGCCGCCGAGTCCCAGCCCTGGAATGGACGGTGCACGAAACGCGATGCGCGCCACGTCCACCTCGTCTTGATCAGGATAATGTCGCGTGGCATCGAGTCGCTCCTGCGCCACTCGGCGGGCCAGTATCTGCACTGGTATACTCGTGCCGTCGCGGCTGTACAGCGAGAACGGTTGATAGCCGGTCGCCTGGCGCGGTGTGCGGGTCCCGGGCGGTCCGACGAGCACGTCGCGCCGAAAAAACGTCACGTCGGCGATGGCGATGTCGCCGCGAGGACGCGCCGCGGGATTCCAGAGCGCAAGCGTCGGTCGCGCCTCCTCGTGGCGCTCGCGGGCAGCGTCGGGATCATGGCCGACGAGGTCGAGCAGCGCCGCGCGGCTGATTTCCGCCGCGTACGCCGAGACATCCGTGAGTCGCGCGTCCGCGGCCGCGGCCACTGCATCCGCGCAGCAACCGGCGATCGTGTCGTGGAACTGCGTGCGCACTAAACTGCGCCACGCCATGTCGAGCACTGCGCGGCGAGTGGGCTGGCGCGCCAACGCAGCGAGCGGCTCCGCGATTCGTTGCAGCAGCAGTTCGACCTGCCCATGCCGTCGCTTGAGTGGCGCGCGTGTCCCGTGGACGCCCTGCAGCGTCCAGGTGTAGCCGTATGACCACCGCAGCTCGCCCGCCAGTGCTCGCGCTCCGGCTGTCTCGGCCGCTTGGAAAAACTCATCGAGCCGAGAAATGCGGAATGCGCTCGCGGGTTCGATCTCCGCCAGCAGATCGCGCAGGGCGACAATCGTAGGATGCGGCGCGTGATGATCGGCCCCGATGAAGAGCGGGATGTGTTTCCCGGACGCGCGCTCCACCAGGATCGCGCGAACATGCGCCCAGGTCTCAGGAAGCTGCGCACCCGCACCCGGAAGTGCCGCGCCG
>WNGC01003430.1_pt1 | contig 11064 bp, 8 predicted proteins | sample 5400051 | NCBI WGS metagenome assembly WNGC01 (sample SAMN13153368, study PRJNA577476) | soil metagenome | isolation source: 20 cm soil or saprolite under grassland replicate 2 | place: USA:California | collected 2016-06-15 | reverse complement strand
CAGCGCCCCGAACAGCACCGCCGCCGCGGTCCCCAGCGCGGTGATGATTTCCGATGACCGGGTTGCCGCGGCCTCCAGGCGGGCGATACGGATGCTTTCCCGCAGCGTCTCGCCCGTCACCGCGTCGAACCGCTCTTCCTCGTGTTTCTCTCGGGCGAAGGCCTGCACCAGGGGAATCGCCGAGAGTACCTCGCTCATGCGCGACGCCACCTGACCTTCTTGCCTTTTCTGCTTCTTGGCGGAGGCCTTGGTCTTGCGATAGAGATGCAGCAGGCTGTAACCCAGGAACGGCAGGGTCCCCAAGGCGATCAAGCCGACCTTCCAATTCATCGCGAACATGATCGCGAACATCCCGACCACGGTCAGCAGCTGTGCGGAGAATTTGAGGATCGACTCCGCGAACACGTTCTTGAGGGTGTTCGTGTCCGTGCCGATCCTGGTCAGCAGGTCCCCCGTCCGCGCCTGGTTATGGAAGGACAGCGACAGTCGTTGCAAATGCGCGAACAGCTCCCGGCGCAGCGCGTACACGGTGGTGTAGCCGATGGACGAGGTGATAAAGATCTGGGCGTACGAGAACAGCCCGCCAAACCCCGCGATCAGGACGATCGCGCAGGACGCTCCCACGAGGAGGGGAACCTGGCCGCTCGGGAGGAGATCCCGGACAAAGGGCAAGAGATGCGGCAGTGGGTTCTGCAGGATGCCGTGATCGATGATGATCTTGAGGGGCCACGGCTTCAGCAGCTCCGTGGCCGCAACGCCCACGGTACACACAGCGGCCAAGAGCAAGCGCCCTCTGACCTGGCGCAGGTGGGCCCAGAAGATCTGGCGGAACCGCGTGCGTTTCCCGCGTCGCATGGCTAGAGCATGCTCGCCAGCAGGCCGATCGCTTCGGCCTGTCGCTGCCGGATCGCCTCGGCCTCCGGGTGGCGAGTCCGGTCGAAGGTCAGAGAGTGGATCTTCCGCACGAGCGCGATCCGCTCGTACCAGGCGACTCGCTCCGCCAAACCTGGATCGTCGTGGGAGGAACGCCGGTAGGCATCGAGGATCGTGGCGCGCGCCGCGGCGAAGTCCGGCAGCTTGCCCGGCTTGCGCAGGGTGAGCCGACGCAGCTGGGTCAGCAGATTGCCGAGGTCCAGGGCCGGATCACCACGGGTGCAATCGTCGAAGTCGAGGAAGACGATGGTGCCGGCGTTCCACCGCAGCTGCACCAGGCCCAGGTCGCCGTGCAGAAACGACGGCGTGGTCGGCGGCGGCGACGCTTCACGCTCCAGCCAGGCAAGCAACCGTCCCAAGGACGCCGCTTCCGCGGGAAACCGGCCGCACAGCTCCACGATCCTTCCTTGCAGGTCGGCGAGCACGGCGGCAGGCTTGCAGGTCGGCGAGCACGGCGGCAGGACCCGTCACCGTCGCCGGCGTAACGGGCGCGGCATGCAGGGCGGCCAGCGCGCGTCCCATCGCGGCCAGCACGTGGGCGCCCTCTGCCGCGATCGCCTTGACGACCGACTCGCCCGGCTCGTAGCTGAGGAGGAGCAGGCAATGAGGGGGGTGGTAGGCGAGGACGCCCGGAGCCACGAAGCCGCCGCGGGCGCCACAACCGGAGGCGGTCAGCCCTCGCAGCGTCGTCGCGACGCAGCAGGCGTCTTCGTCGCTCTCGTAGAATTTCCCTACCCACTGGTAGTGTTGTACCTCAGCGCCAGCGGCCACGCGGGCCTGGACGTCGTACCGCACCACGCGGTGTTTCCCGCGCTTGGAGAGGGGGTGCGCGCTCCAGGTCTCGACCGTTCCGTCGGCGCCGTGAACCGCGCGGAGCGCCGCCGCCAGGGCGGCTCCAAGGTCCGCAGCACTCAGGGTCGTGGGCGGGGGATTCATCGGGGTTGCCCCGAGCGCACCGCGTCCTCGAGTGCCGCCCGCGCCCGCGCGGCGAGCTGAGGCGCGAGCTGCACCCAGTCGGGCGTCTGTTTGCGATAGACCGTGTAGATCTTGCGCACGAGCGTGAGGCCTTGATAGAACGACACGTTGCGTGGGCATACCTGGGGCATCGCGGCCAGGTAGGCGTCCCGGAAGCAGGCGACCCAGTCGTCCGCGTGCGCCGGCAGCGTGCGATCCCACAAGCACCGTCGCTCGAGTTGCGCGAGAAAATGGCCGGCGTCGTATGCCGGGTCGGCGTACCCGAACATGTCCAGGTCGAGCAGGACAAGGCGATCGCCCGTCCAGAGGAACTGCCCCGCAGCCAGGTCGCCGTGGACCGGCACGGGCTCGGCCGGATCGAGCAGGGTCGCCGCGTCCTGGATCGCCGCCAGGAGTGGTTCGATGATTGCGGTCGTGTCGGGCCAGCGGCGCCGCAGACGGTCGCACCGTCCCCGCGTCTCGGCGACGAACATCTGGGCCGTCGTGGGTGGCTCCGGAACGACGGGCAGGCGGTGCAGGGTCGCCGCCAGGCGCGCCGCGCGGCGCAGGAGTTCCGGCTTTCGATCGTCAACGATCTCGGACAAAAACGCCCCATCCACCCATGGGAATACCAGCGCGCGCGCGCTCGAGACGTAGCGCGTGGGCAGGCACGGTCCGTCGTGGTTCGGCTGCAGCTGGACCGCCAGAGCCTGCGAATGCGCCCACACCTGCCGTCCGAAGTCATCCGCATATACCTTCACCGCGTAGGCGCGCTCTTGCCCGGTGTGTGAGCGCACCAGGACCCGGAGCACGAAGCGGTCGGAATGCGCGCTTTGCAGGGCACAGGCCGTATCGGCCGCCCGAAAGTCCGCCGGCAGCGCGGGCCCGAGGATCTCGAGCGCTGGCCCCGGTTGCTCGAGACGAGCCAACTGGGCGCGCACCGCGGCGCGTTGCGCCGGCGTGGGCTTGAACCGGATGCGCATCAGTCGCCACCGAGCCAGCGCGAGAGGTACGCGGTGAGCCGAGTGGCTCCGTCGAACGACGGAATGATCTGGGCCACAAGTCGCGCGTGCGCTTGCCGATCGCACCGCAGCGCCCACTCCAGGGCCTCGGCGAGACCCGGGCCCGTCAAGTCCTTGGGGTGAATGCACTGGGCCAGCCCACGCGCGGCCAGCGTTTCGGCGCGGATCTGCTGCTCGACCTTATGCGTGGCTCGGGGCACGATCACCAGGGGTCGCGCCATGGCAAGGGCTTCGCACACGCTGTTGTAGCCACCCATGCTCACCACGGCGTCGGCTGCAGCCATGAGTTCGAAGGTGTCGGCGCCCGCCACCACGCGACAAGTGGATGTGGCTCGTGCCTGCAGCATCGCTTGCTGAGTGGCCGGCATGAACGGCCCCGTCACCAGGATCGCGTACAGCTCGGGAATCGTCGCCTGCAACCGCTCCAGGGCTTCCCGTGCGGCGGCCAGCACCGGATACCCGTCGCTGCCACTCCCCACCGTAGCGAGCACGAATGGGGCGTTCGGTGGCAGTCCCAGGCGCCGGCGCACCACACCAAGATCAACCGCGGGCCGAGCGCGCACGACGTACCCGCAGTAATGGAGCTTGGATTGGACCGATGCCGGGATGGCATAGGCTTGCGCGACATCGTAGAGGTCGGGGGAGCCGTACACCGCGATGCCGTCGTACAGGTTCTCGAGCGCGTCGTACACGCCGAGCTCCTCCCAGGCGGCACGAATGCGCGCGGCGTCATCCATGATGTCGCGCAGGCCGAAGACGAACCTGGTATCGGGGTGCTTGGCCTTGAGAGCCCACAGACCATCGCGAAACTCGCCCTTGGAGCCCAGGGGCTCGTGATCCACCAGCACGAGGTCGGGGACCAGCCCGAGCACTGCGTCCCGCAAGATGGCACCGCGGATCGTCCGGAAGTGTTGTTTCGCCGCTTCTTCTTCCGCTGCTGTCGGCCGAACGGTGCCGGCGGTGAGGAGGGTGGGCAGCTTGATGTAGTCGCAGCGCTCGGGCAGCGTGAACCCGGCGAGCGGAGATTTGGTCGCGATGTAGGCGATGCAGTCCGGATGGCGCGCCAGGACGTGGCGGGCGAGGGTCAGGGTCCGGGTGACGTGCCCCAGCCCTTGGTTGTCTTGCGCGTACAACAGCAGCGTACGGTTCCGGACCGGCCGAGCCGCCGTCATGTCACGCCGCTCTGGCGACGGGCGCTGCCGCATCGAAGGACACGCCCAGGAGCCCCGCGAGGAGAGCGGGGATCCGGGTGAGACCGCTCACGTCGACGCGGCTGCGGCTGGCCGGGGGCCGCCCGAGATCGCGGGTCAGCCAGTCGCTCAGCGCGCGGGGGGTCAAGTCGTCGGGATGCAGCACCTCGATCAGCCCCAGATCCTGCAGGCGTCGTGCGCGAATCCATTGCTCGGGCTCGGGGTGCACGCGCGGCACAATGAGGGCGTGCTTCTCGAACGAGAGCACTTCGCAGATGGTGTTGTAGCCGCCCATGGCGATGATCCGGTCGGCCCGATCGATGAGCGGTACCAGATCGGGGACGAATTCGAGCACATCGCAGCGCGGGTGCCGCTGGGCGCGCTGGAGCAGGCGTTGCCGCTGCTCCGCCGGCATGTATGGCCCGGTCACGACCAAGCCCGTGGTATCGGGAGGCAGCTCGGCCTCCACGAACGCCTCGGCCAACGCATGGCCGTCGACACCGCCGCCCACGACGCAGAGCGCGATCCGGCCGGGTGGCAGGTTCGCCAGCAGCTGCGCGGCTTGGGCGCCGGCAAACTCGAGGCGCGGCCGCTGGTCCAGGTAGCCGGTATAGCGCACCTTGCTTGCCACGCCGTCGAAGACGCCGTACTCGCGAACGGGGTCGAACACGGCGGGGTCCCCGTAGATCCAGATGGCGTCGTAGTAGTCCCGCATGGCTTCGAGGGTGCCGTCGGTACTCCACGTGCGGCGCACGGTCTCAGGATCCTGCAACACTTCGCGCAGTCCCAGCACACAGCGCGTGCGCCCGCGCTTGCGGATATGCTCGAGCGTCCGGACGAGCTCCCGCCCGGCGCCGAGGGGCAGGTAGTCCACCAGAAACACGTCCGGCTGGAAGGTCTTGAGCGCTTTGCGAATCAGCTTGCTCCGCAGCGTGATCAACTCCTGGTCGGAGATGTCCAGGAAACGGGCGTTCAAGCCGCCATCGGCTTCCTTACGCAGGCCCGGCAGCGTCACGCAATCCACGCCTTGCGGCATCGGGATGGCGCCGGCTTGCCACGCTTCGGCAATCATGAGGATCACCGCCTGCGTGCCCGCGCCTCGCAACGCGTGCGCGATGGTGGCGTTGCGGCGAATGTGTCCGAACCCGTGCATCCCTTGCGAATACGTGGCGATCCGAGGGAGGGGCGGCTCACGAACGAAGAGCGGCGGCCGGTGTGACCGCGGCGGGGTGAGTGGGTCGGCCGCGCGCACCGCCGACGACGCGCGCATCCCGTCGAGCAGCTTGCGGATTTCGGCCAGCTCCTCAAGCGTAGCCGATGCCGTGGACAGGGCGCGCAGCGCGAGCTCGAGCGTTTCCACGAATTTCGGCACGTCGCCGTCGCCCGGAGACGTGTCCGGCTTTTCCTTCCTCTGCTGCCCCGTCCCTGGCACGGCTCCGTCCCCCTAGAAGCGCCAGAGGTAGCTGAGCTTCACGAACACCTGCCTCCCCACCGAGACTGCAGACGGATGTAGAGGTGCGGCTTGATGGAAGCGGTAAGCAAGCGAGCTCTCCGTGGTGATGAGATTGCGTACAGGTGCGTCCGCTGGCGCTCCACTTAGCCGGTACGGCGGCACAACGCCTCCGCTGGAGGGTAGCAACGCAAGTTCGCGCTCGCCATCCGGCAAAATACTGGTTTGGGGGATAAAAAACATGCCTTTGCCTTAGGCTCGACGTAGTCCATTCGGAGCATCCCCTTCCGGTAAAGTCAAGTACCTGCCCGGGCCGGCGGGTTCGCTGACGATCCCAATATGAATGGAAAATCAGCTACGACGCTGTGCCGCGCTTGGGGTCGCGGAACCAGACGCCCTTCCCGGCGTTTCCTTCGGCGCGTCGACGAGCTTCGTTCCGTTTTGCTCGAGGTGTTTCTTCAGCCCTTGCTGGTCCTGCGCGCGCGCCGTGAAGCAGACGTGATGCTGGTGTTTTTTCTTCCCCTCGTTGGCGTATAGTTTTTGCAATTCCCGCGGGTGGTGGAGGGGACATGGCTTCAAGCGTCAATCTTTTGCGGGTCAAGGTCGCGCCGAAGGGCATGGGCCTCAACGACTTCGTCGCCTTCGAAGAAGGCTATTACGCGGACGAGGGGATCGACGTCGAGCTCGACTGGAAGACCTTCCGCGGCACGCAGTCGAGCTGGAAAAAGTACGACTATTTCCAGCGCCCCCAGGACAAACCCTACACCGAAGGCGGCGGCGAGCAGATCGTACAATGCGCGTGCCTGTGGGGCACCATCAGCAACGCGAGCGCGGGCATGGGCCGGATGGTCGCCGACTGCCACGGCGTGTCGCCGTGGTCGATCTTCGTTCGGCCCGAGTCGAAAATCCGCAAGCCCCAGGACCTGAGGGACGTTCCGGTCGCGGTCGGGTTGCGCGCGGGGAGCCATTTCAATGTCCCGTTCCGCCTGGAGAAGTACATGCCGCTCGAGCGCATCAAGACCGTGAACGTCGGCGGCTTCGGCGCGCGCCTTGCGGCGCTCCTCAACCGCGAGATCGAGGCGGCGAGCCTCCTGCCGCCGCAGATCGACATGGCGAAGCAGCTGGGCTTGCGCGAGATCATCGCCGACGAGTTCCACACGCTGTGGTGGGTGCCCGAGTCGGCGCCGAAGGACGGCGTGCGCGGCTACCTCAACGCGCTCGAGCGCGCCGAGCGGGCGCTCAAGGCCGATCTTCCGAAGTACCTGCCGCTGTGGAGGCACTGCGTCCCGCCCGAGTTCCAGGATCGAAAATGGGATTTCAGCCGCTTTTCGCGCGGCGAGCGCTTCGTCTACAGGCCCATCGCGCGCGAGGAATTCGACGGGGTGTTCGAGCAGGTGAAGCGCTGGGGTCTCGACCAGCACATTGGGGAGCGCTCCTTCGAAAAGCTCGTCTATCGCGCGTCGCCCTGAGCCGGAGCGGCAACAGGAGGAGGTGCGCATGGCATCGGCGGGGGAATTCGACGTTTCGCGCTTCATCGACGAGCGCAGGCTCAACCGGTTCAATGCGAGCCTCGTCATCTGGTCGTTCTTCATCGTTCTGTTCGACGGCTACGACATCACCGCGATCTCGTTCGCGGCGCCCGAGCTGATCAAAACCTGGGGCATCGCCAACCGCGCCGAGCTCGGCCCGATCTTCAGCTCGAGCCTGTTCGGCATCCTCATCGGCTCGCCCCTGTTCGGGTACATCGGCGACCGCTACGGCCGCAAGATCGCCGTCATCGGCTCCTGCCTGATCTTCGGCGCGTTCACCCTGCTCGCCTGCTGGGCCGGATCGCTCAGGGAGCTTTTCTACCTGCGCTTCGTCGCCGGCATCGGCCTCGGCGGCCTGCTCCCCAACCTGATCGCGCTCAACGCCGAATACGCGCCGCGCCGCCTCCGCGCCACGCTGATCATCGTCATGTTCACCGGAATCACCTTCGGCGGTGCCGTCCCGGGCGCGATCTCGGTGTGGCTGGTGCCGCAGTACGGATGGCAGGCGATATTCGCCGTCGGCGGCGTGCTGCCCATTCTCATGGCGGTCGGCGCCGCCCTGCAGCTGCCGGAGTCGCTCAAGCACGTCGTGGTCAGGGACGACCGCGCGCAGGCGGACCGGCTGCTCGCCCTTCTGAAACCGGATCGCGCGCCCGACGCGGCCACCCGGCTGGTGGTCGCCGACGAGAAGGTCTACCGGGGCTTCAATCCGAAGTATCTGTTTGCCGACGGTCTCGCGCTCATCACGCCGCTGCTTTGGATCTGCTTCGCGTGCAACCTGATGGGATTCTATTTCCTGCTGAGCTGGCTGCCGACACTGCTCACCGGAGCGAAACTTCCGCCCTCGGAAGCGGCGATCGCGACGGCGCTGGTGCAGATCGGCGGCACCGTCGGCGGGCTCGCTCTCACCCGCCCGATCGACGCGAAGGGGTTCCTGCCGGTCACGATCCTGTTCGCTTGCTCGGTCCTCGCCGTCGGCGCGCTCGGCTACGTCGGACTGTCCTCCGCCGCGGCGCTGATGGCGATCGTGTTCCTCGCCGGGTTCTGCGTGCTGGGGCTGCAGTTCGGTTTGAACGCGGCCTCGGCGATGATCTATCCGACCTCGGTGCGCTCGAACGGGTCCGGCTGGGCCTTCGGGGTGGGAAGGGTCGGATCGGTGCTTGGCCCGATTGTCGGCGGCGTGCTGATCGGAATGAAGATGCCGCTGCAGGAGCTGTTCCTGTGGGCGACGGTCCCGTTCATCGTCGGCGCGGTCGCCTGCGGCGCGCTGACGCGGCTCTACGTGGCGAGATTTGGAACGTACGCGCTGCGCACCGCGCGCTGACCGGCGCGTGAGACCCGCGGGCAGCGTGCCGAACTGGGTTTTCGGCGCGCGGTGCTCGGGTTACTCGTCGGGAAAGGCGCCGTTTCCGGGGATCTGCGCTGCAAGCTGCTAGGCTGGAGGCATAGCGGCTCTTCGGTGCACAACCCGTCCCTAGCGGCGTGTCGGGTTAACCGCGATTCGAGCGCGGGCCTCGTCCTTTCCACCGATTCCTGAACGGGACTCCGCGGAAAGTCTGAGAACCTATCGTATCAGTGCCCGCCAATTCATGCCGACGCCTGATTGTGTCGCGGTGACCAAAATGCGATACGTCCCTCTTCTCAGGGGGAAACGCCATGCGAACTATCTACGGGTTACCCCCTTTTTCAAAAGCTCGACGTCAGCAGCCGTCCTTCTGCGCAAGATATATATCCAGCGGTATAGAAAAATATATCCGTACCGACATGTCGGTACGTCATTTCATTGAGCCGACTGCAATACCTTCCCGAGGGCGAAATCAGGCTTTTCAGGAATTGAAGGTGGACAGGTCATAGTTGATGGTAACTGCTTTGTGGTTGCGGAGCAGCGGTGCGGCTCCGTACGAAGGACATAGGCCGGTCAGACTACGCAGAGGATGGAACCTCGCGGAGGTCTTGCTCGTGTCTATGAAGCGATGAGGTTGTAACACTCATCCCAAGAGACTCGTAATCCCGCCGCTGGTGCGGGGCCAACAATCGGAGGTGTGACCGTGGGCATGGGAGTCGGAATCTTCGGCACAGGCTACGCGGGATTGGTCACGGCGGTGGGTCTCGCGGAGGTGGGCCACACGGTCACGGCGATCGACAAAGATCCCGACATCGTGGCCCGCCTTTCGGACGGGACGCCGACTATCCATGAGCCCGGCCTGCAGGAATTGCTGACCGCCAACCTGGAGGCCGGCAAGCTCAGGTTCAGCACTCGGGCCGAGGACGCCATGTCCGCGTCCAAAATCATCTTCCTCTGCGTGGGCACCCCGCCCCGAGCCGACGGACAGGCCGACCTCTCCCAGGTCGAGGAAGTCTCCCGCACCATCGGGCAGCAGCTGGACGGCTACAAGCTGATCGTGGAGAAGAGCACCGTTCCCGCCCGGACCGCTTACTGGATCGACACCACGATCCGGCGCCTGGCCGGACCGGAGCATGAGTTCGATGTCGCCAGCAATCCGGAATTCCTCCGCGAGGGCTCGGCGGTCCGCGACTTCCTGCGGCCGGACCGGATCGTCATCGGCGCCGATACCGACCGCGCGCGATCGCTGCTGCTGGACCTCTACGAGCCCAACTTCGACTGCCCGATCGTCTCCACGAGCGTCACGACCGCCGAATTGATCAAGCAGACGGCCAACAGCTTTCTCGCGACCAAGATCTCGTTCATCAACATGGTGTCCGACCTGTGCGAGGAACTCGGCGTCGACGTGGCGACCGTGGCCAGAGGTATCGGCCTCGACCCCCGGATCGGCAGCCATTTCCTCAATGCGGGTCTGGGCTTCGGCGGCTCCTGTCTGCCCAAGGACCTGAGCGCGCTCATCAGGGTGGCTGAGGGCAACGGCGTCGATGTCGGCATGCTCCGAGAGGTCGAGCGCATCAACACCGCTCGTGTCGACAGGCTTCTCGCGAAACTCGAGCGGGCGTTGTGGGTGCTGCGGAATAAGGTCATCGCCCTATTCGGCGTGGCGTTCAAGCCGGATACCGATGACATTCGCGGGGCGCCCAGCCTCGGGGTCGTCCCCCGATTGCACGGCGCCGGGGCCTGCCTGCGCGTCTACGACCCCGCTGCCACCCGGAAGCTCGAAAGGCTGTATCCGCCCGATGACCGCCTCACCTATGTGGATTCGGCCTTCGAGGCGGTCCGGGACGCCCACGCGCTGGTCATCCTAACCGACTGGGAGGAGTTCCGGTCTCTGGACCTCGGCCGGGTCGGTTCACTCATGCGAACCCCGATCGTCGTTGACGGGCGAAATCTCTTCGAGCCGGCGCAGATGCAGGCGGCCGGGTTCGAGTACTACAGCCTCGGCCGCGGGGAGGCGACCTTCCGCACGGAGCCGAAACGGGTGCACGTATGAGCATGCGCCGCCGATCTTCCGTGAGCGTGACGCCCGGGCAAAATTCCCCGGTCTCGGTGTAGGGGCCCAGCGTGGCGATCGCGGCGCCAGCCAGCGTGCCCACGACTGCGCCGAGCGCTCGGGCGACCACCCGCGACATTTTCCGTGCGAGCACGTCGACCTGCGTCCCGGCGCTCGCCCGGCCGCACGTGCGGGGCAAATTTCTCTTCGCCGGCGACGAGAAGTTCTACGTTCGCGGCGTGACCTACGGGGCGTTTCAACCCGATGCCAGCGGCTACGAGTACCACGACGCGAACGTCATTGAACGCGACTTCGCGCAGATGGCGGCGAACGGGATCAACACCGTCCGCATTCCGCACACGATGCCTCCCCGTTCCCTCCTCTACGCAGCCAGGCGGCACGGCCTGCGGGTCATGGTGGGGTTATCCGCCGAGCAATACCTGGGTTTTCTCATCGATCGGAAGAAGAGTGTGGCCGACATCGAGGCGCTGGTCCGCGCGAAGGTCCGGGAGTGCGCCGGGCACCCGGCGCTGCTGTGCTACGCCCTCGGCAACGAGATCCCGTCGACGATGGCGCGCTGGCTGGGCC
>WNGC01006937.1_pt1 | contig 11067 bp, 7 predicted proteins | sample 5400051 | NCBI WGS metagenome assembly WNGC01 (sample SAMN13153368, study PRJNA577476) | soil metagenome | isolation source: 20 cm soil or saprolite under grassland replicate 2 | place: USA:California | collected 2016-06-15 | reverse complement strand
ATGGCGAATCCCGATATTGACCTTCGCCTGAGTAGTCGCGATAAAAAAGATCAGCACCGGCGCCAGCAGAAACAGCGCTTCACGCCCAGCAAGCGATCTGCCAGCACGGTAAAAAATCAGCGAGGCCGCGATGAGGATCAAGCTCCCGAGCGGTGTCTTGAGGAGAAAAGAAAATATAAAATAACTCCACCAGCCATGCGGCGAATGCTCTCCCATGAGGAAGCCGGGCAAGCCTTCTTCCGATAAAGTCAGAAATTGCTGAAGACCCGCGAGCCAGGGGCGAAATCCTTGAAAGAAATAAACCGGGAGAATCGGCAATAGAGCAACAAGTAGTATGAACGCAAGGATGATTGCTGATTGCAGTAACCTGTTCAGAGGGCCGCTTTGCTTCTGTCTTGCTGGCAAAAAAGCAAATAGCTCGCGGTTCATCAGGGCAGAGCCGGCAACGACGAGGCCAAGGATGGGGATCAGAAGGATCCCGGAAAATTTGCAGAGCAGGGCCATACCTGTGGAGATTCCCGTGCCTGCCAAAAGCGACCAGCCGGGCGAATTGAGAAACTCCCAGAGCAGGTAAACGGCAAGAAACATGAACAGAGTTGCTCCGATATCGGTGGTGACGAGCGAGGAGTGAGCGACGAGATTCGGATCGACACAGGCAAGCGCAACGGCCAGCAGGGCTGCGCTATCACCCCAAAGCCGGTAAGCCCACCAGCCGCTGAGAGCCACCAGCAACGACCCAAGAAAGAGATTCGGCAGACGACCCCAAGTCAGGATCCGATCGGCCGGAACTGTTGATCTGTATAGCAGATCCTGCCCAATCAAGTAGCCATTTGCGTCGTGCCACTGTTGAGGGTCCGGATTGAAAGGCAGTCGATAAGCTAGGAAAAGTGGCAGGGCTAGAAGCTCTTTGATGAGCGGCGGGTTTTGTGGCTCGATGCGAAAGTCTCCTGTTGCAAGATATGCATAGCCCGCCGCAAGATGCATGGCTTCGTCGATCGTTTGAGAGTTGGTCCGAATAAAAACAATTCCCTGGCCGATGAAAATGCTTAGTAAAAATAGTCCGCCGAGCACGGCAAATTTAGTTCTCGACGTCGAGCCGGAGTGGTTTGATGCATGCGAACGAACCTCACTAAAACCAACATCCGATTGCGCTACCATTTTCCTCACCTGGCGAAATGAGCGCGGCCATTCGATCCGCTGGGCAGCTCCTCTAGGACATAAATCTTGTAGTTTAATGATCGGAAGGGAATAAACCAGCTATATTCGCGAAGCACTTTATACCCCGAAAGCGGGGACGCTGCGATTACGTAAGGTTTATTCTCCCTTGAGGTAACAAGAGGAACATCTGTCTGGGGTACGGCACCGGCCGATAGATTTTGCGGATGGGCGTAGAGGTTCCAGCCGTTGAACACGTAACCGGCATCAATACTGGCCAGGGGAATATCCTTTGCGCGAAGCCACGCCACTCCCTGAGCGATGGCGCGGCTGGTTTGATTCTCGTTCCATGTTACGAGCAGGGATACAGCAAAAAGAACCGTGACGCCGGCGAGCGCCACTTTTGAGTTAAATGATCCGCTGGCGGCTATCGCGATGAGAGGCGGAAGCAGGACTAGGGAGTAGCGATCAGAGCCCCATGGACCAAAGAACCAGAGAGCCATGATAATGGCAAGTTGGATGGACGCATAACAAACGAAAAGACCGAGTGGGTTTGCAATGTGAGCGCGGATTATATCGACAACTTTCACAATAATCACTGCAGAAGAAAAAAGCGAAAGTACGAAAATAGGAGGATTCAACCACGGCGGTAAGAAATCAGAAGCCGGTGGACCCTGCAGGAGGTGACGTTCTCTGCCGAGTGTATTCAACTGCCACATCCCATCTTGCGGTTTGGGAATTTCGCCCGCAAACAACATCGAGCAGCCCGTTAGAATAGATAAAGCGGCAACAACACCCCAAAACAAGGGCCGCCTGTAGACCGAGGTGACTATGGACATGCTCAGAGGGAGAAGGGCAAGGCCGGTATGCATAAAAATTCGCAATAGGCCGGACACTGCTTGGGTATAACGATGGAGCCAAAAATCGATCACCCAAGTCGTCAACGCTTTAGACGCAGATGTCACACCAAAGATTTGAGCAGTTAAAATAGGGGCAAGGCAGAACAGCAGACAAATTCCACTGGTGGGTAAAAGATATTTCCACGACCTGTGAGATGGCGTAAAAAGAAAATAAAGTAGTAGGCTGGCGGGTATCGCAACGGCTATTTGTCTAATGAAGAGGGCACACGCTGCAAGGATGCAGCCCCCATAGAGTTCAAGAGACCTTCTCCGGGAGAGTCCCCGCGCGATGAAGAAGAAAGCTATATTGGCAAAGCTCAGAAACGGGACATCCGTCATAAAAGAGAAGCCGAGAACAAAGAACACAGGATTGGCGACAAGGACAGCAGTCGCAATCAGACTTTCACTGCGCGCACGCCCCAACTCGCGCAACGTGCCGTATAGAGCCAAAGCTCCAAGCCACGCGAGCACCGCTGTGGAAACTCGAAGAGCAGTAAATGAGAAGCCGAAAGGCAGGCAGAACAAGGCGCCCCAAAGAATTTGCGCGAAGGGATAGTGAACGGACCAGTCGAGAACTCGAAGTTCACCCGTGTGCAGAAAATGTTCAACACTCCAAGCGTACGTCCAGTCGTCGTGAAAAGGAAGATTGGCGAGCGGATGAATCAGGAAGGCGACCGACGAGTAAGCGAGGAGTAGAACCACACCGGGAATTGATCTCTTTAGCGCGACAACGAATAAGGCGCGGCCGGTGCGCAGATCCAGTGAAGGATTTACGGTTAGACAGCTTTGGGCCATTGCAATCCTTGGTGTGGACGGCGCGCCGCACAAGTAAAATAGTCCTTGAGAGAGTTGATTGGGTTTTCAAAGAAGTGCCACGAAAGCGCGGCGATGCCAAATGTCATTCCAACCAGCAACCCGAACTGGATCGTGCGCGGCAGAATAAAAAAATCGAAATTTATCTGACCTAATAAAAGAGGGACGAGAAAATATATAAATAGATGATAAACATAAATCCCGTAGCTTATCGTGCCCAGGTAAATCAAAGGTTTTGACCCGAGAATCTGGCCCACCATGCCGCCGAAACCCGACGATGCACGATTGATGACCCAGGCAAGAACGAGCGGCCAAGCGGCAGGTTCCAGAACAAACCAGAAATGCTGCATCGCAGCGGGAAGGAGATCATAATGCTCCAGGCGCTGGAGGAGCAGAACCAGAATAACGCCAGGCACGCCGAGCCAAGAGATGCATTGCCTAAAATGTTTGATAAACGTCGGTCTCGCTCCGAGGTGGTGTGAATAGTAGGCCAGAAGCGCCCCGATGCCGAGCGAATCGAGGCAGGCGGGTGAAACTGCGTACCGAGTAACCCAGTTAAAATCAAGAAAATGACCGAAAAGACGGAACGTCGGGCCAACGGCGATTGCCGTGATAATAACTTTCAATAGAAATCGTCGAGGAGCAAATAAAATGAGCGCGGGCCATAAAAGGTAAAATTGTTCCTCGACGGCCAACGACCACAAGTGTCCCGTCACCGACCCATATTGGCCCTGGATCGCAAAAAGATAATTTGACGCATAAGCCAAATGCCAGAAAATCGTGTCGCGCACGTCACTCAAATCAAGGAGCGCAGCGATAGAGAGCACCAGATAGTATAAAGGAAAGATACGCAGAAAACGCCGGATATAGAATTGTCGAAGCTCGAGATACCTCTGATGGCCATGATATTCAACTTGATCTCGTGATCGTAACAAGATTCCCGTGATCAAAAAGCCGCTCAGAACAAAGAATAGCCAAACAGCTAAAAGCGCGAAATCGATGCCGCCAATCCTTTCTGGATAAAAAAAATGGCGTATCAGCACAGCGCCGACAGCGAAGGCACGCAGGCCATCAAGCTGGGGCATATAATGCGCTGAACTATTTGGCGTCTTGATCTCCATCAAGTCATGACCGTTTTTGCGGCCATCCGGTTCTATGGAGCCGAGGGTGCCTAAACGGCTTTGTTGCTGTGGCGGTTACCTTTATCGGTTCGCTTCGTTGCTCTTAAATTCCTTGTCTTATTCGGGCGAATCACCTCATAAATAACGTTTTGCCGATCGGCCCATGGCATCCAGGGATCTCCCCCGCCTTGGCGCAGATGAATTCGAATCTCACTAGGTGCGGGCGAAAGCTCGCTTGAAAGGTGATGAATGAATTTTCCTAGATCGTAGGTATGATTGTAAAAATCCAAGCGGCTGAGGAGGTAGAAAAAATACAAGAATCAACTTTTTCCTAGCGCAGGAATAAAGGTACTGTACTGCGGGGACGTAATCCGGTAAATGCTCAAGCACGTGACGGCCCACGACCGCGTCAAACTTACGCCGCAATTTTTTTAAGTCATACAGTGACATTTGCTGGAATCGATGCGCATCAGCAGGAAACAGTTCGCGTGCTACCGCCAAGAGTTTTTCGGTTACATCGATTCCGAGATAGTCGAGATCAAGCCCTTTCTCGCGAATCATTTCAAACATGACGCCATTGCCGCAACCGACGTCGAGAATGGATGACGCACCGTCAAGCAAGCTGAGGACTTTCGCGCGGGACCGGTGGCTCTTTCCCTCCGGACCGCTGCGCAAAAAAATCTTGGCTAGCTCGGGCGTCCAATGGCGCCAGTTTTCTTTCACTTTCAGATTTTGTTTAGACATTTCATTTCTATCCTATATGGCTTGGCTCAACATGGGACCCAGGACCCGATCCGCGGCGAAGTATTCGCGCGCCACTTCGCTCGCGTGAGCGCTAGCTCGGTCATAATCGCGCTCGATCATCTGCACGGCTTCCGTCGCCTCATCTACAGTATTAAACGCGTGTAGCCCGGGGCCGAGAGGGAGCACCTGGCCGAAGCCGGTGTCCTGTTCCACGACCGGTCGGCCTGCGGCGAGGTAGCAGGCCGCGCGATCGCTAAACCAGCCGCTGCGAAGACGAACATTCATGTCTTTCGCGACCGTGAATTCGCCTCGAGAACCGCGCAAATAATCACGATACCGCCATGGATCGATTGAGGTCTGGATTGGATCAACTATATGCCAGCCCTTCGCAGTGAGTAGTTCGACGTCCCCCGGTACACTGTCGACATCCATCGCCAGTTCAAAAGTCTTTGTGGTTCGTTGAGGGACATCCAAGAAGCGGCACCATTCGGATCGTTTGCACCACTTAAACGTCTCGCCCTGGTATTCTAGGTCTCGCCCTTTCGAATTCCACGTTCCGACGGTTGTATATGCACGTCCTAGTGACTCAGCATTTTCCCAGAGGCCCATTGTTATAGGTTGACGAGTTGGATGCCACATATAACCCCCAGTCGGCAAACTCGACCCCGCCTTGCCGATATTTTCACCAAAAGTGAAATGGAGTGTATGAGCATCGAGAATAGCCGCCAGACTTCTGTCTCCCTTATCTAATTTGAGCTGCAAATAGACAGGGTCTGAATCAATGAAAATGGAAGGGCGCTCTCGAAATAGCTCGATGGGAATTCGGTTGACTGGCCCGAAACTTACAAGGAGGTCGGATTCGTGCAAAAGCGCATCTATACGATTAGCCCCTGGACCATACTTAAGACCCCGATCAACATCAAAGAAAAGCCAGTGATCTCCAAATCCAATCTTACTGAAAAAGTTTGCCGTCGCCTTAATCCCGTATTCGTAAGAGGTAGCAAACTCATTTGTAAGGGGATTGTATGCCAAATCACAGTTCAGCTCCCCGGTGTCTTCGTAAAACCAGATATCATGGCCGAGGGAACGAAGCCCTAAGAGATAGTGGGCCATTTGCCAGGCATAGCCACCGACGGGATAACGGACCAGATAGCCAGCGAAAATGATCCGTGCCATTCGTTAGAACCCACATTGAGAGTCAAGTGCGCCGTTCAGGCGTTCTTGTATAAGCACGGAGTCGCCCCGATCACTGGAAAGAGGCGATCACACCATGCTCGACGTTCGCAACTGCTTCCAGTGCTCGCGCTCAAAATCATAGTGCGTCGTCAGCCGCTTCAATTATCTCCCAAACCTACTCGGTCCATTAAACTGCCAAGTACCTTCTCCGCCGCGAAATACTCTTCCGCGATCTCACGGGCAGTACGGCAGTGGCCTTCGTAATCGCTCTGAATCGTGTCGATTGCCGCCAGGATGTCCTCCATATTCCTAAAGGCAAAAAGCCCGCGGCCGGTTGGCAGGATGTTATCGAAGGCGGTATTCTGAGTCACGACGGGTTTTCCCGCAGCTAAATAGCAAGCGCTTCGGTCGCTGAACCATCCGCTCCGAAGGCGAATATTCTGGTCCTTAGCAACCGTGAACTCGCCCCGTGAGCCAAGAATGTAATCGCGGTAGGGCACGATGTCTTTCGACAAAGAGATTGCATCGACAACTCGCCACCCATACGACGTCAACTGGGGAATCGCCTCTTCGTCTTTCTTGTCTTCCCACGCCAAGGCGATCTCGAACTCCTGTCCGGTTCGACGCGGCAAATCAATGAATTTTAGAAACTCGACATGCTTGCTCCAGGAATACGTCTCTCCTTTCCATTCGATATCCTTGCCCGGTTGTCGCCACTTCGCTATCGTCGTGAAACGGGGCGAAATGTTGGGCTGTTTGTTTCCGTCGGACGATAATCGTGCATCGGGCGTCCACCAATCCAGAACAACGGGCTGGCGCGTGGGATGGTAATGGAAGCGACTCAAGGGCACGCTACAATCCGACGCTCCGAGGTTTTCGCCATAGCTGAAATGATGCGTGTGCGCTGCGAGGAGATCGATTGCCTTATGAGCGCCTTGAAGCACCTCAATCTGACGTATGACAGGATCAGTCTCAAGGTAAATACGTACCGGCACACGCATGTGCTCTTCGGTCAGCCGCGTCGAGCCGGTTAAGTTTAATAATGCATCGGCCTTTTCGAACAAGCGCGACACATGCGTCTCCGACAGGCCAAAGACTTGGCCGTCTACCCGGGACCAGTAAGCCCAACGATCCTGCAAGCCGTAAGATGACATGAGTTTGGCCACATAGTTGACGGCGTATTGGCAGTTGACGGTATAGGCATATTCGGACTCATTCTCCTCTTTCGTGTGCAGAGGATTATACGCCCAGCCCCCCGTGTCCTCGACATAGTAAACGTCGTAACCGAGTCGTCGGAAGCCTTCAAGATAGTGCAACACCTGCCACGACACCCCTGCTAAGGGGGTTCGTCCCAATATCCCCATTATGACAAGGCGCAAACCTCTCGTCATTGGCGACCCACGGATCGGTTTGTCAGCCGGCGTGTAGCAATCAATTCAGTTACAATTATCCGCAGAGACGCATTCATGACTGAACTTAAGACAACGCTCGGTCCAAGAGAGTCGCAACGACTTTGCGCGCGTCGAAAAACTCCTCTGCAAGATTCCGAGCTAGCTTACATTGGTTGTCATAATCGATCACGACTCTCTCAATAGACTGTGCGGCTTCTTTTACGTCGCGGAACCGAAATAAGCCGGCAGAATCCGGAAGGAATCGGCTCGCCCCTGTATGCTGGACAACGGCTGTTTTGCCGCTGGCCAAATAGCAAAGTGTTCGGTTGCTCACCCAGGCATTTTCGAGTTTCAAACAAGCTGGTTTGGCGCAACTAAACTCACCGAAGGAGTCTTGAATGTAGCGCTGATAGTCCCAAGGGGTCGCCGCAATTCTATGAGAGTCAACTACACGCCAGCCTCGGTCTTCCAACATTCGCCACTGGTCGTCTGCTGGCTTCAAGTCGAGAGCCAACTCCAACGGGTGATCCGTGAGACTCGGTATCTCCACGAATGGTAGAAAACCACTCCGTTTGTCGTCCAAGTGTGCGTGTACATCGTCCTCGAGCCATCCGCCGGCGTACCAGTGTGCCACGGTGGTGATCGGTGCTTTGGTCGTTGCTTCACACGCTGGCCACCAGTCGAGAGCCACGCATGGACGGGTATAAACCCAATTCAACCCCAGATCAGGGATCCGTGTTTCCGCCTGACCCACGGTCTCCCCGGTCGTAAAGTACACATCGTGCGGAGTCAGCTTTTTTCGTCCTTTGCTGATCCAGGCCTGCGATAAACCCGGATCAATGTCTAATAAGGCTGACCTCCGGAAACGCTTTACAACATGCAGCGGAGTGTCATAGGGAAACTCTAACAAGAGATTCGCTGCCGCGGCGGCATCCAGGTCCAGACATCCCAGGGTGGTTAAATCCAAAGGCGGTGACCCGTCACACGAGCAATAGAGGGCCAAACAATTCACAAAATCATAGCGCTCTAAACGGAGCTTCAGGGCGGCAACGTTGGCTCGCAGTTGGGAAGGCGGAGAGCTTGGGGCAACGGCTTCGAGCCAGATTACTTTACAGCCGGCTGCACGTAACCCGAGTGCCCAATTCAAATATTCCCATAGATGACCACCGCCCTCAGGGTACTCCAGGGTTCTTACCGGCGCGATACAGACCGTAATACCCATGTGAGCTGCTTAACCCGAAGATGAAGTCGCGCGATAGTGCCGATGTGTCAAGTCTACGGGTTGGTTACCCTCCAAATTTCTCTTCTCGGGATAAGGGGTACGTGTGAGGTGCCACGAAAACAGACGGATCTCCTATCGCCTTTGAAACGTCGGACCTGATAAAAGCGACCCGGCCGTGTTCAATGCCCAGGAGTAGATCGCAGTGTTTCAAGGTAGACAAGCGATGGGCGATGATAAAGACAGTGCGCCCAATGCTGAGACGCTCCATCACCTCGATAATTTCTCTTTCTGTTTTTATATCGATGGAGCTTGTCGGCTCATCCAGGATGAGAATGGGAGCATTCTTCAGAAAAGCTCGTGCGAGCGCAATCCGTTGGCGCTGTCCTCCGGATAGTTGCATTCCACGCTCACCCACCATTGTCCCATAGCCGTGCGGGAGCCGAGTTATAAACTCATGCGCATTAGCGGCTTTGGCAGCCTCAACGATTTCATCTTGCGAGGCACCGGGACGTGCATAGGCAATGTTCTCGCCGATGCTGGTCGAAAAAAGTATAGATTCTTGAAGGACGATGCCGAACTGATTGCGAAGCTCCCCAAGTTTGTAATCCCGAAGATTAACACCATCGAGCAGGATTTGGCCCTGAGTCGGGTCGTGAAATCTGGTCAACAAACTAACAAGCGTTGACTTCCCCCCGCCGGTCATACCCATGATGCCGACTCTAGTGCCAGGCTTGATTGCGAACGAGATGTCACTCAACACTGGATACTCGCCGTTGTATGCAAAGCAAACGTCCTCGAAGGTTACCTCTCCGCTAGCATGAGATATCGGCACTCCATTTTTATTTTCAACGACATCGTGGGCTTCATCCAAAAGCGCGAATGCGCGCTCGGCACTGGCAAGCGAGCGTTGCGCACGCGCCGTCATCTCGCTAAGGGACGCCAAGGGTCCGAATAGCTGTGCCAAGTAGGACATGACCATCATCAACTCGCCCAATGTTAAGCTTCCGGACTGGACATGTCGCATGCCCAAGAATAGGACCGCGGCTGTTCCAGCTGCGGTAGTAATTCCAATCAGAAGATCGAAAGCCCCTTCCGACCATGCAGCCCGAACTCGTACTGAAAAGGTCTCGTTAGAATGACGAACGAAACGCGCTTGTTCTCGCTCTTCTTGGCCGAAAGCTTTAACCACGCGCCGGGCACTTAGGGCCTCTTGCACTACTGAAAAAGCGGAACTTTCCAAGTGCATAATATCGCACCACTGGTTACGAAGCCGCGAATTAAACGTTCGCGCGCCAAGATACAAAATAGGTGTAACTGCGGTTGCGACTACCGCCAACTGCGAGTCGAGCAGGGCGATAATGTAAATCATCCCGGCGACAGTCAATCCTGAAGCGACAAAGGGTATGAAACCATCGACGGCTATCCACTGAATCGCAGGAGCATCATACTGGATCCGGTATGTGGAATCAGTTGTTCCTCTGGCGTCGTGATAGGAAACCGAAAGACGCTGGACGTGGCGAAACAGTTTGTTTCGGAATGCCAATGTTAACTTTTCCCCCGTATAGGTGCGCAACAACGTGCTTGTGACCCGTTGGAGTCCGCTGAGAAGGGCAACGAGCATCGTTAGAGTCACGACGAACGTCAGCATGCCGTTAGGAGAGCCGGTGACAGCCTCAGGCACCACTTGGTGTAGAAATGCTGGTATTGGACGGGAGCCAATGAAGCTATCGACCGCAATTTTCAGCGGCAATGGGATCAGCAGAGCGAGGGGGGGCGATAACAAGGTTATCAACAGAATCGCCCCGATGTGCGTGTAATAAGGCCTTACTTCGAGTAACAGCCGACGGTAAAGCTCAAAGCTATTGTGTTTCTTTTTATTTGTCATGAATGGCATCCGAATGCTGCAAGGTGCGCAGGATTGCGGCAACGGCGCTCCCGCAACCACGCAGACTGTATATCGTTAGAAAAACGCTCAACAGACCCAGGATGGTGGAAGCCACCCATGCGTTATCAAGCGCTGCCGCAGCGGAAAGGGAGACGGATAAAACGGGAAGAAGAATCTCCAGCAGTGAACACCTAGGCCAGAGCCGAACTCGCACAAATTGGTTGCCTGCGCCGTGATCCTCCACCGCCATGAGCAAGCGCGCGAAGCCGAGCAACCCGGCACGCACTTCCAAGTCCCATCGATCGTAATCTCCGCCGCGTCGAACGTAAACCCCCGCTTTGCGCAAATCCGCTTCGAAAGATTTCAATCTTTCATTGGGATCACGCCAATGTTCCGTCCAAACGGCAAATTTCCGCGGCCAGGGCATCACAAAACCGGACGCCTTGTATCTCCAGAAAGTGAGGCCGGAACGCAGGCGTCCGCTTAAGCGCGCAAGAGGTTGGAGTAAATGAAGCAATGCTGTGACGGTGCGCAGTTTAATCCGGTCAAAGGGGGATCTTCGCGAGGCTGAAAAGCAGACTCGTGACGAACTGATCACGGCTTGGAAAATAGGAGCGTAAAGTACTAAGGCCAGGAACGGCAAACCATAGAATAAGGGAAA
>WNGC01003939.1_pt1 | contig 11067 bp, 9 predicted proteins | sample 5400051 | NCBI WGS metagenome assembly WNGC01 (sample SAMN13153368, study PRJNA577476) | soil metagenome | isolation source: 20 cm soil or saprolite under grassland replicate 2 | place: USA:California | collected 2016-06-15 | reverse complement strand
CCTTCGACGTCGATCTCGAGCTTCCGGGCGAGGCCTTCGAGGGTCGCGTCCTCGGCCTTCGTGACCTCGCGGATGCGGTACTCCTCGCGCAGGAGGTGGAGCACCTTCTGGTCGAAGATCTGGAACGCGGCGCGCCGCGGCTGCTCGATGACCGCGCGCCCGTACTTCACGTAGGTGTAGTTGCGGAAGTCCGCGCCCTCGTCCACGAAGCGCTCGCCGCGGAGATTGACGATGATCCCGAGCGGGTAGGAATGCTTCTGAAAATTGTCGCCGACCTTCCGGTCGCCGTGCCAGGGTGCGTTCACGTCCCACTGAACGGAGTGACAGCCGCTCCAGTGGCCCCAGGGCAGCGCGCCGATCTCGAGCGCCATCCGGATGCCGTCGCCCGTGTTGTAGGGCGTGCCCCGCACCCGCGCGAGCTCCCAGTTGCGGCCGAGGTAGCGCGTGCGCATCTCGGGGTTGGCCTCGAAGCCGCCCGCGGCGAGCACGACGGCGCGCGCCCCGAGCGTCTCCGTGCCCGCGGGCGTGCGCACGACGACCCCCGTGACGGCGCCGCGCTCGTCCGTCACCAGGCGCGCCGCCTTCGCCTCGAAGCGCACCTCGATCCCCGCCTTCGCTGCCGCGGCGTACTCCATGTCGATGAGCCCGGGGCCGCCGCCGACCGCCTCCAGCACGAGCCCGCCCCAGAAGCGAAAGCGCCCGCCGACCTTGTAGGCCTGCCGGCCGAACATCGGGATCCAGCGGACGCCGCGGTCGCGCATCCAGCGCACGGTCGGCTGTGACTCGCGCACGAGCTGCATCGCCAGGTCGGGGTCGGCGCAGTCCTCGGTGACCCGCATGAGGTCGTCGTAGAACTGCTCCTCCGTGTAGGGATCGACCTCCATCGAGGCCTGCTCTTCGGCGGAGAGATCGCCGACGAGCTCGCCGAGCTCCTCGAAGCTCTTGAAGGCGAAGCGGAAGCCGCCCGCCGTGAAGAAACCGTTGCCGCCGCGCCAGGCCTCGGGCGCCTTCTCGAGGACGAGGACGCGGGCGCCCGCCTCGCGCGCGGACAGCGCCGCGCACATGGCGGCGTTGCCGCCCCCGATCACGACGACGTCGTATGGGGCGGGCACGGCGGGCGCTAGCCGATGATCTCGCTGATCTGGATCTGGGGCGAGATGTTCGTGTAGTTCGGGATGTCGGCCGTGAGCTCCTTGCCGTGGGTGCCCATCCCCTTCTGGAAGTCGGCGATCGCGTTGAAGTAGAAGTGGCAGGCGGCGACGTAGGGCGCGGCCGCGCCGGGTGCGCCACCCGCGACCCCCCTGTCCACCTCGCTCCGGATCAGGCCGAAGGGCTTGAGGCGCTCGGTCGCGAGCTTCATGTGCTTGGTCTTGTAGTAGTCGATGTCGAACTTCTTGCCCTCGGTGGCGGGGTACAGCACGCTGACGCGGATCATAGGAACCTCCCTCGGGTGTCGTTCGCTCCGGTCTCGATCAGTGGACGAACGTAGCCGCTACGCGCCTCGAGCGCAAGAAGTACGGGATCCAGACGGCCGCGCTGATCGCCGAGCGGCCCACCTGCCGGTAGTCGCTCGCCGTGAGGTGCGCCTGGGCCGACGGGATCGTTCGCGCGAGCGCGAGATCGGCCAACACCGCCGCCAGGCTCACGCCCATGTACGCCACCACCAGCCGCGGGAAGCCGCGCATCTTGGCGAAGAACACGTAGAGCAGGACGCCGGACCACGCGAACAGCACGAGGTTCACGCCCGTCTCGCCGAGCAGGAGCGGCGCCCAGAGCGGATGGTAGGCGGGCGCGCCGGGCGTCGTCAGGGCGCGCCACGTGTCGGGATCGAAGATCGCGACGTTGTCCGCGACCGCCTTGAGCAGCAGCATCGGCTGCACGCAGAGCCCGATCGCGACGAGGATGAGCCAGCCGCCGATCCCTTCGGGCTTGCTCGCGTCCTCGATCATCGTGAGGTCACCCTATGCGCGGGGGCGAGGAGTGTCAAGGTCGTTCGACAGCCGCACGAGAAATTTCGCGAGATCGCGCGCCATGTCGTCGAACGACTCGCGTAGGTGATCCTCATCGCCGCCGCCGAACAGGCCGATCGAGGCCACGCGACGGTCGGCGGTGACCAAGACCACCTTGCCCGAGGGTGCCTCCACGAACCGCATGTCGGCTTGCGCGCGGGCGCGGCCTGCGCCGTAGAGCCCGGCGAAGTAGCGGGCGGCCTGCGACCCCCGCCCGAGCCGCGTGATTGCGCCCTCCAGCTTCAGCACCCGCTCGCCCGAGCGCGGCTGATAGCCAGCCGCGTTCACCTCCACGACACGCTGGAAGAGCCCGCTCTCGCGGAGGCGGCGCACCAGCTCGGTCCGATAGAACGCCGCCATCTTGGCGGCAAATCTCCGATCGCCCTCGTCGTCGAGCTTGTCGGTGACGGGGAAGAGCGCGACCGTGACGGTCGCGTAGCCTCTGACCGCGAAGCCAGGCGCGACAGCGACGAGCCCAGCCTCCTTGTCCTCCACGCTCGGCGTCAGCCCACCAGCGCTGAGGGGATTATCCGGCGAGCTTCGCGTGGCCCCACAACCCGCCAACGCTATGGCGACCACCAGCAGAGCAAGATCGCGCACTGATCGGGACGGCATCATCGGCGCTCCCTTCAGGGTTTGGTTTGGGTTCGACGGGGCCAGTCTAGCGACCAAGCCCCAGGCCTCCAAAGACATTTCTCTGTTGGAAATTTCTTGGGAGCATCGACTACCATAGCTTGAGTCGTGGAGCCTGAGACTCGGTGATGTCCTGGTCACCCTACACTGAACCGGCCCGGGGCGAGTGGGCCCGGCTGCGCGCCGGCACCACCCTCGCGCTCACGCCCGAGGACCTCCTGCGTCTTCAGGGGCTCAACGAGCGCAGGCTCTAAGGCCATGGCCATTCAGCGCTTCGTGATCGAAGGCGGTCATCCGATCGGCGGTCGCATCCGCCCGAGTGGCAACAAGAACGCGGCGCTCCCGCTCCTCGCCGCGACGCTCCTCACCGCCGACGAGGTGGTGCTGACGAACGTGCCCGCCATCCGCGACGTGGAAGCCATGATCTCGATCCTCCGCGACCTCGGTGTGACGGTGACGCCCCGCGGCGCGGGTGCGCTCGCCTTCAGGGCCGACCGCGTGAACGGCGAGGAGCCGAACGCGGAGGTCTGCAAGAAGATCCGCGCCTCGCTCCTGCTCGCCGGGCCGCTCCTGGCGCGTCGCGGTCACGTGCGGCTGCCGCTCCCGGGCGGCGACGTGATCGGGCGCCGCCGTATCGACACCCACGTCCTCGCGCTGCAGGCGCTCGGGGGCACCGTCGAAACGGGCGGCGGCGAGTACATCTTCAGCGCCCAGAAGCGACTGGTCGGGGCCGAGGTGTTCCTCGACGAGGCCTCGGTCACGGGCACCGAAAACGCGATCATGGCCGCGGCGCTCGCGCGCGGGACCACGGTCATCGAGAACGCCGCCTGCGAGCCACACGTCCAGGACCTCTGCCGCCTGATCGATGCCATGGGCGGAAGCATCGAGGGCCTCGGCTCCAACCGGCTCGTGATTCACGGCACCACCAGTCTCCATGGCGCGGAGTACGCGCTCGGGCCCGACTACATCGAGGTGGGCTCGTTGATCATGCTGGCCGCGGTCACCGGCGGCGAGCTCTCCATCGAGGAGGCGCGGCCGCACGAGCACCGGGCCACCCAGCTCGCGTTCAGCCGGATCGGGATCCGCTTCGGCCCCGACGCGAGCGGGCGACATATCGTGGTGCCGGGAGGGCAGGACCTGCGCGTCGCGTCCGATCTCGGCGGCGCCATCCCGAAGATCGAGGACGCGCCCTGGCCCGGCTATCCCGCGGACCTCACGTCCATCGCGGTCGTCGGCGCCACGCAGAGCGAGGGGACGGTCCTGATCTTCGAGAAGATGTTCGAGTCGCGCCTGTTCTTCGTCGACCGCCTCGCGTCGATGGGCGCCCGGCTGATCCTCTGCGACCCCCACCGCGTCGTCGTGAGCGGCCGCTCGCAGCTCATTGGACAGGAGCTGGTGAGCCCGGACATCCGCGCGGGCATGGCGCTGCTGATCGCCGCCCTGTGCGCCGACGGTACCAGCACGATCCAGAACATCCAGCAGATCGACCGCGGCTACGAGCGCATCGATCAGCGCCTCGCGGCGCTGGGTGCGCGCATCGAGCGTCGGTCGAGCTGACGAGGCCGTCACCGCACGCGCCTTCGATCCCGCCCCAGAAGGAGCCTCGGCCACATGACCCAACCTGACCCGTGTTTCAGTCGTGCGGCTCAGCCTTCGCGCGGAGCGCCGCGGCCGCGCATCTGCTCGATAACGCGGAGGATCGGGCGGGCCAGGTAGAGGCGGCCCCACTCGCGCCCCGTGACCTCGGTCAGTAGCTCGAGCTTCTCGAGCCGGGCCACCAGCTGGCGCGCCGTCGGGTTGGACACCTTCAGCAGGCGCTCGGCCCGGGCGACGCTCATGTACGGGTTCACGAGCAGCGCGTCGAGCAGCTGCGCGGCCTTCGGATAGTCGGCGAGACGCTCGCGCCAGCGCTCGCGCAGCTCCATCAGCTGCGCGGCCTGGGCGACCGCCTCCTGCGCGATCACTTCGACGCCAGTCAGGAAGAACCGGATCCACCGCTTCCAGTCGCCGTCGGTGTGGACCGCCTGGAGTCCGTCGTAGTACTCGCCGCGATGCCGATCGATGTACGCGGACAGATAGAGCAGGGGCTGGGACAGCCGCGCGCGCTCGATGAGGAACAGCGTGATCAGGAGCCGGCCCACCCGGCCGTTGCCGTCGAGGAACGGGTGAATCGCCTCGAACTGCTGGTGCAGGAGCGCGCACTGGACGAGATCGGGCACGCGGCCGCGCTCCTGGAGGAAGCGCTCCCACACCTGGAGCGCCTCCAGCATGTGCTCCGGAGGCGGCGGGACGTAGACGGCGCTCTCGATCGTGCTCCGCGGGACGCCGATCCAGTTCTGCGTGCGCCGGAACTCGCCCGGCGTCGCGTGCTCGCCCCGGACCCCTTTCATGAGCCGCGCGTGGAGCTCGCGCACGAGCCTTAGCGACAGGGGCAAGGTCCGGAGTCGGGCCACACCGTGCTCGAGCGCCGCCACGTAGTTGCGGACCTCGCGGACGTCGGCCGGGTCGCGGCGGGCCGCGCCCTCCGCGATCTCTTCGAGCAGCAGCTCCCGCAGGGTCGTCATCGTGCCCTCGATCCGGGAGGACAGCACGGCCTCCCGGCGCACGTAGGGCGCGATGAGCAGATGGGGGTTGGGCAGGTGCCGTCCGAGCCCCGACAGCTCGCTGAGCGCCGCATCCGCCCGGGAGAGGGCCAGGACGAGCTCGTCGTCGTAGACGAGCTTGGGCGGGAGCGGCGCGGGGAGGAACGCGTCGTACCCCCCCTTCGCGCGGACGATTCGCCCGGCCTCGGGCGCCCGGAAGTCGGCGGGATTCATGGCAGGGTCTCCCCGCTTTGAAAGCCGGCTTTCAAAGCGAGCCCACCCTTTGAAAATTCACGGGGTAATTCTTTCAAAGCTCTGGCCGCCCTGCAAGGGACCTTTCAAAGCCCCGGCGCGCCTACTCCCGGGTCGCCGTGAACGGGCAAACCTGGTTGTAGGCGCAGTAGCGGCACGCGCTGTAGGAGGGCGTCGCCTCGAACGCGCGCGCCCGGATGCCGGCGGCGGCCGCCTCGACCGCGGCGCCCGCCTCTTCGGCGTCGCTCTCGTCGGGAGTGTGGCGACCCACCAGGTTCGCCTCGAGGAAGCGCAGCTCCACCCGTTGCGGCAAGGCGCCCGTCATCTCGCGCCAGGCGAGCGCGTAGATCTTGAGCTGGAGGCTCTCCTTGGCCCGGCGGTCGGCCACCTTCTGCGCCGCCACGTCGCCGGTCTTGTAGTCGATGATCGTCGCGCCGAACAGATCCTGATCCACGCGGTCGAAGCGGCCGCGGACGCGGTCGGCGCCGAGCGAGAAGCCGAACTCCTTCTCGACGTACGTCGGCTTCGTGCCCCCCGCTTCCTCCTCGTGCCAGAAGCGCGTGAGGGCCTGGCGGCCCGCCGCCTTGCGCGCCTCCTCGTGCTCCCAGGTGAGGAAGCCCTGGTTGTCCCACTCGCGCTCGTACACGGCCAGGAGGTCTTCGAGCGAGGTGTAGTTGCCCGCGGCGCGGCGCAGCAGGTAGTGCTCGACCACCTTGTGGATCGTGCTGCCGTAGACGACGGCGTGGTGGCGCAGGATCGGCACGCGCAGGACGTGGACGTAGCGGTACTTGAGCGGACACGTCTGGTAGTCGTCCACCTGCTTGTGGCTGATCAGCAGCTCCTGCTCGGGCGGGATCGGCGCCAACCGCGCGGCGTCCGGCTCGGCGGGCGGCGCGAAGCGCTGGATCTCCTCGACGGCCTTCGCCTTGAACGGGCGCGCCGCATCCTTTGGAAGATCGAGCGCCTCCAGGACGAACTGGCTCACCTTGCGCTGGCGCGCGCCGCCGTAGTCGCGCGCGCTCGTCAGGTAGAGCTCGCGCCGGGCGCGCGTCATCCCGACGTAGAAGAGGCGCCGCTCTTCCTGCTGGTGGAAGTCGCCGGCGGGCAGTGTCTCCCGGATCAGCTCCACCGGCACCTCGAGCGCTTCCCTACGGCCGCGTAGCGGGAACTTGTCCTGCACGAGGCCGACGAGGAAGACCACCGGGAACTCGAGCCCCTTGGCCTTGTGGACCGTGAGCACGCGCACCGCGGGCGTCTCGACGTCCGCCTCGGCCACCGCCGGGTCCTCGCCCGCGTCGATCAGCGCGTCCAGGTGGTTCACGAACTCGCGCAGGTTGTCGTAGCGGAGCGCCTTCGAGGCGTCCTGGACGCGCCGGAAGAACTTCGAGATGTTCTGCACCTCCGCCTCGTCGCGCGCCGTCGCCGCCTTCGACATGCGCGCGAGCCAGCCCGAGTCCACCAGGAACTGGTAGAGCACCTCGCCCGTCGGCATCTCGCGCGCCAGCTCCATGTAGCGCGTGAGGTCGGCGATGAGGCGTCGGATCGCCTCTCGTCCCTCGTCGCCGACCTCGTCGCGCAGCTCGCGGACCGCCTCGACGGTGCGGAGCACGTCGAACAGCCACCGGTGGCGGCGGTCGGCGTAGGTCGAGCAGCGGGTGAGATCCACGATCGGCACCTGATAGAGGTCGGACGACGCGAGGTAGTGGACGCTCACCGAGTCGTCGGGATGCGCCACCGCGCGGAGGAACGCGATGAGCAGGCGGATCTCCGGCCGGCCATAGAGCCCGGCGTTGCCCGAGAAGGTCCACGGGATCGCCCGGAGGTTCAGCGAGCGCAGGAACTGGTCAGCGTCCGCGTTCGAGCGGACCAGGACGGCCACGTCGTCGTACTTCCACGCCCCTTCGGCGACGCGCTCGCCGATCATGCGCGCGACCGCGTCCGCCTCTTGCGTCGCGGTCTCGAAGTGGAGGTGGGTGGGCACGCGGCCCGCCGCTTGCTTCACCGCAGTGAGGTGCTTGGTGATCCCGTACTTCACCTCGAGCCGATCGGGATTGTTGTTCTTGATGAGTCGGTAGGCGCTGTCGAGGATCGCTTGATGCGAGCGGTAATTCTCGGTGAGCACCACCTGTCGCGCCTCCGGGTAACGCTCGAGGAAGCCGAGGACGTTGGAGATCGCCGCGCCGCGCCACTTATAGATCGACTGGTCGTCGTCCGCGACGCACGCGACGTTCCCATGGCGCGCGCCGAGCAGCTTCACGATCTCGAACTGTCCCCAGTTCGTATCCTGGAATTCGTCGACGAGGATGTACTTGAACCTGCGCTGGAGCCCGGCGAGCACGTACGGTCGCACGCGCAGGAGCCTGAGGGCGTGGACGATCTGGTCGCCGAAGTCGATCGCACCGCTCGCCGCCATCAACTCCTGGTACTTCGCGTACGCCCGGGCCAATTCGAGCTGCTGCGCCGCGCGCTCGGAGAGCTCAGCGTCCTCGGGCGCGGCGTGCGCGCGCGCCGCCAGGCGTTCCGCGTGCGCCGCATACTCCTCGGGCGCAACGTCCTCGTCCTTGCAGCGGCTGATCAGCGTGATCAGCGCCTGGATGTGGCGGGTCGGATCGCCGAGGGGCCGGTAGCGCTCGAGCGGGAACTGAAAGAGCCGGTCGCGGAAGAAAATGACCTGCTCGGCACGGTTCAGGACGCGGAAGTCGGGCTGCAGCCCCAGCTCGAGCGCGTGCTCACGCAGCAGCCGGTCGCCGAACGCGTGAAACGTGGCGATCTCGACGTCTGCGTAGCCATAGGGCACCAGAGTGTCGACGCGCTCCTCCATCTCCGCCGCCGCCTTGTCCGTGAACGTGAGTGCGAGGATCTCCTCGGGGCGCGCCCTCTTCTGGGCGATGAGCCAGGCGATCCGATGGGTGATGACGGTGGTCTTGCCCGTGCCTGCGCCGGCGATGATGAGGAGGGGCCCGGCGTCGTGGGTGACGGCCGCGCGCTGCGTGTCGTTCAGGCCGTCGAGGACGCGATCCACCGCCATGCGTCTCTGACTATACTACGCTGCCCAATGACGAACCGTGATCAACGGCGGACGTCGGGTCCGCCGCCGAGAACGTCCGCGACGTCACGGGGCGTGACGAGCGCGATGTCGCCCCACATCGAGCACTTGAGCGCGCCGACGGCCGTCCCGACGTCCACCGCCTCCTGGAGCTCGCGCTTTTCGAGCACGGCCCAGAGGAATCCCGCGACGTAGGCGTCGCCCGCGCCGATCGGATCGACCACCTGGACCGTCGGCACGCGCCGCGGACGGTAGAAGCGGCTCCCGTCGAGCACGATCGCGCCCGCCTCCCCCAACTGGAGGCTCACCGTCGCCTTGGGCGCCAGCCGCGCCAGCGCCTCGAGCGTCTGCTCGGTCGTGCCGGCGAGGTTGAAGATCGTTTGCGCCTCGGCCTGCCCGAGGAAGAGGTAGCGGACATGGGGCAGCACCGCGTCCAGGAACCGCCGCGCGTCGGCCGGCGGCCAGAGGCTCGCGCGGTAGTTGACGTCGAACGAGAATGCGGACGCCTCGCGCATGGCGCGGTGTACGAGCGCACGCGGTCCGTCGCCGAGGGCCGGGGTGATGCCAGTGAGGTGGACGAGCCGTGCGCGTCGCACCGGCTCCCAGTCCACGTCGCCTTCCGTGAGCCGAGCGAAAGCCGAGTCACGTCGGTCGTACAGCACACGAACCGGCCGTGGGGGCACCCCATACTCGAGGAAATAGACACCGACGCGGGCGTGCTCGATCGTGCGGACGTGCGCGCAGTCGACGCCGTGCCCCACGAGCTCGCGCCGGATCCGGTCGCCCCACTGGTTCGCGGGAAGCGCGGAGATCCAGGCCACCTTCAGGCCGAGCCGCGCGCAGGCCGCCGCGACGTTCGCCTCGGCGCCGCCGACCTGGACGTCAAGCTGGCGTGCGGTCTCGAAGCGGGCGGGCGACGGGACGGACAGGCGCAAGAGCACCTCGCCGAGGGTGACGAGGTCGTGCATCTAGAGCGTCCGTAGCTCGATCTTCACAGAGCTGCCGAGCACGAGCGGCAGCGACACCAGCGTGGGGCGCCGGTCGGGTCCGAAGGTGACGCGGGCCGGTTCGCCGTTCTTCGCCCACGACGAGAAGCGCGTGAGATCGAAGAGCGCCACGGGCTTGCCGGAGACGGGATCAGCGTCCACCTTGAGGGTGAACGGCACCAGCTCCGCGCGGTAGAGCTGCTGGACGTCGTCCATGCCTTCGTCGTCCGCTCGCTTCCGCCGTACGATGTGGGTCTCGTAGCTCCCGTCCGCCCGCGCCGGCCAGACGCCGTCGGCGTAGTTGAGGGACGCGCTGACGGAGTCGTCCACGTGCACTCCTTCGGGCACCGACACGACGTCGTCGGCGACGCGCAGGCGGCGCAGGAAGAAAGTCTCGCCGCGGAAGTGGTACTCGACAGTACGGCGGGTCCAGTCGTACCGGAGCTCCGAGCGTGATTGCCGGCCCTTCACGCTGAACGACGAGTACCCCTCCAGAGGCACCCAGCGCCCGTCTCTGAGGAGCCCGCTGGACTCGATCTGGTTGGCGATACCGTCGCCCTCCCCCGCAATGGTGACGTGGTAGCGGCCGGCCTCGCGGTCGGTCGCCTCGGTGAGCACCCCTTCCAGGCGGAAGGTGAGAAGACCGTAGAGGATTCCGACGTCCGCGGTGTACGCGCCCTTCCGCGGCGGAGAGGTGGCGGCCCACCCTTGGGCAGGCCTACGGCCAACCTGGGCCAGGAAGACAGCGAGGGGCAGGCTTAGGAATCTTCGGCGGCTGATCAGGTGCCTAGACATGTGAGGTCGGTTTCACCTATTCTAGCAGTCTCCGCGATGGATAATTTTTGTCGTTCGTGGGTTCTCCTGCTAACGTAAGCGCTGGGTTTTGTGGCGCAAACCCGAATGGTCGCGATCGGAGGGAAGCCTGCCTCATGAAGCGCCAGCCCGTCATCACGGGTCTTGGCATCGTCTCGCCGATCGGCGTCGGCGTAGAAAACTTCTGGGCCGCCGCGCTGGCCGGGCGGTCGGGTCTTGGGAATCCGACCTTCTGCGACAGTTCTAAGCTCCCGCCGGATTGCCGGACAGTCGGTGAGGTTAAGGATTTCAACCCGCTGGACTGGATGCCGGCGCGGATCGCGAAGATGGCCGGCCGCTTCAGCCAATTCGCTGTTGCCGCCGCAAAGATGGCTCGTGTTGATGGGCGGTTCAATACTGAAGAACTTTCGCCTAATAGGTTCAAGGTTGCGATTGGAACCTCACTGAATGGTCACATCGATATCGCACAGCCAAATTTTCAGTCCTTTCTCCGCGGTAGCCAAATCTCGCCGTGGGCGGCACTCGAATTCCCTGCTCATGCGGCGACCAGCCACGTTGCGATCGACACGAGAGCTCTCGGCCAGACGACGACCTTCGCAACCGCCTGTGCCGCGGGTCTCGATGCCATAGGCTGGGGAGCGGACCAAGTCAGGGATGGAAGTGCAACTGGTGTTCTCGCTGGCGCGACCGAAACACCCCTCTCGGCTTTCATGCTGATGGTCTTCCATTCCGTCGGTGTGCTCTCG
>WNGC01002569.1_pt1 | contig 11067 bp, 13 predicted proteins | sample 5400051 | NCBI WGS metagenome assembly WNGC01 (sample SAMN13153368, study PRJNA577476) | soil metagenome | isolation source: 20 cm soil or saprolite under grassland replicate 2 | place: USA:California | collected 2016-06-15 | reverse complement strand
TCATGGGGATGAGGTGGATCGGACCGTGCAAGAGCTGGCTTACGCCGTGTTTTCAAATTGGAGCACGAAGGCATTAGCGGTTGCGGCGAATCCCCTTCGGGTCGCAAGTCGAAGTCGGGCAGCGGCTGGTTTCGACCCAATGCAGACATTCGGTCAGTGAAGGGGTGAGCCCTCAATTTCTCGCCATGCTACCCGGAGAACTGCAGGCCACCATTCAGGAGGCTGAGCAGGTCGCCGGGTGTGCAATAGAGGTCGTCCCCGACGCGACGGCAAACGAATTCGACAACCTCACGCTCCGTGTCGACGATGGTGTCTGCAGCGCCACGATCGCGTACCGCGGCGAAAGTATCTCGCGCTGTGCGCTGCTGCACGAGGTACTGCACGTCAAGCGTTATTGGCTCAACGCCGTACCTATACTCAGGCCGGCCGCACGGCTTCGCTACGAACCCGAGGCGCAAGTGGTCAACGATCTCATCGAGCACCTGATAATCATTCCCGAGGAAAGGCGGTTCGTAGAGGCCGAAAGCAACGCGCATTGGTCTTCTGTCATGGCGAACCTCGCCGAGTTGCCGAGAGTTAGCTTCCCGTCAAGCCAGGCGGAAGTCGACGCTTTGCAACGAAGCCTAGTGCTGCAACGTGCGATGATGGACATTGCCCTGCCGGATCTCGATAACACCCGCCTTTATGACCGGTTGCGCGACGAAAATCTTTTCGAGTCGAGCGCCGCATTCATTGACCGCCTGCGCAACATGCTAGACGACAAAGAGCGCGCGCTAATTTTCGTTAGCCGAGAGTTCCGCTATGACGTAACGGCGTTTTGTGTCGGCCGGTTCAATGTGCGGGCTAATCCCAAGAGCTTTGAGCGATCCCCCTTAGTCCAATGACCGCTTTTGGCCGTAAGCGGACTTAACCCGCATGCTGGTACAAAATATTTTGGTACCCAATGGCTGGTACACGGACGCGTCCGGGCGTCCAGTAAGCGACTGATTGGGAGTGAAGTGGGGTAGCCAAGAATCTCGGACGCTTCGCTAAACCCCCCGGCGCTGCGCGCCACCCCCCTTGTCAGGGGGGCGACAAGCTTACAGCCCCACCGTCGTGCTCGACACCGCCGGAAGCGAGGCCGCCCAGATCTCCATGAAGCGCCCGCGCATCGCCAGCGCTTCGGTCTCGTCGCCGAAGGAGAGGGCGCCGTGGAACAGTTGCGCCACCGGCCGGCGCACGAAGTGCAGCGAATCGAGCACCAGAAACGCGTCCTGCAACTCGCGGATCTCTTCCTGGGTGCGGTTGATCTGCATGGCATGCGAATAGCGCCCGAGTAGGCTCATCATGCGCGGGCACTGGCGCGTCAGGGGGTCGGTGTTGTGGAGCACCAGGTAGATGCGCCGCGTGCGGCTGGACATCAGGAAGCGCTCGAGGCGCGCGATGCGCAGCGGATCGTTCAGCCGCAGCGCGCCGCCGTCGGGATCGAAAATGCGCAGCTCCCGCCCCGGCTGCTCCAGCAGGCGGTCGACCGCCGCCTGGAACTCGGCGTTGGTCTCGAAGCGCTCGTAAACGGTCTCGCTCATGTCATCGCCTTCAGCCGCAGGTAGCCGGCACGGTGCCAATCGTAGACCAGATCGGCAAGCGCCGCCCGCGCCAGGCGCGCGCCGGTCAAATGCCGCCGGTCGGCGAGCTCCTTCAGCAATGCGCGGTCCTTTTTACCGACCGTAACGCATTCGCCGTTGAGATAGAAACGCCTGCCGGAATAGAGCAGCTGCGTCTTCGGGTCGAGCTGCACTTCGGCGCGCGCCAGCGTGCGTTGAGAGCGCCTGGGCCTGAACACCACGTGCGGTTTCGGCGTGGTGAGGTACTGGCCGAGGACTGCCGACGCGTCGGTTCGCGAAGTCTTTACTTTCTCCATTATGGTTCGCGCGAAGCGAATCATCTCGCGCGGGATCTGTGCCGGACGGGAGGTGGGCTCCAGGCGCGGGTCCCGGTAGGCGGCGTCAGGCAGGCCGCGCTCGTGCAGCCAGTCGAGGAACGCGGCGCCGAGCTCCGCGCCTCGCGGCGCCCGGAAGCCGATCGAATAGGTGAAGCAGGGCTCGAGGGCGACGCCGTCGTGCCGCCAGCCGGGGGGCAAGTAAAGCAAATCGCCCGTCTCGGCTAGATATTCAAGGGCTTTTTTATTCGAACCCCAAACCCGCCAATGCCGGCGCCCGCTCGCCTGCAGAAGAAATACGTCGTACGAATCGACGTGCGGCCCGACCCCGCCGCCCCGGGTGGCGAAGCTCACCATCACGTCGTCGAGCCGCGCCTGCGGCACGAAATCGAAGCGGCGCAGCAGCCGATCAGCGGCCTCGACGTGAAGATTCACGCCGCTGACGAGCAGGGTGGAATTTATCTTCTTGAGGGAGACGCTTTTGAAAGGCCCGTACGCCGTGTTCCACCGCCTGCCCGAGCGTTCCACCAGACGGGATTCAACGTCGTCGCGCGCGGCCAATGCGGCAAGCGCGCGCTCGTCGACTACGCCCCGGAATGCCGGCAACGCAGCGCGCACGAAAAGCGGGCGCTTCTGCCAATACCGGCGCAGGAAAGTGCGCGGCGTCAAGCCGCCCAGCAAACGTAGCGTCATCCAGGAATTATAGGAGCGCGGTCTCTTGTCGCGCTTGCGCGACAAGCGTGCAGCGAGCAGTTGTCAATTGAAAAATGATTTGGAATAGAATCGGCGCACATGCTGCAACCAGGACAGCCAGCGCCGTCTTTCGCGCTTCCCGACGCCGACATGCAGACGGTGAGCCTGCTGGCGTTCCGCGGCAAGAAGCATGTGGTGATCTATTTCTACCCGCGCGACGGCACGCCCGGCTGCACCCTGGTGACCACCGATTTCTCCGACCACGAGGACCAGTTCGGCAAGTTCGACTGCGTGGTGCTCGGCGTGTCGCGCGATGACTGCCTCACCCACGCCGATTTCCGCGACAAGCACGGCGTCACCATCGCGCTGCTCTCCGATCCCGAGGGCGAGGTGTGCCGGATGTACGGGGTGCTGCAGGAAAAGCAGAGCGAGGACGGGGCGCGGCGCGAATGCCTGATCCGCTCCACCTTCGTCATCGACAAGAAGGGCGTCATCCGCCATGCCGCCTACGACGTCAAGCCGCGCGGCCACGCCGCCGAGGTCTACGACCTGGTGAAGCGCCTGCGCGTGTGAAGCCGGTCGCGGTCGGCCCGGACACCGTCGTTTCCGTGAAGATCGAGATGTACGACGCGCAGGGCGCGCTGCTGCAGGCCAGTTCCGAGCCGGTGACCTATCTGCACGGCGGCTACGGCGGCCTGCTCGAGGCGCTCGAGGCGGCGCTCGAAGGCAGGCATCCAGGCGAATCGATCAAAGCGCAGCTCGAGCCCGAGCAGGCGTTCGGCGAATACGACGCCAGCCTGCTGCGCGTCGAGCCTGCGGCGCGCTACGGCGCGGGTCTCAGGATCGGCATGGAGGTGGAGGACGCGTTCGAAGGCGCCGCGCCGCGCCGGTATACCGTCACCGACCTCGCCGGCGGCAAGGCGGTGCTAGACGCCAACCATCCGCTCGCGGGAATGGCGCTGCGTTTTTTTTGTACCATTACGGCGGTCCGCCAGGCAACGAAAGAGGAACTCAGAAGCAGGGAGGCGTTCCATCGCTGCGATCCATGAGCACCGGCGGACAGCGAAGAAGGCCGGCCTGCGCTACGTCACGGATGGCTCGAGCGGCATCCGGCGCCGGCGCGTCGGCGGCGGCTGGGCTTACTACGCGCCCGACGGCAGCAGGATCACCGATCGCCAGGTTCGAAAACGGCTGAACGCGCTGGCGCTCCCGCCGGGGTGGACCGACGTCTGGATCTGCCCGGATCCCAGCGGCCACATCCAGGCCACGGCGCGCGACGCGCGCGGGCGAAAGCAGTACCGCTATCACCCTTCCTACCGCGACGCGCGCGACCAGTCGAAATTCCGCCGCATGCTGGAGTTCAGCGAAGTGCTGCCCACTCTGCGCGAGCGCCTCGAGCACGACCTGGGCGCGGCGCCGCTGAGCCGGCGGCAGCTCCTTGCCACGGTCGTCACGCTCCTCGACAAGACGCTGATCCGCGTCGGCAACGACGAATACGTGCGCTCGAACCGCTCGTACGGCCTGACCACGCTGCGCCGCCGCCACGTGCAGGTCGACGGCGCTACGCTGCGCTTCAGCTTCCGCGGCAAGAGCGGCGTCGAGCACATCGTCGCGCTCTCCGAGCCGCGCCTTGCGCACATCATCCAGCGCTGCCGCGATCTGCCCGGCGAGGAGCTGTTCCAGTACCTCGACGCCGCCGGCAAGCGCCAGTCGATCACCTCCGACGACGTCAATGCCTATCTGCGCGCGCTCACCGGGCGCGACGTCAGCGCCAAGGACTTCCGCACCTGGGGGGGCACCATGCTTGCCGCGGTCGAATTGCGGCGCATGGGTGTCGCCGCCAGCCGACGCGAAGCCGACCGCAACATCGTCCAGGCGATCGACGCCGTGGCGGCGCGCCTCGGCAACACGCGCGCGGTGTGCAGGAAATATTACATACATCCGGTCCTGCTGGACGCTTATATGATGGGCGAGACGGTGCCGATGCCGCCGCCGGCAGGTGGCGGCACGCGCCGCACGCATCCCGGCGCCGCGTTGCGGCGCGACGAGGTCGCGGTGCTCGAATTTCTGGAACGGAGGACACAATGAAGCTCTGCCAAGTCGCGCTTCTCGCAGGACTGCTCGGCGCCGCGCCCGCCTGGGCGCAGACCATCGACCGCCTCCAGAACCTCGCGCAGCAGGAGTTCCGCCTGCTCTCCGAGGATCTCGGCGGCGCGCTCAGCTACCACCCGCAGACCCCGACTGCGCCGCTCGGGATCACCGGCTTCGATGTCGGCTTCGCGCTGACCGGCGCGCGGCTGCACAACACTGCCGTGCTCGAGCGGGCGAGCTCGGACAGCGTGCCCGGCACGCTGCCGATTCCGACGCTGCGCGCGCACAAGGGCCTGCCCGCGGGTTTCGACGTCGGCGTCATGTATGCATCGGTCCCCAGCAGCAATATCCGGTACTACGGCGGCGAGCTGCGCTATGCCATCATCGAGGGCGACGCGATCGCTCCGGCGATCGGCGTGCGAGGCAGCCTCACCAAGCTGAGCGGCGTCGACCAGCTGGCGCTCGACACGCGCGGACTCGATCTGTCGATCTCCAAAGGCTTTGGTTTCGTCACGCCGTACGCGGGAATCGGCAGGGTCTGGGTGAACAGCGATCCCAGGGGCATCCCTTTCCTGCAGGGCGAGAAGTTCGCGCTCAACAAGGGCTTCGTCGGCGTCGGCACCAAGTTCCTCGTGATGAACGTCAACCTCGAGGCCGACAAGACCGGCGACGTCACCGCCTACAGCATCAAGGCCAGCATCCGGTTCTGAGCCAGGCGTTCCAGAGCTTGCGCGCCGGATCGATCAGCTCGCTCGCCGTGAGGCCGACCGGCCCGCTGCCGCTGCGCGCGAGCTCATCGGCGGCGGCGCCGTGCAGGTGCACGCCGAGCACCAGCGCCGACTCGCCGGTATAGCGCTGCGCAAGCAGCGAGCCGAGCAGGCCCGCGAGGACGTCGCCCATCCCGGCGCTCGCCATGCCGGGATTGCCCGTCGCGTTGATGAACCAGTGACCGTCGCGCGCCACCATCACGCTGCCGTTGCCCTTCAGCACGACGTGAGCCTTGAATTCCTCCGAGAGGCGGCGCGCCGCGGCGACGCGGTCCGACTGGACGTCTGCGGTTTTCGTATTAAGCAGCCGCGCCGCCTCGGCGGGGTGCGGCGTCAGCAGCGTGTCGGCTTGCCGCCGCGCGCAGGCGTTGCGCAAATCGGCGTTGTCCGCCATCAGGTTCAGCGCGTCGGCATCGAGCACGCACGGGATGTCGCTGGCAAGCGCGGCGCCGACCAGGGTTTCGGCGCGCTCGCCCTCGCCGATGCCGGGCCCGGCGACGAGCGCGTCGAGCTCCTGGCCGAGCGCATCGTCCGGGTGGCGCAGCATGAGCTCCAGCGCGTCGGTGTCGACTCCGGGCGCCTGCTGATCGAGCAGCCCGACGTAGACCCGGCCGGCGCCGAGCTTCAGGGCCGCGCTTCCAGCGAGCAGCGCCGCGCCGGTCATGCCCGTGGCGCCGCCGAGGATCGCCAGCGAGCCGGCCATGCCCTTATGGAAGTTGCGCGGCCGCGGCCTGAGCACGCGGCGAAACAGCTCCGGGCTGGCCAGCCAGGCCGAAGGCGGCACCAGGCGCCCGGCATCCAGCCCGAGCTCCGCGACGCGAACCTCGCCGCAGTGATCGGGCCCATCGAGCGTGAGCAGCCCCGGCTTGAGCGCAATGAAGCTGAGGGTGTGAGTGGCGCGCACCGCGTGGCCGAGCACGCGGCCGGTGTCGGCATCGATGCCGCTCGGCACATCGAGAGCGAGGATCGGGCAGCTCTGCTGGTTCGCATAGTCGACCAGCCTGGCAAATTCGCCCGTGATCGGGCGTGTCAGGCCGATGCCGAACAGGCCGTCGATGATCAGCGCCCAGCGTTTGTCGCCCGGCAGCGTTGCAGGATCCGCCGCCTGGGCCACGGTGACGCGGAAAAACCGCTCGCGCAGGCGCTCGGCGCAGATTTTCGCGTCGCCGCCGTTGTTGCCGGGCCCGGCGAGGACCAGGATGTCCCTGCTCGTGTCCGGAGCAAGGCGCGCCGCGGCGTCGGCGGCGGCGAGGCCGGCGCGCTCCATGAGCGGCGGCGTCGCATCCGCCGCAGCCTGCTCGATCCTGCGGATGTCGGCGGAAAGATAGATCGGGGCGGACACGGCGTCATTGTAAGCACAGCTCTGCCGCAAGCCCCTCAGCGCAGCTTGAACATCCTGCCCGGCAGATAGGTGACGAGCTCGGGGACGATCCAGATCACCGCCACCGCGACGACCATCAGCACGAAGAAAGGCAGGGCGGCGCGCGCGATTTGAAACATGTTCTTCCCGGTGAGGCCTTGCAGCACGAACAGATTGAAGCCCACCGGCGGCGTGATCTGCGCCATCTCGACGACCAGCACGACGAATATGCCGAACCACAGCAGATCGATGTTGGCTGCCCGCACCGTGGGCAGGATCACGGAGGAGGTAAGCACCACCATCGAGATGCCGTCGATGAAGCAGCCCAGCACTATGTAGAGGAGCGTCAGCACCACGATGAGATGCGCCGCGGTGAAGCCTTGCGCGGTGATCCATTCGGCCATCGCGCGCGGCACTCCGGTGAAGCCCATGGCGACGGTGAGGAACGCCGCCCCGGCGAGGATGAAGCCGATCATGCAGGACGTTTTGGTTGCCCCCATGACGCTCGCCATGAAGTTCGTCCAGGTGAGCGACCCGGTGAGCGCAGCGAGCAGCAGTGCGCCGGACACGCCGATCACCGCGGCTTCAGTTGGCGTCGCCACCCCGGTGTAGATCGAGCCGATGACCGCGCCGATGAGGAGGACGGCAGGAATCAGGTGGCGCGCCGCGAAGATCTTCTCGCCGAGCGAGGTGACCGACTCGCGCGGTGGAGTGCGCGCGGGATTGAGCAGCGCCCACGCCGCGATGTAGCCGGAGAACAGCAGCATCAGCATCACGCCCGGCAGCACGCCGGCGACGAAAAGCCGCGCGATCGAGACATCCGCGGCCACGCCGTAAACGATCATGATGATCGAGGGCGGGATCAAAAGGCCGAGCGTGCCGGCGCCGGCGAGCGAGCCGATCGCCATCGGCTCGTCGTAACCGCGCTTGAGCAGCTCGGGGATGGTGATGCGGCCGATCGTGGCCGCGGTGGCGGCCGACGAGCCCGAGATCGCTGCGAAAATGCCGCAGCCGAAGACGTTGCAGTGCATCAGCCTGCCCGGCAGCGGCGCCATCCACGGCGCGAGGCCGCGAAACATGTCCTCAGAAATCCTGGTGCGAAACAGGATCTCGCCCATCCAGATGAAGAGCGGCAGCGCGGTGAGCGCCCAGCTGGTGCTCGCTCCCCAGATCGTGGTTGCCATCAGGCTGCCGGCAGGCGAATCGGTGAAAAGAGTCATCGCGATCCAGCCGACGCCAAGCAGGGTGAGCGCGATCCAAAGACCGGCAACCAGCAACAGCGCCAGAGAGCCGATGAGGACCACCGCTACCAGCAACATTTCCACGGCGTTAGAGCTCGAAGCCCGGCGCCTGCGCCGCGGGACGGCGAGCCTCTGCCGCCTCGTAGGAGGTCGGACGCGAGCGCAACGCTGCGACCAGGTCGTCGATCACGGCGACCAGGAGCACGACCAGGCCGAGCGCCATTGCCGATTGCGGCATCCACAGCGCCACCGGCACCAGTCCCTGCGACACGTCGTGCAGCTGGTAGGACGTCAGCGTCATGTCGCAGCAGTACCAGGCGAACAGGCCAACAAGCAGCGCCGCAACCGCGAGGCATACGACCTCGAACACCCGCCGCGTGCGGCCGCGCAAATGATGCAGCGCGAGCGTCATGCGGATGTGCTCGTTCTCGCGCAAGGTCCAGGCCAGCCCGAGAAAGGATGTGGCGGCGAGGCAGAACCCTGCGAAGTCGTCGAACGAGTAAGCGGCGAAGCCGAGGCTGCGCCCGGCGATCTGCGCTGCCGTCAAGGCCGCGATCGCGACCAAAAAAAATCCGGCCAGCAGGCCGGATCCCCGGTACAGAAGCTCGAGCGCAGCGCGCATCGCGGCTGCGGCTGAGCCTACTTGCGGAACGCCTTGAGGATGGCGCCTCCTTCGGCACCCGCCTTCGCCGCCCATTCGTCGGCGATCTTCTTCCCGATCGCATCGAACTCCGACGACAGCCTGGCAGACGGTTTCATGATCTTGATGCCGTGCGACGCCATGGTTCTGACGTAACCCTCGTTTTCGGTTTCGCTGGTCTTCCAGCCGCGCGCCTCCGCCTCTTTCGCCGCGCCGAGCACGGCTTTCTGCTCGCCGGCGTCAAGCTTGCCGAGCGCCGCCTTGCCGACGATGACCATGTTTTGCGGCAGAAAGGCCTGCGTGTCGTAGTAGTACTGCAGGTAATCCCACGCCTGGCTGTCCACTCCCGTGGCGCCCGACGTGAGCATCGCGTCTACCAGCCCCGTTCTGAAGGCCTGCGGAACGTCGGGCACCTGGACCGTCGTCGGCACCGCGCCGATCAGTTCCGCAAAGCGCGACGTCGTCGGACTGTAGGTGCGGAACTTGGTGCCCTTCAGATCGCTAAGGGCATGGATTTCCTTCTTGGTATAGATGCCCTGCGGCGGCCAGGGCACGGAGTACAGCAGCTTGACGCCTTGTCCGTCGAGACGTTTTTCGACATAGGGCTGCGCGGCCCGCCAGAGGGTGCGCTCCTTCGCGTAGCTGTTGGCGAGAAATGGAATTGAATCGAAAGCGAAGAGCGGCGATTCGTTGGCCAGCACCGAAATCAGCACTTCGCCGATCGGTACCTGGCCCGTCTGCACGGCGCGCTTGATCTCGGGATGCTTGATCAGGCTGGCGTTGGAATGCACCTGGATCTGCAGCTTGCCCGCAGTCGCCTTGGCGACGTCTTCTGCGAACTGGCGCGCATTCTTCGTATGGAAATTGCCGTCCGGATAGGGCGTCGGCATGTCCCACTTGGTTTGCGCCTGGGCGCTGCCGATCAGCGCCGCGGCGGCCAGCGCGAAAGGGATTCTCCTCTTCATCGCATTTCCTCCTGTCGGTTCAATGTTAGCAGCACCGCGTCGGCGAGGGCGAGCGATGCCGTGAGGCCGGGCGACTCGATGCCGAACAGATGCACCAGCCCGCGCACGCCGTGCTCGCGCGGTCCCTGGATGAGGAAATCGGCTGCAGGCTCGCGCGGTCCCGCGGTCTTCGGCCGGATGCCAGAGTAGCCCGGCAGCAGCGCGCCGTCGGGAAGCGCTGGCCAGTAGCGCCGGATCGCGGCATAGAAGCGCTCGGCGCGACGCGGGTCTACGTCGTAGCCGATGCGCTCGACCCATTCGACGTCGGGGCCGAAGCGGGCCTGGCCGGCCAGGTCGAGCGTCACGTGCACGCCGAGGCCGCCGGGCTCGGGCACCGGGTAGATCAGGCGGGAGAACGGCGCGCGGCGCGCGAGCGAGTAGTAATTGCCCTTCGCGTAGAACTCGCCCGGCGCGAGCTCGCGCGGGTAGCCTTCGATGCTTTTCGCCACGCTCGGGGCTTTCAGTCCCGCGCTGTTGACGAGCAGCCTGGCCTTTATCTCTTCATTTCCCGCTCGCAAGACGATTCCGTCGGAAGCAACTTCGGCTTTCTCCAAGGGGCTCTTCAGCGCGAGCATCGCGCCGTGCGCCTCGGCGTCGCCGAGGTACGCGAGCATCAGCGCGTGGCTGTCGATGATGCCGGTCGAGGGCGAGTAGAGCGCGGCGACGCAGTGCAGCTCGGGCTCGAGCGCGAGCGCCTGCTCGCGCGTCATCCACACCACGTCGGTGACGCCATTGGCGTGCGCCTTTCTCTGGATTTCCTGCAGCTCAGGCAGCTGCTTTTCGTCGCTGGCGACGATCAGCTTGCCGCTGCGCCGGTGCGCGACGCCGTGCGCGACGCAGTACTCGTAGAGCAGCCGCTTTCCCTGCACGCAGCTCGTCGCCTTGAGGCTGCCTTTCGGGTAATAGATTCCCGCGTGAATGACTTCCGAATTGCGCGAGCTGGTGTGCGTGCCGATCGCGTCCTCGGCCTCCAGGATGACGACTTCGCGGCCCGCCGAGGCGAGGGCGCGCGCCACCGCGAGGCCGACCACGCCCGCGCCGATGACGACCGACTCTACGCTTTCCAAGTTAGGATGCGATTGTAAATGGCTGAGCCACGCAATTCCGGCCGCTGGCAGTTCTGGATCGATCGCGGCGGGACGTTCACCGACATCGTCGCCCGTCGGCCGGACGGCTCGATCGCCACGCACAAGCTGCTGTCCGAGAATCCCGGGCGCTACCGGGATGCGGCCCTCGCCGGGATCGGTTGACTCTCGTTCAGATTGAGGATCTTCCGGATACCGGCGAGAGCCGCATCCGCGTAGCGTCCTGGATTCTCGGACAGCAGCTTGCGGGTGGCGATCGAGCCGTCCG
>WNGC01006809.1_pt1 | contig 11069 bp, 6 predicted proteins | sample 5400051 | NCBI WGS metagenome assembly WNGC01 (sample SAMN13153368, study PRJNA577476) | soil metagenome | isolation source: 20 cm soil or saprolite under grassland replicate 2 | place: USA:California | collected 2016-06-15 | reverse complement strand
GATCGATTCCTGTGCCTTTCGTTGCCGAGACGGGACAAACAATCGTTTCACCTCCCCACTCTTCCGGGGTAAGGCCGCGCTCCTGCAGTTGTTTCTTTACTCTATCGATGTTTGCCGAAGGAAGATCGATCTTGTTGATCGCAACCATTATTTTCACGCGCGGCGCAGCCTTGGCGTGATTAATGGCTTCAATGGTTTGCGGCATAAGGCCATCGTCGGCTGCGACAACGAGCACAACGATGTCGGTGACATTCGCGCCCCGAGCGCGCATCGCCGTAAAGGCAGCGTGCCCCGGCGTGTCGATAAAGGTAAGTGTCGCGCCATTGTGATCAACGCTATAGGCGCCGATATGCTGAGTAATGCCCCCGGCTTCGCCCGCCGCGACACGGGTTTTGCGAATGGCGTCCATCAATGTTGTCTTGCCATGATCAACATGGCCCATGAACGTGATAATCGGTGGCCGCAGCTTGAGTTCTTCCTTCTTTTCAATGACCGGCCGCGGGGGTGCGACGACCACCTGTTCAACCTTGTGGACACCACCGCCTTTTTCGCGGCGCTCCTTTTCCAGAACAAAGCCATGGCTTTCCGCGATCTTCGAAGCGATGTCTGGCTCGACTGTCTGGTTAATGTTGGCGAAAATGTTGTAATTCATCAGCTCCGCAATGAGTTGATGCGGCTTTAAGCCTAACTCAGTCGCCAGTTGCTTAACGACAATTGGGGGCTTGATAAGAATGATCTTGTGCGCCGCGGCTTCCTCTTCAGTAGGCGGCGGCTCCGTTGCATCAGGCGCAGTTTTTACGTCGGCGATGCTTGACACATCAACTGTAACCGATTCCACGGGTGCGCTCGTTGTAGGCGGCGCTGGTTTTACCGGCGTTTCCAGCGAGGCCCTGATGCGTGAAATGGGAGGTAAAACGTCGCGCTTCGGTTTTGGCTCGTCGTCTTCGGCCTTCTTGCTCGGTTTTTTTCGATCAATGAGTGAAACACTCTCTGCTTCGTGGCCAGGAGCTCGAGCGGTCTCCGGCGCGGACTTTGAGGGGGGAGAGGTGCGCGGCTTTGCTCCGGGCGCAACGTCCTCCTTTAACTTTTGTTTTGGAAGTTTTGTCTTGGCCGCGGCTGCTGGCTTGCGAGCAGCAGCAGTCCCACGCGCGGCCTGTTTGCGCGTTGCAGTTTTGCTGCTCGTCTTCGTTGCCATTGTTGTTCTTTAAAAATTTCGCTCATGGCCCGAGCTTCCCTAAACCAGAGCCATGTTATTGTACGAGTTCCTGCCGATGGACGGCCTCGTAAATCTCGCGCGCCTTTGTTTCATCGACCGCGAGAATATCTACTAAATCCTGCACGTCTGCATCGCGCAATCCCTCCAGGTTCGTAAAGCCGGATTTTACCAGCGCGAGCGCCTGTTCTTCACTAATGGGCAGCGCGCCAGCAAGGGTCTGCGCTGCTTGCGCCACCTTTTGTTCTACCACGGTCGTCGCGGATGTGTCCTTGCCGATATTGATCTCCCAGCCGGTCAGTCGCGAAGTCAACCGCGCATTCTGCCCCTTTTTTCCGATCGCGAGCGAAAGCTGATCTTCATCGACGGAAATCTGCACACTTTTCTTCTCCGTATCGAAAGCGAGTTTCTTTACTTTTGCGGGCTTGAGCGCTTCCAGAACGTATTCCTTTGGATCGGAGCTCCAGCGGATGATATCGACCTTTTCGTTGTTCAGCTCGCGGACGATATTTTTGACGCGCGAGCCGCGCATGCCAACACACGCGCCCACCGGATCCACTTTTTCGTTCGCGCTCCAGACTGCGATCTTGGTGCGATAGCCCGCTTCTCGCGCGATGCCGCGAATCTCCACGGTGCCGTCCGCGATTTCGCTTACTTCCAACTCGAAAAGTCTGCGCACAAAATTGGGATGGCTACGTGACACGATGATCTCGGGGCCGCGGATACCATTTTCCACTGCGACGACGTACGCGCGGAGCCGATCGCCCACGTTGTAATCTTCTACCACCACTCGCTCGCGCTGCGGCATGATGGCCTCGAATTTTCCAAGATCGAGAATGACATCCGAACGGTCGAAGCGCCGCACCGTTCCGCTGACGATTTCGCCGGCGCGGTCTTTGAACTCCTCATAGATCATTTCTTTCTCAGCCTGGCGAATCCGTTGCATCATGGCTTGTTTTGCTGTCTGCGCCGCGATCCGTCCGAAATTTTTCGGCGTTACTTCCACTTCGATTGTGTCGCCGGCGTTTGCATCCGGTTTAATCTTGCGCGCTTTCGACAGTTCGATCTCATCCTGCGGATTGGCGACTTCGTCCACGACCACGAGGTTTGCCAGCGCCCGGATTTCTCCAGTCTTTGGATTGATGTCGATCCGCAGCTCGCGTGAAGCGCTCACGCTCTTCTTCGAGGCTGAGAGCAAGGCATTCGACACCGCTTCGAGGAGGATTTCGCGTTTAATCCCGCGTTCCCGCTCCAGGTAATCGAGCATGGCAATAAATTCTGCGTTCATAAAACATGTAGCCCGCAGACTAAAAAGAGTGGGACGCCAGTTCCCACTCTGATCAACGCGCGGACTCGACACTTAGGTTACCGTCTTAAGGCCTTCTCGTCAAGATACCCGTTGGTTAGATTTGACGTTCAACGCCCAATATCGAACGTGCAGCACCCAATGAATTCGCGCATAGCAGCCGTTCTTGTCGTCCTTCTCGTGTGGGCGGTGATTTATTTACCAGCGCTTGGTTCTATTGCAATCAAAGGAGAAGAAGGACGACGAATTTTGCCGGCGATAGGGATGCTCCAGACGGGTAACTACATCGTCCCGGAAGTTGGAGGGAATCCATATTTCCGAAAGCCGCCTCTGGTGAACTGGCTGGTAGCCGCATCCTTCCGAATTTTTGGAGTTCGCAACGAATGGACAGCACGTCTGCCATCGGCTGTCGTTGTGCTGGCAGTGGCCGTCGCATTTGTCACCGTGGCGCGTGCCGGTCTGGGCCCAGGAGGATCGATCATCGCGGCTCTCATTTGGATGACAAACATCGGGATGATGGAAAAAGGCCGGTTAATTGAAATCGAAGCGCTGTATGTCTCTCTTTGTGGACTTGCGATTATTTTTTGGCTGAGCTTTTTCGTTCAACGGAAATCTCCGTGGCTCATTTGGGTTCCGGCATCCATTTTTCTAGGGCTTGGGCTTTTGGCGAAAGGTCCAACCCATCTCATATTTTTCTACGCCATCGTGTTTGCCGTGGTTTGGCATCTGAAAGAGTGGCGGCTTCTTATTCACCCTGCGCATTTCGCCGGGCTAGCGATCATGCTGGGGATCTTCGCGGTGTGGGCTATTCCGTTCTTGCATACCACGACGACACACGTGGCGGCAGTGAAGTGGTCAAATCAGTTCACAGGCAGGCTCCAAGGCATCGATTTCAAGTTAATCAGTTGGATTCAAAATATCCCGCGCGGTCTTATCTATTTTCTGCCTTGGGTTCTTTTGTTCCCTTTCGTTAGGTTTTCAAGGTTTCACGATGACGCTAAGCAACGGCTGGCGCGCGGTCTCGCTTGGGGAATAGCTGTACCGTTCCTCGCCCTAAACCTCGTTCCCGGTGCCTTGCCGCGATACAGCATGCCGGTAATAGCACCAGCTTCGTGGTTGCTGGCGATGAGCTGTACCGGACAGGCATTGCAGTGGCCCTGGGAAAAAGGGACGTCGGACGAGCGAACATGGGCAAAAATAGTCGCGCTTTTTGTCGGAGTTGGACTCGTAGTTGGAGGGATTGGTTATCCGCTCACAGCGGTAGTCCTGAGAAACAGGCAACAAGTGAAGAAGGCCGCGGCGGAAATTAATGCTCTCGTTCCGCTGAATGAGACGCTTTATGCGGTGGATCCAGAATATCAGCCGGTATTTTTTTACGTGAAGGCGCCGCTGGAATACGTGAGTTACGTTCAGGAACTGCCGGCTGAGACGCGTTATTTTCTTGTTCAAGCGGACAAAGAAGCCGAAGCGACAACCACACCACGATGGGTGCCGCGACGTGCGCATCTGCGTGCTCGTGTCCGGGATTATCGCAAACGCGAGCTGCTCCTCTTCGAAGTTGGCCCCTAGGAGACTATTCCACAGTCTCCAAATGAACATTGACAGGCTGATAGATTGGAATTGGTTAGCATGCTAACCAATTTAATCTGCGTCACATGTCCGATGACGAAACATTTGGGCCGCTGCTCCACGGGACTGCTCGTGCCTGGCGACTGAAGTTGGACGAACGACTCAAGCCAATGGGTCTGAGCCAGGCCAGGTGGCGCACCCTGCTGCATCTGTCGCTGGCAGGAGACGCGCTTACTCAGACAGAGATTGCCGCTCGGCTGGGCGTGGAAGAGCCTACCGTTGTGACGTTGTTGCACCGGCTGGAAGAAGAAGGCTGGATCGTCCGCAAGGGTTCACCACACGATCGCCGCTGCAAAATGGTGCTGCTTGGCCGACGAGCGCAGGACGTGATTTCTCAAATCAGCGCTGAAGCCGAAAAACTTCGCCACGAACTACTGAAAAATATTTCGGTAGGGGACCTGCGTATTTGCATGCGTGTGCTCACGCAGATTTACGAAAAAGCGGAAAAGAAAAACGGAAGTGGCACGCCGGCGAAAGTCCGGTCCGCGATAACGTCTACTGTAAGAAAATGAACATCGTGCAAGAGGAAGAGCGTCGCGTCGCGCATAGAGCGCCCAAGCCAGCAAAATTTCGACGGGCGGGGGTGCAATCCATTCCGCGCTGGGCCTACGTGCTTTTTGCTGTATTAGCTGTTTTGGTTCTGTTTCGCACCTTTCAGCGCGGTGTCGACACGTTGAAGCCGGCGCAGGCGCCGGCGCGTCCTGTGACCGTGGCCAAGGTCGTTGCAAAAGATGTACCGCTTTACCTCGATGAAATCGGCACATGTGCGGCTTACGAGACTGTGCTGGTGCAGGCGCAGGTCAGTGGTGTAATCATCACGCGTAATTTTCAGGATGGCTCCGACGTGAAGAAAGGCGACTTGCTTTTCACAATCGATCCGCGCCCGTTTCAAGCCGCTCTCGACCAGGCGAAAGCGCAAGCCGAGTTGGATCAGGTGACTCTGAAGCGACAAGAGGACCTGCGTGCTAGAAAGGTCATATCGCAGCAGGACTACGACACGGCCGTGGCGAACGCGCAGAAGTCTCAGGCCGCGACCGAGGCTGCCCAGGTGAACCTCGACTGGTGCTACATAAAGTCGCCCATCAACGGACGAGTCGGTCTGCGCAATGTTGACGTTGGCAACCTGGTTGGTCCCTCGACTACCCCGCTGGTCACCATTTTAGGTCTGGACCCGATTTACACCGACTTCACTGTGGCCGAGAACGATCTTCCGCTGGTGCGAAAATATCTAGGTGGGCCGAACATCAAGGTGCAAACCTACCTGCAAGATGGTTCGATCATGCCACGCACTGGCGATCTTTACTTCATCGACAATGCAGTGCAGCCAGGCTCTGGAACCGTGAAAGCCCGCGGGGTCACGCCGAATCCCGATCGCGCCCTGTGGCCCTCAGAATTTGTGCGGGTTCGTTTCATCCTGGACACGCTCAAGAACGCCACACTCGTCCCGGCACAGGCCGTCCAGGTTAGCCAGAGTGGGCCGTTTGTTTTCGTGGTGAAACCTGATAACACCGTCGATCTTCGCCCTGTCAAGCCCGGCCAACGGCAAGAAGGCGATCTCACTGTGGTTGAGAGCGGCGTGAAACCCGATGAGACCGTCGTGGTGACCGGCCAGCTTGCGCTTGCGCCTGGAGCGAAAGTAGCGCCACAACCATACGTACCTCAAAGCCCCGGGAACGCTCCGCAGTCTGCCTCTTCAAAAAGCGGAATGTGACATGAACGACGCTGACGAACATGACGGCGAACGCGAAGTAAAAGATAAGGATCGCCTTAGATCGAGGTCCTTTGCCGGGAAACCGCCGGAGCCCACGGCAAAGTTAGTTCCAATCGAAGGCTCGGGGCTCTCCGGACCGTTCATTCGCCGGCCCGTAATGACCGTATTGCTGACGTTGTCGGTGATCGTCGCCGGTCTTGCGACTTATGGGAAGCTCGCGGTCAACGATTTGCCGGCGGTCGATTATCCAGTCATCCAGGTGAGTTGCTCGTATCCCGGCGCCGACCCCACCACGATGGCCAATAACATTGCCACGCCCCTGGAGAAACAATTTCTGCAAATTCCCGGACTCGACATCATCACCAGCAATAGCACGCAGAGCAACACATCGTTCACGTTGCAGTTCGTTTTGAGCAAAAGTATCGTCGACGCCGCGACCGACGTGCAGGCTGCGATCCAGCGGGCCACGGGCAAGTTACCACTCGATCTGCCGAGTCCGCCCACGTTCACCAAAACGAACCCGAACGATCAGGCAGTTTACTTGTTAGCTCTGATGTCGGATACGCTCACGGACTGGGACCTGTACAAGTACGCCTCCACTGCGGTCGCTCAGCGCATCAACATCCTGCCCGGTGTCTCACAAGTGAATATTTATGGAGTGCAAGGCGCGATTCGGGTCAAGGCTGACCCTTCAGCGCTTGCTGCGCGCGGACTGACGATGGACGATCTCGCCAGCGGGATTAAATCCGGCACGGTCTATTCCGGCGCGGGGCAATTCGATGGCACGCACCCGGTTTATCTTCGTGACGTCGCCGATGTTCGTCAAAGCGTGCAGGACGAACGCATCTCGCGCTTTTTCTGGGTACGCGGCTTTAATCCACCCGGATCAGTTGTGGTGCTGGCGGTTTCGCGGCAGGCGGGCGCGAACGCCGTGGAGGTAGCCAACTCTGTAAAAGCGCTTTTCCCTGAACTGCGCGCGAGCTTGCCGGGCTCGATCAAATTCACGCCGGTGTTCGACCGGTCGCAAACCATCGTCAATTCCGCTGACGAAGTGAAATGGACGCTCATCATTGCGTTCGTGCTGGTGGTGCTAGTCATCTACGTTTTTCTCGGCCGCGCCACGGACACCCTAATTCCGGCTGTGGCATTGCCAATGTCGTTGCTGCTCACGGTGGCCGTGATGTACGCGCTCAATTTCTCCATCAACAATCTCACTCTCATGGCGCTGACGTTGGCCATCGGTTTCCTTGTCGATGATGCGATTGTGTTTTTGGAAAACGTCGTGCGCCGGGCCGAGCACGGCGAGTCGATCCTGAAAGCAACGTTCAATAGCGCGGGCGAAATTTCTTTCACTATCCTGTCGATGACCCTTTCGTTAGCCGCTGTCTTCATTCCGTTGGTTTTCATCCCTGGACTTCTTGGCCGCATCTTCCGCGAGTTCTCCGTCACGATCATCGTGGCCATTCTTGCCTCGGGTCTTGTGTCTCTGACGCTCACGCCCTTGATGTGCGCGCGCATTTTGGGAGAGCGCAAAGCCGGGCACAAGCGCGCCTGGATGGAACGGCACACGACCAATTTCATCCAACGCGTGATCGCTGCGTACGGTCGCGCGCTCGACTGGTTTCTGGACCGGGCGTGGCTGACCGTGCCGATCCTAATCGTCTGCATCCTCGGTCTCTGGTTCTTTTTCACGCATCTGCCATTCACATTATTGCCCCCGGGCGATAGCGGTTTCATTCGCGGCGTGTTCATCGCGCAGGAAGGTTCGTCGCCGGCGCAGATGCGGGCGTATCAAGGCGAGGTCAATAAGAAGCTCCAAGAGGATCCAGCCGTCGGGCAATTCTTCACGCTCGCTGGTTTCTCCTCGCGCAGCGCGTTGTCGCAGGGCCTGATGTTTCTCTTTCTGAAGCCACGCAGCGAGCGCCCGCCCATTGATCAAATCATTTTGCGACTGCAAAAATCGATGGGCTCCATTCCTGGCATCACGGCCGTGTTAACGCCCAGCCCGGTCTTGCAAATCAGCGTCGGCGCCACGAGCCAGACCCAGGGCCAGTACGCCTACACTATTAGCGGTATCGTTCCCGAGGACGTTTATGCCGTGGCCGACGAACTGATGGCAAAACTGCAGCAGTTTAAAGGGTTCGCCAGTGTCCGCTCCGATTACTACCACGACACACCAAATCTTAGGATCGACATCAATCGGGATCGCGCTGCAACCTACGGGGTTTCCACTTCCGCAATCCAAAGCCTGTTGCGCAACGCTTACTCGCAAAACTACGTCTATCTCATCAAGGAACCGGACGATCAATACCAGGTCATTCTCGAAGTCAAAGACAAGGAGCGGGCGCACCCTGACGACTTGGACGATCTCTACGTCCGCAGCAACACCAGCGGCAATTTCAGCGCGAGCGGCTCGGGTGGGGGAACGATCGCCACGACCACGGGTAACATGTCAAACCTGGTCCCGATGCGTGTTGTAACATCGACTAAGGAAGTTATCGGTCCGCAGGCTGTGAACCATTTGAATCAGTTCACCAGTGTTACGTTCAACTTCAACCTGTTGCCAAACGTCGCAATTGGCGATGCCACCAAGGCGATCGAGGAAGCCTTCGCGCAAATCCATCCGCAACATCCGACTGTCCAGGGCATCTTCCAGGGCGAAACACTGGTGTTCCGGCAACTCTTCCACTCGCTGCCTCTGCTGCTGCTCGCCGCGGTCTTTGTTATGTATGTGATTCTGGGAATTCTTTACGAAAGCTATGTGCACCCTTTCACGGTCTTGTTCCCGGCGATTGTCCCCGCGTTAGTCGGAGGCCTGGCCACCTTGTATCTCTTTCACTCAGTGCTCTCGCTTTACAGTGTGATCGGACTTTTCCTGTTGTTAGGCATCGTGAAAAAGAACGGGATCATGGTTGTTGATTTTGCCTTGCAACGAATCGACGAAGGCTGGGACCTCCGGTCGGCTATTCACGAAGCCAGTATGGAACGGTTTCGTCCTATTATGATGACAACGCTGGCTGCGCTTATGGGTGCGGTGCCGATTGCGCTCGGGTTCGGGCAGGACGCTGCATCGCGCCGTCCACTAGGGCTGGTAATCGTAGGCGGTCTGATTTTCTCCCAATTGATCACGCTCTTCGTCACACCAGTGATCTATCTCTGGCTCGAATGGTTCCAGGAGCACGTGCTCGACAAGGTACCCTTCCTGCGCCGCGTGCACACACATCACGAGGGCGAGCCGGCGAGAGGAGACATGCGACCCGAACCTGCGGCCGTGCACTGATTTTTGTTATTCGTACTCTTACTCGGCCTCCAAGTTAGTCCGAAAGAACGCGAGCAAGAGCAGGAGCAGGGTAAGAAAGATATTGGTTAACATGCGCGCGATGGTTCTGGATAAGCCGCGGCAGCCACTGCAACTCCGCGACATAGAGAGACCAAGACCGGCCAAGGGCCAACTGCTTGTGCGAATCGCAACGTGCGGGGTGTGCAGGACTGATCTTCACGTGGTCGATGGCGAACTCTCGGATCCAAAACTCCCGCTTATACCAGGTCATCAAATTGTCGGGTACGTCGAAGAGATAGGCCCGGACATTCCTTCGTCATTCGCGATTGGAGATCGCGTCGGTATTCCGTGGCTAGGCTGGACCGATGGCGAATGCATTTATTGTCGATCGAACCGTGAAAATCTTTGCGATCGAGCGCGCTTTACCGGCTACACCATCGATGGCGGTTATGCGGAATTCATTGTCGCCGATGGACGATTCTGTTTTCATTTGCCTGACCGTTATGATGATGTTGAAGTTGCGCCGCTACTTTGTGCGGGGCTGATCGGTTACCGTTCCTATCGCAAAGCGGGAGATGCACACAGGCTCGGCCTGTATGGCTTTGGGAATGCCGCGTACCTGATCGCGCAGATTGCCCTTTATGAAGGACGCGACCTCTTCGTGTTTACGCGACCGGGCGATATGGAAACACAGCAAAGCGCGAAAGCGCTAGGCGCAAAGTGGGCCGGCGGTTCCGACGAGATGCCGCCGGAGAAACTCGATGCTGCGATTATTTTTGCCTCGGTCGGCCCGCTCGTACCTGCGGCGCTGCGCGCGCTGGCCAAAGGGGGCATTGTCGTTTGTGGCGCCATTCACATGAGCGATATCCCTTCTTTTCCTTATGCAGATCTTTGGGAAGAACGAGTCATTACTTCGGTAGCGAACCTTACCCGTCGCGATGGCGAAGAATTTTTCGACATCGCGCCGCGCGTTCCTGTTAAAACAAAGACGGAAACGTTCCCGTTGGAAGACGCTAATATCGCGCTTGATCGGTTTCGCGCCGGCCAGCTAAGCGGAACCGCTGTTCTCCTAATCTCCAAGGCCGACCATCCCGACCGGAGCGAGACACCCCACACTCGAAGCCAGCAGCACCCAACCTAATCAGGGCGATCGATGCGCTCGTGAAAGATCTTTTGACTCACCTGTCCACTAAACAGGCGAAACGCCGCGAAAATCTGAGCACAACATCTTTTCCTTTCGTGTAGTTGGTGTGTTTCGTGGGCATTCTGCTTCCGGGCGGTGCCATCCGTGTTAGACGTGGCCAGTCCCCAGCTTTACGGGCTGTGGGCTGCAATTGCTGCCTGTGCGTGGGCAGCTTCTTTTTTCACCGCGCCCGGGCTTGCGCGCGAGCGGCGATCGGGTTCGCGAGATTGCCGGGAAGCCGTTTCTCGTCGTTTCGGACGGAACCAGCAGCGTTGCCTAGCGCTTCTTCCTCTGGAGGCAGAAATGGTCTGAACCGGCTTTTGTCGATCGCTTTCATGAAAGCTTCGTGCGGGGAGACAATGCCTTTTTCAAGCAGCGCCCAGATGGCGTCGTCCATGAACTGCATCCCCTCCGCTCTGCCTGACACGATGACATCCTGGAGTTTCTGCGTTGAGCCTTCGCGAATAATTGCGGCAACCGCGGAATTCGCGATTAGGATTTCGTTTACTGCTATTCGGCCAGGTCGATCTGCTCTTTTTAAAAGCAATTGAGCTACCACGCCGCGCAATGAGTTCGCAAGCATGGCACGCGCCTGCGGTTGACGGTCTGCGGGAAAAACGTCCACCATTCGGTCCACCGTTTTGCGCGCATTGTTAGTGTGCAGCGTACCGAACACGAGAAGACCGGTCTCCGCTGCGGTTAGAGCAAGTGAAACTGTTTCCAGGTCGCGCATTTCTCCTACAAGCA
>WNGC01002566.1_pt1 | contig 11069 bp, 11 predicted proteins | sample 5400051 | NCBI WGS metagenome assembly WNGC01 (sample SAMN13153368, study PRJNA577476) | soil metagenome | isolation source: 20 cm soil or saprolite under grassland replicate 2 | place: USA:California | collected 2016-06-15 | reverse complement strand
CCGTGTGTCAGCGTGCCGCCCGGGGCGACGACCGCAGGGCCGACAAGGGCGGCGATGATCGCGACCGGCAGCGCTTCGAGATAACGCGACGCCAGCTCGGGGACGTGTCCACGGAAGCTGACCGCAAACGGCAGCGAGCGCACCAGATACGTCGCGATGGCCGACCCAAGGATCGCAAGCCAAATCATCGTCGGACGAACACAGCGATGAGCGGAGCGAGCGCCCCCGCCGTGATCACCGCGACCGTCGATGCGCCCGCGAGCGCAAGCAACCCCGCGATAAGAGCGGCGACGAGCGCGATGATCGTATCGGCAGGGCGCCGCATCGCGAGCACGACGATTCCGATGAATGTCGCCGTGATCGCGAAGTCGATGCCGAAACGGCGCGGGTCGCCGAGCGCTCCGCCGATCGCGATCCCGGCAAGCGTCGCGAGATTCCACAAAACGTAGAGCGAGACCGCGAACGTGAAGTAGTACGCGAGGCCGCGACCGCCGCGGCGGAAGTGGCCGGTCGCCATCGCGAAGCTCTCGTCGGTGAGGAAGAACGCCGCGACGAGCCGTCCGGCGACCGGCAACCGCTGGAGCTGTCCGCGCAGCGACGTGGCCATCAACAGGTGTCGCAGGTTGATGAACAGAACACTCGCGATGACGATCGCCGTCGGAGCTTTCTCGGAGAAAAGCTGGACCATCGCGAACTGGGACGCGCCGGCGAAAACCAGCAGGCTCATTCCGGCCACGACCAGCGGGTCGAGCCCGGATTGCCGTGCGACGACGCCGAAGGTCGTCCCGACGACGACGGTGGTGCCCAGGACCGGCCAGCCCTCGGTGAGCGCGCGGCGCGCGGCGTCGCGGTCCTCGCGCGCGATGCGGATCAGGCCGGTTCCGCCTCGAATTCCGCGAGACGCTGGCCTCGTTCGACCTGTTGGCCGACGTTCGCCAGGACGCGGGTGACCTTTCCATCCGCAGGCGCCTCGACCCGAAGCTCCATCTTCATCGCCTCGACCACGAACAGGAGATCGCCGCGCCGGACGCGTCGATCCGCGACCGCTTGCGCGGCGATGACCAGGCCAGGCATCGGTGCCGCGACTTCCGCACCGGCCGTCGCCTCGATCTCGCGCTCGCGGGGTCCTGTCTCGAGCTCCCACGTCCCTCCGCCGACGCTCGTCCATACCATGCCGTCGCTCGCCGCGGCGGTTGCATGGGAACCGTCGACGAGCCAGCGGTGCGCCTCGTCGCGGGCCGCGACGCGGCGGCCCGCGTATACGTAGGGCCCACTTCCGAGGAGACGAACGGCCTGTTCGCGGGTGCCTTCGCGCAGGACGATCGTCGTCGCGCTGCCCTCGCCGATGCGCCACGCGCCGGTCCCGGTCCACGGATCGGAGCGATCGCGTGCGCCAGACGCGACGGCCGCGGCGGCGACGGCATAAGCCTCACGCGGCGCGGGCGGCGACTCCGGGACAAGCTCGGGCAAGACCGATTCGACGAGCTCCGTGTCTATTCGCGTTCCCTGCTCGTTGAACTTGCGAACGAGCGCCCGTAGAAATCCCATATTCGTCCGCACGCCGAGGATCTCCGTCTCATCGAGGGCGTTCGCTAGCATGCCGAGCGCAATCCGCCGATCGCCCCCGAACGCGATCACCTTCGCGAGGAGCGGATCGTAGTGCCGTGTTACCACGTCGCCTTCTTCATAGCCGGCATCGACGCGGATGCCGGGACGTTCGGGCCAGCGCACGTGAACGAGTCGGCCGGTGGAGGGTAGAAAACCGGCCGCGGGATCCTCCGCGTAGATCCGGGCTTCGACCGCATGCTGCCGGCCGTGCCTCTTGGGATCGAGGTCGAGGCGCTCGCCCGTGGATATGCGCAGCTGCTGCTCGACGAGGTCAACGCCGTAGACCATCTCGGTGACGGGGTGCTCGACCTGCAGGCGAGCGTTCACTTCGAGGAAATAGAACTTGCCGCGATCGTCCACGACGAACTCCACCGTGCCGGCGTTCCGATAGCCGACCTCGCGCGCGATCGCGATCGCGGCGGCAGCCATGCGTTTACGACCTTTGTCGTCGGGTCGCCAAGCCGGAGCCTCTTCCACGATTTTCTGGTGACGCCGCTGCGTTGAACAATCGCGGTCGCCGACGGTCATGACGGTGCCGTGCTCGTCGGCCAGCACCTGCACCTCGATGTGACGCGGCCGCTCGACGAGCCGCTCGAGCAGGATTCGCTCGTCGCCAAAAGCGGTGCTCGCGACGCGGCGTGCTCGCGCGAGCGCGTCGCGAAGCTGCGATTCCTCGCGCACCGTTTGCATCCCGATGCCGCCACCACCGCCGACCGGCTTGATCATCAGGGGGTAGTGGACCGAGCGCGCCGCCCGGAGGAAGGCCTCGTCGCTCTGATCGTCTCCGCGATATCCCGGTACGACCGGCACTTTCACGCGCTCGGCGATCGTCTTCGCCTCCGCCTTGTCGCCGAGGCTCTTAAGAACGCTCGGTGGAGGGCCCACGAACCGCATGCCAGCGGCATCCACTGCGCTCGCAAATTCCGGTCGCTCCGCAAGGAATCCGTAACCCGGATGCACGAGGTCCGCTTTCGCCTCGCGCGCGGCGGCGATCACGCGATCGATCGCTAGGTACGACTCGGCGGCGGGCGCCGGGCCGATGCGGATCGCGGCGTCGGCCTCGCGCACGAAGGGGAGTCGAGCGTCTGCGTCGGAGTAGATGGCCACGGTGCGCATGCGGAGGCGCTTCGCGGTCCGGAAGATGCGTCGCGCGATCTCGCCACGGTTCGCGACGAGGAGCGTGGTCACCAGCGCGGGTCCCGCCGTTCGAGGAACGCGCGCAGACCCTCTTGTCCCTCGTGGCTCACGCGGATCTCGGCGATCCGCTTGACGGTGAGCTCGGTGATTTCGTCGAGGGGTCGTCCCTCGACCTCACGGACGAGGCGCTTCGCGGCGTTGACGGCTCTCGGGCCTCCCGAGACGATCGCATCGAGCACCCTGCCGACCGCGGCGTCCAGGTCGGATCGCTCGACGAGCCTCTCAACGAGGCCGATCTCATGAGCGCGCTTCGCATCGATGCGCGAACCGGTCACGAAGAGAGCGGTCGCACGGGCCGGTCCGATCTTACGCACCACATATGGAGATACCACCGCGGGGAGGATGCCCAGCCTCGTCTCCGTGAAGGCGAAGCTCGCCTCGGTCGACGCGACGGCGATGTCCGCGACCGCGACGAGACCCGCGCCGCCGCCGATCGCCGCACCCTGCACGCGCGCCACGAGAGGCATCTCCAGGTCGTAGAGCGCGCGGAACATACCCGCAAGCGCTTTCGAGTCGGCGATGTTGTCGTCGAGTGAGTAGTCCGCCATCCCGCGCATCCACTCGACGTCGGCGCCGGCGGAGAACGTGCCGCCTTCGCTCTGCAGCACCACCGCCCGTGAGGACCGATCGACTCGTCGAATCGCGGCGGTGAGCTCCGCGATGAGCGCGGCATCGAATGCGTTCTTGCGGTCCGGCCGCGCGATCGTGATGCGCGAAATCCCGCGCGACTCCGTGCTCAGCGTGACGGTCTCGCTCACCGCGCGAACTCTAGACGCCGAGCGTCTCAGTTACTTGTCGGGTGGGGTGAAGTGCACCGTCCGCGACGTTGTGCGATAGGTCGTCGACATCATGATCTCGTCGAGTCGCTCCGCGATCCGATCGGTGACGCCCAGCTCTTGGAGGACTGAGGCCGCGATTCCGTCGTGGTCTTCGACCAGCGCACGCAGTACGTTTTCGGTGCCCACGAACGCCTCTCCGGTGTGTTCCCGGCCGATCTCGGCGGCCCGCTCGAAGATCCTTTTCATTCTCGGTGACATCGTGGCTTCTTTCATCCTCACGGCTCCTTAATGGAACGACTTCTCGCCCGCGCGAATCGGCACCGTGAGCCAATTCTCGCGCGGCGGCAGCGGGCAGCGCCACGAGTCGTTGTACGCGCAGTACGGGTTGTATGCGCGGTTGAAGTCGAGCTCGAAACGGCCGTCGCCCTGCGGCTCGGCCTCGACGTAGCGGCCCGCTCCGTACGTCTCGGTCCCGCTCGTGGTGTCGCGAAATGGGATGAATAGGCCGTCGCCCTGAGCGAACGCCGTGAGGCCGGCGCGCTCGCCGCCCACATCGAAGCGCACCTTACCCGCGCGCGCAAGGTGATCCGTCGATCCATCGCTCATCTCGACCTCCTCGACGCCGCCGGCCCCCTCGGGGTCGACCGTGACCGTGAATCGAAGGGTCGGGTCATCGGGGAAATAGCGCAGACCCTCGAAGTGGGCGCGCTGCTCCACCGTGAGCGGCGAGTCGTGCGCGTGTCCGAAGTAGTGGTCCTTCTCGTGTCGGAGCTCGTTCACGTCCATCACATGCACAACGTGTCCGACTCGGCGCGCATTCCGCCACCTAGACTCGGCGCGTGCTCCGGCCACGTCTCTGGGTGAGTCTCGTGCCCTACGGCATCGGCCGAACCAAACCGAATCACTACCTCGAAATCCTGCGAACCGTGTGGGACAACCGTCATGACCTTCCCTATGCCTGGCGGATCCTTTCGAAAGGCGTATGCGACGGGTGCGCGCTCGGCGTGGCCGGTTTCCGCGACTGGACGATGGAAGGCGTGCACCTCTGCACGACGCGACTCGACCTGCTGAAGCTGAACACGGCGCGCGCGCTCGATCCGGACCTGCTCGCAGACGTAGCAGCCCTGCCGCGCTCGGCGGGTGCGCTCCGCGCGCTCGGGCGCCTCCCGTATCCGATGCTCCGGAGGCGCGGAGAGCCCGGCTTCCGGCGGGTGAGCTGGGACGAAGCGCTCGATCTCGCCGCGGCGCGGATCCGCGCCAGCGTCCCGGAGCGCATCGGCATTTACCTCACTGCGCGCGGTCTCACGAACGAGACGTACTACGCCGCCCAGAAGGTCGCGCGCTATCTCGGCACCAACAACATCGACAACGCGGCGCGGGTGTGTCACGCGCCGTCGACGGGAGCCTTGCGAAAGGCGATCGGGGTCGCGGCGACGACCTGCTCGTACCGCGACGTGATCGAGAGCGACCTCGTGGTGCTGTTCGGCGCCGACGTAGCGAACGCGCAGCCCGTCTTCATGAAATACCTGTATCTCGCGCGGAAGCGGGGCACGAAGGTCGTCGTCGTGAACCCATTCCGCGAACCAGGGCTCGAGAACTACTGGGTCCCCTCGAGCGTCGAGAGCGCGCTCTTCGGCACGAAGATGGCCGACGCCTTCTATCAGGTCCATACCGGCGCCGACCTCGCGTTCGTCCGCGGTGTGTTGAAAGTGCTCATCGACGAGGGCGGAGTCGACGAGGGATTCGTGCGCGAGCATGGCGACGGATTTCCGGACCTCCGGCGTGTCCTCGCCGCGGTCTCGCTCGACGATCTCGCGGCCGCCGCGGGAAGCACCGCCGCCGAGCTGCGGGCCTTCGCGGCGACGTACCGCGAGGCCGGCTCCGCGGTGTTCGTGTGGTCGATGGGGGTCACCCAGCACGTGTGCGGGACCGAGAACGTCCAAGGCATCGTCGATCTGGCCCTCGCGAGAGGCAACGTCGGCCGGCCCGGCGCCGGACTCATGCCGATCCGCGGGCACTCCGGCGTGCAGGGCGGGGCCGAAATGGGCGCGTACGCGACGGCTCTGCCCGGGGGCCTGCCGGTCACGCCGGAGAACGCTCGCGTCCTCGCCGAGCGCTACGGCTTCGACGTCCCCGCACTCCCTGGCCTGACCGCCGCCGAGATGGTTGAGGCCGCAGGGCGCGGCGACATGGACGTGCTGTGGTCGAGCGGCGGCAACTTTCTGGCGACGCTCCCCGATCCCGACTCCGTCCGGGCGGCCCTCGCGCGCACGCCGCTGCGCGTGCACCAGGACATCCTCGTCTCGCCGCAGATGCTGGTCGAGGGCGACCTGGTCCTCCTCGTGCCCGCGATGACCCGCTACGAGCAGCCGGGCGGCGGCACGGAGACGACGACCGAGCGCCGCGTCATCCTCAGTCCCGAAATCCCGGGGCCACGCCCGGGCGAGGCGCGCGCCGAGTGGGAAATCTTCGCGGAGGTCGGCCGGCGGGCCCGTCCCGAGGCGGCGCCGCTCCTTGGTCTTCGGAGCGCGTCGGAGATCCGCGACGAGATCGCGGCGATCGTCCCGGCATATGCCGGGATCGAGCGTCTTACCGAAGGCGGCGACTCGTTCCAGTGGGGCGGGCGCCACCTGTGCGAGGGCTGGCGTTTCCCGACCCCAGACGGCCGCGCGCATTTCTCGAATGTCATGCCCGTCGCCGTGCGGCACCGCTCGGGTCGTTACCGCCTATCGACACGACGGGGGAAGCAGTTCAACTCGATGGTCTGGCGCGAGCGCGATCCTCTCACCGGCGCAGCGCGCGACGCGCTCTTCCTCTCGGCCGGCGACGCCATCGCCCTCGCGGTCACGGAGGGTGATCCGCTCGTGGTTCGCGCCGAGAGTGGAGCGACCGTCCGCGCGCGAGCGCACGTTGCCCCTATCCGTGCAGGGAACGTGCAGATGTTCTGGCCGGAAGCCAACGCGCTCATCGCCGGGGGCCGGCGCGATCCGGTCTCCGGCGTCCCGGACTACAACGCGGTGGTCGAGATCTCGCGGGGGTGAGCCGGCCCTCAGGGATCCTTCTCGCGGGCGGCGCCTCGCGACGGTTCGGTCGGCCGAAGCTTGTCGAGCCGCTTGATGGCGCACCGCTTTTTCACCGACCCCTCCGTTCGCTCATCGGCGCGTGCGACGACGTCGTCATCGTGCTCACACCCGACGCCCCCGAGCCACCGCTTCCGGACGGAGCGGAGCGGGTGTCGTTCGCACGTGACGCGGTCGCCTACCAAGGACCGCTCGCCGGCACGCGGGCCGGGCTCGAGCGCGTTCGCGGTGAAATCGCGCTCCTCCTAGCCGGGGATATGCCCGGGGTGAGCGCAGCGCTCCTCGCGCTCATGGCCGCACATGCGACCCGTCCGGGCATAGGCGCCGTCGTGCTGACCGATGACCGCGACCGGCGACCGCTCCCCGCGGCCCTAGCGGTCGCGCCCGCTCTGGCGCTCGCCCGGACACTTCTCGAAGCCGGTGAGCGCAGGCTGCGAGCACTCATCGAGGGTCTCGCCGCGGAGGCTCTCTCGGAGGCGGCGTGGAGCGCGGTCGATGCGGACGGGGCATGGCGACAGGACGTGGATCTCCCGGGCGATCTCCCGACCGGACGACGCTAGGCGGCGGTGCGCGGCTCCAGTCGATCGAACGCGCGCCCGATGTCTTTGAGGATCTCCGCGTTGATGTCGGAGGCCAGCTTGTACCGAACGATGTTCCCGTTACGGGATGGCTGGACGACGTCCGCCTCGCGGAGGACGCGCAGGTGTTGACTCGTCGCCGAGCGGCTGCGGCCGAGGATCCGCGCGAGATCGCTCGCCGCGAGCTGGTTGTCGCGGAGAGCGCGCACGATCTTGAGCCGAGTCCCGTCGCAGAGCACGTCCAGCAAGCGTCGCATCCGGCGCTCCGACATCGGCGACAGCGTTTGTCGTTCCGCGGTCGCGACCGCGGATGGATCGATCGGCTGGGAAGTCAGCGGTTCCATGCTCGGACCTCAACCAAACTTGTCGTCTCTGGTGCGTTCCGTATGCATCGCTCGTGCCCGTTACCCATGCATTTACGTGGCCGCTTGAGCGTTCCCGTAAGTTGCCAATCCGTTACCTCATCCGGTATGAAGGCACCGCATGAGGAAGATCGTGGTCCTGGACGATGACCAGGTCATCCTCGATCTACTGCAGACGGTCCTGACCGATGCCGGCTACGACACGATCCTCGCGACCGGGCCTGACGCGGTCCCAGCAAATGCGACCGCCGACCTCATCATCACGGACCTCCTCCCGTTGAAGGCATATCAGCGAGATATGGCCCTCGGCTGGATCTCCGCGCTACGGACGCGCTTCGTGGGTTCGCCGGTCTTCATTCTCACCGCGCACCGCGCCGCCGCGACCGAGGCTGACCTCCTCGGCGCGAACGCGATCATCACGAAACCCTTCGACGTCGACGCGCTGCTCGCGAGGATCGACGAGCTGCTCACGTAGATCACATGCGGAAGACGCCGTACCGCGCATCCTCGATCGGCGCGTGCCGGGCCGCGGCGAGGCCGAGCGCCAGCACGGTGCGCGTGTCCAGCGGATCGATGATGCCGTCGTCCCAGAGGCGGGCTGTGGAGTAGTACGGCGAACCCTGCGTCTCGTACTGCTCGCGGATGCGGCCGCGGAAGGCTTCCTTCTCGGCGTCGTCCTTGAACGTGCCGACAAGGGAAAGGACGGTGGCGGCCTGCTCGCCGCCCATCACGCTGATGCGTGCGTTCGGCCACATCCAGAGCTGCCTCGGCGAGTAGGCGCGCCCGGACATGCCGTAATTTCCCGCGCCGAAGGATCCCCCGATGATCACCGTGAACTTCGGCACCGTGCTGCAGGCGACCGTGGTGACCATCTTGGCTCCGTCCTTCGCGATACCGCCGGCTTCGTACTCCTGCCCGACCATGAACCCCGAGATGTTCTGCAAGAACACGAGCGGCACCCGCCGTTGTTGGCAAAGCTGGATGAAGTGGGCGGCCTTGAGCGCCGATTCGCTGAACAGGACGCCGTTGTTCGCGACGATACCGACGCGGAAGCCCTCGATGCGGGCAAAACCGCACACGACCGTCGTTCCGTAGAGCGCTTTGAATTCGTGAAAGCGCGAGCCGTCGACGATCCGCGCGATCACCTCGTGCACGTCGTATTGGGTCCGGATGTCCTGGGGGATCAGCGCGTAGAGATCGGTCGGGTCGTGAGCCGGCGCCTCAGGCAACACCCTGTCGTCCACGCCCCAGTACACGGGACGCTCGAGCTGCCCAACGATGTCCCGCGCGATGGCGATCGCGTGGGGATCGTCGAGCGCAAGGTGATCGGCGACGCCCGACACGCGCGTGTGGACGTCGGCGCCCCCGAGCTCCTCGGCGGAGACGTCGACTCCCGTGGCGGCCTTCACCAGCGGTGGCCCGCCGATGAAGATCGTCCCCTGGCCTTTCACGATCACCGTCTCGTCGCTCATGGCAGGCACGTATGCACCGCCCGCGGTCGAGGAGCCCATGACGAGCGCGATCTGCGGGATCCCGAACGAGGACATCCGCGCCTGGTTGTAGAAGATCCGGCCGAAATGTTCGCGGTCGGGGAACACCTCGTCCTGTCGCGGCAGGAACGCGCCGCCCGAGTCGACGAGGTAGAGGCAGGGGAGCCGGTTCTCGAGCGCGATCTCCTGCGCGCGTAGGTGCTTCTTCACCGTGAGCGGGTAGTACGACCCGCCTTTTACCGTCGCGTCGTTCGCGACGATCACGCACTCGTTGCCGCTGACGCGGCCGATTCCGGTGATGATCCCCGCGCCGGGGGCCTCGTCGTCGTACATGCCGAACGCGGCGAGGGGCGAGAGCTCGAGAAAAGCGGTGCCTGGGTCGAGGAGCCGCTCGACGCGCTCGCGCGCGAGGAGCTTTCCCGCCTTCGTGTGGCGCTCGCGTGCGCGGTCCGGTCCGCCCAGGCGAGTCTTCGCGAGGCGCTCGCGAAGCTGCGCGATGAGGCCTTGCATCGTCTCGCGGTTGCGTCCTGCCGCCTCGTCGCGCGTATCGGTCGTGGTCCGCAGCACCGTCACGAGCGTAGTATCGGCGCGAGGCCAGAGCGTGGGAGGGGTTACATGACACCAGAGCTCGATCGCCGCAATTTCCTGAAGCTTGCCGGCGCGACAGCACTCATCGCGGCATGCGGGGGGGCGCCCGCGGCCACGTCGCCGACCGGGACAGCCAGCACGGCGCCGAAGGCGACCGGCCGCATCTCGATCTACTCAGCGCTGAACGAGTCCACGAACAACCAGCTCTTCGCGGCGTTCACGAAGGCGACCGGCGTCGAGGTCAGCGCACTGCCCCTCGCGGCCGCCGGGGATCTCCAGACGAAGATCACCGCCGAAAAGAACAACCCCCAGGCCGACATTTTCGTTGGGGGCTCGAGCGAGTTCCACGACCCCCTCGGCAAGCAAGGGATTCTCGAGGCCTACCAATCCCCGAACGCGAAGGACGTCGCGGCGCAGTTCAAGGAGGCCTCAGGCCTCTGGACCGGTTGGTACACGGGCATCTTCGGATTCATCTCGAATACCGATCGCTTGAACAAGGACATCGGCGGCAAGAAGCCGGCGACATGGGACGACCTGCTCGACCCCGCTTGGAAGCAGAAGCTCATCCTCCCCGACCCGATCAAGACCGGTGGCGGATACATCTTCATCGCCACGCAGATCTTCCGGTTCGGCAAGGACGAGGCGAAGGCGATGGACTTCATGAAGAAGCTTCATCCAAACATCCTCTCGTACGGGCCGACGTCCCCGGGCGTGATCACGTCCATCTCCAACGGCGAAGCGGCCGGCGCCCCGAACTGGAGCCACGACATCCTGACGGAGAAGGCCAAGGACCCGACCAGGATCGACCTCACCGTCCCGGCGGACACGGGCTTCGAGGTGGGCGCCGTCAGCATCGTGAAGGGAACGAAGAACCTTCTCGGTGCGCAGGCGTTCGTCGACTGGGTACTCACCAAGGAGGCCGGCGACCTCAACACCAGGCTCAGCAACCGCGGCTCGGTGCGGACCGACGTCGCGCCCGCGCCGGGCGCGCCGACGCTCACATCCGTCAAGCTCGTCAACTACGACCGCCAGTGGGCGACCGACAACAAGACCCGCATCCAGAAGCTCTGGCAGACCACCGTAGGCATCCAATAGTCCTCGGAACTTGCGTTCCTCCGGTCTGCTGCTAGGCCAGTCCCCTTCGGGCTGGCCGCAGTAACCGCAATCACGGCATAGACGAATGCGCAGCCTGCAGCGCGAGCCGGCACTCCTGCTCGCGCTGCTGGCTGTCACGGCGCTGGTGCTCCTCTTCATCGTCTACCCGCAGCTGCAGGTCGTCCTCACTCCGGGACCGGGCGGCTACATCCAGTTCCTTCAGGAGGGCACGTGGCTCGTCCCGCTGCGCAACTCGATCCAGCTCACTCTTCTGTCGACCACGACCGCGGTG
>WNGC01003885.1_pt1 | contig 11072 bp, 13 predicted proteins | sample 5400051 | NCBI WGS metagenome assembly WNGC01 (sample SAMN13153368, study PRJNA577476) | soil metagenome | isolation source: 20 cm soil or saprolite under grassland replicate 2 | place: USA:California | collected 2016-06-15 | reverse complement strand
CGCAGCATTTCGATCGTGGCGGAGACTTCGATGTGCTCGTTGCCGACTATGAAATTCAAAGCCCCAGCTGCGCCCGGCTGGCCTGCGGCGGGTTGCGGGTTTGGCGTCGGGATTGAACCTGCGCCTCTCTCGCGCGGCGGACCTTTGTCTTTTTCATTGTGCACGTAAAGCGTGCGAAGGATGAAAAACTGCCCGCTCGAAGCTGCGATTTCATTCAACGCTTTTCGCGCCGCAGAGGGCGCCGCTCTAAAAGTGACGTCGACCACATTGCGTTCAATCAATTTTGGCGCTGGCGTGCCGCTCGGTTTTGCCGTCGCCAGGCTTCGGCCGGGAGCTGCAGGCGGGGTCGGAGTTGGCGACGTTTTACCTTCTTCGGTCAAAGGCGCACGGCGAAATGACGTCACGCTGTCGACCTTGGAATCCACTAAAATGTTCATGAGCGTTTGGATTTGGGAAAGTTCTTGCCCAAGCAGCCGCGTCACAGCCGTGTTCGGCATGGCCCTGGCGAATTCATCGAAGCCGAGCAGAAATCTATCCGGGAGTTTGACGTTGTTCGCGCGCGCTCTGTCGAGCGTTGCGACGGTCACCAACCGCAACCGCGACTGAAAGTCATTGGGCGCAAGCGGCGGCGCTGGGGCCACCTCGCTTTTCAGCTGTTCTTTAAATTTGGCCAGCGCGTCGTTGTATTTCTCCAGGTAACCCTGAAGTTTCCGATAATTCGCGTCGTTCGGAAAGGGATCGAGATTCGCCAGCCGGTTCCGCTCTCCTGCCGCCTGATCGAATGTTTGTCTCGCATCGCTCCACACGGACTGTCGCCAGTAAAGCAGCGCGCCGAAGAGCAACGCGCAAATTGCGAAACCAATTAGAAAGGTTCCGAACGCGCGATTTTGCTGGAACCACTTCATGGCAGTTTCACCGGCTTGCGCAAAGTGAGTTGAAGTTCATACGGAAACGCCCACTCCATGTCGTTCGGGACGGAGTTGGATATGATTACGCGCTCCGGAGTTCTTGGATCGACAACGAAAAAGGGCGACTTCGCCAGATTGCGCAGGTAATCGACGACGATTTCCTGCTGCTTGGGATTATACAGGTAAAGCCCGCGTAGCAGGATGCCATCGATCATTTTCCCAGCGGCAGCCGCGGTTTTTGCCGTCGATAAAGGAGCAGTTGGCGGCGGAGGCGGTGTAGTTTCTGCGGCACGTTTTTCAGGCGCCCCAAGCAGTTTTCCGCCGGAAGTTGCGGCAAGCTCAGTGATCCAGATGTTTGCTTCCGGCAGGCGCGCGTTCAAGTCTTCGAGGACCTGCGGCCAGAAGTTGCGATCGTTCACTGCAGAGATCAGCGGACTGGCGACGTTGTCCAATGCAGTGATTTGCTTTTTGAGCTTATCGAGCTGCGCTTCCGTGACATGCATGCTTTCGTTCTTCTGGCGCATTCCCTGCGCACTTTTCTCGGCAATAAGCGCCGCTCGCGTGTAGTAAAACGACCAACCCAGCAGGGCGAAGAGAATACAGGCTGCAGCAGCAGCGAAGAACGGCCGGCGCTTTTCCAATTCCTGCCTTTGAACAACGATTGGCGGAAGCAGATTTAACTCCATCGGACAAACGGTCACGCTGCGCAGCGCCAGGCCAACCAATTCCCCAAACAAATGCGTGCATTGTCCCGCCGCGGACGCCGATTCCGACACGGTTACGCTTTTAAGCGGATTAAAAAACTCGATCTGCAACTCAAACTTCTCGTGGAAAAACTCGCGCATGTTGGACATGCCTGCGCCTCCGCCACAAAGAAAGATGCGCTCTGGGCGATCTCCCTGCTGCTGCGCACGGTAATGAGTGATTGAACGCATCAATTCGGCGTGAAGCCTGGTCATGCTGCTGCGCGCGATCTTCGAGACGCGCGCAACGTTGGCGTCCGTAGGTTCGGCAGCGCCCGCCAAAGCGACAAAGCAGTCCCGGTTCTTGCGAGTTTCCGCTGCGGCAAACGATTCCCCGAATTCCCTGGCAATTGCAGCAGTGATCGCGCTGCTGCCAATCGGGAGACTGCGCGAGAACATTCGTCCGGCCTCGATGAAGAGAACGTTGGTCGTGCGCGCGCCAATATCCACCAGCAGCGAGCAGCCATTTAGACCAGTGTAGTTGTAACAAAATGTATTGTACAGGGCCATGGATGCCATATCGACGATGTTGGTCCGCAGCCCGGTTTCTTCCACGACATTATTGATCTCGTCGAGCAGATCGCGCTTGATCGCGACAATGACGACCTGAATCTGTTCGCCCATACCGCCTCCGACGAGTTGATAATCCCAAACCACCTCGTCGATCGGAAATGGAACATTTTGCTGCGCCTCGAATGAAATGACTTTGTGGATCTTTTCCGCATCGAGACCGGGTAGTTTGACAAAGCGTGTAAAAACCGATTGCGCAGGAACCGCGTAGTTTACCTCGCCCTGATTAATGTGTATTTCCTGCATCATTCCTCGCAAGGTGGCAGCCGTTTCGTGCAGCGCATCATGGGCGTCACGGCGCTCTCCACTTGCAGGATCAAACGGCGTTTCGCGGAAACGATAATTCAGCAACACCAGCCCGCCCTGGTCCTGCGCCCGAAATTCCGCCAGACCGATGGTTTGCGACCCGATATTGAGAGTAATGAGACGCGCCGGTGCGGGCATGGCCTAAGCTCTAAACTGCCAATTCCCAAATCCCAAACCAAATTTCAACACGCAAATCTCAAACATGCAAAACAGGGTCTCGCAGGTGAAATGACCTGATGCCTTGAGGTCGGGAAGCTCCATCAAATAATGCGGTAATCCTTTAGCTCCTTGAAGAACGTCGCGACCGCAGTTTTGACCACAACCACCGCGGGAATCGCGAATAGCATGCCCCACAAACCCATTATGAGAGAGCCGCTGACTATCGCGATGATCACCACCAGTGGATGAACGTTCACCGCGCTGCCAAGGACAAACGGTTGAAACACCACGTCCTCCAGTACACGCGTGATTATGATCAGAATCACGACATAGAGTGCCAGATCATTCGGGTTCAGCCCGGGAATCAGCGGCCTGATGTTCTCTGCTATCAACGCATAACCAACGCCAATCCCCAGAGCGATGACCGTGCCCAGAAACGGGATGGCGCTCGAAAGCCCGGAAACGATGCCGATTGCTATGGCGATCCCCACAGGGATCCCAAGGAGGATCAAACCCAGTGTAAGAGTAAGAGCGACTAGAAAACAGTCGGTTAACGTCCCGCGCAAATAGTTGCCGATGGCTTCATCGAGTCTGTCAAGAACGGTCAGCGACAACTCAAAGTAGCGATTGGGAACCAGACTAATGAAAAAACGGCGGATTTGACCATTGTCGAAACCGAGAAAGAAAAAAATCAACGGAGCCAACATCCATGCGGACAATTTGCTCTCCAGACTCGTGCCTTCCTCGGCGGGCGTTGGCGGGGTCGAAGCGGCCGCAACCGCCGTGGTGGGGGGCACGGCTTCGGTCGGCGGTTTTTCTGGAATCACATATCGCCCGGCATTTTGGTTCGCCCGAAAGTAATCAAAGAATTTCTTCTCAACGGGAGGTTTCCCGTTGTATCCGGCGCAATATTTCAGAAACAGATCGCGTTCTTCCGGCTTGAGTTCGAGTGCCCTGTTTATCTTGTCCATCACCGGGCCAACTTCTTTTTCAATTAACGGTACCACCGCGTTTGATTTTCCCTCCGGTGACTTCGCTACCAACTGCCGGTATTTCTCATTCAGCTTGTATTGCAGGCGAACCCTGAATTCGAGCTTCTGCTCTTCGTCGGGAATGTGTTTGCGAAGAGTATTGAAGGCGAAGAACAGGGCAACGCCAATCGCCGCGAACGAACACAGAACCTGAAGCTCGTGAGGCAACCATCGGATCCTAAAGCGCTCTTTCACTGGCCGAAACAAGAACGCCAGCAAGCCCCCCACTATGATCGGCAGAATCAGACCGCTTAATTTCCAGACCAGGAACCCTCCTAAAATCAACCCGAGCACCGCAAACGTGAGATAAAAGATTTTGCGCCGAATTTGGCGTTCTCGCTCTTTTACTTCGAAGTCCTGACCGTTGTTCATCCCAATGCGGTTTCGTCGGCAGGAATTTTCATCTGCACCAATTCATTGGTCGAACGAAGGCGATCGCCAATCATCCCCGCAAGCGAACGGTAAATTTGGCAGGCCGTTTTCGCATCTCGATCAACCAGCGCGTTAAGGTCGTTGCGATAAAGCGCCAGCGTCCGAGTCCGTTCCAAGGCCCGCGCGTTGGCAGAGCGCGGTGTGTCATCGAGCAATGCCATCTCACCAAAAAAGGCACCGGTTTCCAAAACAGCGAGACGCGTCGTGTTACTCTCGCGGTAAATTTCTACCGCCACTTTGCCATCGAAAATTAGAAAGAGCGCTGCTCCCGGTTGTCCCTCTTCAAAAATTGATTCATCGGCCTCATAGGTGCGTTCAAACATGATATCAGAGACGCTCTTGAGCTGCCGATTCGAAAGGCGATCGAAGAACGGCACCGTCTTCAAGAATTGAATTCGATCCAATTCAGGACTTGAACGTTTCCAGCGTCCGAGCGTCTCCCAAAGCAATTTATCCGCAACCAGTTTTCGAGCCGACATTGGTATTAATCCATTGAAACGACTTCGGCCAGCAGGCTCAATGGAAACCTCCGGTCTTGATTCCCGGTCATACTAGGAAGGACCGACCGGCAACTTCAATCGAAAAGATCGGCACAAATATTCCTATTGGGAGTTGCGAGGTGAGATACGGTCCTGTGGCGACAACATCTCGCCGTCGAAATCCTTGCCGTCCGTTCCAAATTTTTCGGATGGCGAGCCGAAAACCGCGCTACGTGTTTTTGGCGGTGCGGACATGAAGATTTGTCGGAACTCGCGGGCATACTCACGGAGAAAAACAAAGGCGGCTCGTCGTGGCTGCGAAGCCACAAATGAGCCGCCTTGAATGCTGCTACGCACTAGACGCCGGCGTAGAGCAAGTCGTTCTTTTTATTGGGTCAGCAGGGCTATGATTTGATCCAGGATTTGCTGTAATGTTGCACCGAGGTTAATCAAGTTACCTCCCAGCAATTCACAGAGCAGGTTGCCGAGTAGGTTGCCCCGGCCGGTAACGGCTGTTATATCAACCGTGATCGCGCCCCCCGAGCAATTGTCCAGCACCACGTCCAATCCCAGCAGGTTGAGATCCAGTGGCCCGAGCTCAAGGTGCAGAATAGCGCATCTGTGATGGATTCCGGGCCTAGCAATCGAGATCAGAGTGGCATTATAGAGTTGACTGAGTGCGCCGTTGATAAGGTCTCCTATCCCTGCTAGCAGCGCAGTGGGGTTCGGAGATATTGCTATCGCCTGCGGAAGCGTTAGCCCGTTTCGCAATGCCTGCCCGAGGCTGCATAAAAGATCTCCCAGCAGGCCTCCGCCCTGCTCAGCGGTGATTGTCAGGCATATCGGACTAGTCTGTACGACCAATCCGAGCAAGTTCAGGTTGATTGGTCCCAGGCTCAGGTCTAGCACTGGGCAAATCACATTTGGTGGTTGATTCGGCGACAGAGTGATATCTACTGGCGCGGTAAACGGCACAGTTGTCGTTTGACCGTGGATAGTCGCCGTAGCGGTTCCCGTCGCTGTCAGCACGCCGTTCACAAGCGCGACGCTTGTGATTGTTGGTACTATGTGGATGTTGGTTGGCCCCGGCGTAGCTAACGCTTGAGGCAATCCACTGGTCATAAAGAGCAAGGCCATAGCCGTGCTCGCTGATATGATTTTGTGTTTAAGAGTTATCATTGTCCCTCCATTTAATTGTTTTCCCCTTGCTATGGGCGCGCCCCCGACTGGGAGCGGTCCGTCATACTAAAAACGGTGCTAGGATCTTCTTCGGTCCCGAATTTCTTGCGCGGGCTGTGTTCTGTTTATTAGCCGGACGCTCGGACCGTGAATGAATATGTCACCCTAGTCTTCAGAAAAGTCGCTGCGAACCGACCAACTGCATCGACGGGTTTTTGTAGCGTCCATTCGTGTTATTCCGCATCTTAAATGCACAGATTCCTGATGATGTTAGCCCAGGTGTTTTCCACCTTAATCCGTTCACTGCAGGGAATTTGACTTGTTGAAAGCATCCGACGAATCGTGCATGGCATTAACCGTCACAAGGTGGCTGCGGCTCGCAACGTCCATTTCGCGGAAGCCGGGAGCTGGCGTTATCGAACTTGAGCAAGCGCGTCTTAGAAACTAGGTGACGTCGTATATCCAATAGGATTTTGTCTGATTAGGCAATCATGCGTCAGCCCGATACTGTGTTTTCATCAATCAAAGCATGTTTCTATGCGAGCAATAGAAAGAGGTTGACGCCCTCAAAGCGAAATTAAGCGACCAAGGGCTCTGATTCAAAAAGTGAACGATGGGGTTCCGCCCAATCCGGTCGGAAAGCGGCGTAGCACCGCGACACTCCAAAATGCAAGCGAGAAACCGCGGATGGCTATCGCGGAACAGCGGACGAGCGGAATTTCACGGCGTTTCCACTCGACCGCTCATACGCCGCGCCAGCTGTGATCTGGAAATGGTCATTGCCGACCTGACCAAAAATATACGTATCTATCAGGTCGCCGCTGCCTTTGCCCGTGCCATGACCGTATAAAAACCCGATCTCCCCACCGTAATAGATACGGTCCGATGGCGACAACATCTCGCCGTCGAAATCCTTGCCGTCCGTTCCAAAGTTTTCGGATTGCGGACGGGAAATCGCGCTCCCTTTCTTTGCAGGTGTGGACGTGAAAGCATCCGGAGCGAAATACGGCGCCGGGGGCAGTTCGAACGATCCCATGCTGATGCTTGCAAATGCCCTCTCGCTGGCCAGTCGGCCACCATCCGACCACGCGCCTACCGGACCTTTATTAAACAGAATCGAACTATCCTTCGCGCTGAAAATTTTCGGCTGATGAAGACTCAGCCCAAAAGAAGCATCCCACGCGCCAGCTGGCTGCACGTGTTTGGACGCGACCGACCGAGCTTTGGTTGCTCGCGGCAGCTTTGCTTGCTGCGCTTCGAGGCAAAAACAAACAACGAATAACCCCACAGCGACGGCAAGCGCACGTCTTATCATGCAGCAATTCATAACGAAACCTGCACAAACGCCAGCAAAATCTTACGGAGCCCCAACTGCAGTAACGATTTAACGGTTCAACGACTCTCTAAAATAGTCGATCGTCTTTTTGATTCCCTCCTCGAAGGCCACGCGTGGCTCCCAGGCGAGGACTTCCTTCGCTCGGGAAATATCTGGTTGGCGCACTTTCGGGTCATCCACCGGCAATGGTTTGTATTCGATCGCCGATTTTGTCTCCGTGATGCGAATGATTTCGTCGGCGAACTGCTTAATTGTCATCTCGCGTGGATTACCCACGTTGACCGGATCGTGAAAGCTGCTCATGGCCAGTTTGAAAATTCCATCAATCAAATCGGATACGTAACAGAATGAGCGCGTCTGCGAGCCGTCTCCGAAAATGGTGAGCGGCTGGCCACTCAGGGCCTGTCCGATGAACGCCGGGACGACGCGCCCGTCGCGCAAGCGCATTCGCGGACCGTAGGTGTTAAAGATGCGCACGATTTTTGTGTCCACTCTGTGATAGCGGTGATACGCCATCGTCATCGCTTCGGCGAAACGTTTCGCCTCATCGTAAACACCGCGTGGCCCAATCGGATTGACATTCCCCCAGTAATCTTCTTTTTGAGGATGCTCGAGGGGATCGCCGTACACCTCCGACGTTGAGGCGAGAATGAACGAAGCGTTTTTGTCCTTGGCCAGGCCGAGCGTGTTATGCGTACCGAGCGCGCCCACTTTAAGCGTCGGGATCGGGAGCTCCAGATAGTCGATCGGGCTGGCTGGTGACGCGAAATGAAAAACGTAATCGATCTTCTCTTCCGGCAGGAAAATGAAATTGGAGACATTGTGTTCGATGAACCGGAAATTTTCGTTTCCGGCGAGGTGTCCAACATTCGCAGTGTTACCGGTGATCAAATTGTCGATGGCAATGACGCGGTGACCTTCTGCCAGTAATCGATCGACCAAATGCGAGCCGAGAAAACCGGCACCGCCAGTTACGACCGAAACGGGATGGGAACCTTTAGCCGCCATAGCGCATTTCTTCTACTGGTTACCGCTCAAGTTTGCCAGCAGGAAGTCACGGCAAATCACAAAGGCGAAAACACATGCCGGACTTTGCCTTGGTACGGAAATTCGACATTGATTCGTCATTCGACATTCGGCATTCGTCATTTAGTTAGTTAATCCCATGCGCATTTTATCCGGTATTCAGCCCAGCGGGGCTCTGCACATCGGCAATTATTTTGGCATGATGCAGCCGGCCGTTGCGCTGCAAGCCGAGGGCGACGCGCTTTATTTTATCGCCGACTATCATGCGCTCACGACTCTGCACGATGCCGCAGCTTTGCGCACGAACAGTCGACGCGTCGCGCTTGATTTTTTGGCGTGCGGGCTCGATCCCGGGCGGGCAACGCTGTTTCGGCACTCAGACGTGCCGCAGGTGACGGAGTTAGCGTGGATTCTATCGACGGTGGCGCCGATGGGACTGTTCGAGCGTGCGCACTCGTACAAAGACAAACTCGCCCGCGGCATTTCCCCTACCGTTGGACTGTTCAATTATCCGGTGCTGATGGCCGCGGACATTTTGATTTACGACAGCGACATCGTGCCCGTTGGCAAAGACCAAAAACAGCACATCGAAATGACCCGCGATCTCGCTGTAAAGATGAACGAAACATACGGCCAGTCCGAGCCGGACGGGCGGATCTTCAAGTTGCCGGAAGCGCGTATCCGGCCCGCGACTGAAACCGTGCCGGGAATCGATGGCCAGAAAATGAGCAAGAGCTGGCGCCAAAAGACCCGGCGAGCTCGACAATTTTCAAACTCTATTCGCTGGTCGCGTCCAAGGAAGAAATCGCCGACATGCGCGAACGATTTCTAAAGGGCGGCACCGGTTATGGCGATTTCAAGAAGCAACTCTTCGAAAAAGTGTGGGAATATTTCGCGCCGATGCGCAAACGCCGCGAAGAAATTCTAAACGACAAAGCCTACATCGACGACGTCCTCGCGCGCGGCGCAAAGCGCGCAAACGAAATTGCCGACCAGGTTATGCAGCGGGTTCGCGAGGCTGTCGGCTTGCGCTAAACAATCTCGGACAGTCGTTTCGGTGCGGTGTTGCGCCAAGCCGCGGCGACAGCTTCCCGCACGCTGTCGATCTTCGCCGCAGGCAAGTAAACGTTGGTGTTTCCACGCCGGCCCCAGGCGCCCGTCACCGGGTGGAAGACTTTCGGATCACTTTGGATAAAACGTTTTTGTTCGTTTGGCGTCAATTTTACGACCGCCCAATGTTTGTCGGGATATCCGAGCGTCGCGAAGATTTTCCCGCGCACTCGGAAATCAGGATGATTCAGGTGCGCCGATTCAATCGCTTCCGGGAAACTGAGAGCGAGCTTACGAAAATCACCTGCGGTCATCTTTCACAATGCCTTTCCGAATTGCGGGGTTCGATCCAGCTGAAGTTGCCGTAGGTAAAGAAATAGTGGCAATCCAAGCGAAACGCCAACCAGCAAGACAGCGAAAGTCGGCAACCAAAGAAGGCGCACTCCTAAACGCCTCCCTTCGGTTTGAATGAAAAAAAGCAGAACAATTGCGGAGACAATAACATCCAGGGCAAAGAATCCACTGATGCGGTTGGCGAACAAATCGCGAACGAATAGCGACATATTCAGCGCGTGATGTTCCCACAGCCACGGAATGAATTGCGAGTAGGGCAATAGAAGCCCAAGCAAACAAAAGCCAAGATAGAAATACCGGAGTTTCATGGCTTCGATTTTTTGGCAACCTTCGTAAATTTGTCGAGCAGAACTGGAATCGATACTGATCGCCAATTGAATTGAATCGATGACGACGCTCCACGTTCACGTTGTGCCAAATGCCAAAATCGACAAAGTCGTCGGGGAGCACGGTCGCGCGATCAATATCAAATTGCGAGCGCCAGCTGTTGAAGGGAAGGCAAATTCAGCACTGATTCGTTTTCTGGCCGAAGAATTGAATATCTCTCACCGCGCAATCGTATTGGAACGCGGCCAGAAATCACGCCACAAACTAGTCCGCATCGATGGCTTGACCGAGGAAGAAGTGCGCAGGCGGTTGCGTGCGAGAAGTTAAGACCGAATCAAATTGTATGGCGCGGCTCCCATCTTTCGAAAGCGACACGAGGACTCGTCGCACTCCGAAATCTTCGGGAAATCCGCCTGAAGGATTTTAGAGATGCGCGATCGCGATGAGACTCAGCGGCCTCGAGACTGGCGGGCTGGTTTGGTTTGTTCCGTGGGCTTCGACTGAGCGGTTGCGGCGCTGTCGCGGTAAAACAAGACGCCGTGTGTTCGCAGATTGCTGACTAGCGCGTGTAGATCGGCCGCCAACGTTTGATCATTCAGCAGCGTTGCCACCACGCCTTTTCCTTGTGTGGCGCTGCGCAGCACCTTGCGCGTGTCACCAATTGCGTTCTGTAAATCGTCCGCAGCTTTTTTTGCTGACGCCATCGCGGAATCCGCCTGCTCAACCACTCCATCCAATTTCTGGGAAGATTGCGCCAACGCGCCGGTGGCCTGGTTCAAATGTTCCATGCTCAATTTCAGGTTTTCCATGTTCGCTGGGGAAAGCGTGTCTTGATTGAGACGGTCAACGGTTGTGTCGATCTTTTGCACGGTACCGCGGAGATCGTTCACGAGCGCGCCCCCTGAGCGGGTGAGATCGTCGATGCCGGTTTCGCGTGCACCATTGACATAAGCATTCGGCGGCAGATACGCCTTCACCGGTCCGGGCGGGATCGTTACATTTACGAACCGATCGCCAAGCAAGCCGGAACTTCCAACGCTGAACTTTGTCCCTTCAGGAACCTTAACGTAATCATAAATTTTCAGCGGCACAGCCACGCCATCACCTTCTGGAACCAGCCGCGGACCCCCTGACACCTTTCCGATTCTCGCGCCAGCGAGCAGGACATCGGA
>WNGC01002731.1_pt2 | contig 11077 bp, 14 predicted proteins | sample 5400051 | NCBI WGS metagenome assembly WNGC01 (sample SAMN13153368, study PRJNA577476) | soil metagenome | isolation source: 20 cm soil or saprolite under grassland replicate 2 | place: USA:California | collected 2016-06-15 | reverse complement strand
TCAGGCCGTAGCGCCGGGCGCCCGCCCGCCACTCCCCGCCGATCAGCAGGTCCGTCTTCACCGCCCTTTGAACTCCGCGACCCGCTTCTCCACGTACGCCGCGATGCCCTCCTTCGCGTCCTCGCTCTGGAACAGCTGCTGCTGCAGCTCACGCTCGATCGCGAGCGCCGATTCGAACGGGACCTCGGCCCCGGACTGGACCGCGCGCTTGATCAGGCCCACCGCTTTCGCCGCCTTGTGCGGCGGGCAGAACTGCCGGGCGTACAGCATCGTCTGCTCCCAGTAGTCGTCGGCGGGGAAGACCTCGTTCACGAGGCCCAGCTCCTTCGCCTTCTCGAACGAGAACGGCGCTGCGTCCCGCCGGTGCCGGGTAGCACGCCCAGGTTCACCTCGGGGAGGCCGATCTTCCCGGCGTTTTCCTTGGCGAGCCGCATGTCGCACGCCATCGCGATCTCGAGCCCGCCGCCCACCGTGTGCCCGTTGAGCGCGGCGATCGTGAGCTTGGGGGTCTGCTCCAGGCGGTTCAACGTCTCGTTGGCGTGCAGGCAGAAGAAGTACTTGTAGCGGGGCGTGATGCTGTTCAGATACGCGATGTTCGCGCCTGCCGAGAAGAACTTCTCGCCGTGGCCGCGCAGCACGATGACGTGCACGTTGTCGTCGAAGCGCGCCTGGAGGATCGCCTCGTCGAGCTGCCGCATCATCTCGTACGTGTAGGTGTTGGCGGGCGGATCGTCGAGCTCGAGGATCGCCACACCGCCTTCCGCCTTGTAACACACCAGCGTCTTGGGCTCCGTCACACTAGCCTCCGTGTACCGTGGATCGAGCCTCGACGAAGCCGCCGAGGAAGGTGCGGGCGATCAACGCCGCGAGGCGCTCCGGGTCGATCTCCCCCGCAGGGTCGTACCAGTTGTAAATCCAGTTCATCATCCCGAACAGGATGTACGCCGCCGCACTGCGGTCCACCTGGGTCTCATCCGGCGCCGCGTCCTTGAGCAGGCCCTCTAACAGGTCCACATAGCGGCGCTTGACCGCCGTCACGCGCCGCAACCGCTCCCCCGTGAGCGACGCGGCTTCGTGCGACAGGACCTTCATCTCGGGCATGTGGGCCGCAAAGTACGTGACGTGGTGCCGGATGAACGCCTGGAGCCGCTCCTCGGCGTCGCCGGCGCACGCCGCGACGGCGCGTGTCGCCCCTTCGAGCACTCGCGTGAAGCAGCGCTGCTGCACGGTGGCGAGCAGGGCCTCCTTGCCGGGCATGTAGTAGTACATGCCGGCGAGGGACATCCCGCTCGCGGCCGCCAGGTGGCGCATCGTCGTGGAGTGGTAGCCCTTGTCCGCGAACACCCGCGCGGCTTGGGCAAGGAGATGATCGAGGCGTTCATCGTAGGGGCGCATGTGTTTTCGAACGAGCGTTCGAACTGGAAGGTACGACGGGCGGGTCGGGGCGGCAAGAGGCGATCGCCCTTAATATTGACGCCACTCCAACGTCCACCGAACCGAAGCATGGCCCAAGCGGACCCCGTCGCCGTCCAGCCTCCCGATGCGGCGCTGATCGCTGCGTGGCGGAGCGGCGACGAGCAGGCGGCGGCCGAATTGGTGCGCCGCCACGCCCGCGCGCTGGCCCGCTTCCTGGCGGGCGCGGGTGCGCTCGAAGCGGACGTGGACGATGTGGTGCAGGAGACCTTCATCCGGGCGTTCCGTGCGCTGGACCGGTTTCGGGGCCAGTGTCAGTTCCGGACTTGGCTGCTCACGATCGGCGGCAACGTGCTGAAGGACGCCGCTCGACGCGCCAAGCGAGCGCGCCTCGTGCCGCTGGACGAGGAGATGCACTCACCTGACGGCGACCCCCACGAGCGAACGGTTGCCGTGGAGCTGGAAGGCAGGCTGCAGCGCGGGCTCGAGCGGTTGCCGCGGATGCAGCGCGAGGTGTTCCTGCTGCGGGCGCAGCAGGGGATGGAATACGACGACGTCGCCGCGGCCCTGGGCACCACGCCCGGTGCGGCGCGGGTGCATTACCACCACGCCGTCAAGCGACTGAAGGAGTACGTGAAGTGATTCGAGACGAATTGCAGGACGGCGAGCTGCGCGACATCGCGCAGCGCCTGGGCGCGGCGGCGGCGGAGCGGCTCGATGTGGAAGCCACAGCGCACGCCGTCCTGGAGCGCCTGGGAGAAGCGCCGCGCGTGGTGCGCCCCGTCTGGCGCCGGCCCGCGTGGCTCTCCGTCGCTGCTGCACTGCTCTTGCTCCTCGGTACGCGTATCGCGCTGCGTCTCGTGCACCCGAACACGCCACCGGTGCCGGGCTCCGTCGTCGCACCAGCAGGTATGGACGTGAATGACCTGTCGCCGGGCCAGCTACGCGAGGTCCTGCGCACGATCGACCAACCCGTGGATGACGGCATAGGCCCGGCGGACGCGGGGCTCGAGGACCTGTCCACACCCGAGCTGCGCAGGCTGCTGCGCGCGCTGGAGGGGTGACGATGCGCACGCTCTTGGTATTGCTCTGCCTCAGGGCCCCCGCGCTCACCGCCCAGAATCCGCCGGACACGAGCGACGCAGCCCAGACGCAGCAGCTCCGCGACCAGATCCGGGTGCGCTGGCAGCAGGTGGTCCGCCGCCAGCTCGACCTCAAGCCCGACCAGGCCGCGAGGCTCCAGCAGACGGAGGATCGCTTCGCCGCCGACCGCCGCGCCATCGCGCAACGGCAACGCGGCGTCCAGGAGGCGCTGCGCGGGCAGCTGCAACCGGGGATCGCAGCGAACGCCGACAGCGTGCGCCGGCTGATGGACGCGCGCGATCAGAACCGGGCGGCGCTCGCCCAGCTCGAGCGGGATGAAGACAAGGAGATGGCGGGGTATCTGACGCCCGTGCAACGGGCGCGCTATCAGTTCCTGCGGCAGCGGTTACAGGAGAGGATCGTCGAAATGCGGCGGCAACGAAACCAGCCGTTGCCGCCGCGCGTTCGACGACGGCCCCTCTAAGCCTTCGTCATCTGCACGCACCTACCCAGCAGGTATTCGCTCGTCAGCGCCGCCCCGGTTCCGCTCAGGAATTGGAACGAAATCCAGGGGTTCCCACCCACACCTCCCAACACCGGTTGTTTGGGGAACTGGACGTCCATGCCCGGTGGCACGAGCGTGATGCGCACCAGCGTCGCGTCGTCGAACTCGTGCGGTCCCCCAACGGGGTTGTCGTTGTTGCGGAAGATGAACCGGGCGCCGAGCCCGGGGCGGACCCGCAGGTCGCCGCTCAAGGTAATGGTCGGGCCGGGGTTGTTGTAACACCCGCCGGCCTCGAAGTACGCCGTCGCCGCAGACAGCACCGAGAAGTCCAGCCCAGCGGCCGCGGTGAGTCCCTGGACGCAGCGGCCCAGGTAGATCTCACCACTCAGAGGTGTGTCCTTGTCGTCCGTGAACTGGATCCAGATGAACGGATTGCCGCCGACGCCGCCCAGGACGGGCTGCTTCGGGATCGTGATCGCGTCGCCGTTCGGCACGACGGTCACGTCGCTGTGGGACTCGGCGGTGTAGGTGTGCGTGCCTTTCGCGTTGTTGCGGAAGATGAGCCGCGAGCCCAATCCGCCCAGCGCAAACTCTCCGCTCATGGTGATGTACGGTCCCGGAGAATTATCGCAGCTGGATACCGCGGTGTTGGTGCGAACGCTCGCAGGAATCGCGAGGGCCGCCGTTACCGACATTGGCGACGAGACGACGTCGGCCGAGCGAAGACCTGCAGGGTTCACCTGGGGGCGATCGCAGCCGGCGACAAACGCCGCGGCGACTGCCAGGGCTCCCAGGCTAGGGCACTTCGGCATTGCAGCCTCCTGAGGTAAGGGTTACGCTCAGGGCCGGAGCAATGCGTGTGCCGGTTACGGCGGCGTGACCAACGTGCGGGATGGAATGCGCGGAGCGGAGAGGAGTGCCGCGAGGGCGCGACGCTTGCGTATCAAACGCGTGGCAACGTGATTGCGACCGCTGTTTCGGTTATTTTTTCGTCGCGTTACCTGCGCGGCACCGCGAGTCTCTTTAGGGGTTGGCCTTGCGAATGTACGCGTCGATGTCCGGGAGCGGGATGCGCCACACTCCTTCGCAATCGACGAACGCATGCGGAAAGCGGAGTCCCTCCAGTAACGCGTGCGCTTCCACCAGGCTGCAGTCCAACCGCCGCGTCAGCTGATCGAGCGTCAGGGGACGGGGCATAATATGCGGTCCCCGGACATGCCGTCTGTACGGTGTCACAAATCTCCTTCGAGAGAGCGGGAAACAGGATTCGAACCTGTGACCTCAGCCCGGGAACCGACTGTGCTCTGCCTACTGAGCTATTCCCGCGAAGCAGCTCTCCGGCGAGACGCAACGCAAAGGGAGTGCCACGAGTACGATAAGAAAGTGCCACGACTCCCATGCGGATTGCTCCGGGGCGGGGGCAGGGTTGTTGCTCCGCGGCGACATGTCGGGTCGGCCCCGATACCCTCTGGTGGCTGGGCGTTTCGCTTGTAACTTGTCGGCTTATGAGCACTAACGACCAAGACTTCGCCTACTCCCTCGCCGCCGAACCGCACAAAGCGCGGACGCAACAGATTCTGGGCGAGCATCCCGAGATCCGGGAGCTGATCGGGACCAATGCAGCCACGTTCTGGTGGACGGCCGGGATCGTGGGCGTCCAGCTCGTCGCCGCGTGGCTCGTGGCGTCACAGCCCTGGTGGGTGGTCGTGTTCACGGCCTACACGGTCGGCGCGGTCACCAACCATGCCCTCTTCGTGATGATTCACGAGTGCGCGCACAAGCTCGTGTTCCGACGCAAGGCGCTGAACCAACTCACGGCCATGCTCGCGAACGTGCCGCAGTTCTTCCCGGGCGGGATCTCGTTCGCGAAGTATCACCTCAAGCATCACGTCTTCCAGGGGATCTACGAGCTCGACGCCGACATCCCCAACCGCTGGGAGGCGCGGCTCATCGGCCACTCGATCCTGGGGAAGGCGCTCTGGCTCTTGTTCTACCCGGTTTTCCAGGTCACGCGGCCCTACCGAGTAAAGGAAGTGCGGCTGTGGGACCGCTGGGTGTTCGCGAACCTGATCTCGCAACTCGCGGTGAACGCCGCCGCCTGGGTGTGGCTCGGTCCCAAGGCCGTAGCGTACTTCGCGCTGTCCCTCTTCTTTTCGATCGGACTGCATCCGCTCGGGGCGCGCTGGATCCAGCGGCACTACATGACCGCCAAGGGGGACCGCTCGGAGCAGGAGACGTTCAGCTATTACGGCCCGCTCAACCGGGTGGCGTTCAACGTCGGGTATCACAACGAGCACCACGACTTCCCCTCGGTGCCGTGGAACCGCTTGCCGGAGATCCGCAAGACCGCCCCCGAGGCCTACGATACGCTTTCCTCACACCAATCCTGGACACGCCTCCTGTTCAAGTTCCTCTTCGATCCGGACCTCTCGCTCTATTCCCGCATGCTGCGGCGCGAGCGGAACAACCGGCGGCTCGACGACCCGGTGAAGCCGGACGTGGAGCTGATCAATGCCACCGGGACCCGAGTCCTCTAAGGGCACGTCGCGGCCCCATCGGCCCGTGCCCTAAAGGGCCGGCTCGGCTTGGGGTGCGTCCTCAAGGACGCGGTGGGGCCGAGCCGGCGTTTCAACGCACGGATCGAAACTCAAGAGAGCCCTCCTGTGCTCTCTTCATCACCCTGCCAATGGAGGGTGCCAGGCAGGGACTCGAGCGGCTAATTTGAACCGGCTGCTCGCCCGGGTGGCGGAACTGGCAGACGCGCAGGACTCAAAATCCTGTGCCGGCAACGGCATGCGGGTTCAATTCCCGCCCCGGGCACTCCATGTCGCGTTCGACCCACCTCTATAGCATCCACGGCCGGCCCAGGATCCAGACCAGGAACCCGTAGAAGCCGACGACGAAGGCCAGCGTGCCCACGACCCCCGCGGCGCGCTGGGCGACCCTCAACCAGAGCCGCGCTCGTGGTGACTCGGCGCGAGTCCGGTGGGCCAGCCCCCAGGCCGCCGTGCAAGCGATGCAGATGAGCGGCATCGAACCCAACCACCACCAGCCCGGTGCCAGCCCGAGAGCGACGCCCGCCCCCAGGGCGCCCGCCAGTGCCCACGTCGCGAGGCGTTGCGTCGTGGCGTGCTCCGCCCACTCCGCTATCACCGTGTACACCGCCGGGCCCGATCTCAAGACCTGTGTCATCATGCGAACCTCCTCAGCGCGACAGCGCTGTCACACCTGAGACCACGAGCTCCACCGCGATCAGCACGATGATGATCCATTCGAGCGCCTCCATGCGGCGGCTCGTCGCGCCGTCCGCGAGCTTCGCGTAGATACCGTCGATCGTCTGCAACTTGCGCGAGATGCTGGCGTCCCACTCCCCCAGGTGAAACCGCCGCGACGCGAGGCCGTACACGCGCGCCAGGTACTGGTCGCCCACGAGCTTCAGCGCATTTGTCACCTGCTCGAACAGGGTCGCGCCGTCGAGCTGCAGCCGCGCCAGGCGCCGCAGCTCCGCGCCGTACGAGCCCCTCCCCACCGCCCACAGCCGCTCGGGACGCCGCAACAGCGTCTCGTAGGCGCGCTCCAGCGCGTCGTCCAGCTGCTGATCGAGGAAGCGCATCTCCAGGAGCTGGGTGTTCGCGAACTCGAGCACGTCCCGCACGTCGTCCCCTTCAGCATCGAAGATTAGGGCGGCGTCGGTGTCGATGAACGTGGCGTCGGCGAGGCCAAACGAGAGCCGGGGGCCCGTGGCGTCGGCGATCTCCTGCTGCGACAGGGCATGGGGCGTCGCCCGCAGGATCTGCGCCACCTGGGGCGCTAGCTCGGTCCACAGGGCCGCAGCCTCGCAGGGCACGGTGAAGCTTTCGATCTGAAAGATCGAGTAGTCTTCGACGAAGTCCGCGATCCGCGGGCGCATCGCGGCGTCACCCAGGTCCTCGAGCAACCGCTCGACGTGGTGCCGCGAGTCTGCGAGCAGTTGCTGGTTGCCCCACAGCTCGGACGCGAGTGCCGGGAGGTCCGCGAACGGTCCGCCGAGCGGGATCGCATAGCTCACCGACACGGCGCCGAAGTCGTACAGCACCAGCTCCACGCCCACGCCGCTCGTGTAGCCACCCAGGGCGTGCTCGCCGGTCGCCCGGGCCACGCGGAGCGGGGCGGGCCGGTACTCGAAGTACGCCGGGGCGCGCCGCTTGTGCTTCACGGTTTGGCGCTCCGTGCCGGCGAGCAGGCGCCGCTCCGCCGCGTCGAGGTCGATCGCCTGAGCGACCTCGTAGGCGAACACGGGAAAACACGCGCCCTTCGCAATCACCAGATCCTGTGGCATCAGGCTTATATTTCGCCCCCGACCGCATGAACGAGAAGAGCCCTTTCCCCGCGGATTTCCTGTGGGGCACCGCGACGTCGGCCTATCAGGTCGAGGGCTCCCCGTTGGCCGACGGCGCCGGCCCGAGCATCTGGCACCGCTTCTCCCACACCCCCGGCCGCACCCACAACGGCGACACGGGCGATGTCGCCTGCGACCACTACCACCGCTTCCCCGAAGATATCGCCTTGATGCGTGACCTCGGCCTCAACGCCTACCGCTTCAGCATCTCCTGGGGCCGCGTGCTGCCGGCAGGGCGGGGGACGGTGAATCCCAAAGGGCTCGCGTTCTACGACCGCCTCATCGACAGGCTGCTCGCCAACGGACTGCAGCCGATGGTGACGCTGTACCACTGGGATCTTCCCGAGGGGCTCGACGCTCGGGGCGGGTGGCGCGAGCGCGATGCCGCGGCGTGGTTCGCCGACTATGCGCGCGTCGCGTTCCGAGCGTTCGCCGACCGGGTGCGTCTGTGGACCACGCTGAACGAACCCTGGGTCGTGGCGGACGGCGGCTACGTGCACGGCACGCTCGCGCCGGGGCGCCGCGACCTGAGCGAGGCGGCGCTCGTGAGCCACAACCTGCTCCGCGCCCACGCCACCGCGGTACAGGCGTATCGCGCCGAGGGAAAGCACGACATCGGCATCGTGCTGAACCTGGAGCCCAAACACCCCGCCTCGGACGCCCCCGCCGACGTCGCCGCCGCGCGGCGCGCCGACGCGTACATGAACCGCTACTACCTCGAGCCCCTGGTACGCGGCGTCTATCCCGAGGAGATGCCTGAGATCTTCGGCGCCGCCTGGCCTCAGTTCCCCGAGGGCGACTTCCAGTTGATTCGCGAGCCGATCGACTTTCTCGGCATCAATTACTACACGCGCAGCGTGACGCGGCACGACCCCGCTGCGCCGCCGGTCCGCGCCAGCGGCGTGCGGCAAAGCGGCGGCGTCTACACGGAAACGGGGTGGGAAGTCTATCCGGCGGGCCTCACCGAGACGCTGCTCTGGGTGCGCGAACGCGCCGGTGACCTCCCGCTCTACGTCACCGAGAACGGGGCCGCGTTTCCGGATCCCGAGCACGTGGCGAACGGCCGAGTGGACGACCCGCTCCGCATCGCCTACTACCGGGCGCACCTCGGGGCTGTGCTGGAAGCGTTGCGACTGGGCGTGAAGCTGCGCGGCTATTTCGCGTGGTCGCTGCTCGACAACTACGAGTGGAGCCACGGGTACTCCAAGCGATTCGGCCTGGTGCACGTGGACTTCGCCACGCAGCGCCGCACGCCGAAGGCGAGCGCCCGGTTCTACGCCGAGGTCGCTCGGTCGGCCCTCATCCCTTCAGGCTCCCCGCCATGATGCCCTCGATGTAGTAACGCTGCAGGAAAACGAACAACACCAACACCGGCAGCACCGTCAGCACCGAGCCCGCCATCATCAGCTCGGTGTCCTGCACGTGCTCGCCCACCAGCCCCGCCAGCGCCACCGGGAGCGTGTACTTCGCATCGTCGGAGAGCACCACGAGCGGCCAGAGAAAGTCGTTCCAGGTCCCGAGGAATGTGAAGATCGCGAGTGTGGCGAGCACGGGCCGCAGCGACGGCAGCACGATGGACCAGTAGAGGCGCCACTCGCCGGCCCCGTCGAGTCGCGCCGCGCTCAGCAGGTCGTCGGGGATCGACAGGGCGTACTGACGGATCAGGAAGATCCCGAAAATCGTGGCCATCGCGGGCACGATCGCACCCACGTAGGTGTTGACGAGACCCATCGCGCGCAGCAGCAAGAACAGCGGCAGCATCGTCACTTGGCTCGGGATGACGAGCCCTGCCACGAGCAGGCGGAACAGCCGCTCGCGCCCCCGGAATTGCAGCTTCGCAAGCGCGTAGCCCGCCATCGAGTTCGTCACCAGCGAGACCAGCGTGGCGGACACGGCGATCGCCGTGCTGTTCAGCAGATACTTGCCCAGCGACAGGCGCGTGAACAGCGCCCTGTAGTGCTCGAAGGTGACGCGGCTCGGCAGCAAGCGCGGGGGATAAGACGTCGCCTGTCCCGTGGGCATCAGCGACGCGGACACCATCCAGGCGAGCGGAAACAGCGTCGCCGCCGCTCCGAGGATCAGGACGCCGTACAGCAGTGCGGCGCGCAGCCTGGGCGTCACGTGGCCAGCTTCCGCTCGGCGCGCAGCTCGAGCAGCGTGGCGCCGAGGATGATGACGAACAGCACGAACGCGACCGCGGCCGCCGAGCCGAGGCGCCACCAGCGGAATCCCTCCTCGTACATGTACAGCACCATGGAGAGCGTGCTCTTGAGCGGCCCGCCTTGCGTCATCACATACGGCTCGGCGAACAGCTGGAAGTAGCCGATCGCCGTAATGATCCCCACGAACACGAAGGTCGGCGTAAGCAGCGGCAAGGTCACGCGTCGGAGCTGCGCCCAGGTGCCGGCGCCATCGAGGGCTGCCGCCTCATACAGCTCCTCGGGAATGCGCTGCAAGCCGGCGATGAAGATCAGCATCGCGTAGCCGAAGTTCTTCCACACCGCGAGTAGGATGATCGCGGGCATCGCCCAGCGCGGGTCGCCCAGCCAGTCGATCGGACCGAGCCCGAACGTCGCCAGCCCCGCGTTCAAGAGCCCGTAGCGCGGCTGGTACAGATATCGCCACACGATGGCGAGGGCGACGAGCGTCGTGACGAAGGGCGCGAAGTACGCGGCCCGGAAGAAGGCCTTGAACCGCACGACTTTGGCGTTGACGAGCAGCGCGGTGACGAGTGAGAGCCCCACCGAGAGCGGTGCGCCCACGAAGGTGAAGTAGAACGTGTTGCGGAGCGCGGTCCAGAACACCGGTGCGCGCGCCAGCTCGAGGTAGTTGTGCACCCCCACGAACTGCATGTTGCGCGGATCGGCGACGGCGTAGATGTCGAAATCGGTGAAGCTGAGGCCGAACGAGGCGACGACCGGCACGAAGAAGAACACGCCGATGAGAAGCAGGGCGGGTGCCAGGAACAGCCACGCGGCGCGCGCCGCTGCCCGATCGGCGGTCACGGCCGCGCCGCGCGGGCGAGCAGCGCGCGACGCCGCGCGAGAATCCGGTCCACCTCGTCGTCGAGCCGGGCGAGGGCCGTCTCCGCGGGCACGCCACCCCGGATCGCCTGCTCCGCGTAGTCGAAGACCCGGGTCGCGATCAGCTCCCACTCGGGCACCTGGGGCAGCGGCACGACCCGCTGGAGCTGCACCCAGAACGCATGCGTGGCCGCATCTCCCGCCAGCGCCGTATCGCGCCACGCCTCAGTCCGCGCCGGCAGATCGCCCGTGAGGTGATAGAATCGCACCTGTTGCTCGGGACGCGACAGGAACTCCACGAGCTTCCACGCCTCGGCCCGGTGCCGCGAGGCGTGGAACAGCACCAGGCTCGAGCCCCCCGCCATCGACACGCCGGACGCCGGGCCGTCGGGGCCCGGCAGCGGCGCGGTCGCCCATTTCCCTTGCATCTCAGGACCCAGTCGCCGGCGGAACTCCCCGATGTTCCACGGCCCGGTGATGTACATCGCGAACAGCCCGCGGCCGAATTCCTGGTGCATGTTGCCGATGTCGTTGATGCCGAGCACCGGCGCGAGGCCGGTCCGGAACAGGTCGAGGTAGAACGCGAAGGCGCGCGCGAAGTCTGAGTCGCTGACCGCCCCGTAGCGCCCGTCGTCCTTCAGGATCGGCGAGCCGGCCTCGAGGCCGAAGATCACC
>WNGC01008238.1_pt1 | contig 11079 bp, 7 predicted proteins | sample 5400051 | NCBI WGS metagenome assembly WNGC01 (sample SAMN13153368, study PRJNA577476) | soil metagenome | isolation source: 20 cm soil or saprolite under grassland replicate 2 | place: USA:California | collected 2016-06-15 | reverse complement strand
CAAGGGCAGAAGCGTTGTACGCACGACCGGCGCAATCGACCGCTGCGTGCGCGCGTCGAATTCGCGCACCGATTCCACGCTGTCACCGAGCAGTTCAATGCGCACCGGGCGAGCGGCTTCCGGCGAGAAGACATCAATGATGCCGCCACGCACGGCGAATTGCCCCGGCAGCTCCACCATTTCGGTTCGCGTGTAGCCCACCGAACCCAGGTGCGTAATTAGCTCTTGGTGAGGAATCTCGGTGTCTTTTGCCAGCGCCCGGGTGAGGTAGAGATAGGCTGCGGGATCCTGATAACGCCAAAGTGCGGCGGCAATGGGAGCAATCACCAGGGAAACCTGTCCATCCGCGACGCGAAAGAGCGTGGCCGCGCGCCGTTCGAGAATATCCGCGTGGGGGCTTTGCGATTCCCAGGGAAGTCTGTCGAACGCCGGGAGTGTCGCGACGCCACCCACCGCCCCTGGAAAGATGCCGCTGAAAAAGCGCAGTGTTTCCGCGAGTGTTTCGGCGCGACGATTGGAATCCGTGACAAAAAATCCCGGACGCCGCAATTCCCGCGTCAAGTAGGACGCAACGAGAGCTTTGGCGACATCGTGCAGGCCGGTGATCGAGATGTGGCTCGAGCCAGAACGCAAAGCGGCCAGCGCGCCCTCCATCGCCTCATGGCGAAGGACGGCCTCCAATCTCTCGCGGACGGCAGGAAGTATCATGCGTGGCTGATCAGGATTCCGCGCGAGAGGCGCGCGCCCCTTCGCGTATTCTCTCGAGAATGGCCGATGTCGAATAGCCCGGGACTACGGGAACGGAGACGACGCGTCCTCCCGCAGCTTCTACTTCCTCGCGGCCTACGATCTGGTCGCCGGGCCAATCGCCACCCTTCACCAGGACATCGGGGAGCAGGCCGGTGATCATCTCGCGCGGCGTTCGATCGTCGAAGATCACCACGGCATCCACAGATTCCAAAGCGGCGAGAATTTCCGCGCGTTCGCGTTCAGTGACAACGGGCCGTCCTTTCCCCTTTAATTGCCGGACACTCGCATCGCTGTTCAGTCCAACGATGAGCATATCTCCCAACGCGCGCGCCAGTTCCAGGCTGCGGATGTGGCCAGGATGAAGCAGGTCAAAGCAGCCGTTGGTGAAGACGACGCGGCGGCCGTTGCGTTTCTCGCGGCCAAACCGCAGAATCGTTTCCTCAACTGTCAGGACTGCCGGACTCAAAGGGTCTCCATGCGGACCGGAAAAGACCAAAGTGACGGCGGTTAAAAAAGTAGTTTATCACGCGGAGGAAGCCCGGCGCCCACGGGCCGGCGACTCACGGTGAAATCAGGCCATGCCATTCGCGCGATTGCAGGAGTCTTGTTGTGCGCCACCGGACTCTGGCTGGCCCTCCCGGCTCCGTATCGCGAGCGGACCTTTCTCATCGATGCCGGTGGCTGCAGGCTTGAAACGACGATCGTGGAGAAGCAAGAGGGAGGCTCACAGGGATCGGTTTTGCTTTTCCATGGAATCTCCGCGAACAAGAAGATCATGTCGTACCTGGCGCGGGGTTTTGCCGAACAGGGCCTTCGCGTCTACGTTCCGGATCTACCGGGTCATGGACGCACGGCGGGCCCGTTCTCTCCCGGGCGTGCGGAACAGTGCGCAGAAGCACTTCTCCGCGCACTGCTCGCACGTGGCACGGTCACTGCTGACCGCACGATTCTCGCCGGGCACTCGATGGGCGGCGCCATCGCCGAGCGCATTGGGTCCCGCATGCCGGTCGCCGGCTTGGTCGCCGTCTCACCCGCGCCAATGCGGGCGGCACACGGGGTGACGCCAGAAAAGCTCCTTTTCAGCGATCCCCCCTTTCTGCCAAGTCATTCTCTCGTGATTGTCGGTTCGCTGGAACTGGAGTCGATGCGCCGAAATGCAGCCGACCTGGCCGCCTCGCGAAACGATGGGACGGTGAAATATCTGGAGATTGCTGGCGCCTCGCACGTCAGCGTTCTTTTCAACCGTGTCGTGGTGCGCGCCCTGCAGGAATGGTCGGCGCAAACTCTGAACTTACGTCCCACGGCCGCGTTGCCCTCTCACCGCCCGCTCATCGGCGCGCTGGGCGGCTTCGCGGGGATCCTGCTGATCGCTGGACCATTCCTCCGGGAAGCGCGCGGGAGAAACAGGAGCGAAGAAAACATCACGAGGGGCGCGGTCATCGGAATGCCACGACTCTTTCTGGAATTTGCCGCGGGCGCGATCCTGATCGTGCTCCTCTTGCGATTGTGGATCCCTTTGAAGGCCATCAGACTCTTTCAGGGCGACTATCTTGTCAGCTTCTTGCTTCTCTTTGGGCTGCTGGTGGTTGTGGTGCACTGGAGTTGCCTGCGTCCTGCTCTCGCCAGTTCCCCTGGCCACCTGCTCGCCGCGGGATTTGCCGGAGTCGTGCTGCTACTTCTCTCCACGGCATGGTTCGATTTGACGTTCTACGAAGCGTGGCTGACCGGCGCCAGGTGGGTGCGCTTTCCTTTCTTGCTGATCGCTCTACTCCCGTACCATATAGCGGAAGAAACACTCCTGGGCCCCGCAGAACGTGGGACGAAATGGCGCAGGCTGGCGCTCGCCTTGACCTTAAGGCTCATCACTTGGGGAGTGCTAATGGGCGGCATTTTGTTTCTGCACAGTGGAGAAATTCTGATCGGCCTCCTGTCGGTGTATATGGCAGTGTTCAATTTGTTACAGCGGAGCGCCATGGACATAGTGCGTAATGAAACCTGTTCGGCAGCGGCGACGGCGCTATTCGGTGCTATACTCCTCGCGGGCTTTTGCCTGGTGATCTTTCCCCTCACCTAATCACCTTAAGACCCGTCACCAAACGAACTCATGGCGGGGCTTCCGCGCCCAGGGACGGAATTGAAAGCGCTCAACGAGACACGACCATGGCTCAGATAGCGATTGTCGGCGGCGGACCGTCCGGCGCGATGTGTGGTGAACAACTCGCGCGCGCCGGCCACGAAGTCAATCTTTTTGACGAGCACTTGGCGTGGGAAAAACCTTGCGGCGGCGGCCTGACCCACAAAGCCATTCAATGCTTTCCATTCCTGCTCGATAATTCCTATCCCAAGAAGCTAGTGAATTCCGTTGAACTGATCAGCAGCGAAGAGCAACACGCCACGCTCGACATGCCCCATCCGATTGTTATTTATTCGCGGACGGTTCTCAACGGCATGCTCCTGGATCGCGCGCGCGATGCAGGCTGCCACGTCCAGCGTTCACGCGTGATGGGTGTGGACACCTCCTCGACGAAGCCGCGCTACTCTGTGGAAGGCGCTTGGCAGGAAGCCGATTTTCTGGTTCTCGCGGCCGGCGCACGCAACCAACTGCTGCCAGAAACGCGGGCATTAGAACGTGATGAGCTCGAAATGACCCAGGGTTACTTCGTGCCGCAGACCAGCGATTCCATTACCATCAAATTCCTGCCGCACTTTGAGGGTTATATCTGGTCGTTCCCAAGGTGCGATCATCTTTCGGTCGGGATTTGCGGGAGCATGTCGTCGCATACCAGCTCGGAGTTGCGCAGCCATTTGCAGACCTTTGTGGAGAAGCACGGTATACAAACGGAGGGCGCAAAGTTCTACAGTCACGTCCTGCCTGCACCAAAGGAACGCACGCTTTCCGAACGAAACGTCATCGGTAAGAACTGGGCGCTCATCGGAGATGCGGCCGCCTGGGTTGATCCCCTCACAGGCGAAGGCCTTTTCTATGCCATTCGCTCCGGCGAATTGCTGGGCCGCTCGCTTGCCGAAGGCTGCCCGGAGAAGTACCCGGCTTGGGTGAAGACTACTTTCTGCGCCGAACTGGAATTCGCGGCGCGCATCGTGCGGCGCTTCTATCGCGGATCTTTCCTGGGCAGCGCGGTGACCACCCGCATGGTTCAGTTCCTGCGCCGCAGCCCGGTGTTCCGGCAATTGATGTGCGATCTGTTCAGCGGCACGCAGGATTACACCAGCCTGAAGCGCAGACTCTGGGGCCACCTGGGGATCACCGTTAGCGAATTTATCTCCAGCGTGTTGAATCTGGATCGACCCGCCAAGGCCATCGTGCCCCGCGCGGGAACCGCCGGCGACTGAAGCAGAATGCGGGTTATCGATCGTTCCACTCTGGTTAGCGGCACACCCAGTTTCCCTTTGGTGACGAACCGATGCCGAACCAAGACTTGCATGGGAATTCGCAGCCAACAAAACGATGCACCACTGCCATATTGATGACCGCATGAAAATAGGAATGGTCGCTTTCTACAATGTCGAGCCTTACGCCAGCGTAGATCTTTTTCTGAAAGTGACACAGCCTTCGCGTAATAATATGAGTACGGTCGTTTGCTCGCCCCGGACATCTAACCTACGGGGCACAGTTAGTACTTTCCATTATGACCACCGAGACGCCATTCAAGTCACCCGCCAAAACTGAAAAACGCAAGAACGCGTGGAAGAATCTTCCTGATGTCTGGGCGCTGATCAAACCGCGGCGCGGGCTTCTGGCACTAGGCTTCGTGCTCATGGCCATCAATCGGCTTGCGGGATTGGTTCTGCCTGCCTCTACAAAGTATTTAGTGGACAACGTCATTAGCAAGCAGCAAATCCAGCTGCTCACGCCAATCGTACTCGCCGTTCTCACGGCCACTGTGGTTCAGGGACTGACGTCGTTCACGCTGACTCAACTGCTCTCCAAGTCCGCGCAAAAAATGATCGCCGAACTGCGCCGCCAGGTGCAGGCGCACATCGGCCGGCTTCCGATTTCGTTCTACGATGCCAACAAAACGGGCGCGCTCGTCTCCCGCATCATGAGCGACGTTGAAGGCGTCCGCAATCTTATCGGGACAGGCCTGGTGGAGTTTGTCGGCGGGATCATGACCGCCCTCATCGCGCTGGTCTACTTGATTCATACGAGCGTGACCATGACCGCCGTCGCGTTTGGCATCCTGCTCGTTTTCGGATACGGGATCAACAAAGCCTTTGCGACCATCCGCCCGATATTCCGCGCACGGCCGAAAATCAACGCGGAAGTCACCGGACGCCTCACCGAATCGCTTAGCGGCGTTCGCGTGGTGAAGGGCTATCACGCCGAAGAGCGTGAGGAGGGCGTCTTCGCCGGCGGTGTGCAGCGTCTGCTCGACAATGTGTTGAAGACCCTTATGGCCACTTCGCTGATGAGTCTTTCCGCCGCCGGGCTGATGGGTATTGTCAGCGCCATCATCATGGAACTCGGGGCGCACAAGATTCTGGCGGGCACCATGACCCTGGGAACCTTTTTTGCCTTCAACATTTTTTTAGGCCTGCTGGTGGCGCCCGTCTTTCAAATCGTGGCCATCGGCACGCAAATTACCGAAGCCATCACGGGTCTTGAGCGCACGCGCGAAATTCTGAACGAGAAGCTGGAAGATGATGAGCCCGGTCGGACCGTTAAGCTCGATCGCGTAAACGGGCTGGTAGAGATGGAAAAGGTGGATTTTGCCTACGATGTGCGGAAGGAAGTTCTGCACGATGTAAGTTTCCGCTCGGAACCGGGAACGGTCACGGCACTCGTTGGTCCTTCGGGAGCAGGAAAATCGACGATTATCGGGCTGATCGCGGCGTTTTACGTGCCTTCGGGCGGGCGTGTTCTGGTCGACGGAGTGGATCTTTCTACCGTAAAATTGAATTCCTATCGCACGCAGCTCGGCGTCGTATTGCAGGAAACTTTTCTTTTCGATGGAACGATCCGGGAAAATGTGGCTTTTGCCCGGCCCAGCGCCACGGAACAAGAAATCTTAGCGGTCTGCCACATCGCGCGCGTCGACGAATTCGCGGAATCTTTCGAGAACCAGTACGACACGGTCGTGGGCGAGCGAGGGATAAAACTTTCCGGCGGCCAGAAGCAGCGTGTTTCGATCGCTCGCGCCATCCTGGCCGATCCACGCATCTTGATCCTCGACGAGGCCACCTCCAGCCTCGACTCGGAATCTGAAGCGCTGATTCAGGAGGGACTACGCTATCTGATGCGCGGCCGCACGACATTCGTGATCGCGCACCGGCTCTCTAATTCTAGTCGTGGAGGCGGGGCGCGTGATCGAGCGCGGAACTCACGAAAGCCTGTACGCTCTTGGCGGCCGTTACTACGACCTCTATACCAAGCAGCACGCGGTCGAAGCCAATCTCTTCCTGGCGCCCGGGGAAGGCAATGATCTGGAAGACTCAGCGGGCGCGGAAATCCAGGCGGGCGCCAGTAGTCGCAATGATCCCGCGCTGCCGGACGCCATCCGGCTCATCCGCGGCCAGAGCAGTTGAGGAGTCTCCATTCGGAGAAGGCGCGGCACAAAGAACCGCGCTCCCGCCATCAAGTTCCCTTGTGAGTCGGGCGGCGTACGATCATCTTCTTGGCCGCGGGGGGTGGAATCAGAGTAGCCATTTTGCGGATCATCGCCAGCACCAGCCGTTTGTCACCATCGGAAAGCGTGGTGCTGTACTTTTTGATCTCCGCCAGGAAGCGAATTTCGTCTTGCGAGAGCTCTCCAAGAGCTTTTTGCGTTTCACGGTCGCGTGGCGTTTCTGTGCCGGGGAAAAAGTCCGCCAGCGAGATGTCCATGGCTTCCGCGATTTTGGCGAGTGTTTCAAGAGACGGGACAGTGTGCCCGTTTTCCACACGCGACAGATAACAACGCAGCAGCCCGGTGCGGCGCTCGATGTCGCCCTGCGACAAGCTACGTTGGCTCCGATAGGTCCTGATGACTTCCCCGATGTTTACTCTAGGTTTTTCTTTCGGCATGTTCTCTCCACTTGAGGGGGTAGCTTACTCACTAACAGCAGGAGTGGCAAGGGAGAACTGCGGGCGGATGGTTCCAATCCGATAACGGGTCAGGAAAATGAGGTAAGGGCGCGCCCCTATGAAAAAGGAAAAAGGCGAGCCCAAGCCCGCCTTTCCTTAACATTCTCCCGAACCTGAACAGGCAACCGCGAGAATCACCTCACCCTTGCGTCGACGCCACGGTTACCGGCTGCTGCAGGCGAAATTCCAGCAGCGTCTCGCTCGGCACCTTTACCTGCTGACCCCGGGTGAATACCTGGACGCCCGCGCCCGCCGCCGAGCCCACGCCCGCGCCGATGGCCGCCCCTTTGCCGCCGCCGGCAATCGCACCGATGATGGCACCGGCGACCGCGCCACCGCCAACTTTCTTCGCCGTGTCTGAACCGCGGCCCTTCCCTCTCAGGCTGTAGTCGCTGCTGACGATCGGATAGTCCCTCCCATCGATCACCATGCGCGTCAGTTCCAGCTGCAACTCAGCGCTGCCGGACACGTGCCCCGCTTCTTGAGCGTTGGCGAGCCGCCCATAAACGTCGGTGCCCTTCCGCGCCACGATGGAGTTGCTGACATTCAAATCGGTCTCCAGGCTGGCGTGGAATACGTCACCCACGTGGTTTTTTGAGGAATCCACACCGTCGATCATACGCACCAGCAGAGATTGCCCTGCGGGAATGGTCACGTTCCCGCCGGAAAGTGAGCTCGCCACACCGGCCGTCGGCGCCATCGCAGGAGTTTCTGCCGGGGCGGCTGCCGGAGCCGGCGCCGGAGCGGAATGCCCGGGATTGCCGGTGAACGTCAGCGCCACGATTTCCGTGGTGCTGAAAGTCTGAACTTCTCCGTTTAGCTCGAAACGCAGCACGGCTTGCGTGCCTCCGAGGTACTTCCCTTTCAAAATCCGGCCATCTTTCAATTCCAACGTATCCGCCGTGGCTGCACCTACGAAAAACAGCCCCAGCGCAAGTGCCGACAAAAAACGATTCGCTCTGTTCATTGTTCCCTCACAATCGCAAATCTCTCAGAACACCGCCTTGTTCCTATGCCCAAAAGCCACTTGGCAATTCTATCGCATTGGATGATCGGGATGCGTCGAATGGTTGCGCGAGTCTCGCTTATGTGAAAAGGCTGAAAGCCATTGGAATTCGAATTGCTCCCGACTAATGCGCCGTTGGCTCCACGTTCCAGCCCTCTACCACCAGTTCGGGTGTCGTGCCATGCAGTGCGGCAGAAGCGAATCTCGCCGTGACGGACTTTTTCTCGCCTGGCAACAAAGAGAAGTAGTTGTCGCTCCAGAAAACTGGCGTCACGTCTTCCCCGCCATGGCCGTGTGTGAGCCGCGGATGAACCATGAACGCCACGCTGTCGCTCTTGTTTTCGGCGACCACCGTGAAGGTGGAGTTGCCTGCACTCACATGCACGGTCTTGGTGATCGCTACTCTTGCTTTGGGAAGGTTGTTCAATCCGCTGAGGTCACCGAATTCCTTCTGCGGTGTGTAAACGGTATCGCTTCTCTTGGCCCAGTCCAGCACGTCTGGTTTTGTCGACAACCAATAAAAATTCTCGCTGATTGGCTTTCCCTCCGCGTCATGGAGCTCTAGTTTCAGGAAATAGGTTGACGTCAGTCCATCCGGCTTGGGCAGATCGAACGCCTTGGTGCTGCTGTCCGCCTCCAAATCAAGTGTGGCCTGGCGGGAAGCTTTTTCCTGCGCATCGATGTTGTAGATCTTCGCACTGACTTTCGTTCTTTTGAGCGGTTCATACTTCCCGTTGATCACCGCAACGGAGTTGTCATCATAGGAATACTGCACATGGACCGGTTCGCAGGCTTTCTTTGTGCCGAAGTATCCGCCCGCCGGCACCAAGTAGTAATCGTAGAGATGCCAGATCAGGGAAGGCCACGCGTTGTTGAGCATCCACTGAATCACGCCCGTAGCCGTGTATTTGTTCCGCGCGTACGCTTCGAACATGGCACGCTGCCCGTCGTAGGTCATTGCTTGCGCCTTGCGCTCGTAATCATCGAGCGATGAGGCCTGCCCGTAGCGGCGGTTTAAACCTTCCGTAAATACATTGACCGTCGTGAAGCGCTCTCCGCCCGCGTGATAATTCCAGACTTCATCGATCGGCCAAAGATGATCCTTGGGGATGAATTTCTCCACTGATTCCCGTGGCGGAATCGCCGGCCCCGGACTTGTCTCCGTGTTGTAGCCGTAGGCGCCACCTGCTTCCGTGTCCGCCAGCCAGTACACCGGGGGCACATACTCGTAGGGACCGGGCATTTTTACGCCCGATTCTCCGCTGATGGCGGCCTTTTGCTCCGAAGCGGACGACACGATCGGATTTGGCCACCGCAATTCTTTCTCGATGTCCAAATACATTTTTTCGACGTTAGCCGGTGGTGGGTTGTCGCTGCCGTTCAGCCACACAAAGACGCTCGGATGATTTCGTAGCCGGATGATTTGGTCGTGCAGCGAAGCGGCCGCCACTCTGCTCTGATCGCCCGTCCAGTTGTCCCATCGCTCCCAGGCATCGCAACACGTCCATCCTGGCATGACTAGAATCCCGAGCCGGTCCGTTTTCTCAAATAATTCGTCGCGGTCCAGCCGCCCTTCCAATCGGATGGTGTTCATACCCATATCCCGCACGTATGCCAGATCCGAATCTAGCCTTTCCGAGGACCACCGGAAAAGAAGATCTGGCGCCCAAGCCGCCCCGCGGATCAGCACTTTTCTCCCGTTGACCTGGAATAACCGGTGTCTCTTGTCTGTCAGCTCCGAGACAACCTCGCGAATGCCAAACGTCACGCTGGTCGCGTCCGAAACCTGCTTGCCGATCTCGAACGAAAGCTTCGCCCTATAAAGATTCGGCGTGCCCATCTGATAGGGCCACCACAGCCGTGGATGCGCCAATTTCAGTTTTGCAAATTGTTCCGGCGCAAATTTCACGATTTTCGACTCACCGTCTCTCAATTCCACGGCCTGTTGCAGTTCGATCCCCTCGACTTCCGCGCGCAGCAGGCCTTTCACGGGTTGATTCGAAACATTGCGCACTTCCCCGCTGATGGTCAGCTCGGCGGTCTTGTATTCCGCATCCAGCTTGGAGGCCACGAACGGATTCCGCACCGTCACATCCCCGCTCGACGTCAGAAATACTTCCTTCCAAATCCCCATGTCCTTGTCGGGAGGCGTGGGATTCCAATCCACCCAGGTGATCCCCAGATCAGCTTTCCCTGGAGCAAACACCTCGACCGCCAGCGCATTCGCTTTCCCCGGCTTCAAGAACTTGCTTACATTGAATTCATAGGTGCGGTAGGTGCCTGCTATATCGCTGGCATCTTCCACCTTATGCCCGTTGATCCAGATGTTCGCCCGGTAGTTGATGCCCAGAAAATTCAGCCATTCCGTTTTCTTCGCCTCTCCTGCAGGCAGGGTGAACTCCGTGCGATACCACCACGAGCACCGAAACGGACTCCCGTCCGGCATTTCCTGATTGGCAAAAAGTTGTTTATCGGAATAATTCATCCCCGGAAGGGATTTCAGATTTGTTCCATAGTTCACATCGGGATAGGTCTTGTCCGCGACCAGCGCGCCCACCACCGTGGCCGGAACGCCGGCCGTGTGCCAGCCCTTGGCGTCAAAGCCGGCCGAGGAAATTTGCTCCCCGCTAGCCTTAACCTCACACGACGACTGAATCTGCCAATTCTTGTGCACATACACTCGCACGGGAAGAGCGCTGTGCGTATCGGCGGCAGAGCTGCCACGGCCCAGAACCGTGCCTAGCGCAAGAACAAAGAGGTACAATGAACGCAAGCGTCGCATGAGGCTCCTTCTGGGTTCCGCTATTTTTGAAATAGTGATCGAAAGCAACCCATCTCAAGCCCGGGCGGGCCTATGTTAAACCGTTTGAATGCTGGAAACACATTCTTTCTTTTTTCTTCCTCAGGTAGCGGATTCTCGAGCGCTATCTTGCATCGAACAGTAGACGGCACCCCAAATACTGGCCGGCTTTGCCTAGGTGGGCAATGTACGGCATCTTTGGCGCCGTCCCACAAGGCTGGCTTCCCTGCCTCCCCGGATCAAGGCAAAAAATACCCCTGGCAAAGAATTAAAACTCCACCCGCAAGGCCCCCTGGATCACGCGCGGTCCGCCACCCACTGCGCCTGCAGTAGTGCCAACTGCAGTAGCCGTGGCGCTGCCCACCGTCGCCGTCATCTTACCGAAGTTCCCGCTGCTCTGACTCCCTATCGGGTTGGCGAAGTTCGTGTGGTTGAAGAGAT
>WNGC01005011.1_pt1 | contig 11085 bp, 10 predicted proteins | sample 5400051 | NCBI WGS metagenome assembly WNGC01 (sample SAMN13153368, study PRJNA577476) | soil metagenome | isolation source: 20 cm soil or saprolite under grassland replicate 2 | place: USA:California | collected 2016-06-15 | reverse complement strand
CGGATGGGAAGTCCATGGTCGTCGAGGGCGACAACCGATACCACGCCATCATCGGTAATGAAGGTCCCGCCTACTTCGTAAGCCCCTCAACGATTGCACCTTTGCTGATTGCTTATGGTGCGCGGGTGCGCATCGTGGGACCAGATGGAGAGCGCGAGCTGGCGCTCGAAAAATTCTTCCGCATTCCAGGCTCCGATGCTGAGCGCGAGCATGACCTGAAGCCGAATGAGCTTGTTACTGAGATTCTCCTTCCATCTGCAAAGAGCGTGCGCGCCGCAAATTACGAAGTGCGCCAGAAGGCCTCGTTTGACTGGCCGCTGGCCACCGCCGCCGTTGTCTTGCGGATGAACGGAAGCGCGGTCGAGAGCGCAAGCATCGTTATGGGCGCGGTCGCACCCGTGCCTTGGGTTTCGCAACAGGCCGCCGAGACCATTGTGAACAAAACCATCAACGAGCAAACTGCCAGCGCGGCCGGAGCGGCTGCCGTCAGTAAGGCGCGGTCTTTAAGCCACAACAACTACAAGGTGAAGCTGGCGGCGGTTGCCGTAAAGCGAGCCTTACTTGTCGCTGCAGGGCAGACGGTGCCTGATCTGTACGCCACTCAAAGAGGAGGTGGGGCATGATTGCGAAATCCGAGCGCCAACGCTTCGACACGAGTCACCCTCACTTGTGTTCCGCGCTTCGCTGGAAAGGGCTCTTCATTGAGGCCGAGCGCGACGCTACTGTGCCGCCCTGCAACGACGGTTTGTTCTGGTGCATGTACACCCAGACATGCATCGGACCAGACGGCCAACTGGCCGAGCCGGGCAACTGCAGCAACGCCGTCCGGAAGTGCCATGGCACCGGGAAATGCGATCGGTAAAACCGTTAGGCTCGAAAGCGTCTCGGGGGTTCGAATCCCTCCCTCCGGCACGAGTTCAACATTGGCTATGTCTCCTGGATAAGTGCCATCTCCCTGTCGCGACCATCTCTCTCTGTCCAGCCAGGGCTGGTATCACAGCGACACCGACGACCATCACAAAGACCCCTAGCGGAAACCGTGGCGATGCGGTTCCTGGTAGGGCTTTTCGCTGACGAGATTTGCGAGATGGACGGTTCTTCGTTTGCTACGTGATCTCAGCAGGTCGTGCCGCTATCTCTGTAGAGCAACTTTCCTGACCGATCGATTTTCTGTAGCATGAAGCCTTGAACTGCTGGGCCTTGAAGCAAATGTGCGCCTACCAACGCGAAATCGGGGCTCATCTGAAAACAGTAATTGCTTTTTGTTCTTTTCCTAGCATAGTGCGCGACTCCAAATTGATATGTCCTTTCTCTATGCATTTTGGTGAAAATTGAGTCGCAAGTGTAGAATCCACTGTACCAACAGGGAGATTATCCTCTATAAGCTGGGATCTCCCTCATTTGAGACGCGGGTTCCTTCGATATGACATTGAAATCGAAAATGTCAAACTCGAAACGTAAGATGACTCTGCCCGACTCCATCCGGAATTTTGTCGAACGGCAGGCGAGGCTTCCGCTCGAGAGTCTGTTCGCGGATAGTGAAACGCCCTTTTATCCTTACTGCGAGTACTGGCGCCGAGCCGTCGCGGCCATGCTCCTCTCGGGGCGGATTGCGGCCAAGGATGACAGCTTCCCCAATATGACGGACGTGAAGCGGATCTGCAAGGAAGCAAACTTCGATCAATATTTATTCGAAGCAACGAGCCGGTTTCTGGTTACCGCGAAAATCGTCCAGCCCAACAAGCAAGGTTCCCGGTATGAGCCCGCCAAGTTCAGCGATGCTTTTTGGAACCACCAACTCCAACCTTTACGGGAAACGGCACGCCAAGCCTTTCTGGAATTGGTCCGGCAGTTCACCTCCTTTCGGGTGTGGCGGCCCACCTTCGCCACCAGTTCAATGCTGGACGGGCTTGTCGCCCTGTTTGCTGCTGCGTTTCAAGACCTGGCGATCCGCAGGGACCACGCCGGCAAGGTTTTCCTTGAATTCAGCAAGCTGCCCACTTCGGACTTGATCGGTCTTGGCAAGCAGTGGGGCCTCAGGGAGTTTCAGTGCGATGCAGAAGGTTGGCACAGCTGGTTGGACGAGCCCGGGCAGCAGGCCTTACTTTCCGCGCTCTATCATTCCAGTTGGGCTTATACAACGGACCACCAGAAGCTGAGCTGGATGTACCTAAGCGATACCGCACGGATCATCTTGGGGCTCGTGGCACCGCCGGAATTGCCGGCGCCGGTCGTCGACTTCAAGGTGCTCCCCAACCTATGTGTGCTGGCCGGCGCGGACCTGCCGCCGGAGAAACTCGTGCCCCTATTCCGCCATTGCAAAATCAACCGCATCGATCGAGTATTCGAATTCCAGTTGGACAAGCGCCAGTTGACAGAGACAACATCGCAAGAGCCGTTGGTCCGGAAGCTGCGCGAAGTGTTGGAAGAATCGGGGCCTCTGCCTGCGACGGCTGACAGCATGCTTAGGCACAGGCCTCTCGGGGGCGGCGAAATCCGGATTCGCGGCTGCAGTGCGATTGTGCAATCTGAAAGCCCGGAAGTTTTGGATGCTATTCGGCAGCACAGCCGCCTGAAGGGTTACCTGGAGGCCGGGGCGCCGAAGGATTATCTGCTCATTAAGCAACAGTCGAATCCCAGCAACTTTGTTCAGCGCTGCGAGGAACTTGGGTTTAGAGTCACAATATTGCAGAGCTAGGTTGAAAGAAAGAGGAATGCCCACCGCCCGGTACGAAAATCCCCTCATCGTGCAAAGTGACCATACGGTTCTGGTCGAGGTGGATAGTCCCTGCTATGTCGAGGCACGAGATGCGCTGGCGCGTTTTGCCGAACTGGTAAAGTCGCCCGAGCATGTTCACACCTATCGCATCACACCGCTGTCGGTCTGGAACGCGCGTGCCGCCGGCGTGACGGTCGAATGGATCCGCGAAAAGTTACGCGGGCTTTCCAAGTACGATGTTCCGCGTCATGTCGAGATCGAAATTGCGGAGTTCGCCGCGCGGTTCGGGAAACTGAAGCTAACGCGAGGTTCCTTGTCGAACCGGCAGAGCGAGGCCGGTTGAAACAATCCCTGATCAAGGTCGGCTATCCCGTCGAAGACCTGGCAGGCTACCGCGAGGGCGAACAGCTTGAGCTCAACCTGCGCAAGGAGACGCGCGGGGGGCTGAGTTTCCAACTGCGGCATTATCAACGGGAGGCTGCCGAGATCTTCTATGCAGCGGGAACGGCGCGCGGCGGTTCAGGGGTAGTCGTGCTGCCCTGCGGGGCCGGGAAAACCATCGTCGGTTTGGCGTGCATGGCCCGACTGCAGACCTCCACCCTGGTATTGACTACCAGTGTCACCGCAACTCGCCAGTGGATCGCGGAACTCCTTGACAAAACCACGCTGACCGGAGAGGCCATCGGAGAATACAGCGGCCACACCAAGGACATTCGACCGGTGACCATCGCGACCTACAACATCCTCACCTGGCGCGCGGACAAGACCGGCAGGTTCGCCCATCTGGAGCTGTTCGATCAGCGCGATTGGGGGCTAATCATCTACGACGAAGTCCATCTGCTACCGGCGCCCGTGTTCCAAGTGACCGCCGGGCTGCAGGCCCGCCGGAGGCTGGGCTTGACGGCCACACTCGTGCGCGAAGATGGCCGGGAGGATGACGTGTTCGCGCTGATCGGACCGAAAAAGGTCGACATGCCCTGGAAGGAACTGGAGCGGGAGGGCTGGATTGCCTCAGCCCGGTGCCACGAAGAGCGTGTCGCAATGCCTGAGCCGTTGCGTATGGATTACGCCGTAGCGTTGCCGCGCGACAGGTTCCGCATCGCCGCGGAAAACCCGCTCAAAAAAGAGATGGTGCGGCAGATTCTCGCGTATCACCCGCATGCCCAGACCCTGATCATCGGAATGTATGTGGAGCAGCTCCGCGAACTGGCGGAGGAGCTCGGGGTCCCGCTTTTGACGGGATCCACCCGGCAAAGCCGGCGTGATGAGTTGTTCACCCAGTTCAAATCCGGCGCGATCCGCTTGCTCGCAGTTTCGAAGGTTGCCAACTTCGCGGTCGATCTACCCGACGCGTCGGTGGCCATCCAGGTTTCCGGGACGTTCGGTTCTCGTCAGGAGGAGGCCCAGAGGCTGGGCCGCATTCTGCGTCCTAAGCCGGGCGAGAACCAGGCGCACTTCTACACCCTGGTCTCGCAGGACACGGTCGAACAGGATTTTGCGCTAAAGCGGCAACTATTTCTTTGCGAGCAAGGCTATGAGTATGAAATCCACGATATCAAGCAGAAACACCAAAAGCAGCTGGCCGACGAGAGTTGTCCGAAACTCCCTTTCCCGACTTGGCGCGGGTCAAATGAATAACGCGCGCTTTTCCGTTCTTGTGGACAGAGGGCGGCTCTCATGATCGCCACGAATGAGATCCTGGATTCTCTTCTGCCGTTGCTCGAACCCGATGGCCCGGAGGTGCATGTCAACGCCGCCGTCTTAGAGGTGGCCGAGCCAGCACTGCTGGCAGAATTGGCCGCCGATCCCCGGATTCGCAGGTATCTGCTGGCGCGCCTTTCCGACACTGTCGTCCTGGTCGATCCCGGCCATGCCCGAGACTTAGAGAGCGCGCTCGTGGATGCCGGTCATACGCCCAAGGTGCTCCGAGGAGATTTCGAATGAAACTCGGCCCCGTCTTCCAATCCATGGCCAAGGTGAACGTCGAACTCGAAGGCTTTCGCTCCGATGAATTGAGACAAGCGGCGCGGTTTTGGGTGGGCAAGGAAGCGGGCTCCTATAACAAAGAAAAGTGCATCGCCGCCTTGACCCAGGCTATGAACAGTAATGATGCCACCCAGCGCGTGCAGACCGCTTTGTCGGAGAAAGAGCGGCAGGTTCTGGCCATCTTCACACGCTACGGTCCGACGGTTTCCAGTGGTGTGTTGACGGCGGAAATGTATGCCCGCGGCTTCGTCCAGTCGCCGCCCGAGGCCAAGGCTTCGCAAAGTTTCTACCGCTCTTATTGCGAACAGAAAAAGACTGACCTCATCCGCCGATTATCTGAAAGGCTTGTACTGGTCGGCAACTCTTACGACTTGTATTATTCCAGTTCCTATACTTGCAGCTATCCTCGATTATCCCTTCATCCTGCGCTCATGAAGGCGGTCAAGCCGGCCGCTCCGTTGCCCTGGAGCGCTTCCCGCGTATGCCCTGAGGCCGTGGGAACCGAGCGTCGCTCATCCGCGGAGGTGGCGCTCGACCTGTGCCGGGTTGCGTCGGCGCTGCGCAGGATGGGGGCCTGGGCGACCGTCAAGGGCGAGTCGCCCTCCAAGGCGACGCGCGCCCGGATGCGAAAAGAGGTGGGTCTGCGGGATGCCGAAAAAGATCCGCTTTCGCCGCCCGATCCGGAGTCGCTGTTCTACGAACTGCTCCACGGCATGGGTTTGCTGAATTTTGGGGACAAGCCATCATGGATCCACGAGCAAGCACTGGAACGACACCTGCAACAACCTCCCACCACACAGGCGTGGCACTGGGTGCGCGCCTGGCTCCACATGTCGCTGTGGCAGGATGGCATCGGTGTCGTTCCCGACCGCGACAGCGATTACGCTTTCGTTCGCATCGAGCCGGCAAAGCTCGCTCACGCTCGTGAATTGCTCGCCTGGGCGCTGAGCGGGGTGGCGCACGCGTCGAATTGCTGGCTCGACTTGGAGACCTTTCTTCGGGACCTCTGGCGCGCATCGAATAAGACTGCGATCCACTTCTACTGCCATGCCTTCGCCTGGAATCCGGAATTCGAGATGGCTCGACAAAGGGAGCAATATCCCGCGGGGAATGACCGCATGCTTGCATTCTGGCTCGCCGACGAGGCTGTCTGGGCGGCGAATGCCATCATGGTCACGCTGGTCACGCTTGGATTGGTCGAACGCGGCCAGACTGCCGGCGGTAAAATCCGCCCGTGCTTTCGTCTGACAGAATTGGGGCGCGTTGTGTTCGGCGCGCCGGAAATCGCGGCTGTTCAAAAGGAGTCAGAGGCGCGTTTTCTTACGGTGCAGCCAAATTTGGATATAGTGGCGTATCTGGAATCGGCCGATGCCCGGCAGATTTGCAGATTAAACCGCTTTGCCGCCGCCGCGCCGAGGGCCACTGGCCCTGTCCAGACCTTCGCACTCCGCCGCGAATCCCTCTACGCGGCTCTGGAATCCGGGATGACATTTGACGAAGTTCACGGTTTCTTGGCCGAACATGGGAAAACCGAACTGCCCGCGAACGTCAATCGCATGCTGTCGGAATGGGCAGTCAGACGCGAGTCGCTGGTGCTGCGGACGAAGGTGGCCTTGGCTTTGGGACCTGCGGAAACCCAGACTCGGAGCCGGGCATTGAATGACAACGTATTTCTGCTGCCTTCCATGACCGTCAAGATAGCTGCCAAAGAATTTGCGGGCTGGACGATCCTGGACCATGAGGACAAGCCGGAACGAACGTGGACCAGCGATGAACTTGGCAGCCTGTCAACCAACAGTGGCCACAGTATTTCACAAACACGCCTCGCCTCGATCGCGGACCGCACGGCGACGGGCTGGCAAATTACGCAAAAGTCCGTCGCCCGCGCACGCGTGAGTGGAATGACGGCCGATCAAATTCTGGAATGGCTGGGCGGGCATCTGACCGCAGGAGTCCCGGCCTTGCTGGAAGTGGCCGTCCGCAATTGGACGGGCCGCCAGGGCGTCAAGCTAAGTCAGGCCCCGTTGCTGCGGATAGTGCAACCGCAGGCAAAGGAGGCCCTGCTTCAGAGCGCGACTTTCCGGCCATTCCTGGCCGGACACATCCCGCCGGAATGGTTCTTGATTCGCGAGGATCATTTGAGCGAAGTGCGCGAATTGCTGGAAAGGCTGGGATTTACGATCGGTGAGTCATTGGATCCGGCGCCACTCGGGGCGGTGCAGAACACTGCGAAAGATTCGCCGGCAGCCATTCGTCGAACCAGCTTGATGCCAAAGCGACCACTCCGACGCTAGGACGGTGACTGCGATCACGAGAGCGACCGCGCCGACGAAGGATATGGCATTCCACTGCGTTACGCCATAGAGCAATGGCACGAGCACGCGGGCGCAAGCTGCGTATAGGTAGGATGCCGGGCAGCACGGTCCACGCGGCGTCTCGAACGATCAAAGTCGGCGGAGGAATCTCCCGCATACTGCGATATTTGGAGTCGTTCACAATGCCGACAATTTGATATTTTGCCTGTGTGACTTCGTTAACACCGCCGTTGCCAACAGCCTGCCCGATCGGCTCGACATTTGGAAAGAACCTACGCGAGAAGCTCTTGCTCACAATAGCCGGACGAGGCTTTCCGTTGTCGTCCCGGGGCACGAACCCCCGACCCTTGAGCAGGCGCATGCCTATGTTCTGAAAGTGCTCAAGGCTAACATTGTTGAGGCTCACATTCAGCACGTCCGTAGTTGCAACGCGCGAACCTGCGGGCAGAACCGATGCTTTTAATCCGATGCCCCGCATCGGAGCTTTCTCCGCGAGACTCGCAGCTTCGACGCCCGACAACGTCGCTGCTCGCTGCAAAATATCTTTGAAGACTTGCGCGATGCCTTCGCTCTTGATCCCTGCCATGCGCGGGTTGAGCGTCATCACGATCAGCTTACTGCGACGGAAGCCCGGGTCCTGTGCGCGCATGACTTCGAGGGTCCGCACAAGGGTCAAACTTCCCGCCACCAGCGTCGTCGCCATGGCTATTTGAAATGCTACCAGCGCGCGTCCGACGCGGGGACCTGAGACAGCCCCGCTCTGGCGGCGCATCACACTGTTCAATCCGTTCGAGCCACGTTCGGGATGATACCGACGAGAATAGCAGTGATCATGCATGCGGCGGCCACGAACGCCAGCACGAGCAGGTCAGGTTGGAGGTCGATTCCCAGCGGCCTGCGGGCGGGCAGAAAGCGCAGAAGAAGCGGTCCGCAGTATCGCGCGATAAACCAGCCTCCCAGCGCACCAGCACTCGAGAGGAGAGGCCGCGCATTACTGAAAAGTTCCCATCGTTTGCCGCGATCAAGTCACCAGCGTTGTCCCTGATGTGAAATCGATCTCGCAAACAACCCGTACATTATCTTTCGCTTTCGAGGAAGGCTCCAAGCTGTTTTGTGCCTGTCGACTCGTCATGGTTCCCACGGATTCACCACCGGCGCTTGCGTGTTCGTAAAGTCGCCGACGTTTCTCGAAACAATGGTTAGGTTGTGGTGGATCGCCGTGGCCGCCAGCAAGCCGTCAATCGCGGATAAGGGCTTGCCCTTAATCTTTGCGGCGGCGGCGAGCAAGCCCCAGCGATCGGCGACGGCCGCGTCAATCGACAGAATCCTTCCCGAGAAACGCGCTTGCAGTTCCACTTCCAGCCATGTTTCAAGGCGGCTTCGCCGTTTGCCTTGCGGGAGCGCTGCCAAGCCCTTCCGAATCTCACCCAGCGTGAGGACGCTTAAGTAGAGCAAGCCCTCCTCAGCCGCTTCGATCCACGCCATCACGTGCGGATCGGGCTTGAGGCGGACCACCTCGGAAATGCAATTCGTATCGAGTAAGAAGCCAGTCATAGCTCGATGTCTCGGCCCTCGTCCTTGTCCCGTTCCAAGTCGAGATCGACGCCGACAAGCGGTGATTCCCGGAAGAATTGCAATAGGTTTTTCGGTTGATGGGCCTTGCCCACAAGCCGCTCGTATTGCTCGTCGGAGATCATCACGACGCCTTCTTTGCCCTGCCGAGTGATGAGTTGCGGCCCCTCAGAGCGCGCGCGGCGAAAGAGTTCGCTAAAGCGCGCCTTGGCAACCTGGAGCTGCCAACGGCCCTTGGGCGTCGTCTTTTGACTCCTTCCGCGACCTCTTATGGTTTTGCGTTTTTGCATAATATGCTCCAGACCAGTCTGACTAGTTTATCATAGGGCGAAAGAAAAGGAAAGACAAGACTGTAGTCTCCGCGGTGAATTTTCTCTAATGCGATTCCTCATAAGCTCGGCACATCAAGGATCAGTTCTACGAGACCCCGCAAAATTGGCGGCTCTACGTTTATAAGGTCGCTCTGTGCTGCCCACCCAAACTTCCGTCAAAAAAATCACACTTACTTTGAGACTCCCGTTTCCATCACCAGTTCTCTTTCGGAAGCGAGCAGGCTCACCAACCCCTCACCTCCCCCTCACCAACCGGGATTTCAATAGTCAACACTGGTCAAATCGCGCGGTATTACATATAAACAAAAGTAATGGAGATCAGCCATGGAGTCTGCCATCACCGTCAAGGGTCAGGCCACAATCCCGAAGGCTATTCGCGAGCATCTCCGGTTGAAACCGGGGGATCGGGTCAAGTTCTTTGTGCATCCCGATGGCACCGTGGTTCTCTTGCCGAAACTCCCTCCGGCGGCTTTACGAGGTATGATCAAATCCAGACGTCGGCGGCCTGTGACAATCGGGGAAATGACCGAGGCCGCTGCTGAGGGCGCTGCTGGCGGCGCGCCACGCGCCGGACGTCGATGATCGGGCTCGACACGAACATTCTCGTCCGCTATCTCACCCAAGACGACCCAGCACAGTCTCCGAAGGCAAGGGAGATAATCGAGCGTCGGCTAACTGAGGAAAAGCCCGGCTTCGTCAGCATTGTGGCGATGGTCGAGACCGTGTTGGTCCTCGAGCGTGGCTACGGATTGACACCCCATGAAATCGTGGCCGCCGTCGAACGCATGTTGCAAACCGATGTGCTCGTTGTGGAGAACGAGCAGGAGGTTTTCACTGCCATGACCGCACTGAAGGATGGACACGGCTCGTTCTCCGACGCCGTGATCGCCGCCCTTGGTGCGAGAATGGGCTGTTCTTGCACGCTAACATTCGACCGCAAGGCACTGCGGCTTCCGGGTTTCGAACTTCCCTAACGCACGCCGAACCCCGCCTAGCTTAATACGGCCAAATCAATCATTTCGCAGCATCCGCAACTATCCCTCCCGTGCTACATTTGCTACAAAAAATCACCTAATTCAGAATCGATCCAAGGCCCGTTTTCACTGAGCTCCAGCGAACTTGGCGTTAGCATTGCCGGATGAATGGAAGGTCTGCGCCATCAGGACACCAGAGATTAGAACACAGGCTGGGACGGACAAGACTTGCATGGTGCCTCGATTCTGGCGGCATGCGGAAAAACTCAGTCTCGCATCTTAGGTTGCGCCCCGAGGCAAGTCAACAAAGACAATCAAGACAATCAAGACAATCTGCTCGCGACCCAGGACTGGCAAGAGTCTCTGGGAAATTCTCGAGACGCTGTAAGCCTGCGTTGCCTCCTTCCTGATGGTGATTCATCGAAGGAAGGCGGTTGTCCTCAGGAAGCCGGAACTCATCCTAGTTGAAACGCAGGCGGAATCCATCGACGAGTGGAAACTGTTCGGCGTATGACCGACCACCGCGCCGCTAGCCAGTCGTGATCTTGCCCACAACTTTCCGCACCAAATCGAAATTCACCGCGTCACCACCCGTCGATAATTTCGCCCACTTTGCTTCGATGTGGCCTTCCACAACTCGTATCTGGCCACCTACCTGGATCCTATCCTTTCGAACTCGCCAGCACGAAAAAAAGGATTCCATTGAGCATACTTTTCATGGCCTAGTACCGATGAATAACCGGATGACGGAGTGGGAAAGCCCCTACTAAGTTGCCGCAGCCCAAGCTCTTATCAAAAAGTGTCTAACCTGGCAGCAGACTTGCCACACTTCATCGTCGGTAACTTCTTTCGGGCTCCACGCAGTTAGCCAAGGGGCTAACCGCCATCAACTCAAGGGAACTTTTCAAAGAACTGCTCACGGGTGTGGAAGGAAGGATTTTGTGAGAGAACTGCCACAATCTGAGGCTGAACACATGTCTGAAGCCGAGGCCATTCGACTTGCGCTGCAAGGCAACGATACGGCATTTGAAAGGCTCTATCGGTTGCACAGCCGCCGAGTCTTTGCTCTGTGTGTTCGCATGTTGGAAAACTCGGCGGAAGCCGAAGACTTGACCCAGGAAACCTTTCTGACTGTCTTCCGCAGTATTCATGCCTTTCGCGGCGAAACCTCATTTTCCACTTGGCTG
>WNGC01002560.1_pt1 | contig 11088 bp, 10 predicted proteins | sample 5400051 | NCBI WGS metagenome assembly WNGC01 (sample SAMN13153368, study PRJNA577476) | soil metagenome | isolation source: 20 cm soil or saprolite under grassland replicate 2 | place: USA:California | collected 2016-06-15 | reverse complement strand
GCGCGCTCGACGACAGCACTCCCTTCGTGCGGGCCGTCGCCGCCCGCGGCCTGAGCCGCGCGCTCAGCGACAGCGCCCGGCTCGACCCGCAGGTCGTCGTCGGCCGCCTCCGGCCTCTGCTGGGCGATCGCGATCCCCAGGGGCGGATCAACGCTCTGCGGGCGCTTGCCACGTTTCACGACAGCGCCTTCGCCCGTCTCGCCGTTCCGCTCGCCGGTGATGCCGACGTGAACGTCGCGGTTCAGGCGGAGACGACGCTCGGCGTGCTGGGTGGGCGTGCCGCGGTCGAAGCGCTCGGTGCGCGTCTCGCCAGCGCGGTGTTCGCGCTGCGGCGGCAGGCGCTCATCGCGCTCGCCCAGGCCGACAGCGGGGCCGGCGTGGCCGCCGCCGCCGCGCTTCCCCGCGACGCCGACTGGCGCTGGCGCAGCGTGGCCGCAGAGGTGTTCGGGGCGGCGCGCGATCGCTCCCGCCTCGAGGCCCAGCTCACCGACGGGGACGGTCGGGTCGTGGCGCAGGCGCTCCAGACCCTGGCGCGCCTCGTGCCCGAGGCCGACACCACGCTCGGCCCGCGGGCGCGGCAGCTGCTTGCGCACCCGGACCCCGCCGTGCGGAGCATCGCGGCCGACCTCCTGGCGCGTCATCCGGCCACGGCGGACGTGGACCGTCTGATCCAGGCCTACACCCGGGCTGCCGGGGATCCGTTCGATGACGCGCGCCTCTCGGCCGTCGCCGCCCTCGGCGCGATCGCGCGCGCGGGCGCCGAAGGGCGCCTCGCCGTCGCCGGCCGGTTGCTCGCGACCGCGCCGCGCGCCGACGACTACCTGGTGCGGCGGCTGGCGGCCGAGCGGCTCCCCGACGCCGCCGAGCGGTGGGGGCCGGCCGTGCCGATCGCTACGGGCCGCGGCCCGGAGGCGTACCGCGACGCCGTGCGGCGCTACCTCCTGGCGGCGCTGCGGGGCCAGCCCCCGCGCGTGACGATCGAGACCGACCGGGGCACCATGGTCGCCGAGCTGTACGCGACCGAGGCCCCGCTCACGGTCGCCGCCTTTCTCGACCTGGTCGAGCGACGCTACTTTGACGGGTCCCGCTGGCACCGGGTCGTGCCCAACTTCGTCGTGCAGGACGGCGATCCGCGGGGGGACGGGTGGGGAGGGCCGGGCTTCGTGCTGCGGGACGAGTTGAATCCCGTGCGTTACGAGACGGGTACCATGGGTATGGCGCTTTCCGGACCCGATACGGGCGGCAGCCAGTTCTTCATCACGCATTCGTCGCAGCCGCACCTCGACGGCAGTTACACCGTGTTCGGTCGGGTTGTCTCGGGGTTCAGCGTGTTGGGGGCGATCACCCAAGGGGACCGCATCCGGAGCATCCATCGGTGAGAGCATGTCATCGTCGCGCGGCTTCAGCCTGGGGAATGGCGCTGGTGGTCGTCCTTCCGGTTGCCGCCTCCGCTCAATTCGGCTACTTCGGCCAGAACAAGATCCAGTACCGCGGCTTCGACTGGCACGTGCTGCGCGGCGACCACGTCGACCTCTACTACTATCCGGAGGAACAGGAGCTCGCGCGCGTCGCCCTCACCTACGCGGAAGAGAGCTACGGGGTGCTGGAGCGGCGCTTCACGCATCACCCGCACCGCCGCACCCCGCTCATCATCTACGCCTCGCACTCCGACTTCGAGCAGACGAACGTGTTGCCCTTCGTGCCGCCCGAGGGCTTGCTCGGCGTGACCGAGTTCTTGAAGCAGCGCGTGGCCCTGCCGTTCACCGGCAGCTATTTCGATTTCCGCCACACGCTGCGTCACGAGCTGGTGCACGTATTCCAGCTGAGCCTCACGAACCAGGCCTTCGCGCGCTATCCGCGCGTGCGTCACGTCGATCCGCCGCTGTGGTGGACCGAGGGGCTCGCCGAGTATTTCTCGGCCGGGGAGGACTCGCGCGACGAGATGATCCTGCGGGATCTGACGCTGTCGGGGCGGCTGCCGGCGCTCGGGGACCTGGCGTACGCGGCGGGCGGGATCGTGTACCCGTTGGGCGGCGCGATCCATCACTTCCTCGCCGCGACGTACGGCGAGTGGCGCATCAACGAGATGTACCGCGACGTGTGGAAGTACGGGTCGTTCGAGGACGAGGTGCGCGCCGTGTATGGCCGCACGCTCGGCCAGCTGTCCGACGAGTGGCAATACTGGATGCGCCAGCGCTACTATCCCGCCGTCGTGGCGGCGGAGCCGCTCTCGATCACGGCCCGCCTGCTCACCCGGCTCGCCATCAAGCCGTCGGTGTTCGGGCAGCCCGCCGGCCCCGACAGCGCCCGCGGCGTGCTGTACTTCTCGCCCTCCACCGGGTACACCAACATCTACGCGCAGTCGTTCGCGGGCGACGCGCCGCGCGCCGTCGTCAAAGGGGAGCGCAGTGCCGAGTTCGAATCCTTCCATTTCTTCGAGTCGCGGATCGGGGTCTCGAGCGACGGCATCGTGGCGTTCTCGAGCAAGTACTTCGACCGCGACGCCTTGTTTCTGTGGAGCCTCGCGAAACGGCGGGTCGTCGGTCGCTACCAATTCCCGGAGCTGATCTCGATCCTGTCGCCCACGTGGGCGCCGGATCGCCAGAGCGTCGTGTTCTCGGGGCTCGCGGTCTCCGGCTACTCCGACCTGTATCGCCTCTGGCTCGCCGATGGTCGGCTGGAACGCCTCACGTCGGACCGGTATCAGGACCTGGATCCCACGGTGAGTCCCGACGGCCGGACCGTGGTGTTCTCGTCCGACCGCACCCCCTTCGGTCCGGGTGGTGCGCGCAATCTCTTCACGCTCGACTTCGCGTCGGGGACGATCAGCTACCTCACCTACGGCGATTGGCGCGACGACCAGCCCCGCAGCGCGCCCGACGGCCGCATCTTCTTCGCGTCGGACCGTGACGGCACCTATCAGATCTATTCGGTGGACGCCGCCGGCGCGGGGCGGCGCGAGACGAACACGCTCAACGGCGCGTTCGACCCGGAGTGGGTGGACGCCGATCACGGCCTCGTGTTCGGCGGGTTCGCCGACCTGAGCTACAACATCTACCTGGCGCACCCCGTCGCGGACAGCGCCGCCCGTCCGGTGACGCTCGCCGTGGAGCGGGGCGCGCCGGAGTGGACCTGGGCCGAGCTCGCCAGCCCGCAGTACGCGCGCGCCAACGCGGCCCCCTACGAGCACAAGTTCAGCCTCGACTTCGCGGCCGGAGACGCCGTGGTGGCGCCGGGCGTGGGGTCGGCCCAGGGCGCGGTCTTCGTCTTCAGCGATCTGCTGAGCGATCATCAGCTGTACCTGCTGGTGTCGTCGTTCTCGGGCTCGGGCTTCGGCAACCTGCTCGACAACTTCAGCGGCACCGCCTTCTACCTGAACCAGTCCCACCGGGTCAACTGGGGCGTCGGCGCGTTCCGGCTGCGGGGGCTGTTCTACGAGGGCGATTTCAGCACCCTGTACGACGAGACCTCGGGGGGCGTGTTCGGGGAGATCCGCTATCCGCTGTCCCGCTTCACGCGCATCGAAGCGGAGTACCGCATCGAGCACTCGAACCGGTTCGACATCACCCGGCCGGATCTGCTCGAGAATGGTCCCACCGAGTTCCACCGCATCGGCTGGCTCGCGTCGAACTATGTGAGCTACGTGCGGGACAACACGCTCTGGCTCCCCACCGGCCCGATCGACGGCGCGCGGATGAATCTGACCGGCGGTCTGGTGAACGACATCAGCCACGGCCGCTTCGACACGTGGGTCGTCACGGGGGATTACCGCCGCTATCTCCGCACCTCGTTGCGCAGCGCGTTCGCGCTGCGCCTGCTCGGCTACTACGCCGGCGGCGAGCGTCCCCGCCGCATCAACATCGGCGGCTCGTGGGGATTGCGCGGCTATCCGCGGTACGGCTACGTGGCGGGCACGCGCGCCTGGCTCCTGAACTCGGAGTGGCGCTTCCCGATCACCGACTTCCTCTCGATCGGGTTTCCGTTCGGCGTGGCGCGGTTCCCGGGCGTGCAGGGCGCGTTGTTCTGCGATCTGGGGAGCGCCACCACCGCGACCGCGCTCGACCGGGGCACGCTCGGCAGCACGGGACTGGGGTTGCGCATGTCGCTCGGAGCGCCCCTCGTGCTGCGGCTCGACCTCGGGTACCGGTTTCACGAGGGCGACGTGTCCGGCTATGCGCTCCCGTCGGGGAGCCGCGGCTCCCGCTTCGTCGACTTCTTTTTCGGGTTTAACTATTGAGCCGGCAACGCGTTTCGCTTGACCGGCGCGTGACCCTCTCCTACATTGGCGCCTGTTGGTTGCTCGCCGGCTGTCCGGGCAAGCCCGCGCCGCTCGTCCCGATGCCGCTCGCCGCGGCCGATCCGGCCGCGGCGGCGGCGTGGGCCCGGGCGACGCGCCCCGGGCGCGATACCGCGATCCGGTTTCGCTGGAAGTACCAGGACGTGGACCGGCGCTGGGGTGGTCGCGGGCAGGCCCGCATCGCGCCGCCCGATTCACTGCGGTTCGACTACGTGGGACCGCTTGGGTTGGGTGCGGGGGCGGCGGTGCTCGTGGCCGACTCGGTGGTGTGGGCCGACCCGGAGCGGAACTTCCGCTCCCTCGTGCCGGCGGTGCGGATGCTGTGGGCGGGACTGGGCATCGCGCGGCCGCCCGCCGATGCCCAGGTCTTCGGGCTGAGTGACGTGGCGGGCGACGCCCGCCGGCAGATTTGGCGCTTCGTCGACGCCTCGGATACGCTGGACTACGTGGTGCTGGAAGGCGCGGGTCGCGTCCTGCAGGCGGAGTGGCGACAGGCCGGCAAGATGCTCGCCCGCAGCACCACGCAGTTCGACGGGCGCGGCTTGCCGGCGGGCGCCCGACTCGATTTCCCGGAGGGCCCGGCCCGTTTTGAGCTCACGGTGGTTGCGGTGGACACCGCGGCGGTCATCGATCCGGCGCTGTGGCGCCGCCGCCGGTAGCGCCAGCGGACTGGCGCTGGCCGCCTGCCTCTACGGTTTCGCCGGTGGCGGCCTGCCCAACATCAAGACGGTCGCCATCCTGCCGTTCGACAACCAGACACCGGAGCCGGCCTTGACCAAGGAGGTCAACGACGCCGTGCTCGAAGCCTTTCAGGGGCGGCTCGGGCTGCGCCCGGCGGCGGAGGCCAACGCCGATGCCGTGGTGCGGGGGCGCGTGGTGCGCTACGAGTCCGACGTCCCGCTGTCGTTCCAGTCCGGCCAGCGGCCCGACGTGACCCGGCGCCAGGTGCAGATCACGGTCGACGTCGAGCTGTTCGACCAGCGCGACAACAAGTCGCTGTGGCAGAAACAGGGCCTCACCGTCGTGGGCGAATACCCGCCGCCGCAGGAGGCCGCGGGACGCAAAGTCGCCCTGCAGAAGCTCGTCAACGATCTGGTCGACGGCGCGCAGTCCCAATGGTGACCGGCGCGCTGGCATTGCGGCCCCCGCGGCCCCCGGGCCGGCGCGGCGCGAGCTCGACCGGGTGTCTCTTCTCGTTGTTGATCTTCGTGGCCGTGCTGTACTACGGGGTCAACATCGGTGAGGTGTACTTCCGGTACTACCGCCTGCTCGATGAAATGCAGACGCAGGCGCAGCTGGCTGCCGCGCTGGACGACGGGACGATCCGGCGCCGCATTCAAGCGACCGCGCAGGACATCGGCCTCCCGGATCAGGCCCAGAGCATCCGGATCATCCGCCGCGCATCGCCGCGCGAGATCGCGATCGAGGCCGAGTACAGTGAGACCATTCATCTTCCCCTCTTCACCCACACGTTCACTTTTCATCCCAAGGCCACCCAGCCGCTGTAGCTCCCCTGAATACTGCCGCCAAGCTCCGCACCCCCGACGAGGCCGCCGCGTGGCGGCAGGGCCAGCGCGGCCCCGTCGTGTTCACCAACGGCGTGTTCGACCTGCTGCACGTCGGGCACGTGCGCCTGCTGGAGGCCGCGCGTGCCGAGGGCGCGGCGCTCGTGGTCGGCGTGAACAGCGACGCCTCCGTGCGCCGGCTCGGGAAGGGCGGGGACCGCCCCATCGTGCCGGGCACGGACCGCGCCCGCTTGCTCGCGGCGCTCGGCTGCGTCGACTGCGTCGTGCTGTTCGACGCCGACACCCCGCGGGCCCTCATCACCGCGCTGCGGCCCGACGTGCTGGTCAAGGGCGCTGACTACGCTCGAGACGACATCGTGGGCGCCGCCGAGGTGGAAGCGTGGGGCGGGCGCGTCGTGCGGGTGCCGCTCGTGCCGGGCTACTCGACCAGCGACCTCCTGGCGCGGCTGCGGCGGGATGCAAGGCGATGAAGCTCCTGATCGCAACCCGCAACGAGGGGAAGGCGCGCGAGATCCGCGATATCTTCGCCGCGCTGCCGTTTCAGCTCGTGTTTCCCGCGGACCAGTTCCTCGAGCGGCTGCCGGAGGAGCAGGACCTGGAACGCGGCTCGAGCTTCGCCGAGAACGCCGTGGCCAAGGCGCGTTACTTCGCCGCGCGCAGTCACCTCCCGACGCTCGGCGAGGACTCAGGCCTGGAGGTGGACGCCCTCGACGGCGCCCCGGGGGTCTTCTCGGCACGCTGGGCCCTGATGCACGGCAGAGAGGCCGCGGGGCAGGGGGCAGGAGACCTCAACGCCCTGAACAATGCGCTGCTGCTCGAGCGCCTCGCCCAGGTGCCCGACGAGCAGCGCACCGCCCGTTACCGCTGCGTCGTGGCGTACGTCGAGACCCCGACCGCCAAACCGGAGCTCGTCGAGGCGACATGCGAGGGACGCATCCTCGCGGCGCCCCGCGGTGACGGGGGGTTCGGCTATGATCCGCTGTTCCTGTCCACCGATCTCGGCACGAGCTTCGCCGAGGCGTCGCTCCCGGCCAAGCAGCGGGTCTCGCACCGGGGACGCGCCATCCGCGCCCTGATCGAGGTGCTCCTGCGCCGCAGCAAGTGAGGAGGGGCAGTCCATGAATGCAGCCAGTCTGCTCGTCGTCCTCGTCGTGCAGCGCGCCGCGCCGGGCGCGCCGGATGGCCAATGGCCCATGCCCGCCAAGGACTACGCCGCTACACGGTACAGCGCCCTGACGCAAATCACCGCGGCGAATGCTAAAGCACTGCGCGCGGCGTGGAGCTTCTCCACCGGCGTCCTCGCCGGACACGAGGGACAGCCCTTGGTCGTGCACCAAACGATGTACGTCGTCACCCCCTATCCGAACGTCCTCTACGCGTTCGATCTCACCCAGGAGGGCTACCCGCTCAAATGGAAGTACCGGCCCAACGTCGACGCGGCGGCGATCGGCATCGCATGCTGTGACGTCGTGAACCGCGGGGCGTCCTTCGCGAACGATCGGATCGTCTACAACCTGCTCGACGGTCATACGGTGGCGATCGCAGCCGCCACGGGTCGCGAGATCTGGAACACCAAAGTCGCCGACGTACGGCAGGGAGAGACGACCCCCATGGCGCCCCTCGTCGTCGGCGACCGGGTCATCGTGGGCGCCGCCGGCGGCGAGTACGGCGTGCGGGGTTGGGTGAAGGGGCTCGACTTGGCGACCGGCCGCGTCGTGTGGACGGCCTACAATGCCGGCCCGGACGCGGAGATCCTGGCGCGACCGGAGACATTCCGGCCGTTTTACGATCGGGGCAGCGGCCTGGGCCAGACCACCTGGCCCCCCGATGGGTGGAAGCACGGCGGCGCTCCCGTGTGGGGATGGCTCTCCTACGATCCGGCGCTCGACCTCTTCTACTATGGCACCGGCAATCCGGCGCCGTACAACGCCGACCAGCGCCCGGGGGATAACAAATGGGCGACGAGCGTCCTGGCGCGCCGCCCGGGCGACGGAACGCTCGTCTGGGCGTATCAATTCACCCCGGCCGACAACTGGGACTACGATGCGGTGCAGGAGATGATCCTCGCGGACCTGACCGTCCGGGGCCACCGCCGCCGGGTGCTGGTGCACTTCGACAAGAACGGCTTCGCCTACACGATCGATCGCGCTACGGGAGAGGTGCTGGTGGCGCAGCCGTACGTGGCCGTGAATTGGGCGAAGCGGGTCGATCTCACGACCGGGCGCCCCGAGGTCGATTCGACCAAGCTCACGGGTGCCTCGCGCGGGGGCGTGAAGGATATCTGCCCCACGCTCGAAGGCGGCAAGAACCAGCAGCCCGCCGCGTACTCCCCGCGCACCGGGCTGTTCTACGTTCCCACGAACAACATGTGCATGGATTATCAGACCACGCCCGTCACGTACCTCGCCGGCACGCCGTTCATCGGTCTCAACGCCCCATACAAGCCCGGGCCCGGCGGCAACCTCGGCGCCATGATCGCATGGGACGCGAGTGTCGGAAAGAAAGTCTGGGAGGTCAAGGAGAAGTACCCTGTCTGGAGCGGTGCGCTTGTGACCGCCGGTGGCGTGGTGTTCTACGGGACGCTGGACGGCTGGTTCAAGGCGGTGGATGCGAAGAGTGGTGCGGCGTTGTGGAAGTTCAAGGTGGGGTCGGGAGTAGTGGGGAATCCCATCACGTTCACCGGCGCCGCCGGCACGCAGTATGTGGCGGTTTACGCGGGGCTGGGCGGCGACTGGGCGCTGCTCGCCGGTGATGTCCGCTCCGACGATCCCGCGGATGTGCGCCCGCCGGCGAGCTTCATGCCGGACCTGGCGCGCCACACCAGCCTGGGAGGGATCGTATGGCTGTTCGCGCTGTAGCCACGGCCCCGCTGATCGCGCTGCTCGTGACGTCGGGGCAGCAGCCCGTCCCGCCCGCGGTGCGCTACGAGCAGCACGTCTTTGCCGGCGGGGCGGCACCACCGGCTGAGACGCTCGAGAATCCGTTCAAGGGCGATCGGCGGTCGGCGGCGGACGGGGAGAAGCTGTTCAGCGCGTTCAACTGTGACGGCTGTCATTCGCTGGGTGCCACCGGGGGGGAGGGGCCGAGCCTCGCCGACGGGCGCTGGCGCTATGGGGGCGCGGACGGCGCGATCTTCCACTCGGTCTATTACGGCCGGCCGCGCGGCATGCCGGCCTTCGGGGGCGTGCTGCCGCCCGACGCCATCTGGAAGCTCGTGACCTACCTGCAGGGGCTCACGCCCGCCGTAGATCCGGCGACGGTAGCGTGGTGACGCCGCGCACCGGCGCGGTGGGTCGCGGGGTGTTTCGAGCGGGCGGGGGATGCGATAACTTGGTTCGGGAACGGAAGGTGGGTGCGGGCGGCGGAGCGAGGCGGAGGCAGCGGGGGAACCCCGTGCGATCGCAGCGAGGGAGGCCAACGATGACGCAACCTTGTATGGAACGGGACGGTTTGCCGCACGCGGTGTTCCTCCGGCGTCTCGCGGGTGCTCGCGCCGCGAGCTCGGCCGACGCGCGGCTCGGCAACGGGGCGTTTCTCGCGCTGCGCCTCGTCGACCTGCTCGGCCCCGGTCGCGGGCCCGCGCATGCCGACGTGTTTCGCTATCAGCACGCGGCCACCGAGCGCGTGTGCCGCGAGCTCCCCAACGACTGCACCGAGACGAGCCATCTCACCGGCCTCGTGCGGGCCGTGGCCGACGCGTTTCAGGACGAGGATACGCGCATCGTGGTCCCCGCGCTGCTCGCCTACGCGCACTATCTGACGGATGACCTACGTCTCGAGGAAGCACTCGACGTGCTGCACTCCCTCCTTGGCATCGTTGACGACCGTCTGTTACCCTCGGATGTAATCGCGGCGCAGTTGCGAATCGGTCGCGTGAATCGGAAGCTGAATCGATTTGACGAGGCAGACGCTCGGTACGGCCTCGCCGCCCAAATGGCCTGTGCGGTAGGTGATGTTCACTCGGCGTTTCTGAGCCGTATCGGCCGTGCACTGGCGGTCCAGAGCCGGGGTAACCTGGCGGCAGCGGAGCAATCGTTCCGCGACATCGCCGCGGAGGCTCGGGCTGCCGGAGAACGGGAGATCGAAGCGCACGCGGAGCACGCACTGGGGACAACTCTGTTATTTCGGGGACAGATCGCCGAAGCGATCGGTCACGTCTGGCGCGGGTTCGAGTTATACGAGGATGACGCGTCTCAGCTCCGAACGCTCAACGACTTGGGAGTGATGTTACTCGCATTGGGACGCGTTAACGACGCGGAACGTGCGCTGGCCGAAGTGGTGCGGCGGGGGGCACAGCCGGAGGGAGTCACCAACGCGATGATCGAGCTGATGCATTGCTCTTCTTATCGCCGAGATCGTCTGGGATTCGAGCGACATCGAACGGAATGCGAATCCCGAACGCAGTCGATGCCGCCGAATATTCTCACCGACTTTCATCTGAAAGCTGGAATTGGAAGCGCACGGTTTGGTAGCTTCCGCAAGGCGCAAGCGCACTTGAGCACAGCGCTGAACATCGCGGTGAAGCACGGCTTGAATGAGTTCGTGTTTCGTATCGAGCGAATCATGGCCGGGCTCCGCGACTGTGCGCCCAACTCGGAAACTCAACAACAGTCAGCCGCGGAGCCGGCCATCTCGACCAACGTGCTTCAGGAAGTATCCGCCGGCCTAAAGAGGTTGGACCGCGTGCCTAGTGGCACACGTTAGGGTTCTGCACGTCGCACGTGAGCGGCTGCGGCGCGGTGGAATCGGCACACGCCGAGGCCACGAGCGCGAACGACACGATGAGCAACGCCACGAGCGTGCGGATTGGGCGCAACATAGGACCTCCAGGAGTTGAGTGACGGTGTGTACTGCGGGCGACAACGTTAAGCTCGGCGTTCGAGCGGAACTTTATTAGGGCGTTTTCGCGGCATCGTGGGGTGGTTTTGCGACATTTATGCTGGTTCTAGCCGCCGTCTCGGGGATTCAGTTTCACAAGCTGCGCCGCGCCGCCGCGGCGCGGTTCGCCGTGCTGCACGCGTCGAGCTGGGACGCAGTGCTGGCCGCGATCCGCAGCCGCCCGGTCGAGCTGGCGGTGGTGGATCCGTTGTTGACGGGAACGGCGAGCGAGCGGGAGATCGAGCGGTTGCGCGTGCTGTTCCCGTCGTTGCCGCTCATCCTCTACACCAGCCTCACGCCCCAGACGGCGGCCGTGCTGCTGGCGCTCGGCCAGCGCGGCATCCGGCACGTGGTGTTCTGCCGGTACGACGATCACCCCGTGCATCT
>WNGC01007550.1_pt1 | contig 11091 bp, 10 predicted proteins | sample 5400051 | NCBI WGS metagenome assembly WNGC01 (sample SAMN13153368, study PRJNA577476) | soil metagenome | isolation source: 20 cm soil or saprolite under grassland replicate 2 | place: USA:California | collected 2016-06-15 | reverse complement strand
TCGACTTCGGACATTTTGCGATCGAGGGCGTCCGCGGCATCAAGGGCCGGCTTGAGACGCTGATCGTCGCCAAAGCGTTTGTGCAATGTCTGAATCTGCGATTTGAGATCTCGGATTTCATTGACGGCTTGATGCAATTGCGAAATGCGATCGTTCACCTGCATGGATAAGGCGAATTGCTTTTGCAGGCCGGGCTCGGCTCCCTTGGTGCGCGGATCGATGGCCAGATGCAGCGGCGCGGTCTGCGATTTACCGGCAACGGTAAGTTTTACCTGGTAATCGCCCGGCAACGCAAGTGGTCCTTTCGGACCAGTCCCTGAGTAAAATGCCCCGGGAATTTTGACAGGATCATCGTAACGCAAGTCCCAGGCGAATCGATTCATTCCTTCGTTGGCTGGAATCGTCTTTGCGCGCTCAACCAGATCCGGCCACTCGGGCGGCTGCTCGCTTTCTTTTTTCTCTTTGCTAGAGAGATGCCTGACAACCTTGCCGGAAGTGTCGAGTATATCGAGCGACACTTCATCCTTCGGCGCCGTCTTGAAATAGTAATCGATGATTGCGCCCGGAGGCGGGTTATATCCCACGGGCTGACGCTTGTCGAATTCTTCGGGGTAATGCAAACGCAGCGCTATCTGCGGTTCGTAGAGAATAACGTCCGCTTGCGTCGATTGCGCGTTTACCTGCCGGACCGGCGTGAGGTCATCGAGAACCCAAAACGAACGTCCATGCGTCGCGACAACCAGATCGTCATCTTTAACCACGAGATCATGAATAGGTGAGGTGGGGAGGTTGAGTTGGAGCCGTTGCCAATGCGCGCCATCATCAAATGACACGAACACGCCTGTCTCGGTGCCCGCGTAAAGTAATCCGCGACGCTTCGGATCTTCGCGCACCGCGTGCACGTACGATCCATCGGGGATTCCATCCGTAATCGCACTCCATCTTTTCCCCAAATCGGACGTTTTGAAAATATATGGCTTGAAGTCGTCGAGTTTATGTCGATCCACGGCCACGTAGGCTGTGTTGCCGTCATGCGGGGATGGCTCAATCAGGTCGACGGTGCTCCACTCCGGCATTTTCGGCGTGACGTTTGACCAATGCTGGCCGTCATCGGTTGTAACCTGAATCAATCCATCATCCGTTCCGGCCCAGATTGTTCCTTTTTTTACGGGGGATTCGGCGAGTGCAAAGATCGTGTCGTAATATTCAACTGAAGTGATGTCGTTTGTCAGAGGGCCGCCGCTAGGCTGCTGTTTGCTTTTATCGTTGCGCGTGAGATCGCCGCTGATTTGGGTCCAACTCTGGCCGTGATCACCCGATTTGAAAACGCACTCAGCCGCAGTATAGAGCACGTCCGGATTGTGCGGCGAAAGCAGGAGCGGCGAGACCCATTGGAAGCGATGGACAAGGTTAGCGGCGCCGTGGCCCGCGTTGTCAAGGGGCCAGACGCTCACATCTTGCACCTCCTCTTTATTCTTGTCGTAGCGATTGATGAAGCCTTCGTTGTTTGAATAGATAATGTGCCAATCGCGTGGGTCGGGCACGACGAAGCCGCATTCGCCGCCACTGTTGCGGTCCTCTGGCGAGCCGCCCGCCACGGACCAATCTTCGCGCCCGATCACTCCTGAATCCGTGCGGCTGGCGATGCCGACGTTCGAGTTGTCCTGTTGCGCGCCATAAATGTGATAAGGAAACGCGTTGTCCACAGCCACGTGATAAAACTGTGCGGTCGGCTGGTTATTTTGGGTGGTCCACGTTTTGCCTCCGTCGATTGAGATACTGGCGCCACCATCATTCGCATTCCCAATTCGATTCGGATTTTGCGGATCGATCCAAAGTCCATGATGATCTCCGTGCCGCGCAGGTAAGAGATTGAACGTTTTGCCGCCATCGACCGAACGGAAAAGCCCCGTGTTTAACAGATAAACGGTGTCCGGCGATTTCGGATCGGCGTAAACTTTGCTGAAGTACCAGGCGCGCTGACGAAATCGGCCATCGTCATTTACCCGAGTCCAGTGCTGGCCGGCGTCATCGGAACGATAAAGACCGCCTTCCTTGGCTTCGATGATTGCGTAAACGCGGTTGGAATCCGCGCCGGAAACCGCAATGCCGATTTTCCCGAGGATTCCTTCGGGAAGCCCGTTGCCCTCGAGATGTTTCCAGGTGACGCCATTATCTTCGGAGCGATAGAGTCCGCTACCTGGGCCGCCACTGGAGAAAAACCATGGTTGGCGGCGTGCCTGCCAGAGCGACGCGAAGACAATGTTCGGATTATGCGGATCGAAAACAACATCGATCCCGCCGGTGTTTTCATCTTTCGATAAAACTTTCGTCCAGGTTTTGCCGCCGTCGGCGGTGCGAAAAATTCCGCGTTCCTGATTTGGCCCAAACGCATGACCGAGTGCCGCCACCAAAACGACGTCCGCATTTCGTGGGTCAACGATGAGCGCGCCGATTTGGCGGGTGTCCTTCAAGCCGACATTCTGCCAAGTTTTCCCGCTATCGATCGATTTGAAGACTCCCGTTCCGTACGTCGTGTTACCGCGGATGGCCGCCTCCCCGGTGCCGGCGTAGATCACATTGTGATCGGATGGCGCGACTGCGATCGCGCCAATCGAAGAAATAGGTTCCTTATCAAATAGCGGGGTCCAATTCGTGCCACCATCAGTTGTCTTCCATACTCCGCCCGCGACTGCCCCAAAAAAATAAGTGTCCGGTTCCCCGGGCACGCCTTCGATCGTGAGTGCGCGACCGCCGCGGAACGGCCCGATTTGCCGCCACTGCATTCCCTTGAACAGTTTTTCATCGATCGCTCCGGCAGGTCCTGGCGTGGGGGTAGGGAACGGAGCGGCCGGAAGAAGAATTGGAAAAAGAAACAGGAAACCAGCCACAGTGACGTGAGCTCGCCGAGAAAACCCTAACCTGGACATAATCATCCGCCTAAGGTGGGAAGCCTACGGCGGCGTTCAACCGGAATGTGGCCTGGAGGATAGGTTCCAAGCTATCTCGGCCGAGCAGCACCTTGCTCGTCGTTCGCGTCGCGAGCATTCAAACCCACGACAGACTGGAAAACCTGTCGGCCGAGTCAGGCGGGATGCCTAACTTCCATTGATTTCGCAGATTGGCGTTGGGCGGATTTATTTCTCTATTGCGTACGCACTGCGAGAATGTAAGCCAACACAGCTTCGCGCTCAGCAGGCTTCAAATTAGCGCGTCCTGCCATTTCATCGATGAGCCTCGGCCACTCTCGCGCGCTGTGCTGTGAAACAGTGGGCAGCGTGTGACATTCGATGCAGCGTGAGACAAAAAGAGTACGACCTTCGCGCAACATCGCGATATCACCATGTTGACCTTTGCCCGCCCGGGATAATTCGGACGTGACCGGCGGCGGTGCAAAACTTGTCGTTCCACAACTGTTAAAATCGACAAGGCAAACGAGCCCTATGGCGAAAATCACGAGTCTTCTCATTTCAGAGACCAATTCCAAAAATTGTTCGCACTTGGAAATCCGGCTCATCCTCAGTATCGGTCGCTTGCGCGAGACCGGTGACCGTTACAAACCAGTTTCTGCTGCGATATGAGACGTTCGGGCCTGGCTGAATTCGCCCTCGCGCTCGATCAGATCATTTCCTTCCCAGACCGCTTCGAGAGTCGCGTTATATACGAGGATGAGCGGCCCGAAATTTTTCTGCGCGATCAGTTTCGATTCCAATTCAACCAGTCGATCGCCCGCTTTAATCTCTCCGTAGACCGACAATCCGATCGGATCATCGACTGGATTAGTCAGGTTGTAGATTAATTCGATCGCCGAATCGGAATACGAAAAGCCTGAATGTTCCGGATCGGCCTCGTAAAACCAATCCGCCAAGTACACGCTCACCTGGAATCTATCTGTTACGCCATATTCAATCTCGTGACGAAAATCGACTTGGTCGAATCGCTCGGGATCGGTCGTGCGTTTCCAGGTGACCCAATTCTCCAGCTCTGCGCTTCCTCGTGCAGAAGTGGGCGCCTCATACAAAAACGTAAAGTGACGGACTCCGCCAAATGAGATGGGCGGCGAAAACGCCAAGGTCAGAATGCAGAGCGACAAGAATTTCTTCATAACGAACGCGTAGCCAGGTGATCGGTGCTGCCGATGGCGTTGAATTACCGGGGCGAGATCACGGGAACTGTTTCCATCCGTTCTCCGATCGCCACATCGGCCTCGGCTCGCGTCTCTTGCACGGGCTCCGCGCTTTCCGGTGGCGCGCCGCCGCCAAAGCGTCGTGCCGCATAATAAGAGCCAACGACCAGGACTCCGGCGATGAGTTGAGCGATAAGTGTTTCGACTGTCGGAAACACCGCAAACCACAAGCCCATCCATGGCGGCAGATAACTTTTTAGAGAACTGATCTCGGTGGTAGAGATCCAATGCGCGAGCTGCATCTCCTGCGCTTGCTCGCCGACCATCACCAGCAACACGATGCCGAGAAGGATACCCGTCGTGATCAGCATTTTTCGATAGGGAAGACGCTGTTGCAGAACAAAGGTGAGCACGGCCACCATCCCAGTTAGGATCATGCCGAGCACCCCTTTTAGCACTACGCCGCCGCCTAGTCGCAGATGATAGGTCTGCAAGAAAAGGACGACCTCAAATCCCTCGCGATAAAGTGATGTAAACCCGAGCAACACCAAACCCCACCACACACGGGGGCGAGAGATTTCGTCGGCACTCGCACTTGCGAGCAATGTTTTCCGGCGACGATTATGCGCCCGAATCCATCCGCCCCAATAAATTTTATGAAAAAACCAATTCATAATTATTAGCAGAACGATTACGGCGAGAAGTCCGGTTGCGGCTTGCAAGTCAAGTGCCGGCACACTTTGGCTCAGTTGCCCCACGATACCGACAGCAACGAACCACGTGATCAAGCTCGCGACGAAAGCGAAGCCTGCGCCCATCGCGACTGGACGACGGTACGCGCGTTTCTTTCCGGTCATGCTCGCAGTGATGGCGGCGAGCACCAGGATGCATTCGAGGCCTTCGCGGAATACGAGAACACCAATATCCAGAAACGCGACCGTGGGAGTTGTGTTCGGTTGCGTCGGATCAGGCGCGCCATGCGCCGTGACGCCTTGCCACGTGATCACGCCTATGACGCAAATCGCAGCTGCGAAAGTTCCGATGCGCAAAGCAAGCTTCATTAAACCTCAGAAGCTATCACATCGATTTCCAGGATGCTGCCGGTCGGTTGCTTTTTTTTAGCGGCTGCTTGCACGGTGCCGCGGGTTCGTTATCGACCGCGGCCTCTGTGCTCAACAATTCGATATTGTGATTTCAGACGCAGCGCAGCGGTCTCGGATCGTCGATCTGAAGAAGTTCTCCGAGCTTGTCGCTCGTCTCTACCCATGGGGCGGTAAAAACTCGACATCATGGCGTTTGGCGATCTCCACAAGCTGTTCTGGGTCGGTAACGCCGTTCGCTTCTTCGAAGAACTTCTCGAATCCACCAGGTATAAGGGTGACAAGGACTCGACTCGCCACGGCTGAGATATTGCGGAGGCTGTGAGGCGAGCTCTTCGGCACGGCGAACAGTGTGCCTTGCGGAGCATTGAATTTGTTATCGCCGCAAACGACCTGATATTCGCCGTCAACAACGTAAAACACCTCGTCCGTGGCTCTGTGCACGTGAAGAGGCGTACCGCCTTGAGGTGGGCTCAGCTCTTCGATAACAGCATAAGTCTCCTCGGTTTGCTCGCTAGCTACCTTGCAGGTGATCTGGTCGCCGACGACATTCCACGTTTGGCCTTCGCCTGCAGCAGTGACGACAGGACCTCGTATTAGTTCTGGCATGTGATTGGCAGATATACGTGTGACTAAGGCCTAACTAGGTCGGGCGGCAAGATATAAATCATACCCCCTGAAAGCGCGCTGGGATGTAACCAATCTAAATTGTCGTAGCAGATCGAATTGTCAGGCTAGTCAGCAAAAAAATACGCCCGCTGTAACGTGAGGCCAAGTGAAACCGATTGCTCCAAAGAGGAATGACCTTAATCGCGGACGGCGTTCAGCAAATCACCCTGCCTTGTGATTTGTCGCGTGGCAGGTAACTTCGCCGATGCGACGTTGCCGGGGGTTTACGTTGATCGAGATTGTCATCGCGGTCTTCATACTGATGTTGCTGCTTCTGCTGGCAGTGCCGAGTCTGAACGGCGTGCTCGCGAACAAGCGGCTCCAGTATTCGCTTGATCAATTCAACAATCTTGTGCGTGAGGCGCAGGAGCGAAGCGTGACGGAGCGTCGCCCTTACCTGATCGTTTGGAGCAAGAAACGCGTCTCCCTGCGCCCGGAGGCTTTTGCAAAAGACGAAGAGATCAAGCCGAAGGCAGAATTTCGGCTGGGTCGCAGAGATATTTTGAAAATCGCTTTGCCGGCGGCACTGACGAAAAATCCTCCAGCGGAATGGATTTTCTGGCCGTCCGGGACATGCGAGCCGGCGATTGTTCAGTTTCAGGGCGCGGCTGGTTCATGGGTAGCGGATTACTCGGCATTGACGGCGCGGCCTGAGCTTACGAATTATGCGACGAGGTGATTCGGAGAACGTTGGATTGCCAAACAGTTCAAGCGCTGTGGCGTTGAAGGGGCGGAAGCCAGGCCGCAGTAAATCTTCAACCCTTCATTGCTTCAACGGTTTTGCTCTTTACGAGGTGATCCTCGGCGTGGCGATTTTCGCAATCGGCGTGGTGGCGCTCGGGCGTGCAGTAGAGAATTGTCTAAACGCGAGCATGCTTAACGCAGAAGAAGAAGCCGTACGTCAGATCTTATCTAATCGAATGGCGGAAGTTCAGGCGGCGCCGGGATTTCCCGATCGTGCCAAGGAATTCAAGATCCAAAGCGGTTACGGAGTTGTAAAATTGGTCCAGAAAAGCGCGCCGGCTAATTTAACTGAACCGGGTGGAATCCAGTTAAATGGAATCAATCTTGTGACGTTGACTGCTCAGTGGGAACGGGGCGGCAGCTCGCAGTCCAAGCAGATTAAGTTTTATGTTTATCGTCAGGGTTAACAGCAAGACAATACACGATACCGGATACTCGCTGCTTGCTGAAAACGTTCGACAGCAGCCGGCATCCAGGTTCATCCGAAATCGAGTATCTCGCGGCCATCATCGCGGCTTCACGCTACTGGAGATTACTCTGGCAGTAGCGATTCTGGCGATGATGTCGCTCGCGATTTTTCGCTTCGTGCAATCGAACCTGCTTGCTTTGCGCGCTTCCTCCGACGCGAGCGCGGCCGACGCGCGCTATGACGGTCTGCGCGATCTCCTGACAACGGAATGGCAAAGCCTGCCCCGGGTACCGGGTAAGATGACGGGAGAACCGTTCAAGTTAAACGATCGCCAGCGCGACCAGGTCACGTGGACTGCTAGTGCCGGCCCTGGATTACTTACGCGATACGCCCCAGGCGATTTTACAGTATCACTGCGCCTGCAACCCAACGATAAAAAAGGCGACCGGCTCGATCTGGGTTTTTTGCGAAAACCAAAGGACGATCCTGGTATTGCGCACGAGAACGAGACCTGGGTGCCACTAATCAAAAACGTGGGGAGCCTTCAAATCCAGTACTTTGATCCGGCGTTGAAGACTTGGGTGGATAGGTGGCCAAACAAGCCCCCGCCTCGACTCGTAAAGGTAATTATTGGGCGCACGGATGGCGCGACGCCATGGGAAGCGGTCATTCCGCTGGCCCGAACGCCGTTGCCTTGGTCGATGTGACGATGCGATCCATTTGATTCTTATGAAGGTGTCGATCTTAATCGCGCGATCGCGTGGCGCTGCGCTCATGTTAGCGCTGTGGGCGCTATTTTTGCTCAGCGCAATGGTAATTTCGTGGGCGCTCGACATTAATTCTCGCCTCACGCTTTCCGGTAATGCGAATCGCGTTCTCGGGGCCGAAGCGATGGCATCTTCGGGCGCGGATGTTGCGTTGCATCCGACGATCAAGCCAGGCTCGCCAAACTTGCATGGAAAAATGGGCGACCGGGAAAGTTACGACGTCCGCATGACTGGCGAATGTGGTCGCCTGAATTTGAACTTGCTGGCGCCGGGTGGAGCAGAGAACCAAGGGCTTGTGAAAATTCTGCGCCAATATCTCAACCTCAAAGGGATTGAGCTAAACGACCTGGATACGATGATGGATTCTCTGCTCGATTGGGTGTCGCCAAGTCAAGGACTTCATCGTTTGAACGCGCCGCCGGAGAGCGATGATTATCACCCAGCACACGCGCCGCTGACTTCTGTGGATGACCTTAAGAAGGTCTTTGGGTGGGGAGAGTTCACTTCGAAGCCTGGGTGGGAAGAAGATTTCACCATCAATAGCTGTCAGAAAATTGATCTTGCCTGGGCTTCGCGCGACGTGTTACGCGCTTTAGGTGTCGGAGACAATTTGGTCGATCGCTTCCTACAGCTGCGGCGTGGCCCGGACGGAATTGATGGAACTGCCGATGACGCGCAGTTCAACGATTTGAATGATGCTTTAACGAGGGGGCTTGGGCTCAACGCCCAGCAAATCTCCGCCCTTCAAGCTCAAGCTCCAGTCGGATTCAAGGATCAGCCCATCTTTCGCATTCTGAGCGTAGGAAAATCGGGCGACGTGACACGCTCTGTGGAGATGGTAGTGCAAAAGCAAACAGGAATCAGTCTGCCTCAATTGATCAGTTGGAAGGAGCTTTGATGATCGAGACCGGGGCGCCATCCATTTTCATAATTCCAACTGCGCATGGCTGGAATTTTCTGCGTTCAGCCGAGCGAAACGGTTCCTGGGGGGTACGTATGCTTCGCAGTTTGGATGAGGCCGTGCCGTTACTTACAGCGACGGATGATTTTGTACTGGCGCTGCCAGTCGCTGCCGTGCTCGCGCACCGATTCCGTTTGCCGACTGTCGATCCGGCAGAGTTTCCGGAGATGATTCGGATCCAGATTGAGAAGGCGTTGCCATTCCCATCTGATGAGGTGACGACCGACTTCGAGGTTATCGAGCAGACGGAGAGCGCAAGTGTAATCTCCGCTGTAGCGGTCCGGAATGAACAGCTCGCAGAAATCGCCGCCCCGCTGCTGGCGCGCGGGTACATTCCGCGACAAGTGACCGTGTATGCTGCTCAGCGCGCGACCACCTATGCGCCACAAGGAAGCGCTCTCCTAATTTATCCCGAGGGCGAAACGCTCGTTTCGGCAGTGACTGAGAACGGCAAAGTCAGCCTTACCCGAACGCTTGAGGGGGTGGACGGGCAACGACTGCAAATGGAATTGCCGGAACTAGCTTTGAGCGCGGAATTGCATGGGATCAACGCGTCGTTTCCAAATGTGTTGCTGGACGAGAGCTGTTATCAATTGCGTGACACCGTCCAAGGCATCCTGGCAAGCCCGACCGAAATCGTCGGTGTCGAGCTGCCACCTGCTCCCGTTAAGCTAAACCTTCTGCCAGAAACTTGGCGGCAACGTCGCTCGCAATTAGCCAGACAAGTCGAATGGCGGAAACGGCTCATCTGGGCAGGGGCCGTTTACGCCGGGCTTCTATTTCTCTTGGTTGCCTATTTCGCTTACATGCGTTTGGCAATTGGGTATCTTGATCGACGGATCGCGCAGGATGCACCCGAGACGGAGTTTGTCCGGGCAGCGGAAGCAAACTGGAAAGCGCTCGCGCCGGCGGTTGATTCGCATTATTATCCAGTCGAAATCTTGCTGCATCTTTTCGAAAGTCTGCCGTCGGCCGAGGTGCGCATTACCGCTTACAATCAGTCCGCGCGGCAAATATCAGTGGAGGGAGAAGCAAATACGGCAGCGCTTGCTTATCAATTCATCGACAAAGTGAAGAAAGCGCCCGAGCTGCGAATCTTTCAGTTTAACATGGCGGCGCCCCGTATTTTGCCGAATGACCATGCGCAGTTTCGCCTGGAGGGGCGACCGCGATGATGCCGGCCTGGTACGAGCGGATGAATCAACGCGAGCGCCTTCTTTCATGGATTGTCGCGGGCGCAGTCATCGTGTTGGTCAATCTTGTGATTTTAAGCTGGCTTTTTGGCGCATTGGGTCGCGCCCGGATCGAGCTAGCCGCGCGCAAAGCGGCCTTGGCCGAGCAAGCCGTTTACGTCAAAGAACGAGATCTCTGGACGAAACGCGACCAATGGCTACGCGAACATCAACCAACGCTTAAGAATCCCGCGGAAGCCTCCGTCCTGCTTGACCAATTGAAGCAGGTAGCGGGCAAATATAATGTCCTGATCCAAAATCCCGCGATTGGTTCGGGCGAAACGACTCCGAACCATCAGACGGTTTTTGCTTCGATTGAAACCAAAAGCCCGTGGCCGCCGCTCGTACATTTTCTCTACGATGTCCAAAAGCCCGACGCGTTCGTCGTTTTTGAAAGTGTTAACCTGGCAATCGATAGTAGTGATCCGACCATGATGCGTGGCAAGTTTAAGATCGCGCGCTGGTTTGCACCAGCGCAGCGTGCGAAATAGTGACTATGACACGTTCTCTAATGCTTATATCTATCCTCGCATTGGTTGGCGCGATCGCTGGTCAGGCGGAGGACGCCATTCCACCGCGCTTTAATTTCGACCGCTATTCAGCGATGCTCGATCGCTCGCCGTTCGCAGTTGCCACCGCAGTCGCTTTGCCTTCGGCCACGCCCGATTTTGCAAAGGACCTTTACGTGGCCAACGCCGCGCGTTCGCCGGAAGGCGACATGGTTACGATCGCTTCAAGTTCGGACCAGGGCTTCAAAAAATATCTTAGCACCAGGCAACCGGTGGACGGCTACAGCATCGCCAGCATTGAATGGTCGCAGCGTGTGGGCGCGACGAAGGTAACGATCAGCAAGGATGGAAACTTCGCGACCATATCTTTCAATGAGGCGCTCCTGTCGCAGCCTTTGACCAATGCGCCGCCCGGTCCGAGACCGCCAACCCCAATTGCACGATCCCCCTTGACACCACCGCCGGCGGTCCCGCGCCAGACACCTCGTCCGCACGTGCGCGGCACGATTCAGCGAAATCCAAAAGCGATGTCCGCACCCACACCGAACGCCACGCCACTGCGTGTCCCGCGCAG
>WNGC01003842.1_pt1 | contig 11092 bp, 9 predicted proteins | sample 5400051 | NCBI WGS metagenome assembly WNGC01 (sample SAMN13153368, study PRJNA577476) | soil metagenome | isolation source: 20 cm soil or saprolite under grassland replicate 2 | place: USA:California | collected 2016-06-15 | reverse complement strand
CGATTGAGGTCGGCTGCTTTCATTGCTTGTACGGCAGCCGCCGCTATCTTCTCGTAGTCCACAGTCTGAGCGCCCCATGAGGTCTTGCTCTTCTTCTCCTCCCATGCGTAGAGCTTGGCGAGACGACGATGGTTGTCATGGCCCAAGCGCCGGAAGTAGTCGACAGCAAGCATCTCCAAGTCTGGCCGGGAGAGAACATCCGGCAGCTTCTTGCGGATGGCTTCGAGGACACGGACTCGCGACAGCTTCTCGACGCGCTCAGCTAGCGCTTCCTTGATTTTTCAGGGTTTGCAAGTACAAACCCTGAAACCCGCTTCCGTTGGGCTCTTTCCTGCGGCGTCGGCTGGTAGCTGGTCACGCGGTTGTGAACGTCGCATTTCTCGGTCTGGCAGAGATAGAAAATGCTGCCAGCACCCTTGCCGTCAATGAGGACGGCGGCCTTCGTGTTCGGGCATTCCCCTTTTGCTTTGGCTCTGCGGTATTGACCTTCGTAGAGCACGCCTTTCGCGTGGCCGTTCGTCTGCCATGCGGGAGCCTGCCGAATAGGCAGAATAACTTCTGGCCAGGAGAGTGTGTCCGTCATCCAGGCAACAATGACGCGTTGCTCTTCACTGCACTGTGAGCGTGGCAGAGGTACTGTCAACCGGCGTTCCACCCACCAGTGTTGTCGTGGTGATTGTAAACGGCCCGGCACACGCACTCTTCGGAATAAAGAATGGAAACGAGACGGACTTCGAGGTGCCGGCCTGTATCGTAAACGGAGGAACCGTAAACATCACCGTGCTGGTGTTGGCGCAAGACCTGGGCCCAAGCGGCCCCGTCAAAGTAAACTTCACGCTGACCGTCTGTGCCACATTCTTGCAGGACATTACGGTTCCAGTAACCGTGATCGCGCTGCCCCGGGTCACGGTCGACGGGCTGATTCCCAGTGCCACGTAATGACAGGAAACTGAGTAGCTGTCAGATTGGGAGGCAGAGTTACCGACCTTATCGGCGGCGCTCACTGTGAACGTTTTCGTCGTTGACGTTCCGTTGGGGGTAGTATCAATCTGACTGCCATTCGCGACTGTACCAGTACATGTCGCAACGCCCGATCCCAAATCCGTGCAAGCATAAGCTGCACTGACGCTCTGGTTGGCAGCGTAAGTCGTGCCGCTGCCTGGTGCCGAAATGCTAATTGTCGGCAGCTTACGGTCAACCATATTTCCACCGATCGGCCCTGCCACTGCGCAGTTCCCGCCCTGATCACAAAGGGCCTGCATGGTCGTAAGAGCGTTTGCCGTTTCCACTCCTGCCGGGACAGTCGTCATCAGCGGGAAGCTAGCTGGCGAACCGCTGCTTAATCCGTCAAGATTATCTTGGGCGGTGCAGCTGAAGATCTGGTTGGTAGCATGCCAGATACCATCGGCTGTAGGGGGGAGGCAGTTAAATGTCGGTGCCGTTGTATCGGCAAAGGTCGACTGACCCGGGCTCAGAGATACGGTCTTGCCTCCCACGGTAACGATGAGCGTGCCCGCGTTGCTGGTGATCTTTGAGGTGGTTACATCCACGGATAGGCTATCTCCGGTGTTAAGTGTCGCCGTTGCGGCTGTACCGTCGTTGCCCACAAAGCTAAATCCGACCGGCCCTTCTTCGGTGAACACCGTTGGTGTAGAGCAGTGGATATTCACACCTGTACCCGCCGGAAGCGAAACTGCTGGTTTCCCGCACCACGTCAGCTTCAAAGGTGTAGAAGGGCCAAACGTCTCGGTCCTGATGCGAATCTCGTCGCAGCCTGTGGAATTACAAGCACTAGAACCGAGGCGCGTAATGTCCGCCGGCGTCGGGCTGAGGAGATTGTAAATTGTAAACGTTTGTTGCCCTCGATCCACGATACTACCGGTCGTAGTGAAGCCCAGTGATGCATCACTGAAATCGTTTGAGGATGTGGTGGGCTGTACATCAACTTCGTCAGTAATGCCATCCTTATCTTGATCGGTTCTTGCTGCCAGGAACTGAACACGCAGATTGTTGCCGCCAATGCAAGTTGGGTCCGTAGTTGGAAGACACCCGCCGCCTAGGTCCGAGGGCTGGGTCAGTACTATGGCCGGGAGCGGAAGCTGGGCGACGACCAACGCGTGCGCGCAGTCGGAAGCTCCGGCGAGCGCGCAGGCGATCGCAAATAAACTGGGTGGTACGGTTGCAATAGCATAGGGCATGTTGAACTGGGCTTCGAACGCGCCGTTCGAGCCACCCTTGGAGAGAAAGTTGCCTTGCCCATCGAACTGCTGGATGCGGGCGCTGCCTTGATCGACAACATAAACGCTTTGGTCAATGGGGTCGACGGCGATCCCCCCGGGAACATTGAGCATGCCGTCGCCGAAGTTGAGGGATGACGGGGGAACAGGGAAGAGGCAACCGGTAGCCAGAAGGGGGCTACCCCACTGAAGTAGAAACGTGCCGTTTGTGTCAAATTTTTCTATTCGGTTTTGACACATGTCCGATAGATATACGTTATGCGAGTTATCGACCGCGAGACCTGCGACCTCGCCAAACTGGCCATCGGCAGAACCCGGTCCTCCAAAGGTGGTGAGGAATCTGCCACTACTGTTGAACTTCTCAATGCGAAAATTCGCCGGTGGAGGCACGGGGAAAGCGCAATCCGGGCCCCGAGGAAGGCAGAGTGGAGGGCCTAGAGAGGCCTGTCCAGTCCCGTCGGCAACATACACATTCCCTGAAATGTCGACGGCGATGGGGCCGGGACTTAAAAACTGGCCGGGCCCCTGTCCCTCGTTTATACGAGGTTCTGTGCAGGTTGGATTGAATTTGTTGACGATTACGGTACCGCCAACCGTACAAGAGGTATTGCCCAGATGAGGTCCCACACCCGCAAACGCCAGAACGGTGCTGCTGTTTGGGTCGACTTCAACGACTACATCATTTCCTGTATCGCTGATCCAAAGGTTGCCGGTGTTCGGGTCGACGGCGACGGACGTCGGTTGCTTCAATGTCCAAGGACTCGACAAAGGGCCCAGGCAGCCCCCGACGGTCGAGGGGCAAGTTAAAGACATGAAGAACGTTGGGGCCGCGGAACTCCCCGGAGGAAAAGCAACCACCTGGTTATTTCTCGGGTCGGCGACATAGATAGTGGCCGCGAACGAACCCGAACTCGCCGAAGGGCCGATTGCGACCGCTGCCGGGGCTAAGAATATTGAGGATTGAGCCGCCGGTGGTGGGTCGCTCCCTACAGACTGAACAAAAATAAACTTCTTAGGAGGCACGGAAGTCTGTGCGGCGAGCCTCGCGGAAAGAAAACCAGCCATTAGCATTACCACAGATTGAACAAACAGCCTGCGCTTCGTGTAACGGCTCCAAAACTTCGTGGGCTGCGGCGCGTTCACTGCCTTCTGCGGCTGAGATTTCTCCTGCGCCGCTCCCGTGTTAGGCACGAAGATGAGTGCCCACGCCACCAGCGTCGCAAGCGCTTGCTCCTTCACCAGCTTCCATTTTCTTGACAGCTGTTTGGACATGTTCATGTGTCGCTCCTTCAAAGCATCTTCCGATCCGGGTTGTGCCTGAACTGCTCCCGGCCAAACTCAATTCACGAAGTTGATCGCAACCGTCTCGTCGATCGTCTGGTTCGCTTGCACGGCTTCGTTTACGGCTAGTCCTATTCCGCGAGACAGACTTGGCCGCTATACCGGAACGCCGTAGCCTTCGCGCCCAAATCCACTTCACCGATGAATGTGAGATCGCCCGTCGCCCCGGCGAATTTGCCAGTGCCACCGGTAATGTGCGCAGGGTAGGTGATGACCCCGAAAAGCGTTTGCGAGAGCGGAGCGGTCGTCGCCACGGCCGGATCGAAGAGGATCGTATCTCCCGATTCCGTGACCCAATGATGCTGGACATGAAACACTACCGTGCCGCCTGCACCCGCCTGCGGCGCGCCCAGGAGCGTTGCACTGACCGCGCCCCTCAGATCCCCCGATGCCGGGCCCAGGGTGTTGGTGAGTGGATCAATCGCTCCGAAGTTGGTCATAATCGTGCCGCCAACGGGAACGCAATGGCGTTCCGTGGTACTTGAACGTGGAGCAACTTTTGGGGTGGGCGAAGCTCCGCTAAACAGGGCCATCGCCGGAACGAAAACGACGAGGGCCATCAGCCCAGCGCGAGTCAACGGGCGGGCAGGAGTAATCGTATTCTTCATACTGTTTCCTACATGGGCCCGATGAAGCGATGCATTGCTCCTTCGGGCGAACTTTGCTAGCATCGAGTCCGAATCGTCAGGTCTCCGAATGCCGACGCGGCCAGCCAGCGTCGTTCCCGCAAGCTAGCTTTAGGCCGCTTCAGAAGTATTTGGGAAAAGTTGAAAGAATCTTAGGTATTTTCTAAGAGCCGCTAACATGCCGGAAGCAAAACACTTCTACGAGTTCGGACCTTTCCGGCTGGACCCCGCGGAGCGATCGTTACTCTGCGATAAAGAAGCCATCCCCCTCACCCCAAAGGCGTTTGAGACTCTGCTGCTGCTGGTCGAGTACAGCGGACACCTGCTGACCAAAGACGAATTGATGAAACGCTTATGGCCGGACACGTTTGTCGAAGAGGTCAACCTGGCGCAGAACATCTCAGCGATCCGGCGGGCGCTGCATGACAAGAACGGCGGGTTGCACTACGTAGAAACGGTGGCCAAGGGCGGTTATCGGTTTACCGCTGAAACGCGAAAGATCCTCTATGAGCCGCCAAGAACGCCGACACAAGACGCTGAGCCAGTTGCCGGCCCTGTTCTAGACCTCGTGGTCCACCGTTGGCCGGTGACCCGTCTCGCCGTGATAGCCTCCGCAACAATTCTAGTAATTGCGATTGCACTGCTTTTCATTCCGCGAATTGTGAACTTTCGCGCGAAAGGGACATCGGCAGCTTCTGCTGCGACGGCAATTCGTTCTGTTGCCGTCTTACCCTTAGTCAATCTCTCTTCCGATCCAGAACAGGAATACTTCAGTGATGGCATGACCGACGAGTTGATCGCCGAGCTTGCCAAGGTCGGCAGACTGCGGGTGATCTCCCACACTTCCGTGCAGAGGTACAAGGAAACGAAACGGCCTCTGCCAGAAATCGCCCGCGAGCTCAGCGTAGATGCCGTGGTCGAAGGGACAGTAATGCGTTCGGGCGATCGCGTTCGCATCACGGCGCAGTTGATTGATGCTCGCTCGGACCGGCACCTTTGGGCTGAGAGCTATGAGCGGGACCTGCGAGAGGTCTTGGCTTTGCAGGACGAGGTGGCACAGCGAATCGCCACTCAGGTTGGGATCAACCTGACGGCAGGCGATCAGACACAGATGGTGAGCACCCGGGTCGTGGATCCTGGAGCGCACGAAGCCTATCTGAAGGGACGCTATCGCTGGAATCAACGCACGGAAGCTGGACTGCGGGCAGGAATCAAGTACTTCCAAAAAGCCATTGACCTCGATCCGAATTACCCGCAAGCGTACGCCGGTCTCGCCGATTGCTACATCATGATGGCCAATTGGGGTTTTATGCCGCCCGCCGAGGCCTATCCCAACGCTGAGGTTGCAGCGCGCAAAGGCCTCGCGCTCGACGACCATCTCGCTGAAGCATACACCTCACTCGCCTACGCCACCTTGCTCTACGATTGGGACTGGACGGGTGCTGAACAAAAATTCCGCCGCGCCATCGAGCTCAATCCCAATTACGCGACCGCCCATCATTTCTACAGCATCTATCTTATGGCCGCTGGCAGGCACGCCGAAGCGCAAGCCGAAATCCGGCGCGCCCAGGAGCTGGATCCTTTTTCACTCATCATTAACTCCGTGGTCGGTTGGATCTACTACGAGGGACGTCGGTACGATCAAGCGATTCAGCAATGCGAAAAAACGGTCGAGCTGGATCCGAACTATGCTCCGACCTTGCTGGACCTCGGAAACATCTATCTGAGAACCGGCGACTACAAGAAGGCCATCGCTCAATTCGAACGCGCCCGAGCCGTGGCTGGGGACAAGAGTATTGTCTTGTCTTACCTCGCCCAAGTTCGGGCCCTGTCCGGAGATAGAGCCGGAGCGCAAAAGATTTTGTACCAGCTTGAGAAGCCTGCTCCGCCGATGTTTGTGTCCACGTGGGACCTTGCGCTTATACACCTTGCCCTGGGGGACAAAGAAAAGGCACTCTCGTTCTTAGAAAAGGCTGTCGACCAGCATGTCGGGTGGGTGGTGAGACTGGGAGTAGATCCAGCGCTCGATACTTTGCGCGTCGAGCCCCGGTTCAAAGCCTTGCAGCAACGCGTCCGCGTTCCACTAAGCGGTTGATGCGTTCCCCGGTCCCATTTGTGGAGCTCCAGGCACCAAGCGCCATTCCGTCTTTGTCCCGATCACCCTGCGGAACCCGCCGCAGCGCGCACGCGAACATTTTTGATGGCCAGCAGATGACCCGATCTGTGCGCGCATGAGAGATAAAGATCAGACGCTTGAGTATCTTAAGCGAGATTTTCAGCAGAATTGCGCTGACTTGCGTATGCTAAATGTTGATAGAATCTAATGATAGCATTCGAGAAGATCCCGGATTCCAAGGTGTTCTCCGCCTCATGCAGTTTCCCGGCTAACAGTACTCTCAATCCGACACATTTGTGTCGCCAGTTCCTCCAGTCATCTCACTGCGAATCGTGCCACCGAGTATGCAACCCAATATCTGACTTCTTTGTTTGAGGTCGGTTTGTATAGCTCTATGCGTTACATTTCAACACAGATTCAGTAGCTAGCGCGCGATATATAGCTACTCGTAAGTGTGCCAGGCCCGTATGAGATCGCACTACGACGGATTGCCCTCACTTGCCCCCTAAACGCGACACCTTCGGCGTCGCAGGCCTTCGTTCCGGGAGGGGCAAGTGAGTCGTAGGAGTTGCTTCGGCCGAGCAGACCGTCAGGTCCAGAGAATCTCTTGCCAAAGTGATTCCACATAACTATCACTCGCGGTTGACGTGGCGCGTGAGGAACTCCCCCGGCTGTTGCCCTGCCTTCTTAAGCGCGGCCAAAGCGCCCGGTGTTGCGACGATCTGACCCAGCTCGAAAGCAGGTTGTTTGCTGAGTTGTTGCCTCGAAAAAACTCCTTTCGTTGGTTTCGTTTTTTGCTTCTTAGAGGCACCGCAGAGAGCGGTGCATTAAAAGCAAATGCCCTTCCTGTCGAGGCGAGGCGCCTGGCCGTCCGCGCTGTCAGGCAGTCCGACCGCGATTGCCTCGTTGCCGTTTGCACTCGCGTGCGCGATTTGATAGCCCTTGCCTGTTTCCTCCCGAAGGATGCGGTCATAAACTCGCTTCGCCTCCTCGTAGCTGGTGCCACTCACCTTCACATCGCTCTGCAAGGCGGAACCGCGCCGCCCCCACTGTGCTTGAACGGCCCATTGGTCTTGCGCACCCTCCAACTGCAAGTGGTACACCTTGTCGGAACTGCCTTGCTGGAGGTACAACTCTGTACCTTCTGGTTGCATTGTTCGCTCCTTTGCTTTGTGGGTTTTTGCCTTTTGCGCAGCGGCACTTTGCTGCACAAAAACAAAGCCCTTCCTAGCTGTCCCCGGCGCTTCGCTGCCTGTGCTGTCAAGGCCGCGGAGTTTGCGTTTATCGGAGCGAAGTGAAGAGCCTTGACAGAAAAAGCGGGCGGCGAAGCGCAGTCTTTTGGGAGGAAGGGCCGAACGAAATGAATGGCTCTCGTGTTTGCTTATTTAGGTGGCGTCTGTTTTCCTAAGGAACAAGATGCAAAAGGAAATCCGCGCGCGGTTGGACTCGTTGCCCAAAACCGAAGCGTCATTTGTCGAGTCGATGGAGTGTCTATCGGTATCGAAGCTACGTGAAGGTGTTCAGTGGCTCTGTGGCGATGAACGCTATGTGGCGCTGACTTTGATAGGCGATGTAGCCCAAGGGAAAGTTTGCAGAAAAGCACCACATAATCTGAAACGTGCCTCCAGTCTGCTCCTTGTATTGGCATTGGTCTTCATTGGATTTGCGGCCCGATAAGTTATTTTTTCGCGGATGCAACTTTACCGATTAGCGCTAATCAGGCAAGTGGCAACCACCATGCCATGATTCATCGGGGGCCTCCTCCGCTTTGGTGTGTGCGAAGTCCCACGCTGCGGAGCTTTAGATACGCGCTGCCGCGTGAATGGCAGCCACAACGTCTTCTGAATCAGTGCATTCTAGATTGGAGCCGTGAGTGTCATTGTTCGGAAGGAGGTTCAGATGCGAAAAACGAGCAGGGCAATCGTTTTGGCAATCCCACTATGGTGTGCGGTCCTCTGTATTTCATGCCCATCGGTCGCCGGGACTCTGGCATACCAAGGGAGTTCGCCAGATTCCAGAACGAAGAGCAGAAAGGTAGCGAACGCGGTCGTATACAAAAACAAAAAATACGGCTTCAAATTTGTACTCCCCGAGACTTGGAAAGGATATTCAATAATTGTCGGTACGTGGTCCGGAACTGCGCACCAAGGTGAAAATCATGAAGGAACAGAAAGCGGACCCATGATTACCATTAGGCACCCGCTTTGGACCAAATCCGACCCTCGTCAAGACATTCCGATAATGGTACTTACCAAGGCTCAGGCGGAAATAGCGAACGACCTAACGGTCAGCGCGGCCCCGTTCGGTCCTCAAGAGTTCAGCCGAAATGCAAAATTTGTTTTCGCGCTGCCACCACGATTCGACTACGGCGACTCGACCGGAACCGAAGAGGTTCGAGAAATCCTTCGGAATCATCCTCTTCATCCGTTTTGATGCCGAACGGCTTTTGTCCCTGCCTCCCGGCGACAAGTGCTTTCGAGAATGAAACATCTCGCGAAGCCGACCTGCCCATTCGTAAATTTGCCGGAGACGAGGCGGTCACGATTTGGGGAAGAACTCAACGCTGAGAAGATGAAGAAAGCAGTTTGGTTGAGCCAGAGGCCCTCGCTCAGATTGAATTCCTAGAATGGACCGAGGCGGATAGGCTGCGCCATTCGAAGTTTGTCGGACTGCGCGAGGACAAGAATCCTCGAAGCGTGGTCAAGGAGGAGCAAGCCGGCGATCCTTGCCTTGAATAACTTCCTGTTAGCCCGTCCGGTCTCAATTCCACGCGGGTCTACGAACGCGCCCCTAACTGGGTCAGTCGGTTGGCCGTTATCTGGCGTTTCTCAAATCAGCAAAGCTTAAGCGGTGGGGGAATCATTGGTCGTGCCAATGGAAGAGCTTATGCGTGATCTTCCACTCGCCATTCCACTTGAGCAAGGTGAATACGTCGGAAGCTCGGGCATTGGCGCCAGCCAATTTGCCTGACCAGCGCTGAACTTCCAGATGAACGACAGCGACGCTCTCGATGATCTCGATGCGTGCGAAGCGAGGATTGATATTCGGTGCCGGGCCGTTCTTGGTGACCCACTCGAACACGTGCTCAACGGAACCACTATATTCGACCCCCTGACAGTAGCCGGAGATGGTTGCGGAAGGATGAAAAGCAGGGCGCATGAGATCTCCATCGCCTGCGCGAGCGCCCGCGATATAGCAGTGCATGGTGCGGGTGATCGCGTCATGTTCAATGAGGTAGGCGTTGGTGGCCGATTTGACTGGGGGGAGGCTCTCCGCTTCATCGGTTGAGATTTCGCGGGGACACTTGGTGTGTAAGCGGCTCCAAGCCTCTATTTCATGCCTGTAAGCGAAGACGGTGTCCTGCTTATCGTGCTCACGGCGGTGGACGGGAAGTCCCTCACTCGCTTCCCAGCGCCGCACTGTGCGTTCGCTGCGGTCCAGGTAGGCCGCGATCTGCTTCCACGATTCCAGAGTTTTCTGTGGGGTGTTCCGCGCAGGCATCCCAAAACCCCCGCGGAAGACTATACCAGAGGCCACGCTGCTAAGCTGAGGTCTCATGCGTACCAGTGAAACGCCTTCTGGATGATTTTCCACCCACTTGGCATTTTGAGAAGCGTGAACAGGTCGGACATGCGGACGCCCGAGCCAGCCAAGTTACCTGACCAGCCGGAGACCTCAAGACGAACGACAGCGATGGATTCGAGGATGTCCACACTAACCACGCGGGGTTCAATCTTGGGAGCGGGACCATTCTTGTCGATCCAGTCGAAGAGGAACTGGGTTCCGATGGCGAGTTGGTCCCCGGCGTAGCCGAAGAATGAGGCGTCCGGGTGGAAGGCGGGACGCATAAGCTCGCTTTTGCCTTGTTTGCTTCCGTCAATATACATCTGCACGCTTTTGACGATTCCATCATATTCGGTGAGGTATTCGCTCTTGGTCATGCGGAGACAGTAGGATCGGAGAGTGCGGGGCGTCAACAGCCAAACATGGCCAAAGTCGGTCGAGAAAGCATCATCTCTTGATCGTATCTGGATGGTCGGCATTAGCGGCCAATCTCTGCCCGCCTGCGTGCGCCTAGTTAGGATTGATGTTTCGTGGGGTGACCAGCAGATCGTGCATAGGGACGATCTCCAATGAGCTACGATTCTTTTTCACGTGCTTTCCGACCCGTTTGACATTCAAGATCTTAGCCGGAAGTGGAGCTCTTTCCTTCTAAAAGAAAAATCCAACTGGAAAAGAATAACACTTCCCACTTAAACCTCTTTTAGAAAAGCGAGTCAGAATATTGGCCGCAATAAACGGCAATCCGGAAGTTAGGATCTTTCTGGCGCTAACTTCCCTGTGACCCGTCATCTGTCCACAGTATTCGTGTTTTTCGCTTGACTGCGCGCGAAACCCTGCTAACGTACTGGCGCAAAGAAGGAAGATGGAGGCTACATTGGCTCTCAACCACCTGATGAGGGCAGTGCTGGTTGTTTTTGCAGGAATTACGGTTGTTACCGCGTATGCGCAGCAGGGACAGTGGGCGGCAGCAGACGACACAACCGCGAAGTTCATGGTTGATGCGGAGCGGCAATGGGCGGAGTCCGGGTGCACTCACAACAAGATTACTGAAAAGATCCTCGCCGACGACTTTCAGGGCACCTCTCCCGATGGGAAACGCTACACGAAATCGCAAGAAGTAGCGGCTGCCTCGAATTTGTCCGGGTCCGCCCGGGATTGCCGGTTGATCGACGCGAAGGTCCGTTTCTTCGGTGACAACCTCGCGATGG
>WNGC01002558.1_pt1 | contig 11092 bp, 8 predicted proteins | sample 5400051 | NCBI WGS metagenome assembly WNGC01 (sample SAMN13153368, study PRJNA577476) | soil metagenome | isolation source: 20 cm soil or saprolite under grassland replicate 2 | place: USA:California | collected 2016-06-15 | reverse complement strand
AACACTGCTGTCGGCCTTAGTGCGCTGACTCACAACACCGAGTGTGGCGACAACACAGCAGTTGGACTGATTGCGCTCTCTAATAACACTACCGGATCCGCGAACACGGCCGTCGGGAGTAACGCACTCGGGAATAATGACGGGGGCAACCAGAACACAGCCGTCGGTCCATTTGCGCTAGGTAACAATGTCAACGGCAGCAACAACATCGCATTGGGTGGTGGCGCCGGCACCGGTATCACAACGGCCGATAACGTGATTTGTATCGGCACTGCAGGTCAGAATGTAGCTAACAGCTGCTACATTGGACAAATATTTGGTGTAACCTCTTCCGGAGGACTTGCCGTCTTCGTCAACGCAGATGGCAAACTTGGCACCGCTACATCTTCCCGGCGATTTAAAGAGGCGATTGCGCCAATGGATTCGACGAGAAAAGTACTATTTGCGCTCAAACCCGTCACATTCCGCTACAAAAACGAAATTGATCCAGCGGGCCTATCCCAGTTTGGCCTCGTGGCCGAAGACGTAGAAAAGGTGAGTCCCGATCTGGTAGTGCGCGACAAGGAGGGAAAACCTTACAGCGTGCGATACGATCAAGTGAACGCCATGCTGCTCAACGAGTTCCTCAAGGAACACCGCAAAGTTGAGCAATTAGAGAAGGACCTGCGGTCCACGATCGCGCAGCAGCAAAAGCGAATTGAGATGCTTAACGCGGGCCTCCAGGAGGTGAGCGCTCAGCTTGAAATTAGCAGGGCCACACCGCGAACAGCTTCTCAATAATCACTAAGAGCTGCCAAATCCAAGGCAGACGAAGTGTCTGCGAATATCGGTGCCGGCGGACGTACGCCGCTCATATGATTCCCTTGCGCTCGTGTCGCTGTGGTTGACTGGGATGCTCTCTCTTGTAGTGTTCGCGGCTCCCTGCTCGGGGAAGCCTCCCTTGAATGAATAAGATTCGTAATATTGCCATCATTGCGCACGTCGATCACGGTAAGACCACGCTTGTCGATCAATTGCTGCGCCAATCGGGGACGTTTCGTTCCAACCAACAGATCCAGGAGCGCGTAATGGATTCGATGGATCTGGAGCGTGAAAAAGGAATCACGATTCGCGCGAAGAATGCGGCTTTTCAGTGGAACGACTATCGGATCAACATCGTGGACACACCCGGCCACGCCGATTTCGGCGGCGAAGTGGAGCGGATCATGAAAATGGTTGACGGCGTGCTGCTGGTCGTCGACGCCCACGACGGACCGCAGGCGCAAACGCGTTTTGTCTTGCGCAAGGCACTGGAAAACAAACTCAAGCCGGTGGTGATCATTAACAAAATCGACAGAGAAAACGCACGGCCTCACCGAGTACTCGATATGGTGTTCGATCTTTTCGTTGAGCTGAAGGCAACAGACGAGCAGCTCGATTTTCCGATTATTTACGCCAGCGCGAAAAACGGTTTTGCCATGCGCGAACTGCACGAAAACAACGCGGACATGACGCCCCTCTTTGAGGCGATCGTGCAACATGTGCCGCCGCCAAAAATCTCAAGCGAGCCGTTCTTTCAAATGCTCGTGTCGAACCTGGATTATAGCGATTATCTTGGCCGGATCGCCCTGGGACGTATCGTGAGCGGGCGTGTTGCCGTCGGCGATTCGATCGTCTGTATTCACCGCGATGGCCGCCGCGAACGAGCTACTGTGACCGCCCTTTTCACCTATGCGGGACTGGAGCAAGTCGAACTCAAACACGCGACCGCGGGCGAGATTGTTGGGCTAACTGGCTTCGAGGACGTTTACATTGGCGAAACGCTGACGGATCGCGAGGAGCGCCCGGCGCTTCAGTTCGTCGATATCGATCCACCAACAATTCGCATGCAAATTCTGGTCAACGATTCGCCGTTCGCAGGACGCGACGGAAAATTCGTGACTGCGCGGCATCTTCGCGAGCGACTGGTTCGTGAAACGCGTGGGAACGTTTCCATTCAAGTTAACGACACCGAAACCGCAGGCGCATTTGAGATAAATGCGCGCGGCGAAATGCAAATTGCCATCCTGGTGGAGCAGATGCGACGCGAAGGGTATGAGCTGATGGTGTCGCGCCCCGAAGTGATTTTTGGCCGAGCAGCGGATGGCGCTCTGCTCGAGCCGCTTGAAAATCTGTATGTCGATCTACCGAACGAAAATCTCGGCCAGATCCTGCAATCCATCGCTAATCGCAAGGGAGAAATTCTCGGAATGGATCATCACGCCTCGCGTGTATCAATCGAAGCGATCATCCCGACACGCGGCTTGATCGGGTTCGAGAATGACCTGGTGAACCTGACTCGCGGTGAGGGATTGATGAGTCATCTCTTTCGCGAATACGCGCCGTTCAAAGGCGAGATTGGCGGGCGCGGGCGCGGCGTGATGGTGTCGATGGAATCCGGGCTCAGCACTGCTTATGCACTCAACAATATCCAGGAGCGCGGCCGGCTTTTCATTGGTCCACAGGAGGACATTTACGAAGGGATGATCGTGGGCGAAAACGCGCGGCCGGAAGATTTGCCAGTCAATCCATGCAAGGAAAAGCACCTCACCAACATGCGCAGCCAGGGCGAAGGCAAAGGAATTCAACTCGAAGCGCCACTGCGATTCACCCTGGAGCGCGCGATTGAATACATCGAGATAGATGAGTACGTGGAAGCGACGCCAAAGTCGCTTCGCTTGCGCAAGCGCATCCTGGGCGCGACCGCACGGAAACGAGCTGCGTAGGCCCGCGCTCTCCAGTGGCCAAGGGGCTACTCGGCCATTGCTGTTTCAACGGGGGCTTCCGTGGGGAGAGTTGGCGGGGGCGCGGTCTGGTCCGGCGGGGCAGGGTGGATTGAAAGGATTGTGAATTGAGCGACGCCATGCTCGGTTTTCAGCGAGAGCGTCTCGCCGATTTCATGACCGAGCAGCGCTTGTCCAATCGCAGTCTGGTAGGAAATGATGTGACGGTCGGGATCGCCGTCCCACGCGCCCAGGATGGTGTAGGTTTCTTCGGTGTTCGCGTCCACATCGCGCAACGTGACGATTGTGCCGATGGAAACACGAGACGTATCTGGATTTTCAAATGAAGTGCCGCGCGCGTTGTGCAGCATCTGTTCGAGCTCGCTCTTGCGTCGCATCAGGACGCTTTGCATTTGCTTGGCCGCCTTAAATTCAAAATTCTCGCTTAAATCGCCGTAGGACCTGGCGAGTGCAATCTCCTTGGTGTTCTCGGGGATTTTTACTTTTACCAATTCTTCGTATTCGGTTTTGCGTTTTTCCAGGCTGCTCCAGGAAACGATGAGTGGCGCAGCCTTTTCCTGCGGTTGCGTGCCTGCAATCATCGTTTCGAGTTCGGGATGGACTTTAACGATCCGCGCCAGGAGCGAACGTTTCGTCAACTCGTCGAAAAGCGGACTTAGTTGAAGCCGCCGCATCGCATCACGTGCCAGGGCGACGTCTGCGTCCTTGAAAATCGCGCCAACCAAGGGGCGATCTTCAACCAGAGCACGGTGCAACTTACTGGCGCGACCAGGAGCCCCGTCGCCGCGGGATTGTTCTCGTTCCAGCGCAGCGAGGATCGCCGCGAGCAAATCTGGCGTAATCAACTCATGCCATTGTGCACGTTCATTGCAAAGCCAGATTAGCATCTCGCTTGTTGCCGAATGTTCGCGAATGCTCCGTTCCAGCATTGTTCGAAGCTCGGCATGCTGTCCACCTTCACTCAGTATCCCTGGGATCTGCGCGACCATGCGCCCGTGACTCGCTTGCATCAGATGCAAAGCGCGTTCTGTCCAGCGCTCACCGAGTGCCGATGGCAACGCTTGCAAGACTCTCTTCTCTTTTGCCGCCGATAACTTCTGCAGGATCGATACCAGACGTTTCTCCTCCTCAACAATCAGGTTGGAAAGAGTCAGGCCTATGTGGGTTGTGTGCAGTGACGGGACGCGCGCGAGTAAATCGTCCCGGGCGATGATCAGCTCGAATGCCAGCGCGGGATGCATTTTCTGGTTGCGCGCCGCCACGTTCTCGATCGCCACGACGATCGGCTGAAGCTGTTTTTGAGCCTCGTTGAATTGCGGGTGAAATTTTATGATCTGCTCGAGTGCCGCGATTTGCTCCTTTGGTTGTCGCGCCTTGTTGAAAGCGGCGATCAGTTCATCAGCGTGCGACACGCCTTCGCTGCGGATTTGGATTGGCTCAGTCTTTTTTGCGGGGATTGAAAAGGCGCCGCTGACCTTGAGTGCCTTCTTCGTTGATTCCCACCAACGTTTCCATTCCGCCTCGGTAAAAACATCGCCGACAAGCCATTCACTGATCTCCTGTGCCGTGGCTTTGCCGTCCAGACTTTCCAGAATATTGCGCACCAGCGCGGCAGGATTCTCCCTCGCCAAATTTTTGATCGCTGCGAGATCTGTCGCCTTGCGTGCAAGAAAATGCTCCGGTGCAAGAGGCGTAAGATTGTCCGCCGCGTACTGGACCTGCATGGGATGCGACTTCTTACTGGCAAAATCGATTACGATCTGGTTCAGCAACAGATTCCATTCGCTCACGCGGCCGAATCCCCAGCTCTTGTGCAAGCAAAACGTCCCCGGCTTTAATTTTTCCAGCTGCTCGGCGCCTTGGGAGGTGAGCTTTCCCGCTTCGACGAGCTTTTGTAGTTCAGCGTCCATTTTCTGCAGGGCAGACAATATCACCTGGTTGCGAATGCGCTACAGCTGGCATAAACCGAACGAGACACACGTAATTTGCGATTGCCGCGCGGCTCGCGGCATGAAAACCTCCCCGCGGTGAAGACGAGTATCTGGTTTTGGATCGCCTTTCACATTGGCGTCTTCGTCGCAATAGGGATCGACCTCTTCAGCTCCAAGCGGCGCGGTCGCGAATTGAGCATTCGTGCCGCGCTTCGTCGGACCGTGATCTGGGTGCTAGTGTCGCTTGCCTTTAACGCCCTGGTCTGGCGAATCAAAGGACCTCACCACGCGCTCGATTTTCTCACCGGCTATCTCATCGAGTATTCGCTGAGCATGGACAACATTTTCGTATTTGTGTTGATTTTCGCGCATTTTCGCGTTCCTCCGCTGGCGCAACGTCGCGTCCTGGTCTGGGGAATAATAGGGGCACTCGTCATGCGCGGCACCATGATCTTGTGCGGTATCGCACTGGTGCACCGTTTTCATTTCGTTCTTTATCTCTTCGGTCTCTTCCTGCTCATCACTGCGGCCCGCATGCTGTTTAGGAAACATCCAGCGCGCGATTTCACAGAGGGTTGGGTGTTGAAGATGTGCCGCCGGGTTCTTCCGATTACTCGCGACTTCCATGAAGAACATTTTAAGGTCCGTGTCGATGGTCGCTGGATGTTGACTCCCCTGGCTCTTACCATGATCGTGATCGAGGTCACAGATTTGATCTTTGCAGTTGATTCGATCCCCGCGGTATTGGCGATTACGCGCGACCCATTCATTGCCTATACTTCCAACATTTGCGCGATCCTTGGCTTGCGATCTCTCTACTTCCTGCTGGCCGGCTTGATGGATCGTTTCATTTACCTGAGAACAGGACTCGCGCTGGTGCTTGGCTTCGTCGGAATCAAAATGATTATCGCGGACTATTTGCCGTTGCCACGGGTCCTCTCTCTGGGAATTATTGCCCTAATTCTTGGCGTTACGATCGTGCTTTCCATGTTGAAGACACAGTCCCGCGTGACACCCGAGAACCAAAAATAAAGTATTGCTTTCGGCGTTCCGAATCACTTAACTATCTTGAAGTGCCTATGAAAACGATCCTTCCCCTCGCAGCCATTGCTGGTCTTGCCAGCTTAGCCTTCGCCGATATTCAAGACCCCCCTTCGAACGATTACGGCCCAACCCGAAAGCTCGGTCGGGGACTTTCGAATCTTGTCTTCGCTCCCACTGATTTTTTTGTGACGGTTAATCAGGTCAACCAAACGGAAGGTAATTCTGCGGGGGCTGGTTATGGCGTTGTGCGCGGGCTGGGCCGCTCCGCCGCACGACACGTTGCCGGTCTAATCGAGGTTTTGACCTTTCCGTTTCCATTGAGGGGAAGCTATTACCCCCTGTTGGCGCCTGATGTTCCTTACATTCATGCGGGCTACCCGGAATTTCCGCCTGAGGTTGGTAACGAATCGAAGTATCCGTACGTGCGCGATACGCACCAGGATTTCAATTAGCACTCGGTTCCGTCAGACGTAGGTCCGAATGCCGAATTTTCGCTCCGGGTGCTTCTTTTCTTATTAACACCGCGCTTCAGCGCGGTGCCATAAGTGCACCCTTCTTAGACTTGAGTTGGCGTTGCACACCCAGCTAAACCAGGGTGTTAATGACATGCGCATTGTCGATCTGAAAATTGAAGACATCGCTTTTGGCGGGAAAGGTGTCGGACGCGACCAGGGGAAGGCGATCTTCGTCCCCTACGTCATCGAGGGCGAGATTGTTTCTGCGGAAATCGTGCGCGAGAAAAAACAATTCGCCGAAGCGGAGCTCGTCGAAGTAAAGCAAAACTCGCCGGATCGCGTTGAACCACAGTGTCCCTATTTCGGCCGCTGTGGCGGATGCGCTTACCAGCACGTTAGCTATGAACACCAGCTTGCCATCAAGTGGCGACAGGTTCGTGACGCTCTCCAGCGCATCGGCAAACTCAAAGACCTTCCCATGCGACCGATTATCACTTCGCCCGCCCAGTACGCATATCGCAATCGCATCACTGTGCATGCGCAGGACGGCGTGGTCGGTTTTTTTCGGCGCGACTCGCATAGCTTGATCGACATCGAGCGCTGCCCGATTTCGCGTGATGAAGTCAATCGCGCTCTCGCGGACCTGCGTGCACAAACACAGATACGCGATGGTCATTTTACGTTACGGGCTTCCGCCAGCGACCGCATTTTTTCCCAAACCAACGATGCGGTCGCAAATGCTTTGCGCAACTTGATCGTCGATCTCGTCGCGCCGAATCAGGAACTATTGATCGATGCTTATTGCGGCGCTGGATTCTTTTCAAAAGCGTTGCGCGACAAATTTGAGCGGGTAATCGGGATTGATTGGGACAAATTCGCAATCGCGGCTGCAAAAGAAAATGCGACCGACAAAGAAACGTACATCGCCGGTGATGTCGAAGAAGAGCTATCAATGAGCGACGGCTTCTTAGCCGTCCAAGGCAAGACGCGACGGCTGGGAAGCCGTTCCCTGACGCTCATTGTCGATCCACCCGCTACCGGCCTGAGCGCAAAGGTGCGAAAGGCAATAGCTGAGCTCGCCCCGCAGACGCTCGTTTATATTTCCTGCAATCCGGCGACACTGGCACGCGACTTAAAAGAATTGCGCGAAAACTTCACGATCGAGTCGGTCACGCCACTCGACATGTTCCCACAAACCGCCGAAATCGAGGTTGCCGTTCATCTGCTGGCTGCGTGATTTTTTGTCGAGTTCCACGCCGCCGCTGACAAGCCGATTTCGGTTGCGACCGAGTACAACGGACGTTAACGCGACTGCATGATGTCGATCCTGTCAGACGTCGCCAACGTTCGCGTGCCGATCGAGTTCGTTCTTTTCGGGCTCACTTTGGCCGGAGTTGCGGTTTTCCATCATCGTACACTTCGCGTCTCGCTGATCGGTCTCGGTGCGATCGTTCTCTACAAGCTTCTGTTCACCGGTTTCGAATCCGGGCCGGGCTTCAGTGGGTTGGCTGCGTCGTTCGCGCACGAGTGGGTGATCCTGATGAATCTGCTCGCCTTACTCACGGGCTTCGCGTTGCTGGCAGATTTCTTCGAGGCCAGCAAATTGCCCGCGGTATTGCCAAGATTTTTGCCGCACAACTGGAAAGGCGGATTTTTGTTGCTGGCGTTGGTTTGGGTTCTCTCAAGTTTCCTCGACAACATCGCTGGCGCATTGATCGGCGGCGCAATCGCGCACCAGGTTTTTCGGGCGAAAGTGCACGTCGCGTTCATCGTCGCGATCGTGGCCGCCTCCAACGCCGGCGGCGCCTGGACCGTGGTCGGCGACACTACCACAACAATGATGTGGATCGCAGGCGTTCCGCCGTCGCACGTTTTCCATGCGATCATTGCAGCCAGTGTGTCGCTTTTTATTTTCGGCGTGCCGGCCGCGATTGCGCAGGAAAAATTTTCGCCGCTGATCGCGCGGAGCGAGTCGCTTCATCGCGTCGATTGGACGCGTGTGGGCGTTGTCGGGTTTATCCTGATGCTCGCCATCGCCACGAATGTTTTGGTGAACTCCAAGTTTCCTGAGGGCGCCGGCCGTTTCCCGTTTATTGGCGCAGCGGTTTGGATCGCGATTGCGGTTTGCGCATTTGCGCGACGTCCGAACTGGAAGCTTTTGCCGGGCGCGTTTCGAGGCTCGCTATTTCTGCTTGCGTTGGTGATGGCGGCGGCACTTATGCCGGTGAAACACCTCCCGAGTCCATCATGGCAAACCGCATTCGGACTCGGGTTTTTGTCCGCCGTGTTCGACAACATTCCGCTGACTGCACTCGCGCTGAAGCAGGGTGGCTACGACTGGGGCGTGCTCGCGTTTAGCGTGGGTTTCGGAGGCTCGATGGTGTGGTTCGGATCCTCCTCCGGCGTGGCGTTGTGCAACATGTATCCTGAATCGCGCTCGGTCGGGCAATGGATCCGGCACGGCTGGGCGATTCCGCTCTCATATGCGATCAGCTTTTTCATCATGCTCGCATTTTGGGGTTGGCAGCCGAAGCCCCCGTCCAGACCGGAACTTGGCGTTGTAGAATTTCGAAGCTCCGCCGGTAGCGATATGAAATCAGGACGATATGAATGTTTTTTTCACGTCTGTCGGTTGCAGCTTAATTAACACTTCTCCACGAATGCTCGACGCTTAACGCCTGGCGCTTACGAGATACCAGATCAGCAATCCGCCGATCGGCACGCCGATCAGGGTTTTCGGGTCGTGCCGGAGCAACGCGTTAAGCGAATCCCCAATGAGATTGACTACCAAAACTGCTGTCGCCAGCCTGCGTCCCCACTGCGCATTTCGGGCAAGTCCAATCGCGCTCAGCCCGCAGGCGACACCGACCGTTGCCATCAACACGATGGACACACCGCGTCCGATCTCTTGAAACTGAGCGGGCGCTTCGGGTTTCAATCGCCAGATTGAATCCAGAGAACCTCCGGGAAATGCCAGCACCAGCACGATAAGCAGACAAATCGAAGCGCCCCCGCGAAGAAAATCACCAGCAAAACTGTTCCGAGAGTTCGCTTGCGAGCGTTTGTCACGCGTAAACGAGCAGATCGATTTCTTCCGGCAGCGAGTTCGAGACTTCACGAATCACGTTTCCGCGAAGCAGATTTATTAGCGCGCTGCGTTGCGGCGCTCCGAGAATGACGCGCGACGCGCCGAGCGTTGCGGCAACGTCCACGATGGTTTCTGCGGCGGAAGGACTGACAGCGTAAGCGAACAGCGGTTGCTGGTCGCCGGCTTTTTGTTTGGCTTCAGCAAAGATTGCACTCGCCTCGGGGTCTTCCTGCCATTTGCGGCGAACGTCCTGCTCAGTCATGAATGGTTGTTCGCGGACAAAGAGCAAATAAAGTCGAGCGCCTGCTTTGCGCGCTTCACGCAATGCAAAATCCAGTGTCCGGCCGGCGCTCCGAATCGCGCATAGAATTGATTCTCCGCCGGAGGGAGTCAGCGCTTCGGACTTGGGCGCCGTAACCTCGACCGGCAGCCGTTCCGGCACCGCCCGTAATGGTTTACGGGCTTCTTTTTTCATTCGGCGTTCCTGCACAAGTCCGCGCAAGATCAAACCCACGGCAAGAATAGTGACCGCAAAATAGCGCGCATTCGGTTTGTCGATCAGCAGCGACATTTCGATCGCCGCCATGACAAGAAAAGTTCCGAACATAAGGGCGCGCTCTGAGGTTTTGATTGAAAGTTTTCGGTCAGTCGAAGTTGCGCCAAGGTTCGTTGCGATCGCCCCGACTACGCCGACAGCGTAAAGATCGGCCAGGCCGGACATATCTTTCACAATGATCACAAGCAGCATCGGGACGAAGGTAGCGAGCAGCATGCCCGCGCTAGGGACGCCCCATTTGTTGAGGCGCTGAAAGAGTTTCGGGACCTCGCGATCGCGCGACATGAGGAATTGAATCGCGATGAGATCGACAATCGCGGTGTTGACCGCCGAAAGCAGAAGCAAGCCGAAAACAATACTGACGATGAAACCAAATGCATGACCAAGCGCTGGACCCAAAGCACCGCCAACAAACATTTGGCCCATATAACGCAGCATGTAATCGCGCACGCCTTCGGCGCCGGGAGCGTTGACGTCGCCGTTGACAATCTGCAATCCGCTGAGCGCATGCATGGCGAGGCCCAGCAGCGCGGTAAACACGCACACCTCGATCATGACGATCAGCAGCGCTGGCGTGGAAGTTTTCGTGACTGATGGGTGCGTATTGGTGCTGCCCGGATCAAGCTTCATCACGCCGGTGGCATTTGCGATCGCCTCCACACCAGAAAGCGCCAGCACGATTCCGACGAACGCGGCCCAGTTGTGGCCGAACGTTCCGTGCAACGGTTGCAAATGAGTAATTGCTAAGCCTAGGTGCGGCAGACAAAAGAACCCGAGAATAACAACGACGACCGCGGTAGGGACCGAAATCAAGAACGCAAGACCACCGGTTTGTTTCGGCCCGAGCAAATTCAGCAAGCCAATGACTAGGATCGATAGCGCTGCGAATTTCTCCGGATGCGGGACGCCGAGATACTGAAAGGCGGAGAGTGCGCTGATAGCGGCCGTCACTAAATAATCAGCGATGAGCAGAAACGCGCCGACAATCGAAATCACTTCGGATCGATGCCGCACGGCCGCATACACGCCCCCGCCATCGGGATAAAGGCGGCAGATAACCATGTAGTTGATCCCGACCAGCGCGGTCAGCACACACATCGCCGCGATCAGCCAAAACGAAGCATAGCCGGCGACTGCAAAAGCCAGACCAATGACGTAGGCCTTACTCGTTCCCCAATCCCCGTACAGAATGGCGGCCGCGCGCTTCCAATCCACATTGCGTGGACGCTTAACGTCGGTTGGGATCATTTCTTAGT
>WNGC01008535.1_pt1 | contig 11103 bp, 10 predicted proteins | sample 5400051 | NCBI WGS metagenome assembly WNGC01 (sample SAMN13153368, study PRJNA577476) | soil metagenome | isolation source: 20 cm soil or saprolite under grassland replicate 2 | place: USA:California | collected 2016-06-15 | reverse complement strand
CCGATCTATTTTCTTGTCGTCCAGTTGCTCTAAGTCAATCATCAAGTTATGCGCACCTTTGGTGACTCGGATCAATTCGTCCAACTTGAGTTGAAGCGCCTGAGTATCCCTGTTCTGGGTGCTTTGGATGAGAAATACCATTAGGAAGGTCACGATCGTTGTACCGGTATTGATGACTAGCTGCCACGTGTCGCTATATCCGAATAGCGGCCCGGTGGCTGCCCAAACCACGACGATTAACATCGCCAAGCCGAATGTCATGGAGTGACCGGATACATTGGCAGCCCATCTGGCGAAAGCTGGAAACCAGGCGCGTGATTTTTTCATGTGAATGATTCCTTCATAATGATTGAACGAATGTGCACTTTAACATGTTGCACCGCGACTGCAGCGTTCCTACCATTGGGAACAAGTTGTAGCGTCATACCGAGACCCGTCGGCGGTTTGTTCGAAATTCTTTTCGCCTCATCCCGACCTGTGCCTGTGGAGAAAACACTGATCGAACACTACGATTCGGCGCGTTTACCAATGAGCATTCGATAAATGAGGAGTAGGATAACGGACCCTGCGACAGCCATGATGAAGCCTGCCGGCTCTCCTTGTTGGTAAAACCCAAGGGATTGTCCGAGAAAACCGCCAACCAGGGCACCGCCAATCCCGAGCAAAATCGTCAGAATAAATCCTCCCGGATCGCGTCCGGGCATCAGGAGTTTGCCGACAACGCCAACGGCCAAGCCAAATAATATCCAGCCGATAACACTCATAAAAATCTCCTTCAGGGCAAAATTGTTTAACTGCTACGCCTATTCGAAGCAGCAATAGGCATGCCGACAGGAAAGAGACACCCTCGCCATGAATTATCGAACCAAGCGAGAATCTTTGTCATAAGCGAAACGATGATTTGATTCGGTCTACCCATTGTTCAGCGCTGCGAATTAAGCCAAACTGATTTTCAGCGATGGTATTTCAAGAGCACGAGAATTTGATGATTAATCGGGATCTCTCCTGGCTCGAGTTCAATCGACGCGTTTTGAATGAAGCCAAAGACCCAACCGTCCCGCTTCTCGAGAGACTAAAGTTTCTCGCCATCTTTAGCTCCAATCTTGATGAGTTCTTCATGGTCCGCGTGGCTGGATTAAAGCGCCAACTCAATAACCAACAACGGACCCCCGCCACCGAAGAAGCCGACATCGCCTCGGTTCTCACTTCGATTTCTCGGAGAGTTCACGAGCTCACGGAGGAACAGCATCTCTGTTTTCTCAGCACTGTACTGCCTCGCCTTAGCGAGGAAGGTATTTATCTGGTCCGTCCGGAAGAAATGAGCGGCGAACAGCAGGAGTGTTTGGAAGAATTTTTTCACAAGACCCTCTACCCGATCGTGACTCCCTTAGCAATTGACCCGGGCCATCCCTTTCCTTATCTTAGCAATCGGTCCCTCTCTTTGATCGTTTCGCTGCGCGCAAAGACGGCCTCCACTTTGCCGTACACGGAGCTTTCTATAGTTAGTATTCCGGCTCAAGTTGTCCCCCGCTTTGTCCAATTGCCGACCCAAGAAGGCCAATACGCCTTCATGTTGCTCGAACATGTGCTGCGTTACTATCTGCCGCGCCTCTATCAAGGCTTCGAGATTCTCTCAGTCCACGCAATCCGCGTCACGCGCGACGCGGAATTTGGCCTCGTTCGCCGGCGCAATGAAGATTTATTGATGACCATTGAACAAGGAATTAGAGAACGCCGCATGGGTGACGCCGCGCGTCTGCAATATGATCCGGATCTTCCCAAAGAGATGTTAGCCCAGCTCGTCGAGGAACTCGAATTGAGCTCAGAGGACCTTTATCCGGGCAAGGGTTTTACCGCTTTCACGGACTTGTTTCAGCTTTATACCACAGCGCACGTTCCCAGATTGAAAGACCGGCCTCAAGTGCCCCTAAGACTTCCTCTATTCGAAAGAGGATTGGATATTTGGAATAGTATCCGCAACGGCGATTTAATGCTCTTTCATCCATACCAGTCATTCGATGCCGTCACGCACTTCGTCGAGGAGGCGGCAAAGGATCCCAAAGTATTGGCGATCAAAATGACTCTCTATCGGGTAAGTCCAAATTCACCCATCGCACAGGCGCTCGCGCGCGCGGCTGAGGCTGGCAAAGAGGTATCGGTCTTAGTGGAACTGCAGGCTCGTTTCGATGAAGAAGCGAATATCACTTGGGCGAGGGCTTTAGAAGAAGTGGGGGCGCATGTGGTTTACGGCTTGGTCGGTTACAAGACCCACTGCAAAGTCTGCCTCGTGGTCCGACAGGAAACCGACGGCATTCGACGTTATTGTCATCTCTCGACCTAAGAATTTTCACTTCTCGAGAAACCTTCGGCCAGGATCTGACCGAGCTATTTAATTTTCTCACGGGTTACACCCGACCTCAAACATTCCACCACCTCGTATTGGCGCCAATGGGCCTTCAGGAACATTTTATCGGCCTGATTCGAAAAGAAGCTGAGCAGGCGCGCGCCGGATATCCGAGCCGGATAATTGCGAAAGTGAATAGCCTGATCGATGACGCCGTTATCGAACAGCTCTACCTGGCCAGCCAGGCCGGTGTGAAGATAGACCTTATCGTGCGCGGGATGTGCAGCCTTCGTCCCGGCGTCCCGGGTATTTCTGAAAGCATCCGCGTGGTTTCGATTATCGATCGATACCTCGAACATGCTCGAGCGTTCTATTTTCACAACGGCGGCAATCCGACCTTCTGGCTGGCGTCGGCGGACTGGATGCCACGAAATTTCAAGCGCCGCATCGAAATCGCTTTTCCAGTCGTAGAAACTTCGCTGCAAAGGAGACTAAAGGAAATCCTCGATCTGCAGCTTGCCGACACTATCAAAGGTTGGTGGATGCAAGCAGATGGAAGCTATGTTCGACAGCCACGAGGCAAAGATGCAGTCAGATTTCAAGAACGCTACTACGAAGACTTGCAGCGGAAGAGCGTCCAGGAAACTCTAAGGGCATCGGAGTCATCAACCGCAGCGATCCTTACTCCGGCTCGCATTAGTCTATGACTGACGCCGCCTGACAATCTTTATGATCGGCCATCATCATGGAGCACGTCGCTCGTAGCAAAACAGTTCACACTCGCTACGTAAAACCTTTGTTTCGAGATATGGACGCGTACGACGTGCGCCAGGATCGGGAAAAAGTCTCTCTTCGCAAGCTCTACGAGGATCTGGTCGGCGGAATTTCGGCGTTGTTAACCGGGTTTGAAAGAAAAGTCGCTCAAGGCAAAAACAATCACAAACGCAGTTGCTGTGTTTGATGTCATGGGGCGATGATTCCAACGGGTGGATCAGTGAGGCATTGACACCAGGCGAGCCGCGCAGTGCGCAAATCGTGAGTGAAATATTGCGGCTGAGTGATCACCAAGAAACTAGGATCTTTACAGTCATACCTCCGGTGAGTAGCCTATGAAACCCTGACCTTCAACAGGAACTTTAACTCAACCCAAGCGCCAAATGGCGCCCAATGCATCCGCTTAAACACCTGCGAGCCAATAATTTGCCGCTCCAAACTGCTTCATGAGTAAGTAAGCGAATCACTTCTCGTCAAGACCTAACTGCCGGGCTGTGTCGTCATCGATCGCTCCACTTACATTAAGATGGTTCGATAATTGAAACGCCAGTATAGCCTCGCGCATACTCTGAGTCATCATGCCGTCAACCGGTCCCGAGTAAAAACCATCATCCTTCAGAGCTTGCTGCGCTTTGATAATCCCATTTTTATTCGGAGCTTTCAGATCATCCGATCGTCGTTGGCGCAGAAGCATCGCTTGCATCAAACGACTTCCCGAGATTCTTTCCGGGTGCATCAACGTCGAGCCACTCGGTACGCCGCGATCTTCCGAAACCAGTACGAATAAAGCACAAAGAACGGCGAGACTTGCGAGCAGTGTGATTAATATACTTCTCATAGAGCAGGCCAGATTTTGTGCGCCAATTACAATTGTTTCCGGTTGAGCCTGTAGTTCTCCCGATTGGGCGAGTCGTTCATGCAAATTGTAGCGATTAAAGAATGCAGCAGTGACGAATTATGCGGCATATTCGGCAACTCGTTTTGTTTTTATTATCGTCTCGGAATTTGACCCGATTCAAGAGGTCAGAAAAATTTAATTCCCTGAAACCCGGCACCCTCAGAGGGCTCGACGACGCCCCGATCTCCGCCACCATCAGGGGCGACTCTCTGCCTCCAATCACGATCCAGCCGATGTAGTGGCCATAGATCGCTACCAATGTGTTGAGTCTCGGCTCGAGCATGTGCCGCCCGCCGCGGTCACACTTATTACCTTTCCAAGAGGATGTATTGCTCTATAACCGCCTCGATTTCTCTTAGCGGAATCGGCTTTTGCAGGTACTCAACCATTCCCGAGCGCAAGGCTTCGTCCCGCCATTCCGCTCCAATATATGCGCTGCAACCCACGATGGGGATATCCGCAGTCTGCTGGTTTTGCTTTAGCGCCCGAGCGGCTTCCATGCCTGTCATGTCCGGCAGGTAAGATCCAAAAGAATGAGTTTGGGCTTCGCGACAATGGCCGTTTGGATGGCCTCTTGGCCCGTCGCCGCCACAGAAATTGTGTAACCATGAAGTTCGAGTGCTCCCGCGAGAATCCGGCGCAGATGGATATTATCCTCAACAATAAGAATATGTTTTGCATTCAACCTTCTTAACTCCTCCTTTCCACGTTTCCCGCCTGCGCAAGCCTTCATCTACAGAAGCGACAACCGCGGCTATGGCTTGGCTGCTTGTCCTTCTTCAACCGTGCCGGAAGAAGCACTGCCTTTTGGGAGGGGAACGTCGCCCGCTCGTTCCGAACGCGACCCGCCTTTTGATGCAGACACGTCTGGATGTATAGTCTCCGGGCTTGGCGATGTCGGTGAAGTTGCACATCCAGCGCCGAAGCTAATCCAAGCTGCCGCGAAAACTGTTGCCGAAATTAAATGGCCACCGCGTTTCATAAGCTTTCCTTTCTTAGTTTTGATATATTATTTGTTCTTGCTTTGTTTCACAGGCAACGACAAAAAATTGCACCGAAGTCTATTAATTCTCCCTGGCAACCTCGATGGAATCCCTTGTTGCAAAAGCGGATAATTTCGTCAGTATATCTGTTGAAAAAACGGGGAGCAGATTTACTCTCCTCCCCGTTTTATATCTGCTCCTAGCCTGCATGCGCTACGCTAGATCTTGTTCGGTTTCGTCTTCAGTGCACAGGGTGTAAAGGTCCACGACTTCACCGCTAGTTGGATCAATGACGCTTCCCTTGTAACAGTAATCGACGTCGGCTGTGTCGAAGGGTTCAGCAAGGTCACTTTGATCAGCCAATTCGGCCGGGAAACGCCATCTGTATGGCCGCGCGGCGCTGCTGTCAGGATTCATGAGCTCCAAAAAACTGTCGTCTCCAAGGCTTTTAGCCGGATGACATAACATTGCTCCTGCTAAAACCAGACCAAGCAAATATGTATGTTGCCTCATGATTTCTCCCTCCTTTCTTATAACTTTAATGGGCAAATGCAGCGCCAATTCGTCACGGACCTTCCTTGATTTTCATGTCTAACGAAACAGATAAGAGTTTGCGATTGGGTCCGTCGTAACCGCACCGACGCCAGTTCAGAGCATCGCATAGCTCAGACGCCGCGAGGCGAGAAAGATCACGGTCTTCCTCACCTCGCGTTCCTGAGCACCGAGCCAAGCCCAAACACTAACTAACCGTCTTCATAGTCTCTACCGAAGCGGAAAGACTCTTGATGCTTCTGCTCGATCATCTGATCCCGGCTCGTTGGGCTCTCATCACACGGACCGTAAAAATCAATGGTGTCGCCTAACCACCCCGTCATGTACGGGGTTGCGGTATCGCCAGGGCGAGCCGCTTGGAATACCGTATGACAGTAGTTATCGGCCCCTTCCTCTTGAAAAAGCACGCCATCATCGGCAATCGCTACGCCAACAGAGCCGAGCAAGATGGTCAATGAAATTATCGAACCTATTCGTTTCATATCCATCGTCCTCCCGTCCTTTTTGTATTTGTATTTGATAAAAACCCAAAACTAAACGTGGCATGCTATCTCGGTAGCATTACTCACAGTTGTGCCAAACATGAGCAGGTCTGTGTTTGCTCTTACATTTTCCCTCCTTTCGGCTAATCTCCGTATAGGTGGCAATTGCCGTGCCGGCAGGCGAAATCCCTTAAATTCACGCAATTAAGAGTTTCGCATAACACGTTTTGTCGCGAGCTCGGAACATCAGTCATGGCGCGCGCTAGAGATTCAAGCAAAACTTTTCCGTGGCCAGACGCACCACATAGGAAACGTTGGTTCGTCTGGATTCCTTTTTGCCTAGCGCTTGTCGACTTGGTAAAAAATTAGGCGAGTTTTTCGGTTCTTCACTTTGTCACAGAAATGCGACGCCGGAGCGCTCGTGGCTTACCGATATTCGAACTTCGGCTGAGGCCCTCTTTGAGTAGACTGGGTATCTGTCACTCTTTGGTCGCAGCCTGCTTGGTCTCAAATCAAAGGTCCCGAGGAAATCACCGGCGGCGGAACAACCGGTAGTAGCAATGGAGCAACGAGCGGTGGGGCGATAGGTAACGGTGGCGCCAGGCAAAGCCCGGGAACTTTCACGGCTCCTGGAACAACGACTGAGAGCGGAAGCATGGGAGGAAACCAACACTGGCAGCGGACAACAAAACTGTTCAAACGCTTTCAGCACGTCGAGAAGCCAAGACAACAGGGCTGTCCAGAGCGGTACGCCTGGTACATCGAATCAAAGCGGCTCCCGGATCAACGGGAACGGCAATTCGAATCCTATGGGAACCAATAGTTCGGGAGTGCCCGGCGGAACCAACTCTGGAAATAGCAGCTTCGCTACACCAGCAAGTCCCAACGGCCTCTTAGGGATAGCCGTAATTAAATAGCCGCGTGCATAGTTGTCGCGCAAATTCCCACAACGGATTGCCACCACATCATTTTTTTCTTGTCATTCCGGATTGCGGCGAATACAGAATTTCTTAGATGCCCATCCGGCGTCTACTCGGTGAACGCTATTGACGTCACGATCAAACCGATTGCGCTCTCTGGCTGCATAAATTAGCTTTCGGTTGGATATGTTGTCTCGCTGTCTTCTTTCTGCCGCGCCAATCTGCTAATTTGAGAACAAGGTGAATTCGATGAAATTTTTGTTCTCGACAGTCATACTTTTGGTTTTGCTAGTCTTAGTCACCCCCCATCTTCGGGCGCAGTCATATGGCCCCTACTACGATCCGTATTGGGATGCTCAGTATCAGCAATATTTGCAGTGGCAGCAATATTTACAGTATTTGCAACAAAATGATCCGTACTACGACCTCCATGTAATGCACTACCAGCTCTATCTGCAGCCCTATCAGCCGTATCAAATATACCAACCCTGCTGCTATTCATTCGGCATACCTGTATGGTCGACACCCCGTCGACTGATGCCGCAAGCCGGTATTACTCGGCCAAATAGGATTGGAAGAAGGTAAAAGTATCCGGGTGAGCCGGGGTTTCCCCCTTCTACTTCCGCTCAGCTTGGCTTTACCTTCTCGCAAGCCATTTTAAAAAAGTAATCTCCCCATCTGCTCTCCGATCAGCTTCTGGAGCTTTTCGAGCTGATCCACCAACGCGGCTTTCTCGCCCCGAGATCCACAACGACGCCTATGAAAATCTTGCCGGACTCAAAGCGGCAGGCTATCCGGCCGGCGTAAAACTCACGCCACAGGTAAACATTGAGCCCTTGCCCATCTCGCTTGTCACCCACATCTTTCCTCCATGCAACTCGACAAATTTCTTGGCAGCGTCAGTCCAACCCGGTTCCTTCGCTCTTGTGCGCATAGTTGCCTCCCACTTGGCGAAATTCCTCGAAGATCCTTGCTTGGTCCTCGGGGGCGATGTCAATACCGGTATCGCTAACGGAGATTTCCAATCGCGGTATATCGCGAGTAGTTGGAATCTTATAATCACCGAAGTGCAACGTCGTCACTTTACCGTCGGCGAACAGCAAACTCCGTAAGATTGAGCCGTCGGAGAATTAAATTTAGATTGAACTGATCGACGCGTCAACGTGATTTCACACGGAGATTGAGTCGTAGGAGAATACAATTCAATCGTAGGTCTAACGTTTTGGCTGCGGCTTGTACAGCTGCGTTCGCTGCTAAAGATTCAAGATTCCCGCCCACTTTTCGCGGATCTGTTTTTTGAACTCGGCGCTCGACTCGGCCACCTTGGGAAAGCGGTCACGCAAAGCAAATGGACGGCAAGCGTCGATCACCGCGCAGGAACTCGTGTGGCCGGCGTTTTCGTCGAAACGCGAGCGCACCATCGGATCGAGAAAATTACGTCAATGTCGTCATCGACCACGATTACGTAGCGTGTCGGGAAAGAAGGCTGGAGGAGCTGTGAAGCGACGACGGCCACCTGTCGCGCGTGGCCGTCGTAGGCCTGCTTAAGGCTAACAAGCGTCAAGAGATTCCCCCCGCCTGCTTCCGGCCGGTGGACGCCGGTAATACCCGTGATCCGCGCGCGCTCGAACAGCTCCCAAAGATTGGCCGATTTGATGATCGAATGCCGATAGGTGCTGTCGTGCGGCGGGCGCCCCGGCCAGGCGCCCAGGATGATCGGATCGTTGCGATAGTAAACCGCTTTGACTTGGATCACCGGTTCCGGCCTGGCAGCGCTCACGTAGTAGCCCGGCCATTCGCCGAACTGTCCTTCGCTCTTGAGCTCATGGGGATAGAGGAAACCTTCGAGAACGATTTCGCTGAACGCCGGCAGCGGCAGACCGGTCAACTTGCCCGTGACCACGGGAATACGTTCGCGCAACACTGAACCGGCATAGCTATACTCAGACACTCGCGGCGGCAAAGAAAATGTCCCGGCGAAGAGAAACACTGGATGATGGCCGGCAGATATGGCGATCGGGCAAGGCTCGCCGGCTTTCCAATAGCTCTCCAAGATGATGCGGCCATGATGGCCCGGAGCTATGAAAATGCCGGCGGACTTCTCATCGTGAATCATCACCCGATACGTGCCGAGATTCACCCAATCGCCGCCGCGCTCGCGCATGATCGCCACCGAGCCGGTGCCGATATAGCGACCGCCATCGTCGTGGTGCCAGAGCGGCGCGGGAAACTTGAGCAGGTTGACCCGATCGCCTTCATCGATGTTTTGGAAAATCGCACCATCCTTGACCGTGATCGGCGGAAACTCATCGAGCTCATCGCTCCAACCGCGCATCTTATCCTTCATGCTGCGAATCAAGTCCAAGCCTTCAATGCCCAGCGGCATCCCCAATGTGATCGATAGGCGCTTGGCGCTCGACATCGCTCCGGCGAGCAGACGAAATCCCGCGGGATAATCCTTGATCTTGTCGAACAGCAGCGCCGGTCCGCGCGCTTTCGCATTGAGCTCGACCACCGTGCCGATCTCTTTGTCCCAGTCGGCGCCTTCGACGGTTTTCAGCTCCCCCTGCGCTTCCACATCCGTCAGCCAAGATCGCAAATCGGTTTTCATCTTCTTCCTCGAGGCTTTGAACTTGTTCAGAGTTTACTTCACTTCGCGGAGCACTTCTTCGATGAAGCGCGGTTCGACAATCTTTCTAAAATCCATCGGGCCGTCTGCTTTTTCTTTCCCAAACGATTTGGGACCGCAAAAACGAAACCAAAAAAGCCGCCGGCAAAAATCCGCTCCCCACCTCTACTTCGTCTCGCGGTATTCGTTATTTATCAGATATTCGCCGCGGCTCGTTCGATGCCGATGATTTTTCGCTAAGCCGCGAGACCAACTGCTGAGCGCTGTCGACATTGCCATCTCTCAGCCTCATATCAATTCCCGCTTCACCCACGCAAATGATTTCCATGACAACGGCTTGACAATTCAAACCGCTCAACACTATTAGGAAATGAAAGTTCCATTGCAAGAACGGAGGAATGGATGGAAGAAATTAAATACACACCGCAGAAAGCCGCCTATCTGCGCTGGATGGAGCAGGAAGGTATTCCGATTTTTGACGGACTTGCGGTGGAGGATGTCACCGAACTGCCGCGTAAACCCTGGGCGCGCATGGGTGGGAGCGGTTCCTATATTCAGCTCAAGGGCAGTGGCGGGGTTACGGGCATGTACGTTGTCGAAATTCCTCCGGGCGGCGCTCTAGAGCCTGAAAGACACATGTACGATGAGCTGCTGTACGTTCTTAAAGGACGCGGCAGCACCGAGGTTTGGTACGATGAAATGCGCAAGCAAGCGTTTGAATGGTCGGAGGGGAGCCTCTTTGCGCCGCCGCTGAACACATGGCACCGGCATTATAACGGCGCGCGCGAGGCGGCGTTTCTCCTGGCGGTCACGACCGCGCCCATCATTATGGATTTTTTCCGTGATCCGGATTTCGTTTTCAACAACAGTCATGCGTTCAAATCCCGCTACAACGGTGAAGAATCTTATTTTGCGATGAGCGACCGGCGTTACAAAGCGACTCGGACGAGCATGTGGGACACGAACTTTATCGCCGATGCGCGCGTGGCGACGGTCGAGAGCGCGCCTTACAAAGTCGCCGAGGGAGGAATCACCTGCTTTGAGATGGCCGACAACAGTTTAATCGGTCATATTTCGGAGTGGCCGTCGGGCATTTACCACAAAGCCCACTATCACGCGGCAGGGGCGATTCTTCTCGTCGTGCGGTCCCACGGATATATCTACATGTGGCCCAAAGAATTAGGAGTGCGCCCTTTTCAAAACGGCAAGGGCGACCAGGTGGTGAAATGCAACTGGAAACCGGGCAGCATTTATAGCCCCCCCGATGGCTGGTTCCACACGCACCTCAATAGCGGCCCGGAGCCGGCAAGACACATTGCGCTCCGGCTTGGCAGCCGTAAGAATCCCACAACCATTCATGACGCGAGCACCCGCAACAACCGAGAAGGTCCGACGACCAGCTTACGCGAAGGCGGCACACTCATCGAATACGAGGACGAAGATCCGGAAATTCGCCGGGTGTTTTTGGAAGAGTGTAAAAAGAACAAGGTCGAGTCCAGAATGCCGCCGATTACTTACCGT